>Ga0315312_1002202_pt1 | contig 13791 bp, 8 predicted proteins | sample TDP7_MG_FD_203629 | JGI IMG/M metagenome (GOLD analysis project Ga0315312, IMG submission 203629) | Freshwater sediment microbial communities from Lake Towuti, South Sulawesi, Indonesia - TDP7 | ecosystem: Environmental > Aquatic > Freshwater > Lake > Sediment | place: Indonesia: South Sulawesi... | reverse complement strand
GGGACCAGTATTTAGTCGCTGAGAACTGCCTTAACATTGTTAGCGTGAAGCCTACGGCTCGAAGCCCTGAAGAAGAGAAGCGCGTGCAGAGCCTTGAGGATAACATGGCTAGGATGAAGAGAGACATTGCAGAAGTCTCTGAGAAACTCGCTAAGATCAGCACTTAGTATTCTTTTTTCGCGGTTCTTCGTCTTGTGAGTACGAATACTGCGACTGCGGCGGCTACGATGGCTAGCAACACGATCGGTGTGGTCGGTAATGCGGATGGTGCTTTCGTAGCGTTTATCGTTAAGTAGCTTATGGCTGTAGCTGTCTGTGTGGCTGTCTTCGCTTTCAAGGTTATTCGGCATGTGTAAACACCTTCGCTTGGAGGCGTAACTGTGAAGCGGATGGTCGCTGCCTTCGAACCGATATGTTTCGGAAGAGTTTCGTTCACTTGAACCCATGAGGTGTCTGTCTGGACCTCGACGATGTCTATGGCTGAGGACCCGTCGAAGCTGAATGGCAACGCGACTGTCACAGTCGTTCCCGCAACGGCATCCAGAGCTGTCGGCTGGATCGTAAGCTTAAGCTCCCCTGTCGGCGTAACCGGAACCTCTCCGACTATTCCCCAATAAACTTCGACGAGGATGAGGCTTGAGCCTTTGATCTCGAAGGATACTATGTGGCTGGTTGAGTCGTAGTCAAATGCAGTTCCAACGCTTGCGACCACGACGCTTTCAGGTTCGCCTAGTGAGCCAGCGTAGATCTTGCATGTCTTGGTTCCGCTTACGTCTGCGGTGAATCTTAGCGTTCGGCTCCCAGCCGTCCAGATGGGTGGAACGCATGTGGACTCATCTACAGCCACCAGATAGTCGACTGTCTTGTAGACGTTGCATGTGACCGTCTTTGAGGTTTCGGTTTCAACCGCTGTGTACGATGTGTTGGATGTGGTCCATACGCCCTGCCATTTGATGCGGTAGTAGCTGGACCCAGGCATCGTCTTGAATGCGACTGGATTGTTCGTTAGCGCAACCTGTGTGGCATTCGGGAAAGTCCAGTAGAGTTGCGTGTTTGAGAGTGTGTTAGCGGACTGGTCCTTCGCCGTAAGCGTTAAGGTCCAGACTTTGCATTTCACGTCGAGCGTTCGGTCGGCTCCCATGGTCTGTGTGAAGGTGCTGTTGACGGTGACTCCTTGCCATTTAGCGTAGATGCTTACGTTGCCTGTGATGGTTATGCCTGTGAAGTTGCCCCAGCCAGATGCGTCAACCGTCTTGCTGTACCATGTTCCGTTGTTCATGTAGAGAACCGCGCCTGTAAGAACTGCGCCAGACCAGTCTTTCGTGTGCAGGTTCAAACTGTAGGGACCAGCACTAATCGGTGTCAGATAAACGGTGGCACTTCGGTCCTGACTCATATAGAAGCTGAGTGTTTGATTGGGGTGATAACCCTCCTTCGTGACTTTCAGTAGATGTTTCTCCTTGGTTCCGCTGGGGCCGTTATTGTTCTCATCACTGTAGTAAATGGCGTTTCCATCCTCGTCAACAACCTTCCATAATGCGAGCAGAGTGACCTGCCCATTTGCGTCTGTGTAGCCGCCGTCAGCAAAATCGAAAAGATCTTTGTCGCTGCCGTAATCTTCCTTATGATCCTGAATTAGGGAGACATAGGCGTTTTGAAGTGGAGTTTCACCTGTATTGACGGTTAATGAAAGTTTACTGTAAAAGTTTATCCGCGCATATCGGTTTGGGTCGGTCCAGTACGGCGGTGAACCCAAGTCGTTTGAGATGAGGTCGATGATATTGCTGTCTGTGCATCTTATCCGATTGGTGGGTGAACCTTCATAACTGCAGTCCTGAAATCTCGCTCGCGAATAACCTATATCTATCAGGCGGTCTGGGCTTCCTGCCACTTTAAGCACGCAGTCTTTCATGTAGACAAATGACCTGTCGATTGAAAGCGCTCGGTTTCCACTGATTTGAGTGGCATCAAGAGTGGAGTTGAATAATCTGCCTCTGCCACTAATTATCAACAGAACCCCGTAGGCGTCTCCCGCGTTCTCAATCGTTAAGTAGTCTGCATCTATTCCCCCGTAGTATAGCTTCAGAACTTTCATTCTCTCTGTTGCTGAGGTTCCTTTGATTTTACAGGAATTTGCAGATGTGCCTTTAACAATTAAATATCCAACAAATTCAAGGTAGAGTTGATCCACTCCGCTTTCTCCAGCATGCCCGACAATCCAAGTGACTCCAGCGGCAACTTCAATCCGCCCGTTCGGAGAAGTTACAGTGAAGCTGTCCGTTTGAATGTCTTTGTCAATGTAAATCTTCTTATTGGTCGAGAAGTTTGCTGGGTCTGAGAGCTTGAGGTATTCCCAATGCCAGTAATCAGCCTGATTCAAAGTTCCCTGCGTTTGAAAATCAACCTTGTTAGCGCTGGAGCCTCCAGCCCAAGTGCATTTCTTCACTGCGTTTGTGTTCTGAATTGTTATGGTCCCGCTATTCACGATCTTCGCATTCGCATCATCCTTGAAAGCGATCTTTGTTGCTCCGCCGGAACACTCGAAGATGAGCTGCTTCCCAGCGTTCACGGTCACTGACAGGCATTGAGCATTTTCATCGCGTATCGTAACAACATGGGCAATTACCACATCATCGTCGATTGTCGGAACCCCAAGATCCCATGTGCCAGCCTGATCCCAATAACCATCAGCAATGCTAGTGACAGTAGCTGGACTCGCATGGACCACGAGCGGAAACGTGTGGTTCTCTGAGGTGTCGAAGATGCTCACGCATTGATGAAGAGAAGCCGATAGAAGAAGAATCAAGAGGAAGAGCATGTGCCTTCTCAATATTCTCGCTTCCTCCGTCTACTACCGACGAGGAAGACCCCGCCGACCAATCCGGCTAGGCCGAGCAGAATCCACTGCGCTGCGGGACCTGAAGGTGTCGGGAGCGCTGCGTAGGTGTTCAGCGTGAAGTAGCCTGCGGTGGTAACTGTTTGGCCGCCGGACTTGCCTTTCACAGCTATCAAGCATGTGTAGACGCCTTCGGTGGGAGGCGTAACCATGAAGCGCAACTTAGATGCGCCAGCGTTAAGCTGGATTGGAAGCGTCTGGTTCAGCTGAACCCATGTGGCGTTCACGCTCACATCCGTAAGCTCGAGAACATCGGCTCCTTGAAGGCTGACGGGAACCTCGATGAGCGTTGTTTTCCCAGTGGGTGTCTCGAATGCGCCTCCGAGAATGCTTAGCTTCAATCCGCCAGCGGTAGGTCCGACGCCTACTGGAGAGCCACCCGGCAACGTGATGTACACGCTCTTGCCCGTGCTTGCGACCAACCACTCGCTTCCAAGCTGGACCAGTTCTGTGCGAAGCGTGTATACGCCTGTCTGCGGAACCCCAGTGATCGTTATGCTGTACGTCTGGTTACGCCATGAGGTAGCGGCTAGATCATCTATGGCTAACGTGTAGCTGCAGAACTGAACTTCGCCGATCACCACTCGCCAGCGAAGCGAAACATTCTCAAGCTTCAAGTCGACCGCGTTCAAGACAGCCTCGTTCTTGAAGTTGACGGTGACGCTACCAGGTTGACCGCTCGTGTAGCTGCTTTGAGGCTGAACCTGTAGACCGCTCACCGTGATTGAGTAGCTGAGCGAAAGCGGAGTGTTCACGTTGATGCTTGACTTGGTCCCGTTTATGCTGAGCGTTCCTGAGCCGTGGATTGTTGCGTTCGTCGTTATGCTGGCGAATCCTGTTCCGTTGCCGACAGCTTCTCCAATGCATGCGGACCCGTCCCAAACATAGACCGTTGGGCTGTTGACAGCGGTAGAGTTATGCGCCCATGTCAGCGTCACATTGACAAGCGTCTGGTAGGTTCCGGTGGACCCGTCTACGGCTGAGAGCGTAGCGGTCAGCTCGGTCCACTGCACATACACTTTCGACCCAGTCTCCACGCTTGTTGTTAGACCGTATGCGCTATCGGTGAAAGACGATACTGCGAAAGTCTTGTTGGAGACTGAGCTTACAGCTATGTCTGCATACCAGTAGCCATTTGCACTGTACGTGGCGCTGGTTCCGTTGATCGAAAGCGTTCCAGACGTAAATTCAGTGTCGTCGAGGTCGTAGCGAACCTTAACGCAAATTCTAGCAGCATCTCCCTTATTCACAAGCTTGTCGCTGTCCATGGTTCCCCACTGCCAAAACTCAACTCTATCAACTTTGACGGTTGAGAACGATCCTGAGCTTGCCATGTAGGTGGCTTCAACCGTGTAGCTGTAGGAGCCTAGTGTGGATTCAGCTGTCACATCGCTTATTGAGAAAGCCCCTGACACCAGCGTCGTATCAGTGCTTCCCTTCTGGACTCCTGAAAGCTTTACTAGGACAGCATAGTTGCCATTAGGAGGATAGATGCTGGTGCCATCGTAATACCAGTAGCCTGAAAACGTTAGCGTTTGGCTTGGATTACACCTGTAGTCGTTCACGGCTAGAGACGAACTTGCTAGATGGGCTTCTACTCCGAAGATGTTGCCGTAGTCGTCTTGGTCTGAGGCGCTTTCACTGTCAATCACATAGGAACGAACGGTAACGGTTTCACCGGAGTCGCCCCAAGCCCAGTTGATCGTGACGAGGAAGTTGAATGTCTTCTGGTTGCCGCTGGTTGAATGCGAGCTACCACCTGTGTTAAGCGTCACGTAGTTGCTTGGGTCGGATTGCTCGCTGAAAGTCCATAAATCACCGCTACCTCGGGTTGCTCTGAGAATCACGTTTTTACCTGTTGGGTCAAGCTGAATCTGAGCGTAAGAAATGGTGGTTACGCCATCAATGTCTGAACATTTATAGACAAACTTGTAGTCTTGCTTGGCGCAGAGAAGCGTCTTAGCGCCCTTGTAGCTTGCGCCTGCAAGGTCGAGCGAAAGCTGATCGTTGGTCGGCGCTGTGTTCAGAGTCAACAGGCCGAAGATAATAGTGTAGGGAGAGCTGTTGCCTTCCTGCCAAATAATGCCTATCTTATTGTTCTGCACCATGTAGAATGCGACGGGGTAGAGAACGTTCACTCTTCCTGTGAATAAGTCGATGTCAGATGTACCCCAAGACGATGTGGATGCTGTGTACTTCCGGTATTGAAGTTTAGTTGAGTCTGAAGTGTAGAATACGTACAAGTCTCCGTTGGCTGTGTTCACAGTAAGCGATATGCCTCTGTCTCCTCCACCTGTCCTTACAGTGGTTCCGCCTCCCCATCCTGACCCGTAAGTTCTTTTATGATGGATGATGTTCCGTGATGTAACTGCGTCGTAGACTATGTGAACATCATCGCCATAGTTGACTGCTGAGAAACTGTAGGTGGAGGTTGCGGGATTGTTTCCTGTGATTGCTTCTTCACCTCCCCAGGAACCTGTCCAAAGTTGACCGTAAACTAGGGAGCTGCTGCCTATCGGGTAGAAGAGGTAGGTTCGCTGGTTCGTCAATGGAATTATCGCAATCATGCGATTTACATCGCCGCGTCCAGGATAGTATGGAAAGCCCGACTGCGTATTCCATGTGCCGTCATTTGTATTCGACTTCCTCACATAGAGGTAATTGGCCACTGTTTGGATGTATGTGAACCAAGGGTAGGTGTTTGTGTCAACTGCGACTTGCGCGTCGAAGTCACCGTAACAGTTCTGTTGGCTCTGGCTCCAAGTTATCGTGCCATCTGAATTAGGTGTTCCTCTGCGGTATTTCCGTGCGGCGGGGCAGTTCGTAACATAGTGAACATATGTTCCGTCAAACCAAACCGAAAACCTATCTCCCTGGTCCGCTGCAACCTCGCTTGTTGGATCAGACCATGATGCCCCGTCCGTACTACTCTTATAAACCATATTGGTGCCATCGGAGTAGAAGACCCAGTATCGCCCGTTGGCGTAGAAGCATTTACGCTGATGAGAACTACCAGTGGGGTATGACGCGGATGTTGACGCAACTGTGCTTGGGTCTATGCTTACGCTCTGCCCAGCCGACAAGGTGCGTAGCGAGATGTCGAAGTAGAACTTGTGGTTTCCCTCATCGTAAATCTCTGAGCAAGGGTAGAGAGCTTGATTTACATCGTCGTAGAAGAATGTGAGGTTGAAGCTCGGCGAATAGGTGAACACTATTTGTTTCGCAACATCAACTTTGACATGTTGACTTGGAATAGTGTCCATTCGATAGCGCAAGCGATATTCTTTAGCCGCCCCAGCGGTGAACTTGATGTCCCACTTCAGCTTTCCATCGGTCAAAAGCTTATAGCTTATCTGGGCTGTTGACCCTAAACTCGGAAGCGTTAAAGTCTCCGTTAGGAATGCGCCTGACATATTCTGCACAGCATTGGAAAATGAAACTTGATCGGCTTGAAGTGGCACATCCTCACGCCATTTGCCACCTGCACCTAGAAACTCGAAATGCCACATAGACCAGTAGCTTATTGGGTAGGCTTTCCAAGGCTCCGTAGCTGTGTTATTTAAGATTCGACAGTAAGCGTATGTTCCATCCCAAACGATGTTGAGCGCAACAGCACGATTATAAAGCGTGTAGTTTGCAGATGAATGCTGAACCAACTTTCCGTAGTCATGCATCACCCCTAACGTGCTTGGTTGAAACGTAGATTGAGCCTGAACTTCAGGAAGAAAGGAATCTTCATGATCTGTCAAACTATTTGGTCCATATGCTGGAAAATAAGTTGCAATAGATGTGAAGATGAGAAGCGCAAGAAAAATGGTAGGAGGCTTTTGCATTGAAATCACGGTAGTGGCGTTATTCCGTCTAGCCAATAGTCGCCTTCAGCATAGATGTTGATGTACGATGAATCGAACCAGAGGACTTCAGACCAGTCGGCCTTGAAGCCGTAGCTCACATATGCTGAAGGAGATGTTATCCAATACCTTACACCGTGATAAACGTAGTAAACCGCTCCTGTTGACCAGTCGCCTATCAACGATCCATCCGGCAGAAAGCGTGAAGGTAAAGGCGTGTACATAGTGATTGTATAGCCATCGTCATATTGATCTAAACCTTGATAGTTAAAGTGGATCTGTCCATCTCTGAAACCGTGATGATAAAAAGTCAACATCGAGTCTATCCAATATTTTTTGCTGTCATAAATGTAGTAGACCCTGCCTGTACCCGATTCATGAGCTAGAAACGGATACGTTGGATTCTCAGGTTGGTAAGTCGTTAGGGAAATTTCGGTGAGACAGTACGTCTCGTAGGCTGTCGTTGTCATCGTCATCGTGATCGTAATCGTTGTTAAGTCTGATGTCTGTGTAGTCGTTGGTGTCGGTGTCGGCGTAGGAGTGGGTGTCGGCGTAGGTGTTGGAGTAGGCGTTATCTTGTTTAGCTCAACTGAGCTTTGACCCCAACACCAAATGTTGCCAACTCCATCTTTAACCATGTAGTAAGGTCTATTTGCAACACTCTGTGAAGACTCAACTGAGGCTGTTGTTGGATTGAACCTTAAGATGTTTCTTGCACCGTAGCCTGCCACCCAAAGGTTGCCGAAATTGTCGAAGCATAATCCGTAGGGTCCATCGGCGCCGATGTCATGCGAAAGATCATAGGTTGTTACCGTGGTTCCTGAAAGTCTGATGATTGCGTGAGCGTTGTTCATTGATGCCCAGAAGTTTCCGCTGGAGTCTTTCGCTAGAAAAACTGTGTTGCTTGAAGCGGGGTAAAGCGTCAAGCTGGAACCGTCGAGATTAACTTTTGCGATTCCGTTTACTGTATCGCCTGTAAAGTAGATCGTTGAACCTTCAAGCGTTAAGTCGTAAGGCGTGTAGGACTCTGTGTCTATATATCGGTCGGTCAGCCACTCGCATCTGGAAACGGAGAACGCGAGGATTTTACGATAATTTCTTGCGGCTACGTATATTGTGTCTGCTCCATCATAACGTATCGCCATGAATGAGCCGTATCCGTGTAATGGCATCAATGGATCGAGATGGAAGCGGGATGGTTCAAAATACTGCGTAGCACTATTGGTTGTAGGATCAAACTTGACTAGGCATCCTGTTCCATAATCGGGACCACTGTACAGGACCCCTGCCCAAACATATCCAGATGCCACACATACGCCTATGGCTATGTCTACACTGCTGCCTGTATTTGGGTCATGTTCAGGTGCAATTACCCATGATTGAACGCTTCCAGAAGGATCGCTTAGAACTGTCCCAGTGTTAACTTTAACTAGGTTGCGGGAACCACCAGCCCACCAGAGATTGCTTCCGTCCATAGCCATCATCCAAGGTATAGCTGTGCCATCGGGGAGAGCTACGGTTTGAATTTGAGCTTGAACAGCCCTAGGCTGAAGCATAGTTGAGCTTAAAGCGGTTATCGTGAAGACGATGAAGAATAGGTTAGTCCAATTCATCTTCAAAGTAATTTTCCTCAAATGAAAAATGTCACCTCCTTTCGCTATATTCATCGGAGACGCGAAGATAAAAAGGAGTTGTCAGCCAACGAGTTTGGCTCGGAGAAGAAGCCCTGTTCCTAGGAGCGCGACGCCGATCATGTTCAGGTTCTGGACCATGAATGGCAGGGCTACTTCCGTAAACCATTCTCCTATGGAAACGGGTTCAGCTCCCGTTATAGGTGTGAAAACCACCGTGAAAACCACCGTTTCTTGCGTGGTCAGCGTTATCGGAAACACCGTGAAGGTTGTTTGAGTAGTATCTTGACGGACGATGGTTGTCGGCTGAGTCACAATGGATGATGTCTTCACCTCGGTGACAGTTGTGACGATGATGACGGTGACGGATGTGGCGGTTGTCTGAGTGAGAGTTGTCGAAACTGCCGAAGTCGTTTGAGTCGTCTGCGTGACGGTGGCTGTGGGAGTGTATTGATACGGGTTCACAGTTAAACCGTCGACCTTTATCCACTGAGGCGAACCGTACCCGTTGTCTATGAGCCTCCTATTGATCTCGTAGGCTAAATAGTACTGGTCTCCATTGAACTTTATGCCTGTGAACGCGATTTTCCCATTCACATTCGGCACGTTGAAATTGCTTGTCGACATCTCAATGTTCGGAATACCCCAAATGCATTTGCCACCGATTTCCGTCGCCAAAGTCCAAGGCGGATCTTGGTAATTCACGTTTGTAGCCACATCAAGCGTATGCGCGTAGAGCAATTCAAGAGGAAGCGAAGGCGCGAAGACACCTACGCAAAGGAAGGCGAGGCCCAGAAGTATCAGAAAAGACGAGATGAGCTTAAGGTTCTCCTTCTCCAAAGGGATCTTCTCAATAGGAAAATAAGCTTGCATTTTTTCTTTGAGGAGTCGTGAACAGGAATCATCTGTTTGCGTTCGGTTGGGTCTTAACCTTCGCCGGCGTCTTCGCCGGTCCGTTAGGCTTACCAGTTAATCAACCGCTTGCATTGACAGCTCAAACAGAAGTGCTCCGCGACGACTTCAACTCCTTCAACACAGCTATCTGGGTCGTCCACGGCGACGGCACGCCAGACCCTACCGCAGCCAGCTTCCAGAACGGTGTTTTAACCCTTAAGAGCACAGGGGGGCGGGGTTGGGGTATCTGGACGGCTGGCTTACACGGAATAACGCAGCCATCCTTCAGCGTCTCCGCGAAGGTTGATTACGGCTCGCCTGCTTTAGCTACAGCCGCTGAAACTGTCGAGTGGGAGTTCTATGCCTTCATGTTCACTTCAAGCCCAGATGGAGCTGTTGACCCGAACGGCTACTGGCATGAATACGAGTTCGGGTTCGTCTGGTTATGGTCATGCAGCGACTATGAGGTTCTCTGCTACACAGGAAATAAGTGGGCAGGGGTGAGAAGCGCATATGTCACGTTGCCGTTCAAGACGAATAGGTTTCACACATACGCGACGAAATATTACCAAGATAAAATTGAGTATTACGTTGACGAAAGCAAAGTCTTAGTGATAACTAACAGGGGGATACTAGCTCAACCCAGCTACCCTATGCGAATCAAAGTTAACCGTGACACAGGCTACAGCGAAGTGCCCCCGCCCACCGAGACGATGTCTCTATTGGTCGGCTACACGAATTGGGTGGGCGGAACACCTTCAACAGTAAAGTATATTCAATATGAATGGGTCTCCATATCCACGCTTGTTCCGGTAACGACTTCCACTCAAACAACTCGAACCGAAGCGACGGAGACCAGAACCACGACAACGGAAACTCGATGGACTCTCCCTGAACTCTCAATTGGAAACGTGACAACGGCCATCGGAGTGTTGGCGATCGGTTTCGCGGCCTTCAAAAAGCATTGACGCGATTACGGTTTAAGTTTCTTCTTTGAGTAGCCTACGTAGATGCAGGTGAGGCCTACAGCTAGAAGTATCCATGCGCAGTTGATTCCTTGGTATTCTAAGGAGAATGGAAGTAGAGTTAGAGAGGTTGCGCCGCTAACATAAACTGTGAGCGTAGGCGCTGACTTCACTATTGTAAAGGTTTTGCTGTAGGTGTTTGGGTTAATGTTTGTCACAGTTATTTCACTGCCGCTTGTAGGCTGCCAAGAGATGCTGACGAGAGTGAACGTCGTCTTAAACGTGTAGGTTCCGTCAGGTAGCTCTTCAAATACTCTGCAGAACCAGAGATGTTTGTTGCGTATAGCGGTCTGCGCAGCGGGGTCCCACGTTGCATCCCCGAAAAGGTTGGTTGAAGTCTCGCCTTTGCCACTCCAAAGGTTATCCCTGTACTTCAAAATCACTTTCGTTTCAACATCTTTTGGTAGAGCTACATCAAACCAACTCTCCGTCGGCGATGTCTTCGGCATGCCGTCAGGTACATTGTCAGTGCCAGTCGCCCAGTATCCAGTATCCAGAGGAGACTGCTGTGTAACGGTGAAATGAACAGACTTCAACCGCCCATCCGCGGACGCTTTAACGAGCAACCATGCTTGAGTGTAGATCAGATCATCCAGACCTACGCTATGTTGATTAACAGTGTAGACCGAGTATGCTGGAAGAATCGTCAAAGGAATGCGGTTGCCTTGACCGTCAATTATCCCAGCTTCCCCTGCGACAGCTTGTCCGGTAGAAATTCCACCAGAGGACGGGATGACTCCTAAAACTCCAAGAGCGAGAAGGATCACACCTGCTGCTGACAGAACCTTTCTATTCAAACTTAGTCCCTCGTAATATAAATAGTCATCACAACCCAGTTAGCCAAAGCTCATCACAAAGAAAAAATGGCTGAGAACCAGCCGCTCTTCCTCACGTATGTAAAGCTTGGATACTGAAAGACGAAGTGCTCCGCTCGATCCGAGTCCATTGTCACAGCGATCACTTTGCTGTCGAAGGCGAATCGGTATTTTGCTCCTCCTCCGCTCAGAAACGAAACTTTCAAGACAGGATTCTGTAGACAAGTCCAGTCCCAGACACGGATCTCCGCTTCGATCTCACCGTCACGGCTAGACATGACATTCGGGTACATGCCCATCGCAGCGTAGTAGGCAACGCAGATTTTCGTGAGCTCGCCGTTGACATCCACCTTCCCATTTTTTAACAACCACCATTCATAGTCCACATGGAGAAGCTTCAGCTTAAGCGGATACCAGAAGGTTCCTTGGTTTACGCCGATCATCTCGTCTAAGTTTCCCTTGAACTCGCCTGCAACTGTTACATGCGATATGAAGTCTTGAATCGGCTTTGAAGGCTCTTGCGTGACTTCGACTTCGGGAACTACGTTTTGAGGCAGAATCGGCATTCCATGGGACTTCATGAACTGTCTAGCCGCCGCATCTATCTTCAAGTATTCCGCGTATTCAGCCTCCGTCATCGCGTTGTAGGGAACGTACAACCCAACGTCAGCGTCCGAGCCTAGTTGCGGAAGCCTATTCCTAAAGAAGATGACTCCGAACGCTATCAATAGAATGATTATGACTGCGACAGCCGACTTGTTCAAGGCTTGTCAAATGAAAAATGAGGTCAGAAGGATGATTGCTTAAATCCTTTGTATGTTAAGGCTGCTCCCGCGAGCGCGGTTCCTACTTGGATGAAAGTCATGTTGTCGGCTAACCAGAGAAGCGTTAAGTTCTTGGTGTCTTCTTGTCCAAGAAATGGTCTGGTGATTCCTGTGGTCGCTGTTCCAGTTATCGTAGCGACCGTCGTGGTTCCATCCGTCGTCAGTGTGCTCACATATGTCGTGGCGTAAGTTGCCATGCTGGAAGTCGCTGTCCCTCTAGCCGTTTCCGTGAGCACTACAGTAGTAGTTCCTGCGCCTCCTAGAAATATGAAGGTGTATGTTTGCCCGTCCTGAACTATGACTGACCCTTCATGGGTAACGCCTTTGTAGGTTGCGACCATGTGTATGATGAAGATGTTCGTGTCTTTTTGAAGAGTCACGGTTAGAGGCGTGTCTCCTTCAGCGATGATCTCTGGACGGTAGGCCCAGTTGATTTTGATGTGCGCTGACACTTCGTAAAATGTTTGCGTAGCTCTGTCGAGAACTTCTGCTTTAACTAGGAATGTTTTCGTGTAGGTGCGAGGGGCGGTTTCAAACGGAAAGGCTTCAAACGAGAAGGCGTAGGGCATTAGGATGGCGAAGGCTAAAAGCGCTAGGCCAATGATGAGGATGGGGCTGACTTTCAAGTTCTCTGCTCTCGCCTGCTGCTGGTGATTCCGTACGCGAAAAGTACGATGCCAGCGATCAAAGCGATCAGCCACCAGTTATCTATGTTTATCAGCCATGTGCCTTCAGCCGCTGGAACTGGGATTAGCACGTATTCTCGAGGTATTCTGAACGCCAATGTGTCAAGAGGATTCAGTAAGTTATGTTTAGGCATTGGAACAGGCTCCCATTTACTTGTGGTCGGGTTCTTCGTGTAAATATAGTAGTTGCCTTGCTGGTGCATCTGCTGTGCTTGCGCTATACTTTGCCAAGGATTTGGAGTGGCGAATGGAATGCCGTGAAAGTCATGGCGATGCTGGTCCAGAACTGCGGGGTCACGTGCTGCGAAAGGACATTTATCGCAGAAATAGCCTCTGTCGCCCACGATGGGTTGCGCGGAAGCCGCAACTTTCTCAGGAAGATAGTTGTAAGCTGTTCCGAAGGCTGTCGCCCAACTCTCCTGATAATAGCTCATCGGCACACCTTTGGGAAACGCGAGGCTCCAACCGATCATAGGTAAAGCACCTTTACCAGTAGGCGCTGAAACCAAAAAGGAGTAAACTGGGCGCGCTGTAAAAGTCATAGCGCACCAGAATGTCCACTCAATCGCTTCGCGATTATCGCATTTCATACCTAGCCACCAAGGTTCAATGCGATTGTCAATCCAACCCCAAAGAGGATGAACGTCCTCAGGAAAGACAAATGCACTGCGATCTGGATAAGCCCAAATCGGCAGGGGCCATTCATTGCCATCAGGCGCTAAATATGAACCTCCTTCAATATACCAAGCGTAACCTAAATAGGACCCAGGCACATCATCCCAAACAAACTTGTTATGCGCTATACTGGAGTGAACTTTAATCGAGTAATCTGTTGATGCACCGAATCCAGGAGGATTAGGATCGAACTTTACGTCAGTCCAGTAGGGAAGTTGATTTGAAGCAGGAGGCTTATCGCTGTAGGCAAGAGGCTTGTACTGTGTGCCGAGAAATGAGTAGAACCTTCCGAAAGCCAAGGACCATAAGCGTGCAACTTCGTCTACTCCAGGGGGTTTCGTAATCACCACCGACAATTCACTGAGCGGCCATACTCCGCCTGTCTCGAAGTAATCAGCAGAGTTAGGGTACTTCTGCTTCAGTGCATCCAAACGATTCTTCTCGTCATCTGTAAGCCAATCCTTCCACTCATACGAGTTAACAAGTTTCCACCA
>Ga0315312_1002201_pt1 | contig 13802 bp, 12 predicted proteins | sample TDP7_MG_FD_203629 | JGI IMG/M metagenome (GOLD analysis project Ga0315312, IMG submission 203629) | Freshwater sediment microbial communities from Lake Towuti, South Sulawesi, Indonesia - TDP7 | ecosystem: Environmental > Aquatic > Freshwater > Lake > Sediment | place: Indonesia: South Sulawesi... | reverse complement strand
AAATAGACATTCCTACTCTCATAATACATGGAAGGGAAGACCGCGTCCTCCACTTAGGATACGCTGAATTGCTGCATCAGAGAATTGAGAGCTCCAAGCTAAAATTTATAGAGGAAGCAGGGCACTGTCCCCACTTGGAAAAACCCAAAGAGTTCAACAACACCGTAATAGATTTTCTCAAACAAATCGATTCAACTCCATTTTAAGCCCCAAACCCATCCCCCTTCCCCCTATTTCACTCTCTCTGTGTGTTTCAATGAGTCTTTAGAAGAAGAGAATACTGAAACAGAAATCGTGCGCCGCATTGCTTTATAATTGACGCCAAAGGACCATGCACGACCGCTTTTTATCTCTTGTCTTTTGAAGCATTCTTTAGGAGACTGTCGACATCGACTGGTTCCTTCACTGTTCTTATGATCTACATTTAGAAGCGATAGTTTGATAAGAGTCTTGGGAAGCAGAATCGTGTAAGGTACAGGAGACTGGCGACTTCGAGTTAGCATTATCGAAAACCCCTCACATCCATTATTTCTCTTTCATCTCCATAATGTGACCGATTTTCCTGCTTTCAGGACGATGAAGAAACGGTCTATGCATGCCTTAATGCTGCTACCGGGGCCATTTTTGAGGCCCTCCAAGCAGGATATAATCCAGATACCATGCTCAGAAAGACGCAAAGTACCCATGTGAAAATAAAATTACCTATGTCGAAGGTAGGGGCAATTGATACAGACAATAATCCGCCGATCGACCATGCTCTAGCAAAGAAGACACTTATGAACTGGGCCAGCACCACGCCGTAGAAGATGCCGAGTGTTCCGCCGATTATTCCTATGATTGTGGCTTCGTTTAGGAAGAGGGTTAGGATGAGGCGGTTCTTGTAGCCGAGGGCCTTCAGCAAGCCGATCTCTCGAATGCGCTCCATCACCGAAGTATGAATGGTAGTTATGATTCCGATCGATGAGACTGTGAGTGCAATGGCAGATATTATTGTGGAAAAAAGGGTCATGCCGGAGCTGATATTTTGGATCATGTTTACTATGGCTTGGGGTGATGTGATTGTGAAGTCTTCGCCGAAGCTTCCCTGTATCCTCTTCTGAACCTCTTCGTTCAGCGCTGGGTCCATGGTTAGGACGTAGATTCCGTCGAAGTTGCCTCCCCTCTCAAAGAAGGCGTCAGCGGCTGATGTTGATATGAAGGCCATGCTGTCTACTGGGATGACGCTGCCTCCAGCAGGCTCAAGTATGCCGCGCACTATGAACGTCCTCTCCCTCGCGACAGGCCTCTGCCCCGTGAACGTGGTGAACCTCAACTTGACTGTTTGGCCCACACCGGCTAAGACACGGCCTTCCATGGAGGAGTACGCCACCCCATTCCCCAGCAGGATTCCGCTGCTGTCCGTTGCAGAGACAAAGGCTCCCTCCTCAACAGAGAGAGTTGGATAGACAAGGGGAAGCTTCGAATGATCCAAACCCATAACCACTATAGTCTCTTCTCTACCTAGAGATAGAGACGACACACCTCTTTGTATATAAGGAACCACCTCAAAGACACCTTCAATCTTTGAGATAAACTCAACGACGCGATAATTCACCTCGAAGTTGGGCTTCCGCGGATTTAGTGTCAATAGATTTGCACTGATTAGACTGAATTGACTATTAACGAATCTGCTGAATCCTCTACTTGACCCGTCCACAGATACTAAGAGCCCTCCGCCTACGACTACCATAAGAATAGTTAGTGAAGACCGGAGGCGGCGGTCCTTCAATGCCTCGAAGGACAATGCCAGGCTCTCAATAACATTCATCCTAAATCGCCAAGTCGAACCAATCGCTGATTTTGGTTGTAATAGGAATAATATATATTTGGCGGTGGTTAAGCATGGTCCTATGATAATCTCGTAAATTATTTAATCATGTGTCAAATATAAGAGAGAATTATGAGCTACGATGTGATAATAGTTGGAGCAGGACCTTCAGGATCCACTGCAGCCCGTTATATAGCATCTAATGGTTTTAGAGTTCTTGTTTTGGAAAAGAAAAAGCTTGACAGAGAAAAGGCTTGTGCTGGTGGAATATCTGGTAGGGTTATCAACGAATTTGGGATTCCTGACGAAGCTTTCGATCGCGCGATCTATGGCGATTTCATCTGTAGCCCCAAATACGTCACTGTAGCCCTCGAAAAACCTTACAGAATCGGTGCTTGCGTCATGAGAGGGAGATTTGACAAGGTTCTCTGCGACATCGCTATGGATGAGGGCGCTGAGTTCAGGGAACAAAGCGAAGTCATTGAACCTATTCTTAAAGATAAGAGTTTGGTGGGCTTGAAGAGCAGAGAGAAGGGAGAAATTCATGAGTACAGAGGAAAAGTCACAATAATTGCAGAGGGAAGCTCAAGCTGCATGTCCAGAAAATTGGGAGTATATGTCGGTGACCCTCGTGCAATCTTTCTATGCTATCAGCAACACATGGAGCTATCTAACTCAAAGATTACTGAAAGAATGCGAGGCAATATTGAATTGTATTTTGGTAGTACTATTGTTCCCGTTGGATATGCATGGATTTTTCCAAAAGATAACATTGTTACTGTAGGATTGGGAACCCCGCTCAGTATTATTAAGGAAAAAAGAATTGACCTTAAGAGAAGACTAGAAGAATTCGTCAAGCATCATCCTATCGCAAAGGAGAAGCTTATGGGGGCGAAAGTTCTGTTTTCGCAGGCAGCTTTGATTCCTCATGGAGGTTTGGGAAAGGACGAGCTTAAGATTGTTTCCAAGATCTATGGAAAAGGATACGTTATAATAGGCGATGCAGCCGGATTCGTTTCCCCAGCGACTGGTGAAGGAATCTATTATGGAATGAAAAGTGCGAAGCTAGCCGCTGAGGCAGTGATTGACTCTTTAGAAACCGGCGATTTTTCTGAGAAAGCTCTGGCTGAATACCATAAAAAAGTTCTAGGATCCATTATATACGAAGATATGAAATTTGGATGGAAAATAAGGAGAATGTTTCTTGAGTCTGACAGGAGTACGGAAAGAGTAGTAAGGGCTTCAAAGGAGGATCCTTGGTTCGGGGAGATGACTAGAAAATTGATCTCAGGAGAAATACCATATAGAAATTTTCTGAGAACACTTTACAGGCATCCACATAAGCTACTTAAGGCCTTATTATATTACTGACTCGCTGAAAGAAAGAAATAGTCTAGAAAAGAGCCCTCTTCAAAATTCTGGCTGAGTTGAGCAAACCCAGCTTTTTTACTAACTTCAACTTTCTGGACATCAAGATCTCATAGACCCTTTTTCTGGGTTCTTTCCTAGTCAAGACATATCGAAGAGCCTTATTCACATCTTCGTCTTCAGTGGCGAGCTCAACAATCGCATCCCCAAGCTTGTTACTTAATTTATGCCCATACATAATCTCACTAAGCTTTTGGGCGTATTTAATATTGTAGAGATATATTTCTTGCATCCACCTCGATTGATAGAATGAAAGAATTCCTTCTGAAAAGTCATTAAACTCACAAGCCCTAATGATAGTTTCTGCGGCGAGAACACCTGACTCCAAAGCGTAGCCGATCCCCTCGTAAGTTAGAGGATCAACCAGTCCAGCTGCATCGCCAACTAGTAGAAAACAGTTTCCATACGTTTTCTCAAGTGGCCGAGCTGGAATCAAACTTGTAAAAAAACTTCTTTGGTTAAGTTTTTTTGGAACAGCTCCTTTGAGTTTTTTGGAAGCAATAGGATGCTGCTCGAGGAAATTATTCAATCGTTTCATTTTGCTTCCATTAGACAATAATGAGATTATTCCTACATTCACTCCACTTTTCTTTGGAAATATCCAAGAGTATCCTGGATTCGCGTAGTCAGTATTGAAGTAGACTTCAATGGTATCCCCAATTCTCTCGTCTATGATCTTTTCAGGAAGAAAGAGTTCATAGGCGAGGCCCATCACATAAGGTGGTGGGTTCAGCCCAAAGAATTTATAAAAGTTGGGAGAGCAACCAAAGGCGCCAACAACAACTCTACACAAGATGTCCCTAGGTTTTCCTTCTATCTCAGCCTTTATTATGACCTCATCTTCCTTTATATCTAATACCCTAACCTTAGCATAGTTTTCAACGGTTGCACCTGATTTTTCAGCTTCATCCATTAACCACTTATCATATGAACTTCGATAGACAGTGAAGCCAGGTTCAGCAGGACTACCGACTATTACCGAATTGTTTGATGCCGAAACTATAAGACCGCTAACGATTTTTCTTTCAATTAGATTCCCTGGAATCGGCACTAGCTCGTATGCAGGAGTTGATATTCCTCCTGCACATGGTTTATGACGGTCTCGCCCAAATTTTTCTAACAGAACAACGTTAAGCCCTTTCTCCGCAAGAATTTTGGCGCAAACAGATCCGCTTGGCCCACCTCCAACTATTGTTACATCGTTTCTTTCCAACCGCGTTCCTCCAGTCAGTATTTATGAAATGCTGCTCTACAAAGGGATAAACATGGGTGTTTTATCCTTGTACTCTAGATACTTGTTACCAAACCTTTTTTCCAATTCCTTCTCTTCCTGTTTCGCTAATCTATAATATGAAACCACTAAAACCGGCCACATTACGGATGTGATTAAAGTTGGCCACGCAAAGAGCCATATAGTGGCGATCATCAAGATTCCGAGATACTGGGGGTGTCTGACAAACCCAAATATGCCATCTGTGACAAGTTCATTCTTTCTTCTATAGATCTCTTTCCAACCAAAGACTATGAAAGCCACTCCGATGATCGAGAAGATGCCAGCTATTAAAGACGTGACAAGCAAGCTGAATCTAGTTCCAAAGATATCAAACGTAAATGCAACTGCAGGTGCATAATATTCCTTTGACAACGAAAGAATATGCGATAGAAAGTAGATGCTTAGTGGAAAACCGAACATCTCAGCGAACAGAGCTATGATAAAGGCTACATAAATGTTTGCCGAAGTTCGCCAGCATCCTCTTTTCAATTGGTTGATATGTATAAAAAGAAGGAAAACTGAAAAAATACCTACATAAAGAAAAACCCAATCCCATCTGCCTTGTATTATATAGTAAACCGACCGCTCGCTGAAGAACCAAAAGATATTCTGAAGAAAATATGGTGCACTTATAAGAATGAGCATTGCCAGTCCAATCCAGAATGTGAATGTGGACTTCTTCATCTTCTCACATCTACTAACTTACTGGATTGTTATGATTAGTCATAAGAAGGTTATTAATTTATTTTATTCATACTCTCGTTCAAACCCCAGATAAGATACAATTTAGCAGGAGTGCCATCCTATATTTACTCAGTATGGACTTCCTGCCCTTTCAATCTTCTGTTCATAGCTACTTTGGCTCCGTTAGTTCCAGAGTGAACAAGCCGATGTGGTTTCCTTGGTATAGCCTTTTTCTGTCAGATCCTTTACTTTGGATTCAAGCTTTCCAGGATCAGTTTCAGCCTAATGAACTTAGCTTCGAATAGTCTCAAGCAGACCAATCTGCCCTACTTCTCAGCCATGTGCTCCGTGAAGTTAGACACTGCTCTGCCGGCAGCTAGTGCGAAGGTTTCAACCAAGTCTTTACAGTGTCGTTAGTCACAATACTCAGTCAAAGGATCAATTGCTATCGGTATGTAAAAACAGAGGGAAGTCAAGTAGTTCGTTCTCCCTTAGCTCTCCTAGCGTCAAGGTCCTTCCTTATGAGGGTTCTCAGGTAGTCGGCCACATCTATGAACAGCCCAGCCCTAACCATTTCCTCTATCTCATCTAGGAGTGACCTAGTAATTCTTGTAGACACCGCATAGGTATTTACCCTAACCTTTCTCTGAGGCAAACCTCATCCTCAACCTTCATAGCGAGGTGGAAGTATAAAAAATTTCTTCTTGTATATAACGGGTAGCTATTTGTTAGCTAGATTCTCTCCAGTGACATAATAAAGTAGGTCTGAGAACTTAGCATCAGATACATAGTGTGAGTTCCCAGTTAGAAAAGGCTTCAGAAAAAGATGTTTGTGTATCCATGGAAAAATGGAAAGATCGCTGCAATGATCCAGGCTAGAAATAGTGCGTTGAAGACTGCTCCGCCAGCTACGCTTCCGCTTCTCTCGAACAGATAGGCCGAATAAAGTGCTGAAATAAAGAGTAAGGCAGCTGCAAGCCCAATAAAGGCTCCGAAGATGAATGATGCGAAGGCTATCACAAGCAACTTTAGTGAAAGGGAGAGCACGCTTGCAACTCCAATTCTGAGCCAAAGCTTAAGCGTGAGCCTACTCTGAAAGTTGCGCATCAAAACCTCATCCAGTAATGACAGCGGAAGCAGCAGAGAGAAAAGCTGGGGCATCAAGAGTAGCCTCCTGGCTGATGGAAGAAGGTTAATGAAGACCCAATCAAAGGTGGCATTAAGGGCGACGAAGGCAACTAGAAAACCCAAGCCCCCAAAGAAGGCACTTCTGAGTGCAGTGACCCTAGACCCTAAGTTCAAATTTAATTCTTGGTTGGTTCCCCGCAATATTATGATAGTTGTAAGGATTATTATGGTAGAGGTTATGTAGGGTTCGATGAGCATGTCTGCAAGCATGAGGGGCGCCAATTGGTCAAGCAGAAAGTGTTCAAAACGAAGCGAAAGAAAAGCACTAATCGCCCATGACCCTAAATAGATGAGGACCAGTTTTCTCGCTCTCATGTTGGTCAACAAAGGTTTCTCATGCGGCTTTCCAAATAATTGTCCAAGCCACTTCACGAGCAACATGGCTGGAAACGCTGAAAGAAGAGAAGCCGATACAGCGAGGGGAAGGAGAAGACTAATCCAAGGTGAGAGCGAAATTGGCAAGTTGGAACTCAAACCTAGTGAGGCTTCGACCCAAGCGATAGCCTCCTTCGCTATATATGGATCAAACATCTCTCCAACATGATCTGCCCCTGGAGAAACAATCATCATTCTAGCGTTACCCTCTGAAAAGTTACCGTACAACCTGCCTACCTCCTTCTCTCCACCAGTAGTCCTGCCAAACAGTCTCAACACAAAACCTTCACTCACGAGGGTGTCACGAGAGCCCACAGCCAGCAAAAGGTTTCGAGGAGAGGTCGTGTTCATGCCGCTGGTGGCAGATAGGGCAGGGGCAACTGCAACAACCGACCTGACCCTTCTGTCGGAACAGCTTTCTAGTAGAACTGCTGCTCCACCCATGCTGTGGCCAAGAACAGCGACTCTGTTATGGTCAACATCGGTTCTGACGTTTAGTAGATAGTCCACAGCCGCCTTCACATCAGTCTGCAGCTGCGTCTCATTGAAAAGACTGAACATGATTTCCTCGAACATTGAACGATTCACAATCGCTTCTCTCGAGGGGGAGTATTCCCCCCTCTCGAGAGTTAGTCCCCCAATATTTCCTCCACTTGAACCGTGCCGCCTCAAGTCGATTGCAAGTACAAGGAACCCCCTCTTAGCAAACTCTAGGCTGTAGGCTCCCTGCATCATCTCAAGTGAACTCGCTAGTCCGTGACAGACAACAATACTAGGCATAGTTCCAGAGCTAGACATAGGTCTGTAGACTCTAGCGTTTAACTGAATCCCGTCGCTCGTCATCAACCATACCTGCTCGATAACAACACCTGAGAGGCCAGTAGACATGCCAATCTGAAGCAATGCTACTAATAGAACGAATAGAAGAGAAATAAATTCGATACCCCTCCTCGAAATCGCACTCATATATTTGAACATTCTCCTTTCATACCGTTTCAAGTTAGGGAACATACCTATAAACATATATGGAGCACCCGGTGGTGGAACACACGAAGGACTCTACAGCTCGATCAGCCCTGCCTATTGGCGGCGTATCTACGGTGATGAAGACAGATGCCACAACGACTATACTATAAATATATAAATAGAGAAAAGACCGTTTTATGTCAATGATATAGATGGTGAGTTAGCTTGGCAAACACTGTGGAGACTACCGTTCTTGCGATTGTAACATACATGCTTGAGTTTAGGTTATTGGCTCTGGCAAACATCGTATTTACTGTTGTTACTCTTTGGTATCTCGCCAAAAGGTATAGCGAGAGAGTTAGAAAGGTTATGCACATCTACTTTGCGATTCATTCTTCTTATACACCGCTTCTTCTGATATGGTATTTGAATAATGCTACGAAAGATACTAATGCTCTTAAGGATCTTGCTTATGAGCTTGTTGGGCTTAGGGAACTTCCACCGGGGATGATAAGTGAAGGAATTAGAATATCGACTTCACTTTTCTATGCACTGGCAATTCTCTTCGTGGTCTTAACGATCGTGACTGTGATTTTCTGGCTCTACGATATCAGGGAAAGGGATACGGTCTACGACTACTCGAAGATGCCTAAGTGGCAGAAGATCTTGACATTGTTCTTAGTCTTCTATGCACTAACATATTTCCACTCTTTCTTGTTTGGTGTCTATTTCGCTATCGTAGGTGGCGTTCCTGTCCCACTATTCTCTCAATACGGCCTTTGGTCCTGCCCAGCCAATCTTTTATTTGTGGCAATAATGGCGCCGTTGGTCCCAAGAGTGAATAAGCCACTTTACTTGTCTGTTTGCCTCAATTCCGTCATAGCTCCTCTTTTGCAGCAGGGAATAGCTCCTCTACCAGTAAACCTTGATGCGCTATCCGTCCTTCCAGCAGGCATCTATGGCCTATTCATGCTCTGGAGAGCAACAGGAACGAAAAGAGATTGAAGTCATGCCTTGGGGTAGATGTGGTGAATGAATAGGAATGCCTGCGATAAAAGTATGAGGACATAACATATACATTACAACTTCTGCGAAGACCATGAAGGGGGTAAAGGGAGGAATGATGGGTATGAAGATTGAGTTGTTTGGTCTTGTGCTTCCCGAGGTATGTCCTGGTGACGACTTGGTGGGGATGATAGTTGATGCCGCAGGAAAGGTGGCGGGTGGGATCGAGGATAGAGATGTCTTGGTCGTAACCAGCAAGGTTGTTTCAAAGGCTTACAACCTTCTAATCAAAATGGAAAAGGTTGAGCCGAAGAGGGAGGCTTTGAGAATTGCTAAGAAAACAGGTATGGATCCACGTATGGTTCAAGCCGTACTTGACAACAGCGAAGAAATCCTCTTCGCTATGCCGTACCGAAGACTGGTGGAGAAGGGTCTAATCGATATTACAATTGTGAGCAAGGACCTAGGGAGAGCGCACGAGGTGATAGATAAGATTCCCTGCATTCTCTGTGTTCGAAGGGATAAGCAGTTCTACAGCGATGCGGGCTTAGACTTCTCAAATCATCCTGAAGGAGTTGTTAGTGTGCCACCACGAGATCCAGATAGTTACGCTAAGGAATTGAGGAAGAGGATTACTGAAGCAACTGGGAAGGAGGTTGCGGTAGTCATTTCTGATACTGAAGGCGTGATTGGCCTCGCTGGATCTCTGGACATTGCAAGAGGGTCCTCTGGGATTGAGGTTTTAGCTAGAAGTTTTGGGGAGATGGACCGCTTCAACAAACCTAAATTCGCGGGAGCTGACAATATTCCAAGCGAGTTGGCATGTGCTTCCGCGTTGTTGATGGGGCAGACCGCAGAGGGCATCCCTGTGGTTCTGGTGAGAGGGTTGAAGTATAACAAAAGCGAAAAAGGAATCTTAGATTATTCCATGACTTCTAAGGAATATAGGAATGTCCTTAAGGAGATAGTGCGTGAATCTGCCAGAGTGATAGGAGTAAGACGAGGCCTTAGTCTATTATATGGCCGGGCATCGACAGAATAGTCTTGTGTGGAGAAAAGGTACATAGGATCTAGATGGTGCCTAAGAAACAATATGTGAATAGTTGGTGTAGCATGATGCCCGTCATAAAAGTTCACGGGGTGAATTTATGCTATACGTGGAAGGGGAAAAAGGGGGGTAGAAATCTTGTTTTTCTTCACGGTTTTGCAGCGAGCTCTCACTGGTGGATAAGACAGGTTCCAGCTCTATCTAATGATTATAAAATGCTTCTGATAGACCTACCCGGACATGGACTCTCGAGTGGTCTCCCAAGGCATCTAAGTAGAAAGTCATTTGTGGCAATGTCGTCTATCGTTCATTCAGTCATCAACATGTTGAAGGTGGAAGATCCTGTGTTAGTGGGTTGGTCTTTAGGTGGAGCAGTATCGCTACAGTACGTTCTTGATTATAAAAGCGAATTGTTAGGGCTCGTCCTCGTAGACACGTTGCCTACTATCAGGGTGATGCCAACTTTTGGCTATCTGCCCGCAGTTCCTTACTATTGCATACCGGATCCACGGAGGTTCTTGCCCTTTATCAGGCTGTATGCACGTCTTGTTCAAGGTCCTCTCGATTATGTTTCTAAGTCACACTTAAAGAGAGGGTTAGCAAAGTTTCTAGTTGAACTTATGGCTACGGGTAAAAGATCAAATGAAGAAATAGTCGAATGGGCCAGCGAAGTCCTTCTTGAAAACCTCAATATCAAAGCCTTGCTCCAAGTCATGGTTGGTATGATCGAATTTGATGTTGTTGACAAACTGTCAGAGATAGATGTGCCAACCCTCATAATACATGGCATTGAGGATAGGATTCTCTCCACAGAATATGCTAGACTGCTACATCGAAATATTAGAGGCTCCAACCTTAGATTGATACAGGGGGTAGGCCATTGTCCCCACCTAGAAAATCCCGAAGAGTTCGACAAAGCTCTAATAGAGTTTCTCCTCGAGATCTATGAGGAGTCAAAAGACTGATAGGTCTTCGGAAAATACGATTAATGGCTTTGTCCTCGTTTTGTCATTCACCAATCGATTATGGTCGTATACAATCCAGTTTGAGCTCCTATCGCATACAACCCTCCAATCAAATCGCCAATTATCCCTAGAATTGAAACGATTGTGAGGATCTTTAAATGGGGATGCAATTTCGCGATGTCTGTACTTGGTCTAAGTCTGCCCTGTGCCAATAGAGCACCAATCAAGACAAAAACTGCTAATCCTCCGATTGCATCAAGGGTCCCAGCAATGAGAAGCGCCATGGGACCGCCTCCCAATTCTGAAACTGTAACCGATGCAGAAATTTTCCATAAATTGTTAACAACGTCTTAGTTGAGGCATCAATCCTATTAGGTTATAGAGCATAAGATGTTAACAGGGGTCTTTTAATGAGTTTGTCTCAGCAAGGCATTGATGTGGCTTCCTACCTAGCAAAGATAGAAAGGATAGTTCCAGAACTATCACAATTTAACTTCATCGGATTAGGATGTCTTGCACGGGAGCTTGTGCAAGAGTTGAAAAAAGAGCTTGATTCCAAAGAAAACCTAATAAGGGTGGGCACGCAAGTGCCTCTGCTCGAACCCTACAGCCCTGAATCTCTGATGTGGGCCATAGGTATACTTACCTCCGCTTGGGCTGATTGGATCTTCTCAGCAAAAGCGAACAACCCATGCTATCGCTCAGAAAAACCAGAAGCTGCTATGAATGCGCAAAAGGCACTGCCATATGTAGAGAAGATTATTCTCTCCGCAATGAGAGCGGGTAAAGAGATTGGAAGTTATCCCCAGAATAATTATAGGCCTGAGAATGTTAGAAAGCTTATCCAGATAGAAAAGTAGCATATCAATTCCAGATGTTGTGGAAACTATGTTTGCATATCTAAATCTTTGAAAGGATGTCTCGGTATTTTTCGATCCTCATCATTTTTCCTTCAGGTTGTATGAGCCATGTCATCCAACAAAGTTCTATAGGCCTATATCCGCAGCTTAAAGCAGACTTATCTGCCTTCTTCACGAATTCCATATCGTTGTTCACTTGCTCTAAACCATCCTTCTCCAATATCTCGTGCATTCATGAAGGGCAAATTACTTGTCTTTTGGGTAGTCATCATTAAGCCATAACTCGACAGTGCTCTCTAACACTTCTTCTTCGTTGTAGAACGTCACAAGATTAACATTCTACCTAGTGTTACAGGCTGCCCTCAGTTCCTTGAGGTCCAACTTGCTTTTTCTGGCAATTAGAGTCAGCTTTTCTGCGAAAGCAATTTGTACGAACCCATAAGCATTTTCAACTATTTTACCGTCTCAGTCTCAATCAAATATGTTCCTGCTTTGGATTTTTTCTTTTTCTTGAAAGCCATTTGGACCATCGCATATGAAGTAGTATTCGTGTAGATCTAAAAGTTCGCCATGTGAAATGTTGATTGCTGCATTAGTGTCACTTTTCACCCAGGAATCTGTGTCCTTTAATCCATATTCCAAATTTACTGTTATGTAAAGTGGTTCTGTGATATTTTCCCTTGCAGTTATCGTTATAGTTGCTGTACTATTGAAGCCTGTGTAGTCTTGGAGAGATAATGATAAGCCAGATATGATGAACTTGCATGATATATCATCGCGATTATCTGGAATCATGTGTACATTTCTGATCGAGTTGTAAATGTGTACTGGAGAGTCTCCGCATTCTGAATATGTTACAAATGGATATGGCAATTTAATAGTGAATACTTCACCAGCTGTTATGTTTCGATCGTAAAGTACAGCGTAGTAGAACCGACATGGATTCGTTGATATCAATGTGTAGTTCCTGATGCGATGAAAGAATAGATCAAACTGCCTTCCACAAGCCAAGAAATCTTCGTCAAAGAAGCCGTAGTTTCCATCAAGTATATAGTCTTTCTCAGCACAGATACCAAAGTTAAAAGTTTCTTCTCCACCACTAATAGCATTAAAACGGTATTCACGTTGTTGTAAGTATTGTTTCCATCCTGGCGAAAGTATTATGGCAATCTTATGTCTACCTGGCCCCAATCCTTCAAACCTGTAGTGACCATCATAACTGGTAGTATCAATGTGACCATCACAAATAATAATAGCGCCCGAAAGCATAGGTTCACCTTCATCCCTCACAGTATTATTGTTGATGTCAAAATACACATAGCCCGATATTGTAGCGAGTTTGAAGTTTCCAAAGTTGCAATTGTGAAGATCTTTCCCGCTTAAAGCCTGAAATATATATTCTGGGCTGGTAGTTTGCGTCCATGATGACTCTAGGTTTTCAGCAATCTTGTATTTGCCTGGCCCTAGATCCTTAAATACATAGTGGCCTTTGGCATCTGTCTTTGTCGTAGCTTGATGGATCCAATTACTTATGGAGGGATCCCACTTATACAGGTAGATGTCCCAATCCTTTAGAACTGGTTCACGCGAATCCCAGACACCGTTTCCGTCCCTGTCATTGAACTTGTAGCCATCTACCATTATATTTCGGAAGTCATTTCGGAGGTAATAAGCTGTTGCAGTATGTGGCGAACTCATATGGACTTCTATAGGGTTAACTTCGTTGCCTTGCGAAATCCCATCCACATCCCAGTAGAAGAATGTATAACCGTTGGCGACTGGGGCTGTCAAGGGAACGTAGGTACCTTCATCATACCAGCCTCCACCAGGAATCACCACTATTCCTTGCGGATCTGCGCTCACTGTCAGATAGTACTGGGTCTTCCAGTTGGCTGTCGCAGTCTTGGGTCCATTCATGGTGATAGCGTTGCTTGTTAAGCCTGTTCCAGAAGCGTCTCCGCTCCAACCTGTGAAGACATACTGGACTCCTGCACCGCCAGAGACTGTTCCGTCCGTAAGCGTAGCGTAAGCCGTTGAGCCGCTGTCATACCATCCTTCTCCGCCAGGAGTATCGTGGGCTGAAGAGACTGTCAGATAGTACTGGGTCTTCCAGTTGGCTGTCGCAGTCTTGGGTCCATTCATGGTGATAGCGTTGCTTGTTAAGCCTGTTCCAGAAGCGTCTCCGCTCCAACCTGTGAAGACA
>Ga0315312_1002200_pt1 | contig 13808 bp, 12 predicted proteins | sample TDP7_MG_FD_203629 | JGI IMG/M metagenome (GOLD analysis project Ga0315312, IMG submission 203629) | Freshwater sediment microbial communities from Lake Towuti, South Sulawesi, Indonesia - TDP7 | ecosystem: Environmental > Aquatic > Freshwater > Lake > Sediment | place: Indonesia: South Sulawesi... | reverse complement strand
GGGGGCAGGAAAATTTGCGCAGCCCTTTTTAAAAAACTGGGGTGGCCAGGCCGAAAAGGGGTGGCAAAATCCAAAGGTGGCCAATCCGATTCGACGAGAGAGGAATTATTATGTTATACTAATTTTTGTTACTGATGCTGGTTATCGCCTGGATTCTGGAAATGGGTCTGCTTAGATAAATCCCCCTCGCCGGAAAAACTGGATGTATTTTCCCCTTCATAAGCTAAATACTTTTCTTTTCCAGCAAACGAACCGCGAAATTCCCCTCTTTCTTTTAATCACCTTTTTTACCATCCTGCGATTGTGGGTTGCTCCTTCGTTTGGCCTGGGAGTGGATGAAGCACATTATTTATTGTACGCCAAGTATCTGGACTTTAGCTATGTCGATCATCCGCCGCTCGTAGGTTGGGCCCATGCTCCTCTCTATTATCTTTTCGGTACAAGTGAGCTTCTCGTCAGACTTCCGGCCATTCTCCTGTCCGCCCTTACTTCTTACTTGGTTTATCGTTTCATGATGAAGGTTTCCGGCTCAACGAATATTTCCTTACTCGCCGTTTTGGCGCTGAATAGCTCTTTCTTGTTTAATGCCCTCGGCCTGATGCTCTTACCCGATTGTTTTTTGCTACCCCTTACCCTTTTGCTCATCTTCGTGATTAAAAGAATCGAGGAGAGCGCCCAAACCAAAGATTTTATCTATTTGGGTTTCATTCTCGGGCTTTCAGGGCTGGCCAAATATACCTCCATTTTACTCCTCCCGCCCCTGCTGGTTTATCTTATAGGGAAGAGAAGGTATGATCTGCTTCTATCGAAGAATATGGTCGCTTCCGCAGCCATTGCCCTCCTGTGCATTGTTCCCGTGCTTTATTGGAACCTGCGAAATGATTTTGTGAGTTTTCGCTACCAGGGAAGCCACATCCTCGGTCCTTCTTCGCTGGATTATAAGCCTTTTCTCATATCTCTCGGCGCCCAGTTCGGTACTTATAGCCCCTTCTTATTCTTGCTCGCCTTCTACGGATTTTGCCAGAGTTTCCGATCCCAGCATGATCTTTTGCGCCTCTCCCTTCTCTTAGGCGGGACCATTCTGGTTTTTTTTTCCTACTCTTCCCTTTACGATGTAGTCCTCCCTCATTGGAGCAGCCTCTTCTATCTTCTCTTTATCCCCATCGGAGTTTATTTTCTGAGGAGCCAGCCCAGCCGGAAGAAAAAATTTTTGCTAAATTTTTCCATCGGTGTTAGCTTGATGATAACGATTTTTTTGTATATAGAACTATATGCCAAATTTTTCTCTTTTCCCGATTTTAAATCCCCCTTTCGGGATATTTATGGATTGGCCACCATCTCCCAAGAAGCCCATACCGTCTTAGAACAGAATCATAACCCGAAAAAAGCCTTGGCCGTTACCGACTGGACAATGGGGAGTAGATTGATATATTATTCTTTGCCGTACAACAGCGAGGTCTTTGTCATTGATAAGAGAAAGGACCAGTTTGACTTTTGGCAAGAAAAATCTCCTTTGGGGTATGACCTACTTTTCCTGAACACCTATTTTTCCCGTGAAGATATCGCCAGAAGATTCCTTTGTGATGAGGTCACGGTCGCCAGCAGGATGGAGATCATGCTGAACGAGTCGAAAGTTGACCGGATCGAATATGTATGGTGCAAAAATTATCAGGGAGAAAAAGATGAGAGTCATTAACCCCCAAATAGCCGCCTCTTTTGCTGGTGTGCTCACCATCGCTATTCTAAGCTATATTTTTATCGATATCCCCGTAGCCTTCTTCTGTAAGAGCCTGGACAAAAGTATTACAAATTTTTTTGGCATGGTAACTGAATTCGGGATTTCTACTTGGTACTTGGTGGGTTCCTTTGCCCTATTTCTAATCTTCAGATTTTTGTGCCGGCAGAGGATCTACGCCCACCGGGCTCTCTTTCTTTTTGTTTCGGTGGCCGTTTCCGGGATTATAACCAATATCATAAAAATGATTATCGGCCGTTATCGACCAGAGATGCTGTTTGAGAAAGGGCTTTATGGCTTTGAATTTTTTCAAATTGACAGTAACCTCGTATCCTTCCCCTCAGGACACGCCACCACCGCCTTTTCGCTGGCCTATGCGCTTTCGCTCTTCTCTTTGAAATTTCGGGTGCCCCTTTTCTGTTTTGCTTTGGCGGTGGGAGCGAGTCGGGTGATTATCACGGCCCATTACTTTAGCGATGTCGTTGTAGGGGCGTACATCGGAATTCTGAGTGTACTCGGGTTGAAGAAACTGATGTGGCTGGAATAATCCAACGCTCTTGATCTAACGAGAGATGGTTGTGGCCATCGATCAACCCTCCTGCCCGTATTATGAATTGATCCATTCTATTTTCCCCTTATTTTATCCTGCAGGAGTCCATCATCATTTCTCCTTTCATATCGGCGAATAACTCTGGATTTCCAGCCCAATCAAAAGGGAAAGCCTTACTGGGAATAAGCAGTGGGAATTGCCTCGATCTGTTATAATATATATCAAAGAAGATTATCTTTGCTTCACCTTACGAGACTGTGTCCGTGTTTAAAATGCTGCCCCTCTACGGAAAACCCCTGAAAGATTCCTATGAAATATAGCAATATTTTTTGGGCTACACCACTAGTAGGCTATCTTCGTCATGTTAAAATCAAACCGGATTCCCGCTTTCGCGGGAATGACGGGTCGGCTTTTTCATTGCGACATAGTCTCTGCGCAGAGGGTAGATGACCAAATTATTAAGGAGTCCATAATTGATTAGACATTTTCTTCCGTTCATTTGTTGTCACCGTTCACCCTGAGCCTTCGGCGTGAGCTCAGTCGAACGCTTGTCGAAGGGTGCGTTGCGAGCCGCTCATGCTTCGACAAGCTCAGCACGAACGGCTGTGGATTCAGGCTGCAGTGTCCATACAATTATGGACTGATTAGTAATAAGGGAACCCTGAAGACCCTATTTTAATGAGCCGAGAAGCAGATAATTATTTTACAAAAAATGAAAAATAAGTTTTTGCAAGTGGCCGTTGGCCTGCTGTTCATGATTTTTCTTCCTGACTCAGTTCAGCCGCAAACTCTGACGCAAATATATGTCTCTGAACTGGGAAAGGTCTTGGGGGCCATCTTTCATTTCCAGCCGGGATTTCCTTCATGGGCTTTGGTCAATGGGCGCGGGCTTTTGGTTTGGGTAAACATGGAAATCCCCGGGGCCATAGTAGAAATTCATAAAAATGGGTATGTTCACTTAGTCGAACGAATGTCTGCGGGGACTATTTCCTATGTTGATGGTCGGATTAGCAAAATCGAGGAGTGGCGTTTCGAGTATGAGAGTGGGCGGATTCAACAAATTGGCGATTTACGTTTCTATTATCAAATGGGGCAAATCACCAGGATTGGAGATGTACCCATCAGGATAAACGATGGATTTATTCGGGATCTCGGCCATGTCCATTTCGAGTACGAGAATGGCCGCCTCCACAAAATCGATGGCCTACTTTTCACCTATGAGAGTGGACGGGTATACCGGATTGGCCAAGTGCAATTCGATTATGACTGGGGAACTTTAAGAAAAGTGACCGGAGAAATTCCGGGAGTTTCACTACAGATCTCCTCCGTTGCGGAATTTCGCCGGTCACTTAGAAAGAGGGGGTAAATTACATTGATTTTTTGGAGCCGACGGGGAGATTTGAACTCCCGACCAGCCGATTACGAATCGGCTGCTCTACCACTGAGCTACGCCGGCCCAATGGGTTCAGAATTTAGATTCCCGGCACCCTTCAGAAAATCAGTTCCCGAGAGCATTTGAGGAGGATGAATTCTCCGCACTCATCCTCGTTGGGACAGATGGCACACTCAGAATCGGTGGCCGGAGTCTCCATGTAGGCCACGAACTTAGCCTCATCCCCGAAACAGACTGGCCGTAGGTTCTGCTGTAAAGGATCTTTCTCTACTGCTTCCATAGCAAGAAATTTTCCCACAAGTAAGATGAATTTTCAAGCACTTTCGCAGGCAGAACCAATTTTTCCTGGCCCTTTGATGGTTGCTTTTAAAGCTCGGATTTGCTAAACTTTTTAGCGAAAAAATTTTTCTCGAAAGGCAGAGAACTGAAAACATTTTTGCGTCTCTCCGGACTTAAGATTGCTCTCCTGTTTACTTGCGCTGTTCTGGTGATTTACTACCTGGATCCCAATTTTTTGTCTTTACTCGAGCTGAAAACCCTCGACCTGCGCTTTCTCTCCCGGGGGAAGATGGCCACCACCGGAGAGGTGGTCCTGGTGGCCATCGATGAGAAATCGCTCGACGAGCTCGGTCGTTGGCCATGGCCCAGGAATCGACTGGCCCAACTCTTGGATGCGCTGGTGAAATACGAAGCCAGGGTGGTGGGCTTCGACATCGTCTGGGCCGAGCCAGATGAGAATTCGGAACTGCGGGGATTGTCCGCGGTAAAACGCAAGCTGAGCGACCTGAATTTAACCAATCGAGAATTGCAAAGTTATCTTTCTACAGCCATTAAGAAAGCTGACACGGACAGAATTCTGGCCGATTCTGTGGCGCGATCTCGCCGGGCGGTTCTCGGTTACTTCTTTCATTTTTTTGCCCAGGAGAGCTCGGGGGCCAAAAAGGAAGCCCCCCAGGAGAACCTCCCTCCCCTATCCTATTACAACCTGGTAAAATACACTTCGGAAGAAGCGACCAAGGTTAACCTCTTCGCGGCGGATTATGCGCAAGTGAACATCCCGGCCATCTCCGAGGCAGCAGAGGGAGCGGGGTATTTCAACATCTTTCCCGACCGGGACGGAACGGTACGCTGGGTTCCCCTGGTGATCAAGTACCAGGATATGCACTACTGTGCCCTCTCTCTGGCTGTGCTGCAAAAATTTCTGGACAATCCCCCTCTGGCTCTGCGCATTGCCGAGTTCGGCATTGAACAGATCCGTTTAGGAGACCTCTCCATCCCCACCAACGAAGAAGGAAGGATGTTGATCAATTACCGCGGACCGCAGAAGACCTTTCCCCACTATTCGGCTACGGATGTAATTCACGGCCGGGTGGCAGCAGACGCCTTCAAGGGTAAGATCGTCCTTGTGGGAGCTACGGCCATAGGTATTTACGACATCCGGGTTACCCCTTTTGACCATGTATTCCCCGGTCTGGAAGTCCACGCTAATGTGGTTGACTCCATCCTGAAGCAGCATTTTCTTTACCGCCCAAACTGGGTTACCCTCTTTGACATCCTGGCCATTCTCATCATCGGGCTGGCTCTGGGAATCGTCCTGCCTCGGGTTAAAGCACTCTGGGGAGCATTAGCCGGGGGCCTCGTATTGTTTGCTTTTACTCTCTCCGCCAAATTCTTATTCCAGGAGCAAGGGATTTGGGTGAACATGACATACCCGCTGCTGAATTTGATCCTGACCTATCTGGGGATTACCGGTTATCGTTACATGACTGAGGAGCGAGAGAAAAAAAAGATCCGCGGAGCTTTCCAGTACTACCTTACTGCCTCCGTGGTGGATCAGATGCTTAAGAACCCGGAAAAACTTAAGCTCGGGGGAGAGAAGAAGGATCTGACCGTCCTCTTCAGCGACATCCGGGGATTCACCTCCATATCAGAGCGCATGACTCCAGAGACGCTGGTGAAGTTTCTGAATGAGTACCTGACGAAGATGACGGATATCGTCTTTAAATACGATGGCCTCCTGGATAAATACATGGGAGATGCGCTCATGGCCATCTGGGGAGCGCCCCTGGACCAGCCGGATCATGCGCAACGGGCTTGCTATACAGCTCTGGAAATGGTTGATGAACTCTGGGTACTCCAGAAAAAGTGGTCTGCCGAGGGCATGCCCAAACTGGACATCGGCATCGGCATCAACGCCGGTCCCATGGTCGTGGGAAACATGGGGTCAGAGCGGCGCTTCGATTATACGGTGATGGGCGACAGCGTGAACCTGGGGTCGCGCCTGGAAGGGTTAAACAAACTTTACGGAACCCACGTCATCGTCAGCGAGATGACCTACGAGCGGGTGCGCGAAGAAATCCTCGGGCGAGAGTTAGACTCTGTACGGGTCAGGGGCAAAGATCAACCTGTAAGAATCTATGAGCTTCTATCTCGCTATGCTCAAGCTTCGCCGCAACAGCAGGCCCTTGTAGAGGAATTCCACTGCGCCTTAAAGGAGTATAAAAATCGCCACTGGGACGGGGCCCTTCGGGCCTTTCGGTCCATCTTGACCAGGCATCCCCATGATGGGCCGGTAAAACTCTATATGGAGCGCTGTCAAACCTTAAAGGAAAACCCGCCACCACCAGATTGGGATGGGGTGTACACCTTAACTAATAAGTGAGGATGGTGACGGAGACGGAGAGGTTTAAAGTTCCAGGAATGATCGGCTTTTTCGACTTCCTTGGATTTTGGGTCCTGAGATTCTTGAACGAATCCGGGCGGGTGATGATTCTTTTTTTCAAAACCCTGAACTTGACTTTCCGCCCGCCATTCGAGATGCGCAACCTCCTCAAACAGATCGAGCAGGTGGGGGCCAACTCGATCCCTGTGGTCCTAATCACCGGAGCTTTTACTGGAATGGTTCTGGCTCTGCAGAGCTACACGGGCTTCAAGCGCTTCAACGCCGAGGCTTTCGTGGGAACCGTGGTAGCCTTATCCATGACCCGAGAGCTGGGGCCGGTGCTCTCGGGCTTGATGGTCTCCGGGCGGGTGGGCTCGGCCATGGCCGCAGAACTGGGAACGATGCAAGTCACGGAACAAATCGATGCGCTTTATACGCTGGCCACCAACCCCATCAAGTATTTAATCGTCCCTCGGTTTTTGGCTTCCTTGATTGTCCTGCCCATCTTGACCATCTTCGCGGACGTGGTCGGTATCCTTGGAGGCTATGTGATCAGCGTTTCTCTTTTGGGCAGCAATCCCACCATTTACGCCCGCCGTACTTACGATTACCTGCACCTGGATGACATCTATATCGGCCTCTTTAAAGCCTGTGTTTTCGGGATGATCATTGCCATCATCGGATGTTATCAGGGTTTCAATGCCCAGGGAGGGGCAGAGGGAGTGGGAAAAGCCACCACCCGGGCGGTCGTGCTATCTTCGCTCTTGATCCTGATCGCCAATTATTTTATAACAGCCCTGTTTTTTTAAACCCCCACCCCCTCCCTCCCCCCGCAAGGGGGGAGGGTAGGGAGGGGGGTGATTTCGGAATCGCAAAATAGAATACTCTGAACAGATGACCGAAAAACAGTGCCGACGCGGGTCTGATGAAACCATGATTCTGGTCAAGGAGGTTTATAAATCCTTTGGCCAGAACCACGTCCTCTGTGGCCTGAATCTCGGGGTCAAGTGCGGGGAGTCCATGGTGGTCATCGGGGGGAGCGGAACCGGAAAGAGCGTACTCATCAAATGCATTATTGGCCTTTTGCATCACGACCGGGGGGAAATTTTCGTCGATGGACAGGAGATCTCCCACCTGAATGAGAAGGAATGGAATGAGCTGCGCAAAAAATTTGGCATGCTCTTCCAGCGGGATGCCCTCTTTGACTCGATGTCGGTCTGGGAGAACGTAGGATTTGCCCTGCGCCGGCATACCGACCTCTCGGATGAGGAGATTAAAGCTACAGCCATAGAGAAGCTCAAGCTGGTAGGGATGCAGAACGTTGAAAATCTCATGCCGGCCGAGCTTTCCGGAGGAATGCGCAAGCGGGTAGCGCTGGCCCGAGCCATCGCCATGGAGCCAGCCATTCTGCTATATGATGAGCCCACGACGGGCCTTGACCCGATCATGGCCAACGTAATCAACGATCTCATCGTGTCCATGCGCGAAAAGCTGGATGTCACCTCTATCGCCATCACCCACGACATGGTCAGCGCCAATCGCATTGCGGACCGCATCGCCATGCTCCATAAGGGGAAGATCATCGAGGTGGGAACGCCCGATCAAATCAGGGCCTCCTCTAGCCCCATCGTCCAGCAGTTCATCCGCGGAGAGGTAGAAGGCCCGATCACTGAGGGGGCTGACTTCGCCCGGCAACTTTTTTAACCAATCAGGAGGGAACCAATGAAAAGCATCGCTACGGAAACAAAAGTGGGGATTTTCGTGATCCTCGGGATCCTGGCCCTAACCTATTTTACGATCCGGGTAGGAAAGATTGCCGTCCGGGAAGTGGGCTACAGGGTTTACACCCACGTGGAATCGGCAGCCGGCCTGGATAAGAATTCGCCCGTGCGCATTGCCGGGGTGGAAGTCGGCAAAGTGGAGGCCATAGTTCTGGATGGATCGAAGGCCAAGGTCACTATTCATCTCCCCCTCGATGTAAAAATTCCCGTCGAGTCCAAGCTCTATGTCAAATCCGTCGGTCTCTTGGGAGAAAAATACATCGAGATCGTCCCGGGACCCGGGCCAGAGTTGGTCAAGGCGAATGGCACCATTGAAGAAGGGGGGCCTTCTGTGGATGTGGACAGGGTGCTTAGCCAACTCAGCTCCATAGGTGGGGATATCAAAATTGTGACCCAATCTCTCAGCCGCAGCCTGGGGGGAGAAAAAGGAGAGCGGGCGCTCGAGGAGCTATTTACGGGGGCCAAAGAGACCGTAGCTAACTTACAGAATATTACTCAGACCATCGACAAAGGGGAGGGCACGGTCGGCAGGCTGGTGAAGGACGAAACGCTATATAAGGAGGTTAAAGATACCGTAGCCAACTTACAGAACATCACCCAAACCATTGAGAGGGGAGAAGGAACCCTCGGAAAGCTGGTCAAAGATGAAACCTTTTATAGGGAGGCCAAGGAAACGGTAGTCAACCTGAACCAGGTGGTCAAGTCTATCGAGAAAGGGGAAGGAACCTTAGGAAAACTGGCCCGAGACGAGGCTCTTTACGAACGGACAAGGGAGACGATGGAAGAAGCCAAGAATACCTTCGCCAACCTGAATCAAATGGTTCAGAAAATCGAGAGCGGGGAAGGAACTCTGGGAAAGCTGGTCAAAGATGACAGCCTTTACACCAAAACCAAGGAGACCATGGAAGAAGCCAAAGAAACTCTGGCCAGCCTGAATAAAGTATCTAAACAGATCGAAAGCGGCCAGGGCACGCTGGGAAAACTGGTCAATGACGACACGCTTTACACCAAAACCAAGGAGACCATGGAAGAAGCCAAGCAAACTCTAGCCAGCCTGAATAAAGTATCCAAACAGATCGAAAGCGGCCAGGGCACGCTGGGAAAACTGGTCAATGACGACACGCTTTACACCAAAACCAGGGAGACCATGGAAGAAGCCAAGCAAACTCTGGCCAACCTGAATAAAGTATCCAAGCAAATCGAGAGCGGGGAAGGAACTCTGGGAAAACTGCTTAAAGATGACAGCCTTTACACCAAAACCAAGGAGACCATGGAAGAAGCCAAGCAAACTCTGGCCAGCCTGAATAAAGTATCTAAACAGATCGAAAGCGGCGAAGGGACCTTGGGGAAGCTGGTCAAGGACGAGACCCTGTACGATGAGACCAAACGGGCCATCAAGTCAGTAAACAAAGCGGCCGAGGGAATACAGGAAACGACCCCGGTCACCGTGCTGGGAGTGGTCCTGGGCACGGTGCTTCCGTAGGGGGCGGCCATCGCACGCATGGGGAGGGCCTGGGCAAAAGTTTCTGGAGGAATGGCACTTTCTTTGCTCTGCTGCTGGATTTCCGGGTGCGCTACCTTGAGCCCAGGGCCACGCAGGGAAAATTTCGCCCCTATTTTTCTCTACAGCGAGGATGAGGAGAGAGAGGGGAAGAAAACCGATGTGCTGGGTCCATTTTTCACTTACCGCCAAGACCAGCGAGAAAAGGATCTGGCCTTCCGCCCGTTCTTCTACTGGAAAAAAGAAGAGGAGAAGTATACTTTCTTAGAATACCTTTACCCCCTGGGGAAATACAAACGAACGGATAAAGAGGTGGAGTCTTATTTCATTCCCTTCTTCTCCACCCGCCGGGATTTGACCCGAGAGGAAAAAAAGGAAAGAGCGTTCCTTCTCGCCTTCTGGGGGGAGACGGAAAAGGGTGAACCTTACGGCGGTTTTTTCCCTGTTTACGGAAACCTGAAAAACCGCTTCGGCAAAGATGAGTTGAAATTTATCCTCTGGCCGATCTATTCTGATTCCCGCGAGGGAGAAAATCGAACCTATACATTTCTCTGGCCGATTTTCACCCGCACGGAGGGGGGAGGAAGGGAGGGATTTAAGTTCTGGCCGTTGGCGGGCCATGAAAGAAAGGAGAACGAATACGAGAAGACCTTCTGCCTCTGGCCTGTCTTTCATTTTGAGAAACGGCACCTGTACACGGATGATCCCACCGATATCAGCATGGTCTTCCCCCTCTATGTATCTTCTGCCTCCAAGAAGCGGGTTTCTAAGTCCGTGATCTGGCCCTTTTTCAATTACACCCATGATGAAGATGATCATTACACTCAGTGGGACTTTCCCTGGCCGTTTATCCAGTGGGCCAAGGGCGATGAGAAATCGATCTTCCGGATTTTCCCCCTATACGGACAGAAGTACTGGGAAGAACGGCAGACAGGGTATGTTTTCTGGCCTATCTACTGGTACGATCATCATGACGATGACGGCTACCAGAAGGTACTCAACCGCTATCTTCTGCTCTCCAAAGACCAGACCGAGGTCTGGAAGGATGAGGGCAAGCGGGCGCGGATTTTTCGGTTATGGCCGCTCTTCTACCATCGCCAGGAAAAAGAGGGGGCTGTGTATTTCTACTGGCCGGCCTTAATCCCACTTGACTTTGAGGGATATGAACGAAATTGGGTACCGCTTCTGAGCCTTTATGAATACCGCCGGGACCCTAAAGGGGACAGCGAGTCCAAGTTTCTCTGGGGTTTATGCGTTCACCGAAAAAGCGCCGCGCGCGAGCTTTTTGAGCTGAGCTTCTTTCTTACCTATTACGAGGCCGAAGAACAAATCTACTTTTCCCTCTTGAAGGGATTATTGGAGTACAGGGCCGACGGACCGAAGCGCGTGCTTCGGGTACTTTATTCTCCCTGGCTGATGAAATGGGAGAGTTCTCCCCTCCTTAAGGAAACCATTGCGGAGGGGGATTAGGGAATGGTAAATAGAACCCAGGAAAACGCCGGCTGAAAGGTTTCATCATGGATGAACGCATCCGTCTGACAGCCATGGTTCGGGCTGCCGGGTGAGCGGGGAAGCTAAGTCCGGAGGACTTAGAAAAAGCTCTGCTTCCCCTGCCTTTGGAAAAAAGTCCCAACCTTCTGGTAGGCATGGAGAACGCCGATGATGCCGGAGTCTATCGATTGGCCGACCAGATGGCCTTAGTGCAGACCGTGGACTTCATCACCCCCATCGTGGATGACCCATACCTTTTCGGGCAGATTGCCGCCACCAATGCCCTAAGCGATGTCTATGCCATGGGCGGAAAACCCCTGACCGTTCTGAATGTTGTTGGCTTTCCCCGCCGCTCCCTGGACCTCTCTATACTCACAGAAATCCTGCGGGGAGGGCTGGAGAAGATCCACGAGGCCGGAGCGCTGCTTTTGGGAGGGCATACGGTAGATGACGCCGAATTGAAATACGGGCTGGCGGTGACTGGCACAGTACATCCCGGGAAAGTAATTACCAACAGAGGAGCCCAGGTAGGAGATGTCTTGATTTTGACCAAAGCGCTGGGAACTGGAATCATCTCTACTGCCCACAAGGCTGGGATGGCCGAATCAGGAATATTGCAAGGGGCTGTAGATTCCATGCTCCAACTGAATGATAAAGCTGCGCAAGCCATGGTCGAAAGCGAGGCGCATGCTTCCACGGACATCACCGGCTTCGGCCTGCTGGGGCATGCTTCCCAAATGGCCCGAGGTTGCGGCTTTTCCTTCAGGTTTTTTTGCTCCCGCATTCCTATTCTGCCAGGGACCAGGGAGTATGCCACGCAGGGGATGGTTCCTGGGGGAGCCTATTGCAACCAGGACTACTTTGGCCCGGAGATTTCCATCTCCCCAAAAATTCCCGAGTCCGAGAGGATCATCCTCTTCGACCCGCAGACCTCAGGAGGATTGCTGATCGCTTTGCCTGGAGCTAATGGGGAAAAGCTTTTGCAGAAGTTAAGGAAAAGAGGAATCCAGGAAGCCACCCTCGTCGGAGAAGTTGTAAAGCAAGAGAAGAGACTTATCTACGTTGAATATTAAGGGGGGAGCGGAATGCCCCTCACCCTCTCCCGCGAGGGGAGAGGGCAAACATTTTGAAATTAAAACGAAATTTCCTCCCCCTTGATGGGGGAGGGGAGGGTGGGGGTGAGATTTGGGGTTTTTTCACAGCTTCCCCGTAAGAGGGGGGATTCTGAAATCTGCAATTATATAAGGAGTCCTTCATGGGAAAAATCAAGAGGGCGATCATCAGTCTGTCAGATAAAACAGGAATTCTGGAATTTGCCAAAGAGTTGCAAACCTTCAGTGTAGAGATTCTCTCCACCGGGGGAACAGCCAAGGCCCTGAGGGAATACGGGCTTGAAATCATGGATGTCTCAGAATATACAGGCTTCCCGGAAATGCTGGACGGGCGGGTAAAGACGCTCCATCCCAAGGTCCATGGAGGGATCCTGGGAATGCGGGATAACCCCGCGCATGCCCAGAAAATGAAAGAGCACGGTATTCAGCCCATCGACATGGTGGTAGTCAACCTGTATCCCTTTGAGGCAACTGTGGCCAAACCTTCCTGCACGCTGGAGGAAGCCATTGAGAATATCGACATCGGCGGGCCGTCCATGATGCGGGCAGGAGCGAAGAACTACTCATACGTCACGGTAATCGCGGACCCGGCGGATTACCAGCCCGTCTTGGAGGAGATGAAGAAGAGCGGCGGGTCGGTTAGTAAGGAAACGAACTTCCGTTTGGCCAAGAAAGCCTACCAGCTCACTGCCCGGTATGACAGGGCGATTTCCGAATACCTGGCGAATAAATAATGATTCACCGCAGAGAGCGCAGAGACCGCAGAGATAAAAAAGAAATTCTAAGCATGAAACCCCAAACAAATACCGGAAAGATAACGGCAAGAAAGCCTTAAAGCGAGAAAGGAAGTGAGGAAGGGAAAAGTGCAGATAAAAAAACCCCTCGTGGCTATCGTTATGGGAAGTGAATCTGACCTCTCGATTATGGAGGAGGCGGCCAAGGTGCTGGCCGATTTTAAAGTGCCCTATGAAATAACCGTTGCCTCAGCTCACCGATCCCCGCAGCGAACTGCTGATTATGCCAAAAATGCCAGCACCCGCGGGATAGAGGTGATCATAGCCGGGGCCGCCGGGGCAGCCCACTTGGCTGGAGTGATGGCGGCTCACACCATCCTGCCGGTCATCGGGGTGCCTCTCGAATCTGCCTTGAGGGGACTTGACTCCCTGCTCTCCATAGCCCAGATGCCTGCTGGTGTGCCTGTGGCCACTGTGGCCATCGGCAAGGCCGGGGCGAGAAATGCCGGCCTACTGGCCGTCCAGATTCTTTCCGGGAAGCATGGCGAATTGAAAAAATCCTTACGGCATTATAAAGTTTCCCTGGCCAAAAATGTGGAAGAGCAGGCGAAAAAAGCTGAAAGGAAAAAGTAATTATTCACCATGGAACACTCAGAGAGCACTGAGTTCTCTATACTACTTATGTTTAAATTCTCAAATTTCTGTTAAGAATTTCCCCCCACCCTATCCCTCCCCCTCGAGGGGGGAGGGTAAGGAGGGGGTGATTTCTTTTGGTTGCGGCTATGCCGCGCTGTGGTGAAAAATAAGGAGGGCGAATTGGTTGAAACTCCCTGGCTGAAGAACTATGAA
>Ga0315312_1002199_pt1 | contig 13810 bp, 15 predicted proteins | sample TDP7_MG_FD_203629 | JGI IMG/M metagenome (GOLD analysis project Ga0315312, IMG submission 203629) | Freshwater sediment microbial communities from Lake Towuti, South Sulawesi, Indonesia - TDP7 | ecosystem: Environmental > Aquatic > Freshwater > Lake > Sediment | place: Indonesia: South Sulawesi... | reverse complement strand
TGCAACTTCCAGTCTTGCACAGGGAAAATCGGGTCAATCCTTATTCTCGTATCATACCCAGCAGTACTGGCCTCTTCAGCAGCTTCGATTCTATCTTCCGGAAAAGGTGCAGTTTTTTCCCATGGTTTTGCCACCATAGGAGCATTAATGCTCCAACCACATATTACCTGCCTTCGAGGCTTCTCTAAAAGAAAACGAATATTTCTTCTTCCAAATTTCGTAAGCAGGTAGATCTTGTGTTTATTTTGTTCTTCAAATTTGTCGACTATTGGAGTCATCATTGTAGGGTTCATTAAGGCATCCGACAATTCGCCTGCATTAAAAATTGTGGGTGCCGATACTTTCGTAAATGCTTCATCCAATGCTTCCAAGACATGTTCAGTTTTTACATATTGGGGCTTCATTCTGCCTCGCATGGTCCCCCTCAAGTAGCAGTAACTACAGTCTAATGGACAACCATACGCCCATCTTAATTCCCAAAAGGTTCCGCAGGCTATACTTGGCGGAGTCTTGTGAAAAAGTACAACAATGCGATTTCCTTTCCAGTTAAGATCAAATTTTTCTGAGGAGTATTCTATTTCTGGATGCTTTATTTTTTGAATTACGGTAGGGTCTATGTACTGGGTTAATTTTCTTGAATCTATTGCTGCTTTCTCTCTTCTTTCTTTTTTGATCGTTTTCCATGCCTTAAAGGCAGCTTCTCTATGTTTTTTCTTTTCTTTGGAATCCATCATAGTGAAATCAGGTTCATATAGAATCCTTCTGTAATAGATTAACATTTCACTTTTGCGGCTTACCATGTGGTTAAGATATGCAATTACACCGGATTTCTTTGTAATCCATGCCAAGTCTGTCCCATATTTCGATTGTTTCTTTGCATAAAGCAACTTTCGTATAATTATACTCCGTCTTTAGGTGGTTTATGAGAGTACTATATATCGAGAACCGTGTTTCCAAGGCAACTTTCTTGCCCCAATTCGAGCTCTCTGTCAGAAATGGAGTCCAAGATTTATCTTTCGTGTTATTTACAGTGCTTTGGAGGCCCCTCAAAGAACCAAAAGTGATTCTTTCTGGAACAAACTTTTCAAAAATGGAATCTATTAACCCGGCATATTCTTTTTGCCAATTTTCAATGGGTACTATCGGATCAATACGAACACGCACTTTATAGTTTAGTCCATTCAAGATTTTTGCGGATTCGATTCTTTTCTCAACAGATGGAGCTCTCTCCCATTTTCTTGCAACGATTGGTGCGTTTAGGCTAAAACTGACTATCGCATGAGTATTGTTTTTCATTTGTGCAAGGTTCTTTATGTAAGTAGATTTTGTTACAAAAAGGACTTTATGACTTTCTTGGTCTTCAAACAAAGGTATGATGAACCTAGAAAATGGACTCTGAGTGTTCTCCGTCATCAGCGAATCAGCTAACTCCCCCGTATTTAGGATCTCGGAAGAGTATCCGTCGTTCCCAAAGAAAGCCTCCAAGTGACTTTGAATCTTACAGTAGTCCTTAACAACAGGCTGGGTCTTAGTGTCAAGAAGCCTGAGAGTTCCCTTAAGAAAACACCAAGCACAATCAAAAGGGCAACCGTACGCCCATTTCAGTTCTAAGAAATGTGGGCATACTACATCTGTCTTTTTTCTTGGATTGGGCGTCTTATCAAACCTTCTTATAATTGAGCCGTCCCCGACTTGCTGAACCAGGGTTCGTTGCGACCCATTTAATTGCAGGTAACTTTGAAGTCTAATCTTCGGCAACCGCATCGTCAATTGCCACACCAACCATGGGAAAGTATTCCAAAAATTCTGAAAATATATCTTTGCTCAACATACTGGTTCCTTATACTTAAAAGTATAGATCAGTTTTTACTTTTGTATCTTTCGGCTTAGGTTTCTCTGTGACGGGCCCGGATAGATGACATACTCGGTTTAGATTTACGATTTTTGCAGAGATATAAGGGTCCTATACAGACGGCTTTACAGAGAAAATAGACGATTCTTCCATATCGCTTCTTATGAATCTGGTATCCAAAGCCACTATAACAACCACTGCCAAACTGTTAAACAGGCTGAAACAAAGCCTTTCCTAAAGGAAGAGCTTCTTAGAGCTGTGGTATCTTTTCGCTAGGTCAAAGAAATCCGTAAGTTGTTCATAGGATCTGAAGATATACCTATCTCTTATTTCATTAAATGGAGACTTAGCGACTTGAGACTCAAATCTTATCTTTAGATCAGACCGCGCAATAATAAAGAACTTCGGTCCCAACCCCTTTAATTGATAAAGTCTGAATAAGCCTTCTGTGACACTAGTACTATGCTCGACTTCAAAACATGCAACGGGATAAGACGGAGGAACTGCACCGAACCAGATAACGTCCACCTTTCGTGTTGCCTCCAAAATATCGGGATAGGTAAATGGTGGAATCTCACTTAAAGTTGCCCAGTCTTTTAGTCTCTTACTTTTGTACTGTTTAGAAGGATCTGCGACGTAAGTTTTGTATCCTAACAGATTTCCCAATTCAAGTAATATTCCCTGAACATCACCATGAGTCAATTTTGTTGCATCTATGATCTCCGGTTTGAGGGACATAATCTCCGTAACTTTTTCTTCCTCAACTTTGCTCACCAGACCTGGAAGAACCGTAAGTGCAACATCAAGTTCTTGGGGTTCCAAATTGCACTCCTTCTTCAAATTGTTGGCTAACTCATTAAAACGCGTATAGCGCTCTTTAAATGAGCCGTAGAAATCAGGTTCCTCTGGGAAAACTGCTTTAATTCCTTGGGTTGTTGCATTAACAAATATATTATGTCTGGTCCTGTTTTTCAAGTAAAGTAAGCAGGAAACGAATCCATCGCCAACTCCCTTAAGGTCAGAAGTTAGAATTTCGACATCGTCTATCTTCTCTTTTCCATAAACTTCCGAAATCAGAAAGTTCAACTTATTTTCATCGTTCCTGAGAATTCGCTTTCTGTTTCCCCAAAAAAGCAATCCAAACCTCCTACGTGTCTGTTTACCTTCCCAGTAATCTGAGTCAAGAAAGTCCATGACCTCCCCAACATGGTCTCTAGTTAGTTTGTCCAAATGTTTCTCCATGATCTGTATAGCCGAATCTTCGTACCTCTTTCTCTCTTCTATTCTTTCCTTAGGGAGATGCCGTTTTTGAATATCCTTGATTATCTTCTTGATTCTGTCATCCATATTCGCTTTATGCTCCGTTTTTCCCTTCATTATCTGACAAAGAAGTATATAAGAATCAGTTTTTTGGAGATAGAATTCACTTGCTGTGATTGGCGGGCCCGGAGGGAATTGAACCCTCGGCCTTCCCGAAGCGGTGGTTGTTCCACGGTTCTTACGGGTGTCTCCGTGGAGGACGGCTTGGCGCTTAAGAGCTTCAGCCTTGCCCCAAAATGGGCTTATCCGCCGCTCTACCTTGCTAAGCTACGGGCCCGTCTTCAAATTTGCCGATTAAGCATACACGGGGAAACGGCTAATAACCTTTTTCCTCAACAGATAATAGAAGTATGCATGGAGGTTGCTAAACCATGGGCGAGCTTGTCTTCGTGGGTTTGGGGCTTTTCGACGAACTAGACATATCGCTTCGCGGGCTTGAGGAGGTGAAAAGCGCAGACTTTGTCTTCGCTGAGTTCTACACGAGTCTCATGGCGGGTTTTTCCATAGAAAACTTTGAAGGGGTTGCAGAAAAAAGGGTCACGGTGGTTTCTAGGAGGGTCTTAGAAGAGGAGAACGGCGAGCCCATTATACAAAAAGCTGCGGAAGCCAAGGTTGCTTTTCTGGTTCCTGGTGACCCGTTGATTGCAACTACGCATATAGACCTTAGGCTTCGCGCCGAAGCACGTGGTATAAAGACGAGGATTGTGCACGGCGCCTCTATAATATCGGCTACTATTGGGCTTTCAGGCCTACAAAACTATAGGTTTGGCCGAAGCGTCACTCTTCCTTTTGCTGAAGGTCGCGACCTCCCAGAAACCCCCTATAAAGTAATAGCGGAGAACAAGGCGAGAAACCTTCACACCTTATGCTTTTTAGACATAAAGGCTGAAGAGAAGCGTTATATGACTGTCAAAGAAGCCCTTGAACAGCTCCTTACTCTAGAAGAAAAGAAAAAACAACGCGCCATCAATTTGGAAAGCCTCGCCGTTGGCATTGCAAGAGCCGGCGCTGAAGACGTAACCGTAAAGGCTGAGAAGGTGAAGAACCTTATGACTTTTAGCTTTTGGGGACCTCCCCATGTCCTTATTTTTCCAGCTGGTGGTCTTCACTTCATGGAAGCCGAAGCCTTAATTAGGCTTGCACACGCGCCTGAATGGGTGAAGGAGATGATTAAGTGACAACGAAAGAATTGGCGTCGAAATATATTCAGAAAACAGAGAAGGCCTTAGGCGAGTTGAGGATTCTTCAGAGTCCAGCAGACCTTGACTCTGATAGCATCATAAAAGTTGTTGAGGAAGCTAAGAGATATCTTGAGGACGCGAAGTATTATCTGGACAGAAAAAGATTTGAGACAAGTCTGGCTTCTATTGCTTACAGTGAAGGACTCCTAGATGCTCTGCGGATGTTAAGGTTTGTGGAGTTCTCGTGGCACGCGAGGCAGAAGGATGAAAACCGAAAAGAAGACAGTTTTGGCTGAGGGGACCTTTGACCTGCTCCATTACGGCCATGTCTACTACTTGACAAACGCCAAGAAAACAGGTGGAGAGAATGCCAAACTCGTTGTCGTCGTAGCCCGAGATAAAACGGTTGAGAAGAGGAAGGGAACTAAGCCCATAATTCCGGAAGACCAACGGAGGGCAATTGTAGAATCCTTGAAAGTTGTGGACGAAGCGATATTGGGATATGAAGATATGAACATAGGGAAGGTGATAGAGTGGGCGAAGCCAGACATCATTGCGTTAGGCTACGACAAGGAGAAAATGGAGAGGGAACTAAAGAAATACATAGCTGAAAAGAACCTCAGCATTCGGGTTGTGAGAATGGGGAAATTCGAAGAGAAAGATATTGATAGCTCATCAAAAATCAGGGATAAAATCATCGAAAAATATCGTAGAGAACGCTCCTAGATAGACGCGTTAAGAGGCTTTTCTTTCATGATTTTCGCACGATTTAATAATGTAGCACGTTTTATGTTAACAAGAGAATAAAAAATCAGGTTTTTTAGGGTTTAAAAAGACATAAAAATGATGCTGAAAACCGGCGAAGACGGTATGCCTGTAATACTAGGGTAAATCTGCGCATAATAATAAGGGTTATAATTTTTGCCTGAATTTTTAGGCATATGAAGGTGAAGGTAAATGTCAAAGTTTAGTAAGAACTGGGAAGAAAGCAGAACAGGAGTGAGAGCCGTCATAAGACCTGGTGTTCCTCTTAGACAGAAGATCGAGCTAGCTACTAGACGCGTCGAAGCCCAAATACAATACCTCAACGGCGCAGTGCACCTCTTAACCGAGAGAGACAAAGCCCTTTTCTCTAAGGTTGTCGACGCCTATTCGAAACATGAGATTCAAAGATCAAACGTCTTCGCCAACGAACTCGCTGAACTACGAAAGATGGCTGGCTTCATGATGAATGCAGAACTCGCACTGGAACGGGTTGCTCTAAGACTGAGAACCGTAACCCAGCTAGGCAACGTAGCTGCGACTTTGGCACCGATTGGAACCGTTCTACAAAACGTCCGCTCGGGAGTTGCCGGCATCTTACCGAATGCTGAGCAAGAACTAGGCGCGATTGGAACAATGCTTGACGAGATAATGATCGAGGCTGGACAATCTTCAGGCATGACTCCGGACTTCGAGGTCGCAAGCGAAGACGCGATGAAGATTCTCAATGAAGCGGCTGTGGTCGCGGAGCAGAGGATGAAAGAGAAATTCCCAGAGCTACCTACATTGAAAGCTGCAGAAGGACTCGGAGAGCTAAAGTAAACCTCGCGGGTTGTCCCGTTCCATCTCCCCTTTTTATTGATAATCAGAGACCTAAACGAATCAAATTCTACGTTAGAATATTAACCCTGAGAGAAAGTGAAGAAACATGATCGGGAAAAGGTTCACGGCTGTAGGTCTGCTAACCCTGTGCGGCTTCTTGCTAGGCGTAACAGTCAACTTTGTCTACGTCAAAGGATTACCTATCTTGGCCGAGGCTTTCCCCGAGTTATTGGCGCTTCTTGGAGGAACTTGGCTTCTTTGGGGCCTCATCGGTGCTTTAGTATCAGTAACATTGTTCATGTTGTATGCCTATTTGCCAGAGAATAGCACCCAAAAGGTCTTAGTTTCCGCCGTAGTCGTCTTAGCGCTTCTCGACGTACTCTGGATTATTCTGCTGTACGCTCGTTAACTGCTTGGACTGCCGCCGATTGCAAGCGTTCTTCTTTTGTTCGGGCTCATCCGCAAAGAGCTTGTAATCGTAATGCCTGCAATTCTCTTCGGCACAACAAACCTCGCAGCATTTTTTACTCCCATACAGATGATCGTACTAGCCTTTGTAACAATGATCTATGTACCGTGTGTGGCCACTATCGCCATGCTCAAACGAGAATTCGGATGGAAAGCCGCATCATACATAACTATCTCTGAAGTTGCATTCGCAATACTAATGGGCGGAATTTTTTCTAGGACTCTGCAACTTCTGTGGTCCAACGGTTAGAGTGCTGTTAAAAAGAAAGAGCAAAGACTAAAAATTGTCTAATGCCACTATTATTTTGAGGCCGGTCAAGTGAGGGTAGGATTTCACGTATCGATCTCTGGAGCCATAGACGAGGCAGTTGATAGAGCCATCGAGCTGGGTTGCAACACTTTTCAGATCTTCACACGAAACCCAAGAGGCTGGAAGCCTAAGGAGCTCGTTCCCAGCGAGGCTGAGGCCTTCATTGAGAAAGTGAATACTTACGATGTGAGACCGGTTTTCGGCCATATGCCTTATCTTTCGAATCTAGCCTCGCCCAGAGACGAGGTCCACGTGAAGTCCGTTGAGGCTCTAAGAACCGAATTAGAAAGATGCGATAAGCTGAAGGTCCCCTACCTAGTTACACATATTGGCAGCCATCTTGGATCAGGAGCGCAGATCGGCTTCCAAAGAATTGTCATGGCCATTGATAGCGCCTTCTCCGCTACGAAGGACGAAGTCACCCTTCTTCTCGAGAATACGGCTGGAACCAAGAATAGTATGGGCGGCTCTTTCGAAGACATCGAGCATATAATTGAGGCATTAGCTTATCGTCAGCGCGTCGGCATCTGTTTTGACACCTGCCATGCTTTTGTATCAGGTTACGACCTCAGAACCGAGGAGGCTGTAGAAGAAACGATTGCGAAGATTGACGAGACGGTAGGCTTCGATAGGGTTAAACTCATACACCTAAACGATTCAGTCGGCGATTTCAATTCATGCTTAGACCGTCACGAACACATTGGGTTGGGCAAGATTGGTGAGGAAGGGTTTAGAAAGGTGCTCAAGAGCGAATTTGGCCGTTTGCCCCTTATAATGGAAACCCCTAAAGACTTAAGGAGAACCGATGCAGAGAATCTTAGGAAAGTAAGAAAATTAGCTGGAGAGATCTGAGGTCTCGCTGGCAACTTTGTTCAGTGTCATCCTTCAGGTACCCCAATGATTCTGAGTAGCTGTGAATAGAAGGAGTATGCGAGGGAGATGAAAGGCGGATAGAGCAGAATCAATGAGGCGAACAGAGTTACGTCGACGAATTGAAGAATCAGAATTATAAACCGTATCATCGGTTTCTCTTCTTTCAGGCTTTTCGCTGAGATGATGGTTGTAGCAGGGACGATAGGCAGAAGGTATCGATTCATAGACGGGTAGATTATGGCGGCCATAGGCGCTATGAGGACGAAGAAGACGAAGAGAACCGACGAATAGATAAGGAGCAACTTCACATCTGAATCAAAAGGATGCTTTCTTATCCAAGAAAAGAAGGGAAAACCCCACAGTATCAAAGCATTAACGGCATAGACTATTAAGTTGACGGCGATTAAAGAAGCATTAGTCGGGAAAAGTTCATAGATCTCTGAGTATTCATGGACAAAATTGCCATAGGAAATGTACAAGCCGTAAGCCCATAGGGCTAAGGGAACTAACGAGAGAGCGTATACTACCAATGCTTTGAAAAACATAGATAGATTGACCCTTTCCCTTAAAACAACTAGCCACAAGATGAATGTTCCGAACAATATGGGCACCGCTGTATACTTCGTCATCGATGCCAATCCTACATTTAGTCCACTGAACAGAAGATAGCGGTTGTTTCCCAATTTTAACCATGCTAGAAAAGAAAGCAGAGACAATGCCATAAAAGCTGTCAAGGGACCATCTAAATGTGCAACAGAGCTATAGAGCATATAGCCAAAAGTAGAAAGCAGAAGGACAACGGATATTTTCGCGATACCATCTCCATAGAGTTTCTGGGACACATGATACAGGAAGTATGTGCAAAGAGCCGTCGTCAAGATTGATGCAAGCCGAGGCATGAAGTTGAAGGCGGCGAAGAGATACCAGCCGAGAGGCGGATGAGGAACCCATGCAAGCATAGGATCGAAGGGTCTAAGGGGGTCCGAAGCGGCACGTTTTGCCAGTTCAAGATAAATATTCTCATCGGCCCATAGAGGGGAGGCGACAGCTAAGTAAAACGCCAACGTGAAGAAGATTCCCACAAAGACCAGGTGAAAATACCGGCTGAAAAACTGTTTCATATGGGAACCAGATTAAAGTTGCCTGTTGTCTTTTAAAACTTTTTTGACATAGTACTATGGCGCTAGGTCTCTTTTCTGGCCATACTGTGTCGGGCGTTCCATGTTTCTTCTCCATTTTTCGAGGAACAGATGGTCTACATCGACCTTTATTCCCCGAGTCTTCTCCTCGAGCCCTATAAAGTCTAGAATGTAGAAGATCGCGTCTATCAGCTCCTCGTTTACGACGTCCCAGTTCTCACCTTTTTTATAAGCGTCTGCGGCTTCGCCGAGCTCGACGAAAGCCCACAGAAGCTTTTGAGTCAGAGATGCCTTATCGTTGGGGAAACCCTTTGCGGCCACAAGCTGTCTAACAAGGTCCTTAGCCTCGTTGAAGGTGCACCTATCCATTCTAAATGCTCTCCTGATTTCTGATCAATTTAACAAGGCACTAATAAGGCATTAATAGTATTGAAATGGCTAAGATAATCTGGGATAACTATGAGGGATTATCGTTCTGAGCCTGTCCATAGAATGGTCGTGATCGGCGAAAGCAACGCCTTCGGCATGTGTGCGATTGAACCACGCAATGAGTGGGTGCAAACCCTTGCCAACCTCATCCGAGATTTTCAAGACGAACCGTTACAAGTATTCAATAACGCTATTCCAGCAAACGTGATTGGTCCGGAAAGCCCAGGTTACGGAACAATTGTCGGCACTAATCCCAGCGCCCTGGAACGGTACATGACTGATTTAATCGCACTAAAACCTGACCTGGCCATAATCGCATACGGGCTTAATGATGCGCGTTGCGGCAACCCAGCTGAGAAGTTCCTTCGAGACCTTGAGAAGATAATCTCAGACACACGGAGAGAACCAAACGCCCTAATAGTTTTAACTAGTCCCTATTGGGTGCCCCAGTTTGATCCTGGACTCGTGGACTCGTTAAAAGTGAGGCATGACTATGGACCAGCGCCTTTCAATAAGGTCGGACGGGAACCCGTGTTGTCCTATGTAGTTGGGATGAGAGAAATCGCGGAAAGGTATGACTGTATATTCGTTGATCTCTTCATGGCGAATGAAGGCGCTGTGTGGCTGCTTAATGACGATATGATTCATTACAACGATGTTGGACAACGCGTGATTGGACAACTGGTATTTAACGCAATTGCGGCCAGATGTTCTTTCATAGGCAGAAAAAGCATCCGTCAAGCACGGGAAGGAAGATTCAGCATCGGGAACACAGGCGGCACAAACGCAATGAGCAAATGGATCGAGATATGGCACGAAAAAATAAACGAGATCCTTAAGCCTAGACCGACACAGTGAAAACAAGGCTAACATAGGGGATACGCAACGATTCTTCCTTCAGATGGCTGCTGATTTGTGTTCATTATTTTTCGAGGAGTTTTATCGTTTCTTGGCAGAACTTAGGCAGGTCGCTTGGAAAACGTGAGGTAACAAGTTTGCCGTCAACCACAGCAGGAGCATCTATGAAAGTTGCTCCAGCATTCTTCAAGTCGGTTGCCACGGACTTCCAACACGTCGCTTTTTTGCCACGCAGTACATCCGCTTCAATGAGCATTTGGGGACCATGGCACACAGCCGCTATAATCTTGCCCTTCTTATAAGCTTCTTTGACTATGTTGACTAGGCCGTCGTTTATGCGCATTCGGTCGGGCGCTCTACCGCCTGGTATTATTAGGGCGTCGTAATCGTCGATGCTCACTTCTTTTGGCGAGAGATCCGACTTTATGGGGACGCCATGTTTCCCTAAGTAGGTCTCTTTGGCTTTGGAAGCTACTACGTCCACCTGATAGCCTTCTTCTTGGAACCGATAGTAGGGATAGAGAAACTCGACGTCCTCGACCCCTTCATCAACCATAACCAACACTTTCCGCATAACTCTCACCTCAAAACGTCAATACTGTCTCAGCGAAAAGCAATATTTAAAGTGTGAAGCCTGGAGGGCTTTACGGATTGATACCCCGACTTTAAGTCTTAAATGGAGTGCTTTGCTTGACGCATTCCTTGTGTTTCGCTATCATTTCATCCAGCGCATTTTTCAGCTGGTCTTTAGATTTGAAACCTATAATTGCTTCTAGGGGTCTATTATTGCAGAAGAAGACCAAAGTCGGCGTGCTCATGATCCCTAGATTGATAGCAAGTTGCCGATTCTCCAAGTTCGCCAAGGCATTCATTTTGACGAATTTCACCCTACCTTTGTATTCTTCGGCAACTTCTTCAAATATTGGATTAAGCCTAAGACACCATGGGCAATGGTCATGCCAGAAGTCGACAAGTGTCAGTACGTCAGATTCCAAAACCTCTTGTACCCAATTAGAGGCGTTCACTTCTAAGACGCTCGTCATAATAAATCACGCTTCAATATGAAGGGAACATATTTAAACATTTTCAAGTGCACTCAGAGACCAACTCACAGTCCGAAGATCTCTGCAATTTTCTCTCAAGTGATGGATCTCTGGTTTAGAAAGGGTTTATCGATTTCAAATCTGCAACACATAACTCTTAAATCTCTGGCTTTTGTGCAATATGATGAGAATATGATGAAAAACTCTGAGAAAACTGATTATAAGCTGAAGTCGCTCAAGTTGTCAATGAAGGCAATATCAAGCGTGGTCATTGTAGAGATCTCTTTGGGTCTAGCCGTAAGTAGCCTGGCGATCTTGAGCGATGGCTTACATGCGCTGCTCGATGCCTTAACAACATTCGTGCTTCTCATCACAACGCGGGCTGCACTTAAGCCGCCGGATGAGGAGCATATGTATGGGCATGAGAAGTTTGAATCATTAGGCGGGTTGATAGGTGGGATGGCTCTCATAGGCGTAGCGGCATTGATAATGTTTGAATCCATTCTCAAGATTATGCAGAATGCAGGTATTAGACAAGGATTAGAATTTGCGGGTTTTATTGCCATTGGTTACACGTTCTGTATAGACTTCTTCAGAGTTGGGTTGTTGAGAAAAGCGATAAGAAGCGAAAGTTCCACGATGAAAGCAGGGCTCTATCATGCAATTTCAGACTTAAGTTCAACAATTATTGCGCTTCTGGGATTTAGCCTGGCGACGCGAGGGGTCTATTATGGGGACTCTGCAGCCTCTATGGTTCTAAGTGTCCTGTTAGCTTCTTTGAGCGTTAGACTGGTTTTGACCAGTGGGATGGAACTAAGCGATGCGATATCAAAAGATGTGGTAAGGAAGGTGAGAAGAGAAATACTAAGCGCAAAAGGCGTTTTTGAATATGAGAGATTAAAGGTTCGAAAGTCAGGCGAAAAATTTTTCATCACAGCCACCCTTAAAGTGCCCGATTACTTGGGGCTGGAAGAGGCACATGAGATAGCGGAGAAAATAGAGTCCAACATAAAAAACGCGCTTGGTAACGCGGAGATAAATTTTCACATCGAGCCGAAAGGCACGAAGGAAATGCCAACAGAGAAACTCATCGAAAAACTTGCCCTTGAAGTGAGAGGCGTCAAGGAAGCCCATGGAATAGTCATGGCCTACACTGAAGGCGAACTCTACGTCACGTTGCATGCGCAAGTCGACCCGAAGATATCTATAAGAGAGGCACATGAAATAGCGGAGAAAATCGAAAACAAAGTGAGCAGAAACATAGAGAACTTGGAGAACGTAACCGTGCACATTGAGCCCTTCAGCCCTGAGCAAATGAAGGCTTTCACAGTGGATGAGAATGATATAAGAAGAATCGTCCAAAGAGTTGCCGGGGATCGCCAACAAAGGTTACATATAAAGAGAATAGTAACCTATGTTGCTGATGGAAAAAGATACATAAATATTGATTGTGTTTTTGGCGGGATGGTTTCACTAGAAGGCGCACATGACCTTGCTTCACAGATTGAAGGACAGGTTAAAGAGCGTTTTGAAGAAACAATGGTTACTGTTCATATAGAGCCAGAGACCCGCGAACAACAAACATTTAGAAGGTAAGCGCGTTATACTATAAAAACAAGGGAAATGTTTTTTCATCTTGTTGACGTTTTCCGTGTCTGCATCTCAAAGGGTAAGAGACGAGAGCCTCTAGGAGGCTAGGAGGCCCTTATAGACCGCTCCGCTGACGTCTCCTATATCTTAGAACATCAATCCCACAAAGAACCGACTCAATATCAAGACAGAGAATCGCTCAGCAAAAATAAGATTTGTGGAACTGCAAAAACGAGTTTAAACATTTATTTCCATTCGATTACTAAATTTAAGGATTTATCGTTTCTAATGGTTATCTAACAGATCTTTTCACAGTTTGATTTTACCGTCTCTTTGCCTCCATTGTCAGTCGACTAGGAGAAGACTGAGAGTTTAATGAAGCTTATTTCGTTCTTTAAGGTGTTCTCCAACTTGTTTAAGGAATTTTTCCGCCGCTTTTATTGACCATTCCGCGTCTTCTGGCTTTATAAGTGGTGTTATGGCGTAGTCTGCTGTTTCTCTTAAGCTTCTGGCGTCTGAAAATATTGTGCCCAATTCTCTCGGAAGTTTCCCTGCCTTGATGAACCTTGATCCGAATTCTCTCATCGTTCCTTCATGGGTTTTTGAAGAGACTCCTTCTGATATCAGGGCAGCTTTTGCAGCATGGAATATGCCGTAATAGGCCCTTGAAACAGCGTCTTCGTATTCACCGAGTTCCATCAGTTTCTTCGCTGCATTAATTTTTCTTTCGGCTTTTCTAAGAAGATTTTTGACCTCTGACAAGGTTCAACATGTCCCCATACAATTGTATGCCTTCCTTTATGACCTCTTCAGCGAAGCTATATTTGTTTCTCACCCATTCAACAAATTGTCCACGACTCATCACAATAAAGGTTATTGGAGTGTTAGCGACCAGCGAAATGGGATAAATTTTTTCATGTAGTTTTCTCCTAATTTTGGGAGAATCTTCATCGTTTTCTATCAGTACTAACAAATCTATGTCACTTTCGAGGTTCGCCTCACTACGTGACACGGATCCGAAGAGCACAATATCCGTAATAAGGTCGCCAAACTGGGATGTTATGGTTTGTGATACTATGTCAGCAATCACGCGGAGAAAACCTTGTACTGAAATATAGTGTTCGGCTATTAGTCTCCTCACAGCATCCCTTATTGCCTCGCTT
>Ga0315312_1002198_pt1 | contig 13812 bp, 12 predicted proteins | sample TDP7_MG_FD_203629 | JGI IMG/M metagenome (GOLD analysis project Ga0315312, IMG submission 203629) | Freshwater sediment microbial communities from Lake Towuti, South Sulawesi, Indonesia - TDP7 | ecosystem: Environmental > Aquatic > Freshwater > Lake > Sediment | place: Indonesia: South Sulawesi... | reverse complement strand
TGTTCGCCTCTTTCTATGGTGTGTTTTTTCCGCTTCTCTACGCCGTTGTTCGAGATTGGCGTGTCTTCGGCGCGCTAAGTCTGCTTGCCACGATTAGAACTATAGCCAGCCCAGCGGTCCACGCCACCGTGGCGGATTCAATCCCGCCTGAGAAGCGAGCCATGGGAATAGCCTACCTTCAGGTTGTCTCGTCGCTCCCATCGGCGATATCTCCATTGATCGGAGGATGGCTGATTGAGACCTACGGGTTGGAGAGCGGTTTTAGAACGGCTTGCCTGTATGCAGCGGGCTTAACTCTCATATCGGCAATTTCAGTTCTTGTTTTCTTAAAAGAGACATTGCACTCGAGGGTTGTTGAAAAGCCCCTTTCCCTTTTGCGAGGAGGCTTTTCAGGCTTCGCTAAGCTTTCTGCTCATGGAGTGCCTAGTAGCCTCAGGGTTTTGCTGTTCTCCTATGCTTTGGTGATGTTTGCAAACGGTGCTGTTGCACAATACTATATCTTGTATGCGTCTGGTGTGGTTGGGCTTACAGCGCTGGATTGGGGCGCGGTTGTCAGTCTTCAGTTTCTCTTGGCGAGTGTTCTGAAAATTCCAGGAGGGTGGCTCAGCGACAGGTTCGGGAAGAGAAAGGTAATGATAGTTTCGTTGTTGACTACAATTCCTGCAATTCTGCTGTTTACCCTGTCACGGTCACTCGTTCAAGTCATCGTTGCCGCTCTCCTACTCGTGGCAGCTGGAATTTATTACGCGCCAGCCCACGAGGCTCTCCAAGCCGACCTCACACCCCAGTCGATGAGAGGACGCGTAACCGCGCTCTGGGACATCAGCAACGCCGTTTCAGCTGCTTTGGGAGCGCTCGTCGGAGGCTTCACGTTTCAGGCGGTTGGTCCGTCTGTGCCCTTCTACGTCTTTGCTGTCGCCGAACTGGGAGCAGCGCTGTTCTTGATTAAAATGCTGAAAGAACCGAAAAGAGAAGTTCAAACTATTATTCCGTAGCCTATGAGGCGCCATCTTCCAGTGATTTTTCGGCTTATGGCCGCTCGGGCGCCCTCCTCGGCGCTTATGGGTCGACTCAGCTTAAGGGTGGCGTTTTCACCTTTCAACGATACCACGCTTCCACTGGTTATGCTGGTCCCAACGTCTAGGAGAAGAGCCTCACCAGTGCGCACTTCTTCGACTTCCATTAGCTCTTTGGTTCCGAGGGCGCGTGGAAACAGATACACCTCCATGGTTAACTCTGAACGGGTCGGCGGCAACGCCTCAGGCTTGCCCACAAGATTGCCCGTCAAACCGTCGGCCTTTGTCAAGGAAGGGTCTAGGAGTGTCCCTATGCCGACTAGGCCTCCTGGCTGAGCCTCCTGAACCGATCTGCCCCCAGCCTGAAGGCTCACAACTTCTGTGTAGAGCGGCTCGTAGAGGGCTCTTCCCTGCCTCTCGATGCGAATGCCCGGTCGAATCTCGATTTCGTTGCCAACCCTAAAAACTCCCTGCAGTATGGTGCCGCCGATCACGCCTCCCGCCAACTCTTCACCTGGGGTTCCGGGCTTGTTCACGTCGAAGGAGCGGACCACGTGCATTCTCGGCGGCTTTCCTGGGTCGCGTTTGGGCGTGGGAATGCGCTCCTCCAAGGCTTGGATGAGGGCGTCGACGTTAGCGCCGTGCTGGGCAGAGACAGGAATTATGGGCGCTTCCTCAGCCACGCTTCCCTTCACGAACCGAGTTATTTCTTCGTGACTCTCCAGAGCCCTCTTCTCGTCGACTATGTCGATCTTGTTCTGGACGATCACGAGGTTCTTCACGCCGACTATTTCTATGGCGGCTAAGTGCTCCCTAGTCTGAGGCTGAGGGCAAGGTTCGTCCGCCGCTATGACCAAGATGGCTCCGTCCATGACCGCTGCACCCGATAACATCGTGGCCATCAAAGCTTCATGTCCCGGTGCATCCACAAAACTTATGGCGCGGACAAACTCGCCAGCTGCGCCGCAGTGTGGACACTTGGGCTCTGTGGAGTAACATTGGGGAGGTGGACAATTCGGACACTTGTAGACGGGTGTGTCGGCGTATCCGAGCTTAATTGTGATGCCTCGCCTCAGTTCTTCGCTGTGCCTAGCAGCCCAGACGCCCGTGAGGGCTTGAACCAACGTGGTTTTTCCATGGTCCACGTGTCCAATCGTTCCGATGTTAACCTCCGGCTGTTTGGGCAGTTTCTTCAGAAGATTCACCTCCGGCGCTGGTTGCGGCTTCTTCGACTTTGGCTTTTGTTTCTTCCCTTTCCTTCTTCGCTCTCTTCGCCTTCTTGGGTTTCTCCACAACTTTCATGTTGATTTGAACGATCTCTTCTGTGACGACGTTTCCCCGCAGGGTTTTTCTGCGTCTCTCTCCCTCTCTTTTTGGGTGGAAGCCCACGCTCTCGCTTAGGATGACGTTGACTCTCACTCCTCCGTGTATGTTGGGGCGCATCGGAAAGCCGTCTTTGTCCGATCCGCCGGTTATCTGCATTTTTTGACCCGACATGCCCACGACTGTTCCGTCTATGACTTCTCCGAGTCTTCTTCCGATGAGCGGAACAGCTCGGGTTCCCTCTAACTCGACAACCTTTGACTTGCCCGCTTCTGGGTCTGACACTATGACTTTGAACTTGGCCATGCGACGGATTTACCTACCTAGGCTTGATGGTTTCTGTTGGCATAAGGAAGATAGGCATCCATTTATTAAGGATTCGCTAAACACGTAGAGCAAGTTTGAGACTGGAGTTGTTGCTCCTTGAAGAAAATCGAATCCCGAGTGGTTGAGCAGGTAACAAAACGCAGGCGAGAACTGACCAACCTATGTCGAGAACTCATTCAAGCCAAGGGAGAGAACCCTCCAGGCGACGTTCGAGAGGCTGCCAGTGTGATTGAGCGTTTCCTGGAGAAAGAGGGCGTCAGCTACGAGACGTTCGAGCCTCAGAAGGGGCACGCCAGCGTCATGGCCGCGATGGGCGAGGGTAAGCCAGCCCTAATCCTGTGTGGGCACATCGACGTTGTTCCAGCGGGCGACGCTTCTAAATGGGCTTTTCAACCCTACAGCGGCGACCTCAAGGCAGGAAAGATTCTGGGACGGGGAGCATCCGACATGAAGGGTGGAGTAGCCGCCATGCTCATGGCTTTAGCCGTCGTCAAGGATTTTGAGGCTGACCTGTCTGGGTCCGTCACTGTTGCCAGCGTGTGTGACGAGGAGGCGCAGGGTCCGGGCGGCGCCATCTGGCTGCTCGAGAACAAGAAGTTGTCGGGAGACGCCTGCCTGATAACCGAGCCCACGGGCTATTTAGAGGCTGAAGGCAATGGCAACTACTCCGTAGTCGCTGGCGAGAGAGGAACCTGCTGGCTCCTACTCACGGCGAGGGGCAAGCCTGCACACGGAAGCCTTCCACCGCTGGGCACAAACGCCATACTCAGGCTGACAGATTTCCTTCCAAAACTGAGGGCGCTTGAGAGCTCGGCGGTGAAGGTTCCCAAAGACGCCGTTGCACTCATCCGAAACGGCAGAAAAGAGCTAGCCAGAGTTGCGAAGAAGAGCGGCGTGTCTGTGGGCAGTCTGACGAGGGCGCTTGACCACTACACCCTCAACGTTGGAACAATAGCTGGAGGAACCAAGACCAACGTTGTTCCAGAAAAGTGTGAGGCTGAAATCGACATAAGAGTTCCAGCTGGTGGACACCCAGACGGCGTGGAGAAGTTTGTGCGCAGCATTCTTCCAGGGGACTTCGATTGCTGCGTGACCAATCGGACCAATCCCTCTTACACGCCAGCGGACAATCCATTAATCAAGACGGTCCAGCGAGGCGCCCAGCCCGTCTTCGGCTACAAGCCTCCAGCCACCCACATGGCGGCGACGAGTGACGCCCACTTCTTCCGAGAGATGCTGGGGATTCCAACAGTGGCTTTTGGACCGGGCTATGGCGAGTGTTGCCACGCCTACAACGAGTTCGTGTATGAGAGAGATGTCATCGACATGGCGAAGGTCTACGCAATCGTTGTCCTCAACAGCCTCGGCGCCTAAGCCTCTTCGCGGGTAGCGATAGACTGCGCTCGTATTCGTAGATGATTCTGGAGGTGACCGTCCAAGTCTCCAACATTTCGGGGTCCAGGCAAACAACCTCGTCTGCCAGCTTTATAGTAGCCTTTGAGAAGTGTCCCTGTGGAAAACCGCCAACCAACACAGCAGGCTTCTTTCTCTCTGACAATTTTGAAGTCGTTTCTTCAAGTGTCTGCGCCTTGCCCATTCTGCTAAACGCCACGGTATAGGACGGTTTAATCTCTTGAAGCAACTGCGTAAGTGTTTGACGCTTCAGGTTGAGCAGGGCTGTTCCTTTCGGCGGGACTCTGCCGAACTCGAGCAGCTGCTCCGTCAAGCCCACGAAGCGGTTGTAGTTTCGAGGCAGACGGGCGCTCGGATTCACTGTGATTACGTGGTCGTCGAGGGTGTGCACGTAGATTTGAAGCAGCCCTTCTTTGTTGAGAGGTGAGCCCAGAGCCTCCAAGAGCGCAAAGTGAACGATGTCGGGGCGCCCCCGCTTCGCATTCTGTTCAAGTCTCTTCATGGCGGCGTGGTGATAGGAGCGGTCGAGGAGAAGAAACTTTGGGTGCTTCCCATGCAGTTTGGAATAGCGTCTAACAGAGGAATGACTCCACAAGCTTTCTGGAATGGTCTCTAAAGCTGATTCAGCCAAGATGAGAATCAACAAAGTCTTGGTCTTTCACCTTATTGGTAGGAGAAGACTCGTTTGAATAAAAGCCTGATGGACATCAACCGATGTGCAGCTGTTTAGGCGCGTTAGGCTTATTCTTAAATAGTTGGCGCTTGATTCAAGCACGTTACGGAGTCTTCGAAGTTATGGCTGAGACCAGGCAGATAGCCATGCAGCGCATTCGCACGCTCTTTCGCCTAGCCAAAGAGGCTGTTCGCGAAGAGCCCGCGTTGGCTCAGCGCTACGCTCAGATTGCGAGAAAAATAGCCATGAGAGCCAAGCTTCGTCTGCCAGTCGAGTATCGGCGGTTGATCTGTAGGCATTGTAAAAGCTTTATCTACCCTGGAGTCAACTGTCGTGTTCGCGTTCAGCAGAGGCGTGAGCCACACGTGGTCTTAACCTGCCTAATCTGTGGCGGACACATGCGCACACCCTTGCGGAGCAGAGAGGCGAAGAGAAGATGATCACATCTGGGATGAAGCGGCGCATAAAACGCGAACTCAGCGAAGAAAAGCCGACAGTCTGGGTTGGGAAAGAAGGCGCCACCTCACAAATAATCGGCGAGATTGGAAGACAGTTGGACAAGCGGAAGACGGTGAAAGCCAAGATACTCAGAACAGCACTTCGGAACGAAGAGGCGAGGGAGATGGCTTCAAGAATCGCGAGTCAAACCGACTCCTCACTCATCGAGGTGCGAGGGCACACGTTCATCCTCTACAAACCGAGAAAAAAGCCCAAGACAGAATAAACTCATTCGCCAACACCCCCGTGCTTCTTCAGTTCAGCCCTCAGAAGTTCGAAGTCTCTCTCAAGCTCGTCCCTATACCTTGGGTTGTGCAGAACGGCTGCCGGATGATACATGGGAACCAAACGGACTGGAAGGTTCAAAAGACTCGTTTGATAAACTCTTCCACGCACGCTCGTGATGCTCTCCACCCCACCCAGTCCAGCCTTAGAAAAGACGTAAGCCGCAGAGTGCCTGCCCAAGGTAGCGACAAACCTCGGCTGAATCAACCTAACCTGACGGTCCAGATAAGGCGTGCACGTCTCAACCTCGATAGGTCTGGGGTCACGGTTCTCTGGCGGTCTGCACTTAACCACGTTGGTGATGAACACCTCGCTACGAGGAAGCCCTATCCTCAGCAACAACGAGTCCAGAAGCTTGCCAGCAGCACCCACGAACGGTCGCCCCTTCAAGTCCTCCCAGTAACCGGGCGCCTCGCCCACAAACAAAACAGCCGTGTCAACGTTTCCTTCGCCCGGAACCGCTCTGTGCCGACTCTTCCACAGGTCGCACTTGACGCAGACTCGAACCTCACTCGCAACCTCTTCCATACGCTCAGCCTTTGACACGAGAAAGCCTCAGCAGAGATTTAGACAGAAGAGTATTTGATTATTTAGCCAACGTTCTACTGATCTCTTCGACGGTCAGAATCAGCTTTTCGATTTCCTCTTTTGTGTTGTAGAGGTAGGCTGAGGCTCGAACGGTTCCGGGCTTTTTTATCACGGTCTTGCTGAGCGGTTGGGCGCAGTGGTGCCCAGACCTCACCATGATGTTCGCCGACACGTCTAGGGCTAGGGCTACGTCGTGGGGGTTCAGGTCGCCGACGTTGAATGGAACTATGCACACTCTTCGGGCTGGTTCCGGACCGTAGACCTCCACCTTCGGCAGCGAGTTCAAGCCCTCATACATCCGTTTCACAAGGATTTTTTCATGGTTTTGGATATTGTCCATGCCGATTTTCTCTAGGTAGTCAACCGCGGCGCCCAGTCCGATTGCGGCTGCAACGTCGGGTGTTCCAGCCTCAAAACGCCTCGGGCTCTTGTCCAAACTGTAGTAGTCTGTTCCCACGTCTTCTATGGTTCCGCCTCCGATGCAGAGGGGCTCTACATCTTTGCTGGCTTCTTCTCGCATGTAGAGCGCGCCCGAACCAGTCGGAGCGCACATCTTGTGCCCGCTGAAAGCCAAGAAGTCGCACCCGATTCTCTGCACGTCCACCTTCATGTGTGGAACCGATTGGGCGCCGTCTAAGAGAACATAGGCTCCGTGTTCATGCGCTATCTCTGCGATCTCCTTTACGGGTGTGATCACTCCAAAGACGTTTGAGACGTGGGTTATCGCAACAAGCTTGGTTCTGTCGTCCACAGCCTTCTCGAAGTCGGACGGGTCCAAAATTCCCTTTGCGACGGGTTTTCGAGGCGCCACCACCTCAACCCTCACACCGTGTTTGTCCCTGACTCGAAGCCAAACGATGAAGTTGGAGTGATGCTCCAAGACAGACGTGACAATTTTGTCGCCTCTCCGCCAGTTTAAGCCGCTGGCAACGGTGTTCACGCCTTCTGTTGTATTCTTCATCATGATTATCTCGCTGTCGGAGCGGGCGTTGACGAAGTCAGCCACCTTTGAGCGAGCCTTCTCGTACTCTTCACTCGCTCTCTGGGACAGCCTGTGGATGCCGCGCTCCACGTTAGCTCTGTACTCTCGATAGAACTCGAGGACGCGTTGAAGCACGGGCTCGGGTGTGAGGCTGCTCGCGGCGCTGTCGAGGTAGATGATGCCCGACTCCAGAATTTTGAAGTCTCTTCTAACTTTCTCAACGTTCAGCATGAGTAAAACCTCGATGTCTTCCTTTCAGAATAGACGCGTTGTATAACAGTGGTATTAAACTTTTCAAGAACCACAAACCCCAAGAGCTTGAACTCTAACAAGCTGTAAGCAACCTTCATCGCCATCGCTTTCAGCCTTCGTCAGTCACATTTTTAGTGAGCGAACTCGGCAGAATCAAACACTAGGGCTGCTGAAATTATAAGCCTTTACGCGCGTCTAAGGCAACCTTTATCAAACAACTGGCAAGGATGATAGAGCAGCGGATTAAGAGAAGGTGAACTCCATGAGTGTTTCCGAGCGCGTCTACAAAGGCGTAACCCTATCAACCGTGACAGGCGACATAACAGGGCTGGAAGTCGACGCCATAGTGAACCCAGCCAACAGCCTGCTGATCATGGGAGGCGGAGTCGCAGGAGCCATTCTAAGAACTGGCGGAAGAGAAATCCAAGAAGAAGCCCTAAAACAAGCCCCAGTGCCAGTTGGAAAAGCCACAGCAACGAAGGCTGGCAGGCTGAAGGCAAAGCACGTGATTCACGCGCCCACCATGGAACGCCCAGCCATGCAAATCGGAAAACAGAACGTAGAGCTGGCTGTGAGAGGCGCGCTAGAATGCGCCAAACGATTGGGAGTGAAGAGTCTGGCTTTTCCGGGGATGGGCACTGGCGTCGGAGGCTTCGATGTCGATGAAGCAGCGAAGATTATGGTGAGTGAAACAATGAAACACATCGACGAGGGCACGTCTTTAAAGCGTATAATTCTTGTGGGGTTCGGTGAAGATTTAACTCAAGCTTTCGGGAGAGCGCTCAAAGTGTACGTGCCTTAGACTGTAAACGTTGGTTTTTGTGTTTCCTTGACGTCATCATTGAGGTTTGGGAATCTCTTCCACCGCCCACCTCTTTGGCCTTCGGGATATGAGCAGTGAACTTGCAACGAGAATCACGGCGGCGACTATTAAACCTGCCATGAGCAACTCTTCAAAGCCAAACGGACTTTGCGGACCAGTCTCTTCTATCATTTCGTCTTCCAGGAAAACGTAGAAATCATTGTTGATGAGAAACTCTCTTGCCTGTCGAGAGGAAGCCACGTAGTCCGACTTCGTAATGGTCATGTACTGAATCACGCTCTGTGAAGTGACCGCAGCGTTCGTTATCGCATCCAGAGGCTCAGCATATCCGCCCCAGAGATAGGTGAGGTCGACTGGCAACCAGCCCCAAGGCGGAACATAAACCATCGCCCATCCGTGCCATCCAATCTTTTTCGCAACTTCTCTGACGTGTCCTTGCCAGTAGGTTGACGTGTCGTTCTCTATGGTGGGCATGTATATGGAGCCAACTTGCAGATAGGCTGGAATCCCGAGGATGCGGCTCAACGTTATGAGCAGTATGGCTTGGTCGTCGCAGTCTCCTTCGCCCTCGGTCAAGGTTTCGTTCGCGTATAATGGAACCTCGTGCATGGGATGCGGGTAGGCGATGTTGCTGTGAATCCAGGCGACCAGCTTTCTAACAATAGTGAGAACTTTGGTCTCGTTTCCAACCGCACCAACTATGTCGTGCGCCAAGACTCGAAGCGTTGAATTGCTAACCAGCCAAGGTCCCTCCTCTTTGGTGTATTGGTCTCTCAAGTCTGTTGATATGTTCTGTAAAACACCCGAAAACACTTCAGCGATGGATGGAAGAAGACGAGGCTTGGAAACCACGTTATATGTAGTAGTGAAGGTGATGTTGTCTCCAGGTGTGAGTTGTGTTACTGGAAACTGCAAAACAGCGATGGGGTTTCCATCCGTGTCGTTTTTCGTGGTCTCAATGGTTAAGTTGGAGTTTGTGAGTTGAACCATTTGCCACGTGGTGTTCATGAAAAGGCTGATTGTTCGGTCCTCTTCTGTGAAGTTCCAAGTTTTGGTTCCAGTGCTCGGGTTTGAATAAGTGACGCTCATCTTGATTGTGTAATTTCTGTTCTCGGTTTGTGCCCTCGTCACGCTGAGACTTTGAACGACGCTGAAAAGCAGAATGAGAACGATTAAGAAAGTAGCAGCCGCTCTCTTCATTTTGGTGATCTCACGCGCAAACGTGTATCAGACGGGCTCTATGTTAACCTTGCGGAAAGCTTGGAACAAAAAGAAAGAAAAAGAGAGGGCTTATTCCACGTGCACCCTGTAGAGGTCGATGTCCTCCCGCATCTCTCTTGTGCACTCTAGGAATTCCCTGACCGCCCGCTTCACGTCTCTGGACTGCGTTATGTACCTTCCAGCGATGACTATGTCAGCGCCGTTCTTCAGAGCCTCCAGCGCCGTCTCAGGCGTTATCCCACCCGCAACGGCTATCAGAAATCTCTCCTGCGGGAAAGCATGCCGCAGACCCTTTATCAACTCCATGCGGTGGTGAACCCCAGCCTGCTCCATGTCGATGGCTCGATGCAATATGACGATGTCTGGAAACTGCTTCAGCGACCGCAGTTTTTTGACTGGGTCTTCAACCTCCATCATGTCAACCACAGCGTATATCCCAAGTCTTTTTGCCTCGTAGATGAAACCGTTCAGAATCTCAGCAGCGGCTAGCCCAGAAGCCACAACCGCGTCCGCGGTCTCCTCGAAGGCTAGGTCAACTTCGACTTTCCCAACGTCTAACGTCTTCAAGTCCGCCACAATGAACACGTCTTTGACTATCTCCCTGAGTTCACGAACCACATTGACCCCGTGCTTCTTCAGCAGGGGCGTGCCGACCTCCAGGATGATGCGGTCGCTTTCTGGCAGCTGACTAACAATTTCCTTTGTTCTCTCGAGGCTTGGAACGTCAAGCGCGATCTGCAGGTATGGCGGACGCCACAGCCTCGGCACCTTGAACCCCATGATCGGGTGCTTCGCCCTGTCCTTGTCGTATATGATCTTCTCCAGCGAGGGATACTTGGCTAGGGCTCTCCTCAGAGCCAGCTTGGTCGCTCCGTAATTGTACTGATAGATCTTCCTGTAGTCCTTCGCCTCTGGGTGAACGAACACGCTGCACACAGCAACCCAGTCGTCAACCTTCTCCTTGGGCACGATGCCCTCCTCCACGGCGTCGGCGACAGCCTTAGCCACAGCCGCCTGAGCCGGACCGAAGATTCTTCCCGCCTGCTCAAGATTCTTCACAGTAACCTTAGGAACCAAGAGCGTGTGCGGTTTCGGAGGCAGATTGGGACGAATCACAGCCAACAGAGGCGTGTGACCCGCAGAAAGGCTGGACAGACCGTTGGCGAAGGCGTCCCCAACCGGTCCCTCCTTGTCGCCGATCAACAAGTCCACGTGCGCCACCTCGGAGCCCTCGCCCACCAGAGCCTCACCGATGAGATAGGTGAACCGCTCAGGCTTCTCCGCATAGCTCGGAGGCAGCTTCTCAACTCTACTGATCTCTTCAAATCTGACGCCGAACTCCCTCATCCACTCGTAAAGCGTGTCCCTGTGCACCTTCATAATCCTCGCAGTGCCAGAAATTGTCGGTTTTGTCGAAGCCTTCTTCCTCGCAATCCTCATCTCTCTCTCCTTTTCCATCGCCAAAGACAGCAATCTCAGAAACTCTTCTCTAGTCGCGGGCCTCCTTCCGTCAAAATCCGACACATATCCCACACTCCAACAGAAGAAATGTGCGGATTAACTATAAAAGTTTGTCGGAATACTCCTTGAAGTCCTCTTTAAGAAAAGGTGAACTGTCGGAAGAAACGACGCATTGTGTTGGGCTGTCCGACACTGTTGTCGAAAGAAATGTTCTATCTTAAGCTCTTGCCTCGGAACACTGTTGTTCTAGGCTGTGACTGCTCAGTTCTTGTAGGATTTTCGGATGTTTCTGGACGCATTTCTGCACTAGATGTAGGTATCTGCCGACTCTGATGCTCTCTGCGCTGACTTCGAGGGCTTTTCCGTCGGCGATGACAAAGTGGCGTGTTGGGGTCTTCTCCTTGGTTAGGAACAGGGCTTGGTTGAGGGCGGCGTGTAACATGAAACAGTGGGGAGAGCCGTCTATGGTTAAGACCGCGACTTCTCTTGGACGAGAGCAAGCGAGTATAGTGGCTGTCTTGCCTATGATTAAGCCTATGTTTTCCGCCTCTGGGCAACTGGTCAAGACGACTCTTTCCTTCGCGAACTGCTTGTGGATTTTTGGAAAGATGTCTTGAACGCACTCGCCAACTAGGAGAATAGATGCCCGCTTTAGAATGGGCGCTTTTACATGAGTTCTGGTTAACTTCAACTGTTCCACGCTCCCTCAGAGAAACGTCAGTTTTACTCGGAGGAGAAAGAGTTTTTGGTTTAAGAGGCTCTCCGCTACTCTCCTATTGCGACTGAGACGATGCCGCCTAGAACGAAAACCGCTCCCGCAACAAAGAGCGCCGCGGGGACTTCGGCGAAGATTACCACGCCTAGTATGGTTGCTCCTATGGGTTCCAGCAACGCCATGGTTGCTGTCTCATACGATTTGAGGTTGGAGAGCGAGGAAAAATAGAAGGTGTGCGCCAAGGCTGTTGGCAACACTCCCAATCCGATCAGCAGCAGCAGTACTTCCAAATTGTACGGGAGAGCGAAGGCAGAGCTGGTTAGAGCGCCGAAAGCGAGCACAGTGAGGGCTGAGGCTAAGTATATAATCAGCATCAGAGAGAGCAGAGGCACTCTGCTCCTCGTTCTTCGCCCGTAGCTGAGGTAGAACGCCTCAGAGACAGCCGCGAGCACCGCTTCAAAGTCACCCACGAAATTGGGAGTCAACATCCCCTGAGAAGAAACAGCCTCTGAATAGGCGATTATGCCCACGCCGACGAAGGAGGCAAGCACGCCCAGCATCGCCAGTCGGGAGGGCCTAACCCCGAAAAAAAGTGCGGAGACAAACATCGACCATATCGGGGTGGTGTTCACCAAGACAGTGGCGTTCAGTATGGTGGTGCTCATAACCGCGGAGACGAAGAGCATGAAGTGAAGCCCGAGGAGGAAGCCGAGAACCAGGATTTCTCCTAGGCTTCCCCGAAGCAGACTTGAGCCAAAGGGTTTTCTGAGCGCCGTGATGAGCACGGTCAAAATCAGTGCGGCTACGACCAGACGCCAGAGGGCTATCGAGAAGGCGTCGAGTCCAGCGTTCTCTGAGAGTCGGATGAGCACGGCGGCTGTACCGAAGAGGGCGCCCGCTGTGGCTCCTTCGAACAGCGCTAACTTTCTGCTTCGCTCGGGCAAGCTGTGAACCGCTCACAAGGCTGGATAGTGTCATTAATCTTGTCGGTTTAGGTTTATTAGTTTCGAAGCGTCGAGTGATTGTCGTAGGTAGAAAAAGGCAAATGTCTGAGAGGTTTATATCATCGGTAAGGAGAGAACGCGCCTTGAAACGAGGAGTCGAAATTCGTAAAGGTTTGCGTCTGCTGCCTATAAGACCAGTTTATCTGGCTTCCATGGCTCATGGCGGAAAGAAGAACATAATCACCATCGGAATGTTCGCCTTCTTCTCCGGAGAACCCTCTCTGATGGGCATAGGCATCGCGCCAAAGAGATACTCATACGAGCTCATCCGACAGAGCGGAGAGTTCGTGGTCAACGTTCCAACCAAGAAACTGATGAAAGCAGTCTCAGTATGCGGCAGCAAATCAGGCAGAGACGTCGACAAATTCGCTGCGGCGAAACTCACGCCCACAAAAGGCACGAAGGTAAATGCTCCGCTGATCAAGGAGTGCCCAGTCAACGTAGAGTGCAGAGTTGTTAAGGAAGTTGAGACGGGAGACCACGTCTGGTTCATCGGAGAAGTTGTTGCCACACACGCCGACAAAGGATACAGCTGGAAAAGGGGACTCCTGTTCAAATGGATCGGAGAAGACGGATTCTTCTACAAAGTCGGCGAAAAAATCGGTCAACACGTCGAATAAACAGATTAAAAGCGCAGGGGTCACTCAGATTCTACTCGCCTAATCTTTTTGACACCTTGGGGAATCTCTTGTTTTCTCCAGTAACTCCATAACGGGTAACGGGTAGTCCAGCGGCTACGAACATCATTTTCCTAGCTTCTTTTCTCTTTAACAGACTCCCGTCAGCAGAAGCCGCCACAATCTTGCCGACGATGATTTCTTCTTTGTACCATTCTAAGACACATTCGTAGTGAGCTATGCACTCTTTTATTCTTGCAGGCTTGACTCTTTCGGATGGAATGGGGGTTAATCCCGCCTCCTCTATTTCGTTGACATCAGGAGGAGAGGACTTCTCTGTTATGACCGACGCTGTGTAGACTTCCTTGATAATCTCCTCAGTTGGAATATTCACTACGAATTCTTTGGTTTCAAGGATGTTTCTGTTCGTGTGGTGTTCCGGAGGGCAGGAGAAGGCTACTCTGCGTAATGAGCTGACGGACATGAAGCCAGTTTTGATGGCGGCGTTGGGTGTGCCCTCCCTGTTTACGGTTGTAATCACAACCATGGGACATAGGATGAAGTTTCTCTCCCTCCTCCAATTCCGCTTCTCCTCCTCGGAGAGGTGTTCTGGC
>Ga0315312_1002196_pt1 | contig 13822 bp, 9 predicted proteins | sample TDP7_MG_FD_203629 | JGI IMG/M metagenome (GOLD analysis project Ga0315312, IMG submission 203629) | Freshwater sediment microbial communities from Lake Towuti, South Sulawesi, Indonesia - TDP7 | ecosystem: Environmental > Aquatic > Freshwater > Lake > Sediment | place: Indonesia: South Sulawesi... | reverse complement strand
TCTCTATGGCTTCATGATCGTCCCTTGCTATCATCATCGAGCCTGCTGCAATGGCTTCTAACCCTACACTTTCTGGCGCCAAGTCCATTCTATTCGTGTCTGCTGCTCTCACAATCTTGGCGAGTTCAAGAAGAGAAGGATCTGCAAGTCGATATTTCTCGATTATCGCGTCAAAGCTGCATCTGTCGCCTCTATGACCTAGTTCAACACCTTGCGAGTCGAAAGGAATGGCTTTCTCCTTGTCGGCCGTTTCTTGTACCCTTTCTGGGGGCACAAAGAGAAACTCTGCTTCCGGATCAACAAATCTCTTTATCAACCATGGGCAGGCAACCCTGTCCACATGGATGTTTTCACGGGTCACCCACTTCATTGTGCAAGACTCTCCTGAAATAGAGGGGTTTTCTGAATCGAGAATTTAGACCTTCCGAAACAAGGATCACCGCTTAGTCTGTAAGGAGACTAGAAAGAGGGTCATGCGGAATAGCATCGCTATGAAGTACCAACAGTTAGATGCTGTTTGCTCTCCAGCGTTCTCTTCTAACGGAGATACTATTCAGGTTTTTGAGAAAGCTGAGGTGAACCTTCAGCGAGCTTAGAGCGAGTTTCGTTATCAATGTGCTCTCTGAGAGTCGCGTACAGAGCATCCATTACCATTAGCGCTTTCGAAACGGTTTCTGTATCTGTTTGTGATGTCTTCTCAAGACCCTTCAGGATATGGCACACGCCCAGTGTCTCTCTTAAGCTGATCCTATCAGGATCCTCTTCATTGAGTTCGTAGTCGCGCACTAGATCTTTTATTCTCATTACAATCGGATCCTCAATCCGATATTTCTCCACCAACGCGTCGAAGGTTGTTCTTACACCCTCAATAGGGTTAAGTTCTGCATTAGGAAGAGTGAATGCAATGGCTCCTTCTGGAATAGGAGATTCTTTCGATACAAACTCGAAGGTCGCGTCCTTGTCTATGAAGCGCTTGATTAACCATGCTGAGGCGCATCTATCGACGTGAGGTCTATGTCGAGTAACCCATAACACAATTAGTAACCTCTAGGTTGGGAAAGGGGACTCGTAAGCCATGGTTCGATCTACAAGATGGATCCTGCCAAGGGATCAAACAAATTCGATCACCTCTATGTCAATACTGTCTCTTCAAACCTTCGCCCGTGCAAGGAGGTTTCTAGGGTAGGCAAATAATTGGAGCGCGACCAGTCCAGCGACTATGAACACTATGCTGAAGGGGAAAATGTAGGATATGTTGGACAGCTCCATGACTGCCGCTGCGGCTGTCGGAGCGATGGAGGCGATTAGGCCTTCTGTGAAGAAATAGACGCTGAAGCTTAGTCCTCTCTCTGTTCGAGGTGTTATGTCTGACACTATTGTATTCATTGGGGTCCAGATACTGTGACTGAAGAACGCGTGTAGGAGGTAGATGAGTGCAAGCAGGTAGAGTTGAGAAGTTAGCGAGAGTACATACAGTGAAACTGCGGAGCCGAGTATCACCAGACTCAATGTTCTCTTTGCGCCGATCTTCTCGCCTAGGTAACCGCCACTAAGGGCACCTACTATCCCTATGAAGGGCCCTAATCCAAAGACCAAGCTGGAAACGGCTTCGGAGAGGCCCCTAATCTTCACAAGATACGTGGTCATGAAGGTTGAAATTCCAGTGGCTCCAACCTCTCTCAACCCAATCGCAATCAGAAATAACAAGAAGTTGAGGTGTAAGACAAGCGATAACCTCTCCAGTACCTCTCGTCTCTCGGCCTCTTTCTTTTCAAGCGGTCTGGTTTCAAGTTGAAAGGATCGCAGTATGATGAATCCCCAGAGGAGAACTGGAATAGCCCAGAATAGGTATGTCCACCGCCATCCTAGACCGGTCAAGAAGAATGCAAGGCTGACAGCACCGATGGCGACGCCTAGGCTTCCAAGCGCGTTATGAACGCCTATTGACCTACTTATCTTCTCTTGCTTGACAAGTTTACTGATCTGGCTTAATCCCGAGATGTGATATAAAGGGGATGAAAGCTTCATCATTGCCACCCCGAACACCAGCATCCAGAAACTGTTCGTTTGGCTGAGGAGGAGTGCCGAGGCTCCTTCTATGAGCATGCTGGCAAACAGAAGATGTTTCACTTGGAAGCGATCTACCAAGAAGCCGAAGGGGACGTTCATCAGGAGTTGAATTAGACTCGGAATCGTGGCCACTAGAGAGGCTTCGAGAATGCTCAGTTGGAATTCTCGTATGTAGACTGGGATAAGCGCGACTTGTATGAGTAGATAGACTTCGAGGAGCATGTGGGTTATGCAAATCATCCAGAACGGTTTCTCCATGCCTTCGACACGCTCGTTTCCTTGCGTGAGTGGCTCTTCTAGTCTTTGAGTCTTACCAATAGCGCTTGAACAAAGACAATCAAATGTGGAAAGGACTTCTTGATGCCCGCAAGCTCTCGGCGGTTAGCGTTCGCGGAGTAAAGTGTCTATATCTTGAGGGGGAGCTCTCGGGGATGGTAGATTCTGATGGATGTAGGAATTGCCCGTGCTCCTTCGGAGATTGGAGGCGTTCGAGGGTCGGTCCAGAAGATGGACTCGTGAGGCATGAACCGGTAGGCGTTGCTGTGTGCCATGTCTAGGCTGGGGGGCGGTGGATGCGGAAAGTCGACAAGCTGCGGTGGAGGTTGGTAGTAGTACGCCTGAGGCGGAGGCTGATAGTAGAACTCCTGAGGTGGTGGCTGATACAGGTACCGTTGAACCGGCGATTCGGCGTATCGAACCTCCGGAGGGGGCAGGTAGTAGAGTTCAGGCGGTTGTTCCATTGACACCTCTTCTGCGGGTGGCTGGTAGACGTATCGTTCTATTGGAGGTTGATAGAGGAACTCTTGACTTGGCGGAAGGCATTTGACTCTTATCGGCGGCCTTGGAACCCAGAAATACGCCAATGTGGATACCTTCTAGAGATTTAGCACCTAGCTGTGTCGGGCCCGATATGTAAGAATGTTGCTCGATCATGGGCGAATACGTGCTTGAGTCACGGTTCTGAGTGGGAGTTTTCGTGGAAATTCACGTTTTGAACCAACGAAATCAGCCCCCCTGCCTCTTTAGGCCTGAGAGTTGTCTCTAGTCTTTCCACGATCATCTGTGCTCACGTAGCCAGAAGGCATCTGTCGATCAGATCTCATAAAGCCAAGTTCATAATGTTTGAAGTGTTGTTGGATCCGCGCGCAAATGCTCGTGCGCCCCATTTCCGAGCATTCGGCATTTCCTAGCCCAGTCGGCCTCAACGTATGCCTACTTGTTTCAGGTACCGGTCCATTGAGATTGCAGCCTTCCATCCTGCATAGATCGCTTCGAAAACACTCGCTGGACCTAGGACAACATCTCCGCCGGCGAATACGCCTCTCATCGATGTCTCCAAACTAAACGGGTCAGTTTCGATAGTATTCCTTCTGCTGACTCGGACCTCTCTTGGTAAGAAGTCGAGGTTGGCCTGTTGACCTATCGCCACGATTACTGTGTCTGCCTCCATAGTAAACTCGGATCCCTCAATAGGCACCAGCAGAAACCTTCCATCCCGGTCGTATTGGCCAGGCTTTGTTTTGACGAATTCTATGGCAGACACTCTTCTGTCCTTACCTAGGATTTTCTTAGGCATGCATGAAGGCTGAATCTGAACCCCTTCTTGTTCTGCCTTCTCAATATCTGAAAGGTCCGATGGCATCTCTTCTCTCGACTCAGGACACGTGAGCCGAACGGTTCTAGGCTTAAGTCTAATCGCTGCCCTCGCCGTGTCAATGCCAACGTTTCCTCCACCGACTACTACGACCGAGTTGCCCAGTTCGACATTACCGCCCGAGTTCAAGTGTTCCAACAATTCAACGGCATAGATTACTCCTTCAAGGCTTTCTCCATCAATTCGAAGTTTTGATGGGACGCCACATCCGGACGCTATGAAGAGAACTCGGTTACCCTCTTCAAAGAGCTTCAGAATACTCGTATCTCTGCCCACACATGTGTTGGTTCTAATATCTACGCCCAAGCTCCTTAGCCGGTCAATTTCAGCGTCTACCAGATCCCTTGACAAGCGAAAGTTCGGAATACAGCTTCTTAGCATTCCACCTGGTTCTGATGCCTTTTCGACGACGCAAACCGCATGCCCTTTTTTGGCCAGTTCAGTTGCAGCTGCAAGTCCTGCGGGCCCCGATCCGACGATGGCCACATCCGAGCCGGTCTCCTTTGCCTTCTCGGGAGAATTACTCCGCTCTTTCAGAAAGTCCTTCAAAGCATTCTCAGCCAGGTTGCCTGCTTTGCTGTGAGTTCCGTCTGTCTCGTCCGGCCTCAGACAGAGCCATCCCGACACTAATGGAAGAGGCACTTCTTCTTCGAGTAGCTTCAGAGTCTCACTCATGACCAAGGAGGGGTCGGCGATCAGACCGCTCTCTAACGCTGCCGTTCTCGTGCGATAGAAAAGGTCGTGGGGGCTCAGTTTCTGTCGACATCTCTTGGAGCATCTGCGGCATCGCATACATAGCCAAGGTCCCATCTGCCCAACGCATCTTTCGGGATCAAGGAACAATCTTAGCAGTGTGGTTCTAGGGTTGTAGTAACTTGGAATCATATGAGCCAGTGGACAGTTGGCTGTGCAGACTCCGCATTCGTAGCATTCGCCTATCTTCGAGGCTTCTGCTAGCTTTAGTTTGAGATCGTGGAATGGCTCTGACTTCATTTCCGCCGACCTTTTTTCTGCGAGATTCAACTATTTGCTTTGCTTCAGATCAGGGGATAGAAGAGAGGCTGCCTTGTCGATTTCCTCCTTGCTTACTTTGTCTATGTACTGATGCATCTCCTTCATTTTCGATGCGAATCTCTCTCCTTCTGCCGCACTGATCCACGCAAGTTGTAGTCGGTTCTTATCGAGTCCGAGTCGCTCCATTTTCTCCCAGTACTTCTCGACTCTTCTTTTCGTCTCGTGGTTGGCGTTCATGTAGTGGCAATCACCAGGATGGCAACCTGAGACTAGGACCGCAGCGGCGTGTCTAGCGAAGGCTCGATCGACATGTCTCCACGCAATACGTCCTGAGCACATTGTCCTAATGATCCGGGCGCTCGGTGGGTATTGCATTCTACTTGTACCGGCCATGTCTGCTCCGGCATAGCTGCACCAGTTACAGCAGAAAGCGATGATCTTCTTTTCGGGCTCTAGCTCGGTTGCAGCGTCAATCTGTGCGAGGATTTGATCATCGGTGAAGTAGCGCATTTCGAGGGCGCCGCTGAAGCATTCAGCTCCACAGGTTCCGCATCCGTGACATGCCGCTTCAACCACTTCAGCCTTCTTTGTCTTCTTATTCACAGATATGGAACTGAACGGACATACCTTGGCGCATAGGCCGCATCCCGTGCACTTTTCAGAGATAGTCCTAGGTGTGATTGCCTCGACGGTCAGGCTTCCCTTTGCCATGAGAATGCCTGCGCGAGCTGCCGCAGCGCTAGCTTGTGTCACGCTATCCTTGATGTCTTTTGGCGATTCGGCGCATCCGGCGAGAAACACCCCGGCTGTCGGCGTGTCTACAGGTTTGAATTTAGGATGGGCTTCCAAGAAGAAGCCGTCATGAGACCTTGCTAGGTTAAATAGGCGCTGCGTCGCCTCGCTGCCCCTTCTCGGCTCAATACCTGTCTGCAAGACCACGAGTTCAACGTCGATCTGATAGAGTTCGGATAGTAGGGTGTCTTCGCCTACTAGTCGGAGGTCTCTACTGGGGTTTTTCTCAAGTATCTCCGCCGGTAAGCCTCGAATGAATTTCACTCCTTCTCTCTTTGCTCTTTTCAGCAGGCTCTCAAACCCTTTCCCTACGGCTCTCATGTCCATATAGAAAACATAGATGTCAGTTTCTGGCCAATGCTCCTTGATGAGAAGCGATTGCTTGATGCTGTTCATGCAGCAAATGTTGCTGCAGTACGTGTGGCCATCCTTCTCGGAGCGAAAGCCGACGCATTGAACAAATGCGATGCTTCGAGGGACCTTGTTGTCGCTGAGGCGAACTAGTCTGCCTCCAGTCGGGCCTCCTGCGTTTACAAGCCTCTCAACTTCCAACGGAGTTAGTATATTCGCATGTCTTAGATAGCCGTAGTTGGGTATGGCGATGGGGTCGTATGGTTGGGCTCCTGTCGCAACTATTATTGTGCCGACCTCTAGCTCTATGGTTTCAGGGGTGGCATCGTAGTTTATTGCGTCTCGTTCGCAGACACGTCTACATTGTCCACATGAATCAGATGAGAATCCTAGACAGCTTTCTTCGTCAAGTGCATAGGTCGGTGGCACTGCTTGTGGAAAGGGGAGATAGATTGCTTTTCGCCAGCTTAGGCGTGCGTCGAATTCGTTCGGAACCTCGACAGGGCAGACTTTGCTGCACTCGTCACATAAGTTACATTTCTTTGGGTCGATGTACTGCGGTTTCTTTGAAACGGTGACTTTGAAGTTGCCGACGTAGCCTTCAACCTTCTTCACCTCTGCGCAGGTAAACAGCTTGATCTTCGGGTGTTTGCCGACATCTGACATCTTCGGCGCAAGTATACATATCGAGCAATCCATCGTAGGAAATGTCTTGTCCAACTGAGCCATCGTTCCGCCGATGCTGGGCGAGGCCTCAACCAGATACACTTGGAAGCCCGTGTCAGCCAAGTCGAGCGATGCCTGTAATCCAGCCACACCTCCTCCCACGACCAAGGCCTTCTTGAGCACTGGGACTTCAAGTTCAGTTTGCGGTTCTAGGAGTCGTGCCTTGGCTACAGCCATCTTGACAAGGTCTTTTGCCTTTTCGGTCGCCCCTTTCATGTCATGTAGGTGCACCCAGCTGCAGTGCTCTCTGATATTGGCCATTTCGAGGAGATACTTGTTCAGTCCAGCCTCCTCACACGTTCTTCTGAATGTGTCCAGGTGAAGACGAGGCGAACAGGAGGCGACGACCACCCGGTTCAGTTTCTGCTCCTTGATGTCTCGTCTAATCTCGTCTTGGGTTTGGTCAGAGCAAGTGTACATTGTATCCTTCGTCATTACCACGCTAGGAAGAGATTTGGCGAAGTCTGAAACTTCTTTGCAATCGACAGCTGCGGCGATGTTCGAGCCACAGTGACAGACGTAAACGCCGATTCGAGGTTCTTCCAATGCTTATCCCGTCACTTGGTCAATCTAGGTGACGACATGTTTGACTGCAGACTTCTGTCATGGGGCCTTTGAGTTTCGATACATATTTCGGGGATCTGTCATAGAACTCACCTTGCTCACATCGATGTGTGTTGGAAAGTCAACAATCATGTTTCACAAGATGTTGTGTTCATGCCTTGGTTTTGTTTCTTGGGATGTTACAGGTGCCCTTGAACCACAATGTGGCTGAGTTCGGTGGCAGGAATGGGATGCGAATCTTTTCCCTCTCATCTGCTCGTATGACTAAACAGTCAGGCTTGATTTCTAGTGAGAGTGGAGTCCCAGGCTCGAAGGGAAACGCATCCTCGCGAGTCAACTCCGGTGGAATGTAAAGGAAGAAGCGATCTCCCATTTTGCCAAGATTCCTCGGTCCTCCGATGGACACTTTGCTTCGACGGATTTCTTCTCGGCGGCTCGGTTCTGTCTCTTGTTTCTTCAATGTCTTGCCTCCGAGCACGGCATCGGTCCTCTCAACAGCTTCTCGATTCGCTTTATCTTTTGGCTTGTTGGGATCTAGCCACGTGACAAGGTAGCCTTCCTTAAAGGGGGTTTGTCGTCCTTTTGCTTCGTATCCTCGCACGTAGACCAATCCGCGTTCTTCAAGTCTACGAACACAACTCATCACGTCTCCGGCTTTTACGCCAATGTTTTTGAGACTTCGAGCGATTTCGGTCGAATAAAGGGCCTTGTGGTTATTGGAAGCGAGAAACTCACTGATGGCTCTGGCCTTACTACGGGAGCCACCGCCTCGGGGATCCAAATAGCTTTTCGAGAAACTGACGAACTTGCGGTCAGAGATTACTGCTTCCCCTTCACCTTTCGAGATGCAATAGAGATGATAGCTCCTCAGGTTCGTTGCAGCGTCTGCTTTGCCGCTTGGTTGTTTCTCAGCCATATAGATTGCGTCTGCGGTTCTGAGAACGACACCGCTCTCCCAAGCTCTCCTTAACGCCTGAGATGCTGCCCCTAAACCACAGCCGAGTTCACGTGCGATCTCTCTAGAGCTCCGAGGATTCCCATCCGCCAGTAATGCCTGAATCCTGCCCACTGCAGAAGCCTTTCGTCCCATGCCCGTATGAGGGATTTCGTTGAATGTAAACCTTCCTACAAAGTGTGTTAGGCACACGAGCAAGGGATGGAATGCCCCCAAAAAGGTCAAGTCATAGCATGCGCCTGCAGGAATCTCTACATAGGCAGACCATAGAACGAGATTAGACTTACGTTTTGAACCAACGAAATATCAACAGGAACGAGGGTGCACAATTGAACTCTTGCCGCTTCATTTGCGATGCCTTCAGCGCCGTCGGTTGCGGCCAGTTCGTCCAGATCCCTAATCGCCTAGGATCTTTCTCTTCAACCACCAGTATGACTAGAGACGGCCGTGTCCACGATACGTATTTCGAATCGTGGCTAGTGTTGTCTACAGGCCTAGCGGATGGCCATGACAAGCGATTGTGCCCGTTCAGGGAAACGCTGCTCTCCTTGGCTTCACGTGAACATATATGAGCCGCCGGGGTTTTTAGAGAAGTCTGTGTCTGTCACATGATAGTCGAAGAGATTGCCTCGGGGATCGTTTCCGGAATAATATACGGATTAATGTCATCTGTGTTCATCATTTTTCTGTCCATGATCTTCAGATACTTCACAGGAGAAATGTTTCCTTGGTTTATCAGCATCCCAATGGGCCTAGGCATTGTTGGCATAAGTGGTGGACTACTCGCTCTCCTAGATCAGCCAACTCCGCTGTCTGTCACACGCATCATGGTAGCCAGCATGATCCTAGTATTGGCAACAAACGAGGGAAACAAGCTGGGAACTCGTCTTCCAAGAAGAAAGATCTCCTTGATCTCCTCGCTGCGGGCAATTGGCAGACAAGACTATTTCACTGTACGAATTCCGGACGAGAGGGAAATTGATGACATTCCCGGGAAGCCGCGTGTTACCGTAGGCGTCAAGAGAAGACTTTCAGGTACAGAACTCCTTTTGCCGGCTGACCTTCCAAGGGAGGAGCTTGAGAATAGGGTCAGGAGAAGGCTTCTGACAGATTGGGGGCTTGGTGATGTTGAGCTTGAGTTGGATCAGAGAGGCAGGTTCATCTACTTTGCCATCTCCGCGAGAGAGCAGGGACTGAGTGGAGGGTTGAGAGAGGGTTTTGTGGCGTTTCCTATGAGGTATCATGCCGCTCCAAGCAGCCTTGCCTCGGGCGACTTTGTGAGGATCTACTCGGGAAGCGATCTTTTGATCGACTCTGTCGAGGCAAGAGCAGTAGACGAGGCCAGTAAGACCATTACTCTTGTTCTCGAAGCAAAAGACGAGGACAGGTGTGTCGGCAAGGAAGCCACGCAGGTCATAGCCCTTCCCCGACCTAAGAAGGGGCTGACGGTCAAGGAGATCATGAGCCGCAACGTCTGTACAGTCAGGCCTGATACAAGTCTTCTCGAGACAATTTCTATGATGAATGAGCGCAGAGTAGGCTCAGTCATAGTTGTAGATGATGATGAGGCCATTGGGATCTTGACAGACCGAGATATCCTTCAGAGACTGGGGAAGAGCCATCTAAATCTCAAGTCAACAAGAGTCAGGAACTTGATGTCGGAGCCCCTGGTTGAAATCTCTCCTGATTCGTCTGTAGACGAAGCATTGACCATAATGAGAAGTAGGAACGTGAAAATTCTTCCGGTAACTTCAGAAGGAAGATTGGTTGGAATACTAACGAGTGATGACATTTTCAGGGCAACATCGATCATGCCTTAAGCTAAGTGATCAGTCTCACTTGCCTCTACTCCTGCAGTCTGTTAGACATTCCTAGATCTTGGAAAGAATACTATGAAGACTCAAGCGACAAGATGATTTCCAAATCATAGAAATTGCGGTGGAGAGCACGTAACAGAGGCGCCTTCTCACACTAGAACCCTGCTTTTGAATGATGCTTAACTTAATAGGTATCTGCGTGGTTCCTTGGCTCTGAAAAAGGAGAAATCATGAATGACAATCGGCGTGGACCGAGCCACAGCTCGTGACTCCATCTTTCGTAAGACAGGAATGGACAAAGAAGCCTGCAGAACAACTTCTCGTAGTGATCTCCAAGTAATGCTTCGCAGCAGACTGAAAGATGGAAACTATGAAAGATTGATGGCGGTGGCCAACTCTGAGCTACACCGTTTCGTGGCCGAGGTCATTGAGTTGTGCGATCCGACTTCCGTCTTCGTTTGCACTGACTCGTCCGGGGACATCCGATATATCCGCCAACAGGCGATCGCGCAAGGTGAGGAAACGCCCCTCGCCATTGAGGGCCACACGATCCATTTCGATGGCATAGAGGATCAGGGTCGCGACAGGGAAGTTACCAAGTACCTTGTCCCCAAAACCGATTCGCTGAGCAAGGCGCTTAATCAGATCGAGCGGGAGGAAGGATTAGCAGAGATACGCGGCCTTCTGCAGGGATCCATGAAAGGGCGGACAATGATCGTTCGCTTATTGTCGCTGGGACCGACCAATTCGACCTTCAGCATCCCGTGCGTACAGTGTACCGACTCTTTTTACGTTGCTCATAGTGAAGATCTGCTATATCGCCCGGGCTACGAGCAGTTGAGGCGGCTGGCAGAGAAGGCAGACTTCTTCCGCATCATTCATTCCGCTGGAAAATTGGACAAGAATATGGTTAGCGCCGAGCCCGAGAAGAAGCGGATCTATATCGATTATGTCCGCGACACGATCTACAGTGCCAACACGCAGTACGCTGGCAACACAGTGGGCCTGAAGAAGCTGGCCCTACGGTTGACGATCCGCAAGGCAGACAGGGAGGGATGGCTTGCGGAACATATGCTCCTCATGGGCGTCAACGGACCGAACGGGCGGAAGACGTACTTCGCTGGAGCATTCCCGAGTGCATGTGGAAAGACTTCTACGGCTATGCTGCCCGGGGAGACCATCCTTGGCGATGATATCGCCTACTTCCGCAACATTGGCGACGAGGCCCGCGCTGTCAACGCTGAGCTTGGGATCTTCGGCATAATTCAGAACGTTAAGGCAGACACAGACCCGGTGATCTATGAGGTCCTTACGAAGCCGGGCGAAGTGATCTTCTCGAACGTGTTGATCAAAGACGGAAAGCCCTACTGGTTGGGCATGGGCCAAGAGTTACCCAGGGAAGGTGTGAATTTCTCCGGTCCTTGGTGGCAAGGGAAAAACGACAAGGACGGCAACGAGATCCCGCCAGCACACAAGAACGCGAGATACACGGTCTGCCTGAAAGCGCTAGCGAATGTTGATCCTGAACTGGAGAACCCTCTTGGCGTACCCATCGGTGGGATCATGTATGGTGGACGAGACTCCTACGGCTACCCTCCGGTTCAACAGAGCTTTGACTGGAATCATGGCATCGTCGCCTATGGCGCATCGCTGGAGACTGAGACTACCTTCGCCATTCTTGGACAGGAAGGAGTGCCTGAGATCAATCTGATGAGCATTCAAGACTTTGTGGCCATTCCATTAGGTAAGTACGTCCAGAACAACCTTAACTTCGCGAAGGGCCTAAAGAAGCCGCCTTTGATCTTCGGAGTCAACTACTTCCTCCGCGACAAGGAGGGCAAGTTCGTGGAGAAAGTTGTGATGCGCGACAAGGCCGTGTGGATGAAATGGATGGAGCTTCGTGTTCACGGCGATGTTGGAGGGGTCAAAAGTCCGACGGGTTGGATTCCGAAATATGAGGATCTCGTGAAGCTCTTCAAGCAGGTACTTCAAGTCGACTACACCAAGGAAGACTATGTTAGGCAGTTCACTGTTCGCGTCCGTGAGAATTTGGCTAAGATGGATCGTGTCGAAAAGTTCCACCGTACAGAGGTGCCCGACGCACCGCCCGTGCTTTTCGAGGTCCTAGCCGCACAACGCAAACGACTACTAGAGGCTAAGGAACGGTTCGGCGACTATATCTCTCCAGAAAGATTGGCGGAAGAAGACCGGGCCAGTTGAGCCATCCACAAGAATAGAGTCGAACTACGGGAAGGAAAGGAAGTCTTGTGGATCTGATGATGCTACATTGATACAGCAACACATCTCTCAGGATTGAAATGCAAGTAGGCGTCCTCACCCTCTTTCAGTACTACGGAGGGAGGACTTTGAACTCTTACGCGCTGTCCATCCATGTCGAATCTGTAATCACGGCTATTTCCCAAGTAGGCGCACTCGACGACTTTCGCTTTGAACAAATTACTGAGTTCTTGGCGACCACGGTAGATCTCTATATCCTCAGGGCGGACTAGCACCAGTACTTCTTTGTCCTTCTCCATTTTCCCGGAAACCCTGCAATGAATCATGATACCTCGTCGCGAGGAGACGACTGCTGTCCCATTTGCCGCAGCGGTTATCTTGCCGGGAATGAAGTTGGATAGTCCGATGAAGTCTCCGACAAACTTGGTCTTAGGTTTCTCGTAGATGTTTGTGGGCGCGTCGAGTTGGTGAATTGTGCCTTTCTCCATTACTGCGATTCTATCTGAGAGTACCATTGCCTCTGCTTGGTCATGTGTTACGTATACGGTTGTGATCCCGGTTTCCCTCTGAAGTCTCTTCAGCTCGAAACGCATTTCTTCACGTAGCTTGGCGTCGAGGTTGGCTAACGGCTCGTCCAACAGCAAGACCCGGGGGCGCCTGACTAGTGACCTTGCCAAGCAGACTCTCTGCTGTTGTCCGCCGCTTAGTTGAGATGGATAGCGCTTTTCAAGGCCTTCTAGGCGAACCATTTCTAGAGCCTGTCGGACCTGTCGCTCAATTTCGTTTCGAGGGAGCCTCTTGATCTTGAGTCCGTATGCCACATTGTCAAAAACTGTCATGTGCGGCCAGATGGCGAAGCTCTGAAAGACCATTCCCATTTCCCTTTTGGAAGGGGGTACGTGGATCCCTTTCTCCGGTGATGAGAGCACTTCGCCGCCGACCATTATCTCGCCGGAGTCAGGCTTGATGAAGCCGGCGATCATTCGCAGGGTGGTTGTTTTTCCGCACCCGCTTGGCCCCAACATGGTCAGTAGCTCGGCTTTCTCAATGTCGAGATTTATGTGGTCAACTGCTATCGTCTCACCGAAGGTCTTTGTCAGATCTGAAAGCTCTATGAATCCCATTGAGGTCACTCGTCTACATCCTCATTGTCAGATATGCTTTGAAAGCCTTACCACTATAGGATGCCACAACGCGTATCCTGCTATAGAGCAACGCAACCCTTTTTCAGTTCCTTCTAATACGAAATGATTACGTGGAGCCCAAGAACTTGGCAATCATAGATACTCTGAAGAACTCTGAGCTCCTTGGGGATTTGGCTGCGAATCACCTACGGAAGATATCTGTCCTATGTCGCGGACGCTCGTATCAGGAAGGCATGATGATTTTCAAGGAAGGCGACAAAGCTCAGGAGTTGTACGTTCTGACGGACGGTAAGGTTGTACTTGAGATGGATGTCCGTCCCATTCCCGACCGGCCTGCAATACCTACAGCCGTGGAGGTAGTCACGAAAGGCGAGGGGTTTGGGTGGTCGGCACTTGTTGAGCCCCACGTGTACACATTGTCCGCGCGATGCATGACTAACTGTCAAGCGATAGCGATAAACAGCGATATGCTTAGGAGAGTTATGGCCGATGATGC
>Ga0315312_1002195_pt1 | contig 13830 bp, 14 predicted proteins | sample TDP7_MG_FD_203629 | JGI IMG/M metagenome (GOLD analysis project Ga0315312, IMG submission 203629) | Freshwater sediment microbial communities from Lake Towuti, South Sulawesi, Indonesia - TDP7 | ecosystem: Environmental > Aquatic > Freshwater > Lake > Sediment | place: Indonesia: South Sulawesi... | reverse complement strand
GCTGCTTGAAGACGAGAATCCGGTTGTGCGCTTCTGGGCACTCCGTGACCTCGTCGGCGCATCTGAGGAGGAGGCCGAGGCCGCACGCACCTGTGCCATCAGAAGCGAAGTAGTAAGAGAGGTTTTTCACCTGCAGAAGCCAGAGGGCCATTGGATGGGCTCCCACAACATGCATTCACCTCACTACAGGTCGACCATCTATCAACTAACGCTGCTCGCGGACATGGGCCTGAATGCAAGGGACAAGCGAGTTACCAAGGGAGTCGAGGCCGTGCTGAAGACGCAGCGAGAAGATGGCGGTTTCCCGGGACACGATCCTCGTAGATGCGCTTACGGGCCATACGACATCGGCCTGATCGTTCGTTTCATGAACAAGTTCGGGTTAGGCGATGATCCCCGCGTAGGGCGCATGTATGAGTGGATTGAGGAAAACCAAATGCCCGAAGGCGGCTGGGTAGGGGTTAAGGCCATATGTAATCCAAGGCCGCAAGGATGTCTGAATAGCACGGCGAACGTTCTATGGGGTTTGGCAACTTCTAAAAACTTCATCCACAAGAAAGTCATAAGGAAGGGGGTTGATTTTATAACCAGGGTCATGCGTTCACCAAAACGCCGATGGGAAACCAGTAAGTTCAGCTACCCACAATTCTGGAACTTTTGGATTGACGATATCAAACTGGCGGAGATCTGCGTGGGACTCGGGCTCAGCCGAGGGAATCGAGCACTTAAAGGATCTCTCCATAATATACTCGCGCTTCAAGGAAATGATGGGAGGTGGATCGAACAAAATGGAAATTATCCTGTTCGAGAGCTTAAGGAATTCTTCCCAAGAAAGGGGCAACCTTCAAAGTGGGTCACCGCCAAGGCGATGACCGCATTAAGGCGCGCGTATGTCAAATCTAGAAGATGAGTAGCGTCGCGGCGGATCGTTGAGAACACAGAAACTGATTTAAACGCCCGTTTGTTGGCCATGCCCCTGAAGGAGAGAATGGTAAAGGACGCGGCAGAATGGCCTGTTAAGGTCGGGTTTTTCACGGCTTTGGTAAGCCTTGCTGGGGTTCCATTTCTGCGTTACATACTCGATATCGTTCTAAAGTATTTTATTCATTAATCAGTTAAGCCTCCTGATATAAGTAGGGATGTAAACACTCTCACTATCCAGACACAGTTCTTTCAATTAGAACGATATGCGCCTAGTAGCCCCGTAGAATGATGCCCGTCGCAGCACCGACAATTTTTCCATTTTCCTCAGCGAAGAAATAGAATTCGTTCCGCTCTTGGATCCCCTTGGCATACATTTCCGGTACAAGTCGAGACAAGTCGAACTCCAACGCCTTCCTCGGGTAATAGTCCCTTTCGTAATGACCCCATGCTTCTTGCATAGTTTCCGAGGCGACTTTGGAGGCAGTCTCTGCGTCTTCAACCCCCATGTTTCGAACTACAACCAATCTCAACCCAACAGGTCAATGCGCCCAGTGAATAACGTTTTAGCGACTAAATCGAATAACAGCGATGTCAGGCACATTGATGGGAATGTGATGATTCATAGGAATCCTGCAATCGTCCACATGACGCTCAGTCTAGTAAATTGGGAGTCTAAGAGATTCGATGTTTCCATAATAGGATCATGGCCATAACTGCGTACATATTCATCATGAATGCGTCGCTCCAACTCGGTGGCGCTTCTAAGAGGGAGATCCACCCACATGCTTCCGCATCGGGCGCTCTCTCTGATTGCAAACCAGATCTCCATGTCACGCCTTGCATTTATTGCGCCATATCTTGGCGCAACATGCTCACTCACTGCGCCATGTAAACTGGACAGGATGCTCGCCTTTGCAACATCGTCAAAATCTGTGATTTTATGATGCTTGAAAGGATTCTGCCATATAATCGGTTTCTCGGTTTGCACACTTACAGATGATAAAAACTGTTCGCCATCGATTTGCTCGTAAGCGTCTTCGAACTCATACCTCACGTGCCCACCATCTTTGTAGAGCACGAGCTCATCTTTCATGCCATTGCCGGAGAGGTATCCTTTCGTGCCCTCCACCTCCCAGTGGCTCCCATGGGGACCTCCTTTAGGCGGCTTCTCATAAAGGCAAGTTATCCCCCCCTCGAATTCTATTACCCCGCTCTCCCACCAGGACATCTTCTCTTCTCGACCACCATAGCTCGTGTAAGGTAGTGACTCGACCTTCTGCGCATAGCCCAAAACCCGTTTAACCTCACGCCCTAGGATCATGCGTATTGCGTTATATCCATGGTACGGACCGGATGTATACCAAAGACGGGCATGGGTGATCTCGCCGAGGATCCCAGCTTCGACTATCTGCCTCTTAAGGCGTTCATGTGGCCACAGCCAGACGTTTTCGGCCACTTCCCATCTGACATCGTTATCCGAGCACGTCGCCGCTATCGCATCGCCTATGGGGAGCGTTATCGCGAAAGGAATCTCGGTTAAGATGTTACACTTGTGCCTAGCAGCTGTTAGCGCTGCGATGCACTGCCCATCGGTTGGCACTAGGACGAATGCGACATCTGGACTTTCTTCATCGAGCATTTTCCCAACGTCGGTGTAAAGGCCTTGCACGCCGAACAAGCTCCCGGCATCGTGTAATGATCGTTCGTTGCGATCGCAAAGCGCACAAATGGCATATCTATCAGACAATTTCCTGATGGCCCTAAGGTAATATCTTGCCCTTGAATCCTTAAAGGCTCCAACTCCTATAACTGCGATCCGAAGGGCCTTCATCCGTTCTCGCATCCAAGTTATTTGAACTAGCCGATATAAAGGCGCTGATTGGGAATGGAGTCGCCCGATATAGGTTCGGTTTTCCTGCTTTTATGCACGCACATTAACGATGCAACTGGAGGTGGCAAAGATCATCTCATCATTGAAGTTAATAGCCAGAGGACTCCATAGATCAGCCTTGACTTAAGGCCTTCAGGCGGGGTGTAATAAATTATGTGGGGTTCATTGAATGAATTGGAAACATCGTGTCCGAACCTGTTCTTGACGTGGCGGAAATACCATCTCCCAATGAGCCCACGACTAGGCCTTTGTAGCCTAGGGGTTATATCGTGTCTCTCTTTGGGTGGGAGCTTCTGTTTCAAACCTGTAAGGGCGTGATAACAATTAAGGACTATTACGACAGGCCTTCCATTTTTAAAGACCAGCCTATAGGCTATAAAATCCGGTGGATGAGGTTTGCTGCCTTTACCTCTGGGATCCAAGAGGACGGGCACGAAGTCTTCAGCCAGTTCTTGGGAATATGCGACCATGAGGCCTGGAGCAACGAAGGGATCTTTTAGTCGAACTCAAGCTCATACTTCTTGCCTTCGATCCAATCTCACGTCAGACATGTATTGACATGTTATTAAAAAGTATGTCGATGAATTGAGGCAACCAACTCGTTTATTGAACTGGGACTGGAACTCACAGGGAATGGACGAGGTGATCCTTGAAAAACTGGGCTTGGAATGAAGCGCAATTGTCGGGCGTTTCATCATATCAGCAGAGGAACTTATTACATGCACCAAACGGAAATGACTAAGGAGATGAGAGGACGATGATCCTAAGTAACGGAGATAGGGAGAAGATAAACGAGTGCAACATCGAGATCTTAAGCTCATTGGGTGTGAAGGTCGACTCCGATGAAGTTAGGGAGAGGATGGTCAAGTGCGGATCCAAACCCTCTCCTGTAGAAAACGCGGTATGCCTTCCCGAAGATATCGTTAAGGAGTATGTTGAGAAAGCGCCCTCATCTGTGAAATTTGAAAACTTGGACGATGAATCGGTAACCCTTTCACCTCAGGGGGAGACGGTCTTCTGGGCATCAAACGCGTTATACATAATTGAGGACAGGGGCAAGAGGGATTTAACATCGTCGGACTTCGTGGATCTGACAAGGATAGCGGATTCATTGGAGAACGTCCATGCAATGGTTGGAACTAACCTATCGGATTATCCGCCACAGACGAGGGATTTCGTCGGGTTCAGGCTCATGGCCGAGAACACCAGGAAGCATCTGAGGCCCTGCATATTCACATCCAGTGGTGTCAAGGCCATCATCGAGATGTCCGAGTTCCTCTTGGATGGGCGACCACTGGAAGAACACCCGATATTCAGCTTGGGATATACGAGCCTCAGCCCCCCTCAGTGGACGCGAACCGCCTTGGAGAGCTTCCATAACAGTTCGGGCTACGGGATCCCGTTGATGATCAATGGGGAACCGATGGCCGGGGGGACGTCCCCCGTGACGCTGGCCGGCACGTTGGTCCTCGCCAACGCGGAAGTGCTCAGTGGGATCGTAATAGCGCAGATCTTGGAGGAGGGTCGCCCTTGCATCTACAACGTCGGCTTCTCCCACGTGTTGGACATGCAGAGCCTCGTGGCTTGGACAGGGAGCCCCGAGACGGCATTGCTCGCCGCAGCAGGGGCCGAGATGGCCGAGTTCCATCGCCTCCCCTCCGCCTCGTGGATGTGCACCGAATCCATGATGGTCGACTCCCAAAGCGCATACGAGAAGATGAGCACGGGCCTAATGCACGCGCTCGGTGGCGTTAATATCGTATGGGGCGTGGGCTCGATGGAGTCCGAGCTCTCCACATCCCCTGAGCAGATGATAATCGACAATGACATCGCCGGCGTCATAGGGAGGATTAAAAGGGGGATGAAGGTCGACGATGAAGCGCTGGCCTTGGACGTCATTAAGGAGATCGGGTATAAGGGCAATTACCTTCCGACTCACCACACAATGGCTAACTTCCGTAAGGAGATCAGGTTCTCCAACCTATCCAACAGGCAAAATCGGGAAGGTTGGATGACGAGGGGTTCGAAATCCCTGGAAGAACGGGCAAGGGAAGAGGTGAGGCGCATACTGAATGCCGAACGGAAGGGATATTTGGCATCAGAACAGAAGGCCAAGATCATGGAGATAGAAAGGGAGTGGTCTGCGAAGCTCGCCAGCTAGATAGATAGCTGGTGCCAGCGAGCGGTTAAAAGATGTCAGAGGGATGAAGTTGGTAATTTATGCGACCCTTTGTTATGTCTTGAGGAAGGGGAAGGTCCTTTTGCTCAAGAAGTCCGAGGGGTTGTTTGGCGGAGGGAAGTGGAACGGGCTCGGAGGAAAGGTGATCGATGGTGAAACGCCAGAGCAAGCATGTGCTCGAGAGGCCTTCGAGGAATCGGGATTGCGGATAAGCGATCTAAGATATCATGGCATCCTCAAGTTCTGGTTTGGGGACAAGTTAGATTGGATCGTCCATGCCTTTTCCACGAATTCGTTTGAGGGCGAACTGAAGGAGAGCCCTGAGGGGATGCTGTTATGGAAAGGCCTTGAGGATATACCCTACGACGAGATGTGGGAAGATGACCAACATTGGCTCCCCCTGCTATTGAGGGGGAAGTCGTTTGAGGGGGAGTTCCATTACGACAGGGGAGGAACAAAGCTCTTAGGTTACAAAATGGTCTTCTGAATTCCATTGCTGAATTGCAGGTAACGATTAAAGCAACAAGCCCTTTATATATCTGATATATAAAATTCGAATACGACATGAAGAGTGGATCATGGTACGCGAAGAGCTACAGAAGGAACCTCGTGGACATGCACATCGAAGATCACGATGAGAGATCCCTGTCCCAATACGATCCCACAAAATACGTGGAGATGCTGAAGGTCGCGAAGATCAGATCGGCAATGATCTATGCGAACTCACACGTTGGCCACTGCTACTGGCCAACTAAAACTGGCCATGCGCACAGCGGGCTCAAGGGGAGGGATGCGCTGGGCGATATCCTGCGACTGTGCCACAGGGAGGGCATCGATGCCATCGTGTACTACAGCTTGATCTACAATAACTGGGCCTACGGGCAATATCCGGATTGGAGGATCCTCGATGCCGATGGGAGGGGGTCCAGGGAAAAAGGGGGGCGGGGTGCTCGATATGGCGTATGCTGCCCCAATTCCCCCGGATACCGGAAATTCGTATGCGATCAAGTCGGGGAGCTGTGCCAGGGCTATGACTTCGAGGGCATCTTCTTCGACATGACGTTCTGGCCCTTGGTATGTTATTGTCCAAGTTGCAGGGCAAGGTACGGACGGGAGGTTGGGGGCGAAATGCCAGAGACCGTCGATTGGGGAAGGAAGCAATGGTGCGACTTCCAACGGAAACGGGAGGAATGGCTTTCCGAATTCGCCGCGATGGCCACATCCGCCGTTCGGGGGCACAAACCCGAAGTTACGGTTGAGCATCAATGTTCCACCGTCGCCTCCTCCTGGCAACTTGGCGTGACCTCAACGCTGGCGGAGCAATGCGACTACGTAGGCGGTGACTTCTACGGCGGCATCCTGCAGCAATCCTTCATCTGCAAATTATACTACAATCTCACGCCGAACATGCCATTCGAGTTCATGACCTCCATCTGCCACCCTGGGCTGATCGATCACACGACATCAAAGCCGAGGGAACTGATCGAGGCTCGCGCCCTCCTGGCCCTCGCCCATGGGGGCGCCTTCCTGATGATCGACGCAATCGATCCGATTGGGACCATGGATGAGAGGAAGTACAGGATGGTGGGCGACATATTCGACGAGACCAGGAGATACGAGAGCTACGTCGGAGGAGAGCTATGCCAGGACGTGGCGATCTACTTCAGCTTCGATTCAAAGGTCGATTTTTCTACGAATGGCAAGAGGGTCTCGGATGGCGCATGGGATCCGAATTTGCCGCACGTGGAGGCATCCCTCGGCGCTGCAGAGGCGCTGAGGTCGAATCACATCCCATTCGGCGTCATATGCAAGAGGAACCTGAAGGCCTTGGCAAACCACAAGGTCGTGATATTGCCCAATGTCCTTCGCCTTGGGGATGAGGAGGCGGAGGCGATAGGGCAATACGTCTCCTCCGGAGGGAACGTGTACGCGAGTAAATTCTCAATGGCGTCGAAGCTTTCCGATATATTGGGCATCCCCATCATCGGGGAGACTGAGGAGAAGTTCACATACATGGCGCCGACCTCAAAGGGCATGGCGCTCCTGCCCGGGATCACGGGGGAATATCCCCTATCGGTACAGGATTCGCAATTCGAGGCAAAGGCTTCGCCGGGGGATGAAATTTTGGCCACGATCACCTTGCCCTACACCGACCCAGACGATCCGGCAAAATTCGCATCGATCCACTCAGATCCCCCAGGGGTCGCGACGACCTCGCCCGCGATGATCGAAAAGGGCTACGGGAGGGGAAGGATCGTCTGGTCTGCAGCGCCAATGGAGAGATTTGCCATCCAGTCCCTCAAACACAGGTCGATATTCGCGAACGTCATCAGATCACTAGCCCCGAGCCCCTTCTCCTTCGAGGCAGGCGACGCCCCAGGCTGCGTGGAGGTCGTGCAATTCCACAAGCCAGCTGAGATGAGGTATTCGGTCAGTGTCCTAAACCTCCAATCCGAGATCGGCATGCCGAACGTACCGGTCACAGGTATGAACTTGAGGGTCAGGGTCAAAGGCAAGCCCCTGAGGGTCATCTCGCTGCCGGACGAGATCCCCCTCCCATTTAGGCGAGATGGCGACTGCGTGAGCATAGAGGTCCCAACCATTAAGGCATTTCATATGCTGGCAATCGACTATGGGGCATGACGATCGATTAAGACAATTACGTAATTCGATGTACGATGGGTTCACGGGTCTAGCAATCCTGACAACTCACCCGTTGCTGGACCCAGGCAGTAAGTAGATCCGGAAGGCCCGGCGCGACGTGCCACCACATGAGGGGGCTGCCCCGGTACGGCCTGAATTGTCAGGTTATGTTCAGCACGAGGCAGCAGCACGATCGTATAATCGTAATCGACCGGTAAGCCCGCTCCTTCACGGACCATCTCGCCCTTCCAGTGGCCAATAATGTCCCTCCCTACGACTTGAACCTCTGGCGATATTTTCGATATATGCGTCAGTTCTGGCGTTATAAGCGTATTCGATGAATTTCCCCATTGCACCGGAACCGTATATCACTTCGAATTACAGCGTGATTGCAATGAGGGATTCCCATTAGGTTCAAATTATATGAGTTATTCACAATTCAAACGGAATCTTTATTATAGATGGTTCATTTGAGGTGGTTTGAATAATTGAAAGTTGGTATATTGGGGTCAACGGAACCGGACATCTGCATGAAAATCATTAACAATGAACTATCTGTATATCTACATGACCTGAAGGTGATAGGCAAGATACTCGCAGACAAACGGCATGAGATAGTGATATGCCCTGACGTTGGTGATTCCAAGATGGCCACGAGCAAGATAATATCGGAATCTTATAGGGCGGCTGGGGGAAGGAGGATCCTGGGGATCGTACCAAAAGATCACCGTTGGGGGACAATCCGCCTTGACCTGGGCCTTTGCGATGAAATGATACATTGTGATAGCTGGGGAGATGTTCCCTTAAAGCTAGTTGAGGCATCGGATTGCCTCATGGTTCACAGCCTCAGCCCTGGGACCATGATAGAGATGTGTTGGGGAAAATGGATAAGGAGGAGATACTATGTCTTGAGGAAATATATTCCCGCAATCCCCCCCGAGGTTTCCATTTACTTGGATATGGAAGTTGTAAATGACGTAGATGAATTAAGTGAAAGGTTCTAAAATAAAACTATGTCCCTCAATTAAATGGATAGTCATTCGAAATTTTCATATGCCTTTTTTGTTAAGAGCGTAAATTCAACAGGACTACTTTGCGTTGTTCTTTTAAATTTGATGTCCATCATCAAAGGTATTGAGGGTGCGTCACGCGCATATATGTGGTTCTCGGGAGTCGCGTAATTATCATCAAATGATATGACTTTGGAGGACTTTCCATCGATGCCCGACGCATTCCGCCAAAACGGCGACAAGAAAGGGCTAAGTAAGGCCATCCCCTCCGCAAGGGCCGGCCATGACCTCGAAGGTCGCGATCGTTGAGCTGGGAAAGGACGCCAGTAAGTCATTGAGGCAAGCGTTCAAGCTCATCGATGGAATAGATGACCTGAATAAGAGAGGGAGGGAGGTCGTCGTAAAGCCGGGGATCTTCGACCACAGGAAAAAGAACCATCCTACAGTGGACGTTGTCGATTCGATAATCAAGAGTTTTAACAAGGCCCCAAAGATCTACCTCGCTGAGTCAGACAATTACAAGGGAACTGGAACGGAGAGGCTGAAGATCTATGAAAAGGCCATGTCGAGGAAGGTCACGCCATACAACCTGTCGGAGGATGTTGAAACCAGAAAGCTCAAGATCGCTGGCGAGAGGATGAGCCTTTCACACGTGCTCTTCAAGCCAAACGCCTTCGTCAGCGTCCACGTGCTTAGGAAGAGCGAGATGGGATCCGTCCTGAAGAACCTATTCGGCCTGGTCCCTGTAAGGGAGAAGGTCGTCTACCACAAGAGATTGGTACCAGTTCTCCTGGACATCTACGAGGCCGTGGGCGGGATCGATCTCGCCGTCATGGACGCTACCTACGCCTACCAGTCCATTGCCACCGGAGCTGGCAGTAGAGCAGGTTACGTCTTCATCGGTAGGGACGCCGTCGCAGTCGATGCCGTTGGCGGGGCCGTTTTCGGCTTTGACTCGAAGAAGATGCCCATAGTGAGGGGGGCCATGAGGAGGGGCCTTGGCGAGGGTGACATCGACAAGATAGAGGTAGTCGGACATACGATAGAGGACGCGAGGGAGAGGATTAAAGGGGCAAAGTGAGCCTTACATTGATGATCCTCACGTCCTCCCAGTTAATGCCTCATTTCTCACGCAAACGCACGTAAACTATTTTCTATTTAATGGGAGGGGCTCTTCTTCATGACTCGGGCTGTGTCGGAGTCATTAGGAGGGTGGATTATCACCACCTGATATTTATCTCGTGGGATTTCATCGACCATTTTTTTGACGCCTGTGAAATAATAATTATGGACGAAGACCGCCGTTTCATCGTGCATCAGGGTCTTTGACCATTCCCAATCGCTCTTCGCTTCAGCATAGGATTTACCCCCATCTATGAAGATCAAATCCATTTGCGGCAAGGCCTTAGCAGCCTTAGGAAGGATGTCCAGTGTATCTCCCTTGAAGAGTTTGAATTTGCACCCCGTCTTCTCCAACTTTTTTCTCACTTGTACGAAACTGGAGCCGGTAAAGAAATCGAATCCATAATACTCCACTTCTTCATTAGTCGAAACCTTTATCGCGACCTCAACCATCGTTCTCGCATTATCGCCATTCATTACGCCGATCTCCATTATCTTCTTACAGTTGTTATCGCGGATATACTCATTGAGGAATGAATGCGATCCATACCAAGACAAAGCCGATCAAAGCCTCCTTTGTAGAACTGTATATCGGCGACTTATCTTCCAGCTGTTCTTTATATAGAATGGCACGTTGGCCCAACTGGCCGTGACGTTCGGCGTGGCCAACGCCTTCATTCGCAGGACGGACTCCAGAAGCAGGCAGGTCCCTATCCCATTTCCCCTGAGATCCTCAAGGACGGCTATGGGCCCGAACTCACCGCCATCAGGGTGTGGGTGAAAATTAACCCATCCGACTATCTCTGTCCCCTGCAACGCGACTAACGCGCTTCCGCTCTTCGCAAAAACCGATTCCCATCCTTTTGGAAACCACTGAGGGTAGTTCAACCTCTTAACGAAATTCCGCATGCTTCCAAGATACTTGGGTTTATAAGGCTCGATCTTGACCCCCATGCCCTTTATCCTCCGCAGTGCCCGCCTTTGATATTCTATTGGCTGATAGAATACAAGATCCAGCACTACGTCTTCCTCGGTATCGACCTCTTCGAAGGCATTCTCCCTATAGAATCTCAGTTCTCCTTCATACCTCTTATCGATTCCGGGGAAGAAATAATTGCCTGTGTAATGCCCTACCTTTGCGATCTTTTTGCCTTTAGACTTAAGAAACTTCAGCGCCTTTTCGAGCAGAGCCCTCTTCGCGTTGTCTCCTCGGTGCTCATCCAGCGCGAACAGGCCTTTGATGTACCCAAAATCCTTTTCATAATCTTGGCCTTTCCCATCTCGGCCGGCAATCCCCTCTCTTGCAACGGCGGCTGAAAAGCCAATTATCATTCGGTTCAAAGTCGCGACGATGTTCCCATCCCCCTCATAGTTCGGATCTCCATATATGATGCCCTCAAACTTCTCCTCCGAGAGCTTGTCATTGGGCAGGCATTCATTCCAACCTTGAATCACTTGGGCGATGTCTGATCGCCTTAGCGTCCTGAACTCATAGTTCATGTCTTGCCACACTCACCTACGGGCCGGCGGATATCTTCCGTATTTAGCGAATGCCTCAAACGCAGCACGGACGTTACATAAAGGCATATCAGGATGGACTTCGAAATCACCTATGAATCTGCCATCGAAACACCATAATGCCCGAATCGCGTGGATCACGTGATCCTTAACGTCCTCCACGCTCCCAAAGGGGAGTATGTTCTGCGTGTCCAAGTTCCCCAAAAACATATCCTCCCGCCGAATTTATCGCCGAACTCGTCGATGCCATTCACTTGAAGCTCAGCCTCTGAGAGGGCGTCTACGCCAGGTTCGATAAAGTCCGGGATTATATCAACGATATACCTATCGCTGTGAAAGAATATGTGTTTGCCAGCCTTGCGGACCTCGGCGAACATCCTGCTATAGACCGGCTTGAAGAATTCCCTCCAAATCGAAGGTTTGATCATGAGCCCCCTCTGCGTACCCAGTCATCGGAGAACCCTATTCCGTCAACGTCGAACTCCAAAGACCTCCTTATCATCTCCAAGTTGTAGTCCACGAGCCTGTCCCTTATGATGTAGGCCTCCTTGCGCTTGGTGGTCAGGTCCAACATCAAATTTTCGAATCCCCTTAGCCATTGCATCCTCTCGAAGAAGTTGCCGCAATCGCCGATCGAGTACCTCCTCTCCGGCAGTTTGGGAAATCTATAATTTCCAAGCGAGCCGAGATCCGAGATGGGGTGCCCTTTCACCTGGCCCATGATGCCCAGATGGAGCATTGACCACTCGCATCCCCATTCGTCAACGTAGGTCATCTCGTTCCCCGTGAAGTATGATCGGGCTGGATAAGTGGCGGGGGGGTTGATTATGGACGAAATCGCCTGGATGCTCTTCGAATATCGCCCTCAGGCCATCTCCATATTTTAGGAACGATGCCGATAGGGCTGCGTTCGCGATCGGCAACCGATCGGGAAGTGTAAATTCGATGGCATTAATCACGCGTTCGCGGCTATCCAACTTACACTCCTCTCGGCGACAACGGCCTCAGCCGTTTCATGATGCTCGAGCGCTTCACGTTTTGGAATAAGGTGGGGATAAATGTCCGGCCCTATAAGGAGGCCAGGATTGTTTCGACCCAATCCCGATCGTGACCACGTTGAAGGCCTTGACGATCGCCCTCACGGCGTTCCGATCAATTGGCAACAGCCTCTCGTTCTCCTCCACTAGGCTCGTGAGATGGACCACCACGATGTCGACGAACGGGAGCGTTATCATCACCGGCGTATCGACTCCATTGGTTTCCATCAGCCTGAGGATCAGGCCATTTCCGTCCTCCGCGGCCTTCATGTTCAAGAGGATGACGTTGGGTTTGTCGATGCCGCAGAAGCTCTTCGAACCGGGTAGGGAGCCGGCCTTCTTCCCCCTGACGTATACAGCGATGAGGTGATTCTGAGCCCCCCAGCCGAAGTGCGTGGAACCACCCTCAACCCAGTCGCCCTTGTGGCTGGTGAAGGAATATCTGAAGAGCAGATCCGAGACCTAGATCGGCTGGAAATTGGTCCTGAAGTTCGTGTTCATGACATATGAATAGATGTGGCCCTTCTTGATCTCGCCGGGCTTCAGGAACTCGTGTCCATATCCGGGATATGCGACCCCATGATGGGCACCGGACAGGGACCCCTGCCATAGGCCGCCGAACTCCAACAAGTGGGCGTCGATGCTCGAGAGCGTGATCCCGAAGTTCGAGCCGGAGACGCTTGCCCAGTGCTGTACTGGATAATAGTCCGTGTTGGATCCTGGGATCTGGTCCACAAGGGGAGTGATCAACGAGCCCGACGCCTCGAACTTTCACCTTCTTAGTCGATGTCTCCATCGGGCCATAAAGGCACTGAGTTTGAATGCTTTGTCGATTTTTGGGGAAAAACGTGGTGCAATCCGCGCATATATGACCGTAGGTAGATGCGATCATGTTACGACCGACTCCCATATCCATACATTGCCTTAATTGGACGAACAATGTTAATTACACTCGAATGCATTAGTTGGGATTATGGTCAGGATTGACGCCCATTCGCACATCAAGAACGAAGCATGGGATGTCTCGGGCCTGACGCCGGAATCGCTCTTGGAGGCAGCCGATAAACTCAGGATAGATTCATTCTGTTGTTCCTCTCTGACGTTCGGCATGCCTACGCCAGAGGAATTCAGGATGTGCAACGAGGCCGTGCTCAAGGCGATGAGGGAGTACCCAGGCAAGATCCTCGGGTATTGCTTCGTCAATCCAGGTTATCAGACGGAGTCGCTGATGGAGATCGAGAAGAGGGTGGTTGAGGACGGGATGATGGGCGTGAAGCTCTACAACCAGTACAGGTGCACGGATCCGGCCGTCTTCCCCATAGTGAGGAAGGCCATCGAGCTGAGAGTCCCCATACTCCAACACGCGGGATACCTAACTGACCCGGCGGAGGCGGCAGAGCAACCGAATATCTCAAACGCACGGGACATAGCACGCCTCGCGAGCCTCTTCCCAGAGGCGATGATCATCGAGGCACATCTGGGGGGCGGGGGGGATTGGGAGTGGGC
>Ga0315312_1002194_pt1 | contig 13837 bp, 17 predicted proteins | sample TDP7_MG_FD_203629 | JGI IMG/M metagenome (GOLD analysis project Ga0315312, IMG submission 203629) | Freshwater sediment microbial communities from Lake Towuti, South Sulawesi, Indonesia - TDP7 | ecosystem: Environmental > Aquatic > Freshwater > Lake > Sediment | place: Indonesia: South Sulawesi... | reverse complement strand
CTCGTAGGCCTCGTGGTCGTGCCTGAAGTCTCCGATCAGATGCTGCTGGGCGCGTATGCCATAGTCCTGATGTTTGTCTGCGCGGCTTTGGTGTCTTCAGCGCGGGCGGGGCTTGTACTCGCCGCGCTGACAATTCTCAGCGAGACTCTCACCGAGGTCGCGTACTTCGTATACGTCTACGGCGCACACATATCGCTTGTACCGTACGCCGTAGGCTTCATTCTCTTCGTCGGCAGAATCCCGCTCTTCCCACTGACGGGAGCTTTCGGCGGATATCTCGGTCAAGAATACTTTGGAGAGACTTCTAAGCGAAGAACAGGAGAAAAAGAGCAGAGGCGACCGCGAGGGCGGACCGCTGTCTAGGAGCCCAAGTAAAGCCCCGGGTAGATGGAGAACGGTATCTGATCCCAGCCCATGAACGTCGCTTCGCTCGCGTATGCCACAGCCTGCAGGTCCAGCCAGTAGTATCCCGAGCCGGTAGAGCTGGTGATGACGAACGTGATCGTGTACAGGAGCAGTGCCCCGTTGTCCTCTTCCTCCATCACCACGCCCGACCAATGAGCAACGATCTGCCCGTTTTTGTCCGCGCCCAGTAGCTGAATCGCGTCCCCGCTGTGTCCACATGATGGGCAACTGCCGAGAAGCGTTATTGTGAGCGTTAGCGAATCAAACCCCATAAGATCCTCGACGAAGTACCATGGAGGCCTGATCGCAATCGCAAGCGTTCGCTGATAGTATCCGGGTCCATCCCAGAACACAACTATTTCCTGCGGGTAGGTTGAGATCAGAATTCCTCTGTCGTGGACGAAGTGTGCGGCGGCAGGCGACACAAGGGCTGACAGCGCAACCGCGGTCACTAGCATTCCGAAGAGAACTGTCCTTGTACTCTTCACAGTCCAACACTTCTTGTCCGCGAATACATTCGCTCAGGCGCATAAGGTGGCGTTTGCAGGATCAACGCAATATCCCGACAGTCGGCGGACGTGCTGTACTCTGTATCTCTGACTCGTGAAAAGCGAGAATTAGCATTACAAGCATCACGAGAAGAACAGGAGCCGCCCACGGATTGAACGGAATGTGTGGTTGACACATTTCGGTACAAGGTTGGCAAAGCTCTGAGGGCTTCTTGGCCGACCACTTACACACCTCCGAGCAGCAATTCCGAAAGAAAGCTGGGGAACGGTTCTCGGGCGCAAATCATTCGTGCTGAGCAGGTTCCTCGCAAGCCGCCAAACTACATCAAACGGTCCCGATTGGCAGAAGTCGGACATCTGACTTGACCAGTAGTGTATGTCGAACGATCCGTAGGCTGCACACACACGTGAACCATAGCTACGTCAGCCTGGGGGTTCACAGTCATATCTCTACCCGGCGCCCATGCGTGAATCCGCGATGCCTATGGGTATGACAGGCTACCAATCCGGACGATGCCCGTAGCACATGTAGTTGAAAGTGCTGACTAGCAACACTTCGCAGTTCTGGAGGCTCTCATAGATGCCGATGAATGAAGGTGCGAAGATCTCTCAAATGAAGAAGATGTGGCTAGGTGTCGCTCTCATTTTCGCTGATTGACGCCTGCGTTCTTGAGGCGGTCTCTCTCAGCAATTCCACGAAGAGGAGCCGGCTCCGCGCCGGACGAGCGCTTATTAGATCATTCTCCATGCGAAAGCATGCGATACATAACTGAAAAAAGGGGCGGGATCATATCCTAAGAGACGGCCAGCTGAAGCGCCTTGGAGTGGGCGCGTACGGGAGTGATGCGAGGAGCTTGAGTGGGATCGACCGGGAAAAGATTGACAATCAACTGAAAGGAAACACACTCAAGGTCTACTTGTTCCTTCTCAAGTCCTCGTCCTCATCCGTCGGAATCCGCGGAGTCCAGAGGGCTCTGAAGTTCTCAAGCCCAACGCTAGCTCAGTACCACTTGGAGAAGCTTCGTGAGCTCGGTCTGATCAGGAAGGAGAGTACGGAATACCTACTCGCGCCTGACGTGAAAGTAGGCATCCTGAGACAGTTCTATCGCCTTGGTACTTTTCTCGTGCCAAGGTTCGTGTTGTACGCAGTATTGTTCACCGCACTTCTGGGGTTCCTACCTTTCATTGTTACGGAGATCACTCTTGTCGCAGCGTTCGCGTTCCTGCTTGCCGCCTTGGGAGCCGTAATCTTCTGGTATGAGGCGGTCAAGGCGTTGAGGGAGAGGCCGAAAGGTTAGCGGGGAGAAAGATCTGATTGTCAGAAGATAGACTGAGCCTTGTGACCTTCGCATCTGCAGGTTTCCTGATCGCGTCAATCTTGATCTTCAGCCTCGTTGCTCTGCCAGAGTTGTTGCCAGCGGTCTATCCGCAGCTGAGACACGGAACCGTCGCTACTCGCATAGTGAGCACATCCGGTCAGCTGCTCGGGCCGGCAGTATCGTACATTGAAGTCACAATTACATCGGTGGAACTTCACCGTGTGGGAGTAGGTGAAGGCACTTGGGTAGCCATACTTGGAACGCCCATACGCCTGAATCCGATGGAGATAGCTGGGCGACCGTTCAACCTGAACGAGGCGAAGACGCCGATCGGCGACTACAACCTCATGAAGATCTCACTCGGCGAGGAGACTGCAACGATCCGCGGCCTCAACGTGACGCTCAAGGGTCCGGCTCAAGACCTGAAGGTTCCAACGGCACTTGCGGTCAGTGAAGGAAAACGCACCAACCTGATAATCGACTTGTCATTCGACGAGGGCGCAGTCGAGGCGTCACATCGGTTCGATCCGTACATCACGGTCACGATCGAGCAGCCAGGACACGCCCCGCTCGCCACGATTGCGAGCTTGAAACCGCTCGCATCCCTTGGGCCAGACACTGTTAGCTCTGGCGATTCGAAATCTTGCACATTCACAGTCGAGCCCGGCGCGCCGGTCGAAAACTATCTCGTCCACGCCGAAGGTGGTTTAGGAGTCGAGAATACATTCGACTTTGAGATTCCTGAGACCGGCGAGTTCTGGTATGATCTGACTGGCAGTCTCTGGTTCCTCGGCGGGAACCTCACAGCTGGAACGTACCACATGAACGTCCAGGCAAGTCCGGGGACAACCCAGAGTGTAAGATTCGCCGTTAGCCTGTACAGTGTTCCGCGAATAACCGGGGATCTTCCTGACGCTGCGTTCTCAGGCTTCGTCCCCGCGGAATCTTCACAGTCCATACAGGTGAACGAGTTCGCCCTCTATCTCGATGAGCCCGGCATGTATGATTTCTATCTGGGTGTGAAAGCGGGCGACTACGAATTCTTGGTCGACAACAATCCAGCGTCCGTCGTCAGCAGCGAGCAGATGGTAACCTTGCAGCTCCAGAGCGGGCTGCATAGGTTTCAGATCTTCACCGATTTCTCTGTCTCGGGCCGCGACACCTCATGGAGTGTGGGCGTGGTTCCATTGGAGGCCGGATCCGTTCAGCCTCTATCGAGGGAGGCGATGCTCGCTACAGGCCTACTGGTGGCCGCGATAATCCTCTTCGTCGCGGACGTGACCCTTCGCCGTCTCCGCCGAAAACGCTCCGAACCGCCCGTGAGCTAGACAGCAGAGAACCTGACTCGACCACTCGCTAACCTGGATCTGCCACGCGAACCCGTTAGATGATATAGCCGCAAAAGGTCTCCCGTACGATCCCAGAGAAATGGGAGCAGACAGGAGAGTATCGGCGGTCGTGGCCGAGGACAAAGGGAAGGCAAACGCATCAAGGGCACATCCTTTCGTGCAGACTCCCATACTGATAGGGGACTACCAGTACTACTCGATCGGCCTGATGGTTTTTGCCTTCAGTTTCTTCATTCACTCAGGCTGCCCGTCCTGCCCCGCCGAATACAGCGACCTCCACAGCGTATTCTGGCAGGTCTTTGAATCCGGCGAGAGATGGTTCACAGGAACCGCCGCAAGTCTGGGCCTACCTTACGTCGACTACAGGTTTGAATATCCGCCCGTTATTGCTGGCCTGTTCTACGCGAGTAGCGTGGTCTCGCTGGATCTTGCCCGATGGACAAATGTCGCACGTCGCACTGTCTTCTACATCGTATTCACGCTGGCATTTCTCTTGCCGGCATACATGTTCTATCTAAAGGGAGTCAAGGATGCATCAAAGCTCCTCAACTCAAGCTCGTCAAGGCTGCTGTTTGCAGCTGCCGGATTCGGAATCGCGTACTACGTGGTGTACAATTTCGACATCATTGCAATCGCGTTCGCGATGCTCTCGTTGCTTCTGCTGATTAGGGGCAACGCTCGCTCCGCAGGCGTCCTGCTGGCTTTGAGTGTTGCGTCAAAAGTAGTCACCGGCGTGATCCTGCTCCCGTCTTTGTTGTACCTGGCTCGACGGAGTATTCGTTCAGCCGCAAGCTACTTTCTGTGCTTTCTTCTTACGATGGGGGCAACATTTGGGCCGGTCTACGTTTTTGCGCGAACCGGACTTCAGGAGATGTTCAAGTGGCATGCGACATGGTATTGCGAGAACTGCTTCTATGTCATGATCGCTAACGATATCTACAACGAATCGTGGAGACTCGTATCGCAAACGCTGATGGTCATCATTCCAGTCGCAGTGATGTTGGCGACGAGGCGGATAGATGAAGAGAGGACTTTGGTCCGCCGGAGTCTGTCAATGGTTCCGGCGATAATCTCAGTTTCCTGGGTCTACTCGCCTCAGATGAATGTGATGATTGCTCCAGCATACTTGCTTGCAGGCAGCCCTTTGGCGTTTGGTGCGCTCGCGGTGAGCGATCTACTGAACGTGCTCATCATGGTCTTCTTTCTTAGGACAGAAATGCTTTGCAGCCTCTTCCGTATTTGGCAATGTCCCGGCGTCTGGTGGCGTGAAAGTCCAATACAATGGATAGCATTCTCGCGGATACTGCTACTCTGGGCCTTCATAGCTGCTTGCACAATCAGCAGCAAAGGCAAACTACGGATTTCTCGTTTCTTGAGAGCCAGAGATGGCTAGCTCGCGAAGAAACGGTTCCGGCTCATCTTCAGAAGATGTAGAGAACACAAGCTCAGATTGACTCTCTCCGCGACTGAAGTCGGGAGATTCATGCTTCCACTTTGATCCTCTGTTGGGTGGGCATTCCGTTGTTGCGGTTCGACCCGCATCCATCCCAGTGTAGAAGCATAGGCCAAATCATTGGCCTGACAGCGTACCCGCCGCAGCGGGCATCCATATTCAAGAGGCCAACCGCTTCCCTGTGCGTCTCCAAGCTGCAGTCTAAGCATCGGAAGCTCCGCAAGATGCACTGTGAATGACATGAACGACACCATGGGCATGTCTGGCTTGTATAGGCTTCAGAGATTGTGGGAACCTTCATGCCGTATTCTTCGGCTGTCCACTTGAGCCTGTCCGCGAGATGCTTGTGGCTCCAATAGTTGTGAACCATCGCGTTCCCTTGCCTACCGTGTTCATTGTTAATTCGGATGCCTGTGAATTCGCCGATGATGATGCTTGACACTCCTTCACGGTAGAGATTCTTGACGGGTTGACGGGCGAATGCGGCTACGGCATGTCGGAAACGGTTCTTCCTTATCCTGTAGAGTTTCGAGAGCTGCTTCGACTTCTTCCTTCCATTCACAGCGGACAGACCGGCTTGGTGTCTGGCTATGCGGCTGGTCCAGTACCGCCAATCCGCCAAGAGGCGCCCTGACTGGTAGGCGATTGGCTGCAGCCATTCGGTGAGCTTGCGCTCGCCCTGTCATGGTCACGAGGCCAGTGAACACTCCCCGGGAATACGCGCTGGGCCAGCCTGATGTGTGGCTTCCAACAGAACGCGATCGAGTCGATCAAGCGACGGTAAACGACTACAGTCAACGGAGCAAGCGTCTTATCGAAACTTCTCTTTGAGGACGGGGCTCCGTATCATTCCGAGTACGAACATCGCGCCTGCAGGTTTCTTCATCATACTCCTCGTCACGTTGCTGTCCTCTACTTTTCTGCGAGCCTGTATGAGGGGGCGAATTTGGATGGTGTCTCGAAGGTGGCGCGCGTTCCAGAGCCAGGGGGCGAGGATCGTTCGAACCTCGTCGCCACGAACTCGACTAACCACCCAGATGACGAGGCCGATCTGCAGAACTAGATAACGCGGTACTATGCTGATCAAACTTCCCAGCGAATAGTTCGTCAGAACTGTGCGCAAAAGCGACACAGATTTCTACGCTCAAAAAGAGAGCACGGTGGAACAACCGTGTTCGCTTCCGATGCGAATCGGAGACTCTTTGGCCGGAAAGAGCAAGCGAACAACGGAGGAACAAGACATATTTCGTGGCCGGTCCCGTTACAGTTGCCGACGAGGGAAGCTCGTCAGAGAAAGGGTCAAATTTCTGGCCGAGGGCCTTCATTCTGGTGAGCCCCGCTTGCCAGAGGGCCGTGTGGGGTCGAAGGGTGAACTATTCCCGCCGAAGGATTTGAGAGACAAGGCTCGACTGAGGCCGTTGTCGAGGGTGAGCTACGCAGTGGAGGATGGCAGGCTGGTGATCGAACGGATTCCCAGCTTGGAAGAGCTGATGGCTGAGCCTCCGGTGGTAGAGATGTCGCCTGCCGAGTTCAAGAGATTTCGCCGCGAGCTTTCCAAGAAGGCTGAGAGTTGAGGTTACTCATCGACACCACCTACCTTCTCCCGGCCATAGGCGTGTCAATCAGCGGTTTCCCGCCCACCGCGGTTCAGGATCTCCAAAGAGAAGGTCACACCCTCTCGATCTGCACAATAACGATCTTTGAGCTGGCCGCAATAGGAGCAAACTTCGTTACGTCCCGAAGGCTGAAGCATCGAAGAGTCGAAGATGGCCTGAGGGCGATTCTTCATGACCCGCGGATCGGACAAGTCCCGTATCAGGAACCTCACATCCTAAGCAGAGCGTTGGTCGTGAGAGAAGAGATCGGCGATTTCATCGACTGCCTGATACTATCCTCAGCCGCCGCACAAGCTGAAGCCTTGGTAACAGACGACGAACAACTTCAACTCCGATTGGGTGTAGCCGAATGCTTCCAGCGCTAGCCCACGCCGCTCATCGTTCCAGCGCCTTTGGAGGATCACCAGCCTATCTTCAAGTGGAACGGCCTCGAAGTCATCTGACAAGACTATCAGGTCGATGTCGCTATCATCCTGGAAGGAATGCCGAAAGCCGCGCTGGGATACTTCGTCGGCAAGTAGAGAGGCGTCAATTGGAGGATGGTGTCTTCCAGCTCTCTGGTTAGACGCAGCCTCGGTTTGATCATGGCGTAGAGGACGCTCAATTTGTGTCCCTCAGCCCCTATCGGATATCGTTTGCCCGTGGAAAGTATTGCTCCTTTGAGTGCTTTCTCCGTAGCAGTGTGTAGAAGATTGAGGGCGTTTGTGTGAAATCCCCCGCGATACAGGTGGACAGCGGATCTATAGTCGTCTTTCGCGCTCTGAAGCCACCAATAGATGTCGCGCCGGACAACCCTCGACAATCCGCGATCTCGCAACAAGCCCTTCGTAACTGTCGGTCATGGCATGAGACCCGCGCTTCATATTTGTCTGTTGATCTTCTGATTGGAGAGTCGAGCATCACAGAAAGAGCGAGCGCCCGATCGCGCTCCTAGGAGGCTGGATCCTGAAGAGAATTGAACCGAGACTTGAGCCCAAGTCGCAGCCGTGAGATGAAAATCGGAGATCCTCTTTTCGGCAAGCAAACGAGGGAAGGGCAGGTGTCAGCCGCATGAAGAAGCAAGAATCCAACGATTTCAATCGTTGGGGTGTCAACAGAGGGATACGCAAGCTTGCGAAAACAACTCTCTCCCTGTCACCAGGCGTTTCTGGCGTGCAAACAGCGAAGACATATTGCGCGCTTTTCTAAGATCGAGTCTCAGACGTGCCTGGCTTCTTTCTCAGTGACTGCTTAAGATCGTTAAGGAACTGCTCGCCGTAGAGAGGTATGCCAACCTCGAGTGATTCAAGGACAAAGCGGTCTCCTTGCCGGATCTTGGTGATCAGTTCCTCTGTTGTGTAGACTCGGGGCTGCACGTCGATCGGCATCTTTGGTTCAGCATACAAGGCGTACCTCTCAAGGACGTATATGGGAACATTGTCGGCAACTACAAGAATGTCAGCGTCAGACGTGCCGGTGTAGCGTCCTTTCGCAAGGGAACCTGTGAGAACAATCGCCCTGGTCTGATGGTTCGCGGCCTTGGACTTGGCGTACTCCCTAAGCTTGCCGAGGATTTCATCGAAGTTGATCTTGAGGTATCTTGCTCCTGCAGAACTCAAGTATCCTCCCTGCTCCTTCCAGCGCCCTTCTCGCCTCGGCCTCAGTGTAGTAGTCCAACGGCGCCCCTTCCGGATGGAAGTTGGGGTAGCGGCTGGGAACATAATGTTTGTCCAATTCCTTTGCCCGTTCCACAAGATCCTGCGGAGGTTTGAGGGATCCAGGGAGGTCTTGCAGCATCCTCGAGACGGAGTGCCCAAGCGCGTCGACGTGGATACTCTGGTACAGCGACTTAACTGCTTTCTCGGCGGCCTGCTGGGCGGCGAAGCATGCCCATTCGAAATCTCCGCCGTCGGCTGCTCTCTTTGCATGTTGTAGATCTTTCTCCGCCTGCCTGAACCAATCCTTGGTCCTCATCACCACGAGCGACCGCCGAGGACTGTACGTTGGGGCGCTCCTATTTGGCTTCTCGATTGGCAATCGTTCAAGCCAAGCCAAGCACAAGTCAGGTCAGCTGCTTGGCAGGATACCGATCATTTCATAGAGTCCCAGAACACCCTAGTTGCCCGGCGATCTGGCTTGTGTGCTTCAGAATCCAAACAGTTGGAACGGATCGAGAAGCTACTGAATTATGTGGTCTACCTGCTCGTCTTCCAGGTGGCCCTGACGGTCGGTGTGGTATACCTGATGCAACAACTTGTCTCGTTGTGGTCATACTAGGTTCAGGCTTGCCATGTCCATTTGACGGTCACAGAGCTCGGGAAGTCTCTCATCAACCCGTGTTGGATAACGTGTCAGCCCGTTGAGCCTATGTATGAGCACGCCGCCTCTGTGAGAAGAGAGGCAACCCAATGTCTAGTGTTGGCTAGCGCCTGGGTCCGAACAATTCGCGTGACAGTCTCTTTCCAATCTTTACTGCCTCATTCGCGTATTCCAACGCCTTCTTCGAGTCCGCAAGTGTGAAGAGCTGCGAGGCTGGTTTTCCGGCTATCTCGTCCCCGTACATTGAGGGCCCGCGTTTCTCCGACAGTCACACGCTTCCCTCCTCCAAATACGCGGCGCGGGATTGGAACCATTGAGGGAACTTAGCCGGGTTTTCTTTCAGCGCATCGGACACCTCGTGCTCCTTCGGATACTCGATCCCTATCGATCGTAGAATCCCTTTGAGCGATAGTTCGAACGATTCTTGGCTCAGTCGGACCGCGCGGTGGGAAAGTCTCCTCCTTTGCGCCGCTTTAGCCTCTATCAGAATCGATTGAGCATCGCGGAGATAGTTCTCGGCCATCCGTTTGCTGTTCAAATCTGGATGATTTCCCCAGGCTTGATGTCAGGCTTAAGGATCCAATACCATTTCCCCGACCGCGTTCGGACCCTTCTTGATCCCAAGGCCTGCAGTCTTTTTTTCAACTCTCTCAGCTTATTTTCCATCAAACCGTCGTCGTATAGGATTGTGCCATCCTCGGCGACATCAAGCAGGAGCGGCGGGGTGTCAGCCAAATCCCCAGCCCTGTATGGAACAGCGGAGAACGAGAAATTGTATCCCCTGTTCGACAGCTGAATATAGCTGTCTCGAGTCTTGATCTCTTGGAAGATTGGCCTCAGTAGATCCAGCCGTGCGCTGTAAGACTCTGGAAATTCGTCGGATACTATGATTAGGTCTACATCGCTTCGGGTGCGCTCCTCACCGCGAGCGAGGGAACCGAAAAGAACGATTGACCGAATCTTGAGCTTGGCTCGGAGAGAAGCCGATAGCTCCTGTAGAAGAGGCTGTAGCAGATCCTTGATCTCCAGGCCTTAGCCCTCCACTCAGGAGTGGAAGGTCCTTCAAATAAGGTATAACCCGCCAGTTCGGCCCTTAGCTGACTGTGAGAATGCGCGTCTGCCCCTCTGCGGTCACCGTACGGATCCTCCAACCCTTGAAGGGGATGCGGATTTCGAGCGATTCAAGCGCGAAGCGGTCGCCACGGAGACCTATATCACGCGTTGTGATGGTACTTGTGCCTCTTGGAGCAATGTTGACGACGTGACTCGCAGACGACAAAACGACCCTGATCCGCCGGAGCTTCCTGATGATGCCGCCACTGGTCTCAGTTTCCTACGTGTACTCACCGGAGATGAACGTAGTGGTTGCCCGGGCATACTTGCTTGCAAACGGTTCTCTCGCATTCAGTGCGCTCGCGTTGAGTGATTTCCTGGGCATGCCAATAGTGATCTTCTTCTTCAGGCCAGACATGCTTTGCCACATTCTGAGCATTCGCTTACGTCCATTTGACAGTGCAGAACTCGAAGTGTCTTATCAACCCGTGTGCGATATCGTGTGAGCCTATGGACGGTCTGCCCGCAGGCTGGCAGCAGAGAGGGCGAGGATTGCTAAGCCCGCCAGATGTGCGATCGTGCACAGCAGACAGACAGATCCAAGCAGGAAGATCTCGGTGTAGACGAAGCCCGCCACCCCTACAGCGCCGAGAAGCGACCATGCCACCAGTCCACGCATGAACCGTTCGTCACGCCGCGCGATCAAGATCAGCCCGCAAGCGATGATGAACCACCCCAGCCCAAGCAACGCCACAGAAACGCCGCACACGTACGCGTACTTGCTGTAGATCACCTCGTCACAGGAGAAGATGCTGAAGTCTCCGACCGGACAGCTCGTCGGCGGGCTGAATGAAAGATAGGTTAGGTAGGCGGAATCCGTCAAACCAACCAGCGCCAACGCCATCATCGCCCAGACGAGAATGTTCCTATTCATCGCAGATCAGCTTGCACTTTGAGACATGCGATCGTGGGCCCCGCTAGGTAAAGATGCACATATATGAATTGGGAGGGTTCCGCAGTTCTTTACCGCAACCCAGAGATCCAGAAGCTTGTAGTATCTGCCTGTTTCGCATGGAATACAGAACATATCGTGGACTTGGCGAGGCAAGGTTTCTCTAGCTGGTTACGTCAAGACTGCGCCTCCCTCTCCAGATGTCACCGTGTACGTGTTGTCGCCGAATGATATCTGACCGCTCGTCACCGCAAACCGGACGCGTGTCTTGTTTACGCTCGTCACAGTCAGCGTCAGCGACAGCGTCGCCTTCATCCTTTCATTCTGACCAGCACTATGGGCGGTGCCCTTGGCGGACTCAAGCTTCAACACGTCGCCAGCTTGAACGCCGCGAGGCTCATCCGCAACCGCTTGGTGGACGGGAACGACCACGGCGAGCGCCACCGGCGCCAGCAACAGTGCAGACAGATACCTACCGTGCATCAATCTCAGCGAGTCCGGGATGCCTGCTGGAGCCTACATATGCTATCTGGATGATTCATCTACGCTGTACGATTTCACCCGCAGACGGGCGCCCTCCAGACACGTAGTCATCTTTGAGTTAGATGGACATGGAGGACGCTCGGGTATGTGTGTTGCATGCATCAACGCTCTGGCAAGGGACTTCACAAATGAATGCAAATTTGCGGGCCTTGTATCTCGCGAAGTGACGCGATTGGACCAATGGGAGAAGGCGTTGGGCGGATGAAAGCTTTATCCAGCCGCAGCGCCAAGACTATTCGTGAGTCGGACTTGAAGTACAAGACGGCACTGATCCTCGTGCTAGTATTGCTTGCAGGCGTTCTTTCTGCGCTCGTGTGGGCTACCCCCGCCGCTCGGGCGGACGCGGGATCCGTCAATGGAATGGTGCTCTGGATTGATCAGTATGGCAACGCGCGGCCTATGGCGTGGGCTCAGGTGACCGCGGATGACGGCGCGTCAGAGCCCGTTGTCGCATACACGACGGACGGCACGTATATGATGTGGTTGCCGGCAGGAACGTACGATATCACGGCGTCGTCCTCGCCGGGCTTCTACCCCGACACCAAATCGGGCGTGGTCGTGTCACCAGGCAGCTCCGCTAGCATAGATTTCACACTGAAGCCGACGGGCCAACCCATTCCTGAGCTTCCGCCGTGGGCGCAGCCGCTCGTCGTCCTGTGCACGCTGATGATCACAGCCATCGCCGTGAGACGACGTAGGATTCGCGCCTGACGTGACCGTGTTCGAGTGTCCGCGCAAGCCTCGCGGTACGCGTGAGCGGACATTTCGATCGTTCTTTGACTACGCCCCAGAATAGACATCGCAGCTGTCTTGGACGCCTGCGAATGGCGCAACCTACGTCTTCAAGGTTGTCTTGGATCCGGAGAATGTAGTCTCCGAGTTCAACAAGGAGAACAACATCAAAACTCTCACGGCCGTTATGGGGTGAGGTAAGCGGTGGAGTTACCAGCGTTGGAGGATGGTACGACTCCGGAACAGCTGTACTTGGTGCATCTTCGTCCATTGTCAGATACTCACTATGGCTGATGTGATTCGCATTTTCAAACCTATGGACGGAGAACGATGCCGAAGTGTATAGCGCGGCGAGGATCTTGCGTTTGTGCAACACGACGGCAGCTATGATGAGCACTGCCACCGCTATGGCTAAGGTCAACACAGTGATGCCTGCTGGGCTCGTGCTCCGAACATTGGCAGGCGTTTTCAGGTTCGTGTCAACAATGCTGGCGACGAATGTCTCTGTTTCGTTCCATCCGCCATCATTTGTCTTCATGCCGTATGTGCCTGTGTATTCGTTCTGCAAAAGAAGCCCGTATCTCTTGCCGTATCGGAGGGTCTCTTCTTTGAATCCGGTGGAATGGTTTCCCCCTGCACTCCAGTACCCGGTTGTGACATTCCTGTAAGAGAAGGCCCAAGTGTCGAATGTGAGTCCTTCAACTTCAAGGCTCCCGGAACCAGAGGCTTGAAACTGAACCTCGACGTACCGGTAGTTCTTGTCGATCCACATCTGTGGCACTGAGCTCGATGCGTTGAGTCCTTTCACGTTGATGACCCAGCGGACCGGTTTGCCGTCAGGGTCTCTGAAAGTGCTCGCATCCACCTTGAGGGAGTACTGTTTGTCGATCTTCCAAGAGTCGCTTTGCAGGCCACCGATGATGAAACTTCCAGAAGCCTCGAGTGTGCCACGTCCGACGCGCTTCAATCCCAAACGAAGCTCGGAGCCGGATACTTCTTGAATGCTGAGCGTGTCGTTCCAATCCTCGCTCTCCACTCTCCAGCCCGCTTCATCATCTGTGCCTGATGCGCTCCATCTCCACTTGGACGACAACGTCCAGTACATGCCGGGCTTGAGGGAGGCGTCGTCTTGGCAGAAGGCAAGCGGCGAGGAGTTTGCGCAGGTTGAGGATTGGCTGGCTGTCAAAAGCATCGTGACAATGCATATCGCCGCTACTGGGTTCACCGTGAGTCGCGCACCGTCTAGCATGGGGCGCATAAAGCGGTTGCGAGCATTCCCGTAGCCTCTCACGAGGCCAGCATGACTTAGAATCAATCCCAGGCCAGTGTCTCATCGGGCCTGCTTTCCATTACCACGAGCTCGCGTGTATCGACTGAGACGGAGTTGGCTCTGAGAGGTTTCTCAATCGCATCCGTGATGCTGAAGCCGCATCAGCCTCTAAGGTCAAGTGACTTCTCACTTCAGACGAACGGGCCTAAGCAGCATCGCCTAAACCAGCTCCAGAAACGCATAGCCGCGCTCCAGTCCGCGCGGAAGTGGGGGCCGCTGAAACGACTACGACATAAGCGACTGCATGTCAGTGAATACTATGAGCGACTAGCAGCGAA
>Ga0315312_1002193_pt1 | contig 13838 bp, 14 predicted proteins | sample TDP7_MG_FD_203629 | JGI IMG/M metagenome (GOLD analysis project Ga0315312, IMG submission 203629) | Freshwater sediment microbial communities from Lake Towuti, South Sulawesi, Indonesia - TDP7 | ecosystem: Environmental > Aquatic > Freshwater > Lake > Sediment | place: Indonesia: South Sulawesi... | reverse complement strand
CCAATTTACGCTTCGAATCCAACAGACGATTTAGCCCTAATGGACTTGATAAATAGAGTTTTGTCTCCTAAAGAACTGATTGAGCTTATAAGAAAAAGAGAAAAATGAACCCTTTTGGAGCCCCGGGCGGGATTTGAACCCGCGACCCACGGCTATCCCCGCCTATGTGCGTACGAGGCCGTTGCTCTGACCATTGCTCCAACCCTTTTAGGAAGGGTTGACTGAGCCACCGGGGCCCCCTAGGCTATAACTGAAGCGCATATTTTTAAGAAGTTCGGAAGCGTAAGTCATAGGTTATGGGGGTCTTTGTTTGCCCTTGGTTGAGGAACTTGGCGAACGTGAAATAATTGAGATTCTCTTTAAATGTTTAGAAGGCATGCCTGATTCGCCTGTTCCATTGGGAGATGATGCTTCGGCCGTCGACCTTGGCCGCGGAAAGCTCGCCGTGATAAAAAGTGACATGCTCGTTGGAAAGACTGATGTCCCGCCTGGCATGAGCCTCTGGCAAGCGGCTCGCAAAGCGGTCGTTATGAACATAAGCGACCTAGCCGCCAAGGGCGTTAAGCCAATAGCGATTCTCGCGTCAATCGGCATCCCTAGAGGGTTAACAAAGGAAGACATTGAACAGATCGGCAAAGGTCTAAACGATGGTGCCCGCGAGTACGGTGCTTACGTCCTAGGCGGAGACACCAATGAGGCTTCTGATTTGGTTATTAGCTGCGTCGCCTTTGGATTATGTGAAAAACGGCAATTTATAAGGAGGAGTGGCGCAAAGCCTGGCAATTTTGTGGCCGTCACAGGCCTTTTTGGCAAAACAGTGGCTGGCCTAAAGATTCTGTTTAAAGAAGTTTCAGCTCCTCCGGAGATGGAGACCTCGCTTGTTAACGCTGTTCTTACGCCCCACGCACGCCTCAAGGAGGGATTGGCCCTTGCCAAAACCCAAGTAGTAACGGCCTCCATCGACTCCAGCGACGGCCTAGCTTGGAGCCTATACGAAATATCCCGGGCAAGCCATGTGGGATTCATTATTGACGCTCTTCCCATAGCTCAAGAGGTAAAAGCGTTCGCAGAGGCCCGTAACCTTGACCCTACGGATCTGGCCCTGTACGGAGGAGAGGAGTATGAACTCGTGGTAACGGTTAAGCCTAGGCTGTGGAAAAGGGCCGAGGAAGCCTTAAAAAAGATCGGAACACCCCTAACGAAGATTGGGATCGCCACAAAGGAGCCAGATCTTCTTCTCAAGATAAAAGAGAAGACAATTCCCATAGAGGCCCGGGGATGGGAGCACTTTAAAATGCCCGTACTTTAAGATAATAACATACCAGAATAATACTTTAGACTCGCCTTCGCTTCCCTAAATTCTTTTCGGAATAAAATTTACAGAAAATTATTAATATGAGAATTTTTGCCTTAATAGACAAAGCGTTTATGAAGGAACAAAACTCAAAACAGCCTTTAGGTTGGTGGATGCCTTTCCCGTGATCGAGTTGTATGATGTGGGCAGCATGCCCTTTGCTGGGGACTTAAAAAAATTCTTGGAAGGGGCTAATGCTTATTCGTCTTCTTCTCTGTCCCAAAGTCTCGATCCGGCTAAGTATTTTGAAGGGAAGGTCGTTGAAGGCTTTCTTGACAAGATCGTGGCAGGTATAGATATCCCAAATTATCCCCAGTTTAGGGACATGAACGAGATGTTTTTGGAGTCAATGGATGGCTTGGAGAAGATTACTGGGGGATACATAGAGACGGGTATTCTATCCATCCAAACTAGAAAAACGCAGATACCAGAGGTTGCAGCAATAAGAAACAATTCTGGAAAAATATACGAAAAAACAGATAAGCCCTTTAGGATGAAGATTTGCGTCACGGGCCCCTATACACTTTCTTGCCTCTTCGCCTACAGGGACAGCGGAACCTTCGGTCGGCTAGGGGAGATCATCTCGCAAATCGTGGAAAACAACATCTTCCACGGAAAACACGGAAGCGTAAACCTGGTGGCATTGGACGAACCAACCTTCGGATTGATGGACGATCCTCTGCTTGACTATGGAGCTGAAGGAAGAGAAACCCTGCGAAAAGCTTGTGAGACCATATTTCACAAAGCCGCATCCAAGGGCGTAAAGACGTGTCTTCATCTCCATAACACAGTGAACGAACTTTTTTGGGACATAAAATCGCTGAACATAGTGGAATCCCACGTGGAAGACCCCATTTACCGCTCAGAAAAAACGAAAAAACTGTTGGAATCAACGGATAAATTCTTGAAAGCAAGCATAATCATCTCAGATTTTGACAAACTCATTAGGAACAACATAACGGCTAGCTTACCACAAAAAACCAAAGAAAACACCATCAACGAAAGGGTCGCCCAAGCCTGGAAAAACATTGCCACTGGAAAACTGGATCCAACACTTTTTCTTGAAAACGTCGAGTTGATGCAAAAAAGGCTGACCAACATAATTAATCGGTTTGGTGCTGAAAGGGTTTTGTACGCCGGCCCCGAATGCGGGCTAAAAAGCTTCCCAACCTATGAATGCGCCCTTGAATGCCTCAGACGAGCCGCTGATGCCGTTAAAAATTTTTCGCTTCACTAAGGGTTTGTGAAGGCTTATAGGCCCTTACTTTGATGCTGTAAACCTTTCCCAGGAACGCGCCCTTTGAAAGAATCTCCACATCCCGGAACCCTGCATCCCTAATTTTCCGAATATATTCCTGTTCATCAAGGGCTCCCGCAATGCATTCCGCCCAAAGTTCTAGACTTCCACGCATTTTCTTGGGTAATTCGCCTTGCGTAACTATATCAGAAATAAGCATACGTCCTCCAGGCTTCAGCACCCTAAAGGCTTCTCTAAAAACTTTATTCTTGTCAGGTGAGAGATTAATCACGCAGTTGCTGATGACTACATCAACTGACTCATTTTCAATAGGTAGGATTTCGATTTCCCCTAACCGAAATTTCACATTCTTTGCATTCATCTTCCTTACGTTCTCATTAGCTATCTTAATCATCTCTTGAGTCATATCCACTCCAATGACCTTACCCTTAGGCCCCACTTTCTTCGCGGCGAGGAATACGTCGATGCCACCTCCAGAACCGAGATCGAGGACGGTTTCACCTTCCCTCAACTCTGCCAGTGCAGTAGGATTTCCACATCCAGAAACAGTGTTAATTACTGATTCAGGTAAATCCTTGAGTTCTTCACTGGAATATCCGATCATCTTCGCAAGGGAAGCTCGAGAAAGGGGTCCACAGCAAGTTATGGGTTCGCAACATGAACTGCCGCTCGCCACTCTTGCATAACGCTTCTTCACAAACTCCTTAATTTCTTCTTCACCTCTGCCAGTTTCCATAATTACTTTCCACCTTCAATATTGGGCGCCCAATATTCATTTTGCCTAACAGTAAAGTAATATTTAAATCTATTGGACGACCAACAATATTTCGCCATGAATAATAGAGAAATAGAGCCGCCTGAGTGCTGCGACATGAGGGGAATGCTATCCTTCTTCATACTTTGGCTGCTCTCAAAAAAGGAAATGTACGGGCAAGAAATAGGCAATGAAATAGGCAAGAGAAGGGGAAAAAAGCCGAACCCGGGAACAATTTACCCAGCCCTGAAGGAGCTGGAGAGAAGGGGTCTCGTTGAATCAGAAAAAAAGGGCGGAAAAACTAGTTACCACTTAACAGAAAAGGGAAGGAAGGGAATACAAAGGGCCTGCAAATATTTTTGCAAAGCCTACGGAGAGATCTTCGAAGAATATAGGGAAATTTATAAATGAGTTTATAGTCCGCATGATCAGGAATCGAAGGGCAGAACAAAAAACCTTTAGGGAACTCTGTCTATCGAGTTTTCGATGATGGAATGCTGAAGCAAAGGACCCGTTTAATTCAGCGCACGTTGCTTGTTGCCTTGGCGGGAAATGTAACCTCGGTAGTGATCAAGATTGTTTTTGGTTTTTTAGCAAACAGCATTGCCATGATAGCGGATGCTATGCACTCTGTGTTTGACTCTGCTTCTTCTCTTATAGGAATGTATGGAACCAGAGTGAGTGTTAGACCTCCAGACCTGGGGCACCCTTTATTCATTCGCCGCCACAGGGGATTTTCGTGTTAATGCTTTAAACTTACTTCCTTACATGCTCCGCGTTCATGCTTTAATCTTGCCTATCGGCAGCCCATAATTCTTAAATCCTCGGTTTTGTGCAGTATAATGCGAATAGTAATGCAAAACTTTGAGAAAAGCGATCATAAACTGAAAACACTCAAACTTTCGATGATCGCGATATCGAGTGTAGTTTTTGTGGAGGTATCTTTAGGTCTGGCTGTACGTAGTCTGTCAATTTTAAGCGATGGTTTGCATGCGTTTTTTGATGCTTTAACAACATTTGCGCTTTTTTTTGCAACTCGCGCTTCTCTTAAACCTCCAGATGAAGAACATATGTACGGGCACGAGAAATTCGAACCAATAGGTGGGCTAATAGGAGGAATCGCGCTCATAGGCATAGCAGTATTGATAATGATAGAGTCGATTCTAAAAATTATAGAAAATAAACCATATATCGCCTTAGAATTAGAGTTTGCTGGTTTTGTCGCGATCGGTTACACGTTCTGTATAGACTTCTTTAGAGTTGGAACATTTAGGAAAGCAAGAAGAAGTGAAAGTTCCACAATGAAAGCAGGGTTTTACCACGCTGTTGCGGACTTGGGTTCAACGGTTATCGCGCTTTTCGGGTTTGGACTAGCAACTCTAGGGTTCTATTACGGAGATTCTCTAGCCTCCATGACTTTAAGCGTCTCGTTAATTTATTTGAGTGTTAAACTTGTTTGGAACAGCGGGATGGAATTGAGCGATGCAATATCAAGGGATATAGTGAGAAAGGTTAGAACAGAAATATTAAGCACAAATGGCGCTTTTAGATGCGAAAAACTCAAAGTTAGAAAGTCAGGTGAGAAATTTTTCATCGAGGCAACAATAAAAGTGCCTGATTACATAAGCCTTGAAGAAGCACATGAAATATCGGCGAAAATAGAATCAAACATAAGAAAAGCGATTGGAAACGCAGAAATCACATTTCACATCGAACCAACAAGAACAAAAAAGATGCCAACAGAAAAACTTATCGAAAAACTTGCCACTGAAGTGAAGGGCGTAAAGGAAGCCCACGAAGTAAGCATAGCCTATACTAAAGGCAAACTTTACGTCGTATTGCACGCCCAAGTAGACCCCAAAATGTCGATTGAAGAGGCACATGAAATAGCGGGGAAAATTGAAAACGAAGTAAGCCAAAACGTGCAAAACGTGGAAAGCGTAACCGTGCACATCGAGCCCTTCAGCACTGAAATAAAGAGGGGCCGCATAGTAGACGAAAATGATATCAGAAAAGTTGTCCAGAACATTGCAGAAAAATATCAACAAAAATTACAAATAAAAAGAATAGTAACATACGTTGCCGAGGAAAAACGATACATAAACATTGACTGTGTTTTCAGTGGAAGAATTTCAATAGAAGACGCGCATAAACTCGCTTCGCAAACTGAGGAGCAGGTTAAGGAACGTTTTGCAGAAACAATGGTCACCGTCCACATAGAACCAAACCAAGCCGTGAACGCAGTTTAAGACCTACGTCATTTTGGGAGAATCTCCACTAGAAGACCAGTTAAGTTTTTCACGACTTCCTTCAGTTCCTCAGTAAGGTCTTCTCTGAAGCTCTGTCTTTGGGCTGTATTGCAGCAAGGCGACCTTGGCACCAGTTGTCTTTGCCAAATTTCGCTGAATATGCGATGGCAGAGCATGGGTTAACGCTGGTAAGCTTGAGACCTTGGTGGTTCAATCAATTTCGATGATCCAGACTTAAGGTTTAGCATGGCGGCGTCGATGATCAACATTCACCAGTGAAGACAAGCATCCTGCACAACAAGTAAGAGAAAGCGTTCAAACGTTAACCAAAGCTTTTCCTCTCTTCGCTAGTGCTTAACTCTAAGGCTTTGTCTGTGAGTCTAGCCAAAAGAAGTTTCACTTTTATAATTTAAACGGTACCATTTGTGAACAAGCTTTCAGATCCTGAAATATTCACGCTTCAAGTCAAACCAAGCGCACCAAAAAGATGCAATTCTTTAATATATGTACCGCTCACGCATACACTGAAGGCCTTGCAAAAATGTGTCACAAGGAAATGAAGCACAAGAAGTGCATAATTTGAGACCTCTTTCCTTGGCGCAGTCCCTGACGGGGCACCTTTCTTTCTCCCAACAACCAGGACAACCTAACTCGTCTATTCCCTTAATATAATAGGGACACCAACCGCAATAAAGTCCGCAGGGGCTCAAAAGCTGAGATATTGTACCTCTACTCATTTACATCAACTCTCTGTCGTAACAAGATAGATGTCAGTTATTCTTCCTTGTTTTATCCATAATTCGTCTGTGTAATGAAAAAGGTGCACAAGTTTCACAACCATTTTCAGCAATAAGATAATTAATTAAAAATGCTTATAAATTTATTTTGTGAACTTGAACTCTTATTCCCATTAAACGTGGCTCAGCTGGAAAAGGTTGATATACCGTATTGTCAGGGAACGGTAGTTTGAGAATAGAAAGTCCACATACTATCTTGAAAAGTGATAAACGTCTTTTCTTGCTAGAGAAAGCTATCATACAACATGAACATCGGAAGGATGCTCTTCTTGAAATACTTCACAATGCCCAAGAACTCTACGGTTACTTGGACAAAGATTTACTTTTGTACATCTCCAAGTCTCTAAATCTCCCACCAAGTCGTGTCTACGGAGTGGCAACCTTCTACAACTTCTTTAAGTTGAAAAAACCTGGAACGCATACGACCACCTTCTGCCTGGGAACTGCATGCTTTGTCAAAGGTGTGGAGGAAATTATATCGGCGGTCGAGCGTGAGTTCAACATCAAACGTGGAGAAACCAGTGCCGATGGAAGGCTTTCCCTGTTTATTACACGTTGTATAGGCGCATGTGCTATGGCTCCAAACGTAATTGTCGACAATGAAGTTATAGGCAAGGCTACAAAAGAAGCCGTAACAGAAAAAATAAAATTTTTACTTGAGGGTGAAAAGGTTGAAACCAGATGACGTCATTAAGTTAGCCAAAAGGGTTCAAGACCTTCAAAGGTCGTATAAATATAGAATAAATGTATGCTGTTCTAGTGGTTGTTTGCCTTTTGGCGCATTGAAGGTTCTAAAGGCGTTTAAAGATGCTGTTAAGGAATTCGGCGTCGAGGAGGAATGTAAAGTTGCTAGGACAGGCTGTATAGGGACCTGCTATGTAGGTCCGGCTGTAGTTGTAGAACCTGGGGACTACCTCTACCAGAGCGTCACCCCCGAAAAAGCTCGAGAAATAGTGAGAAAGCATATAGTTAAAGGGGTGCCTTTGAAGAATCTACTGTACAGTAGCGAGGGCTTCTTTAAGAAACAGCTCAGGCTCGTTCTCAGGAACGCTGGGAAGATAGATCCTTTCATAATTGAGGATTATGTAGCTGTGGGGGGATATTCAGCGCTGATCAAATGTCTAACTAAGATGAGCCCAAAAGAGGTTATAGACGAAGTCTCTGCTAGCGGTCTAAGGGGCCGTGGCGGCGCTGGTTTCCCGACAGGCCATAAATTGAATTTTGTCGCAAGAGCCCCAGGAACCCCTAAGTATGTGGTAGCTAACTTGGATGAAGGAGATCCAGGTGTTTTCGCGAACCGAACGCTTGCTGAAGCCGATCCGCATGCGATAATCGAAGGTATGCTCATAGCTGCTTATGCTGTAGGAGCGGAATATGGTTACATATACATAAGGGCTGAGTACCCTCTAGCTGTTCAGACTTTGAAAAAGGCTATAGAGCAGGCAAAGTCGTTGAGCCTTCTAGGGGAAAACATCCTTGAATCCTCCTTTAAGTTCGATGTTGACATAAGGTTGGGAGCAGGAGCATTTGTGGCCGGCGAAGAAACAGCCATACTTGCCTCGATAGAGGGGCGCAGGGCTATGCCGCGTCCACGTCCACCCTACCCTGCCACCTCAGGCTTATGGGGGAAGCCAACCCTCATACAAAATGTTGAAACTCTAGCCAGCATCCCATTAATAATAATAAATGATGGAGCATGGTTTTCGAGGATCGGTTCCCCCGGATGTAGTGGAACTAAATGTTTTTCGCTTACTGGTAAGGTTAACAACCCAGGACTGATAGAGGTTCCGATGGGCATCACATTGAGGGAGATTGTATTTGAGATAGGTGGAGGGGTACCCGATGGTAGGGAGTTTAAGTCGGTTCAAGTGGGTGGCCCTTCAGGTGGATGTCTTCCAGAAGATCTGCTGGACCTTCCAATAGATTATGAATCCTTAACCAGAGCCGGAGCCATAATGGGCTCAGGCGGGATAGTTGTAATGGACGACGAGTCTTGTATGGTTGATACTGCAAAGTTCTTCACAGAGTTTTGTGTAGACGAATCTTGTGGCAAATGTATTCCCTGCAGGGTAGGTCTTCTTAAGGTAAAAGAGATATTTGAAGGAATCAGCAGAGGAGAAGGTAGGATAGAGGATTTAGCCCTCCTAGAAGAATTGAGTGACCTTATCAAGGAGGCTAGCCTCTGCGGTCTTGGCCAGACAGCACCAAATCCTGTTCTGACGACGTTACGCTACTTTAAGGATGAATATATCTCGCACATCGTTGACAAGAAGTGCCTAGCGGGAAAGTGTTTTACAAATGAAGAGGCGAACAGAGAATGAGTGTTGAAACAATTAAGCTAAAGATAGATGGCAAGGAGGTTATCGCCCAAGAGGGTAACACAATTCTTGAGGTTGCCAAAGAAAATGAAATCCCCATTCCCACACTATGTTATCTGGAGGGATTGTCCAGCTCAGGGGGATGCCGCCTCTGCCTCGTGGAAGTGAAAGGGTTGCCAAAGCTCCTTCCAGCATGCACAACACCAGTGAGCAAAGGGATGGAGGTTATAACAAACTCGGACAAGTTACTGGAATATCGTAGGATGCTTGTGGAACTCTTCCTTTCCGAGAGAACTCACATATGTTCGGTCTGTGTAGCCAATGGCAATTGTGAGCTTCAAGAACTTGCTACACAGTTGGGTGTGGACCACGTTAGGTTTAAGCGTGAATGGACAATGCACAAGATTGACTCCTCCCACGAGCTTTTGGTGCTAGACCCAAACAGATGCATACTTTGTACGCTCTGCATTAGGGTTTGTGACGAAGTGGAGGGCGTTCATACACTAGATTTAAAGATGAGGGGAAAGGATTCACAAGTTATCATCGACCTCGACGAGCCTTGGGGCTCCTCCTACTCTTGCACATCATGCACGAAATGTGCCGCAGTCTGCCCAGTTGGGGCTATATACATCGAAGGTAAAGCACTTTCTGAAACGAAAGATAAGGAGCTACCTAAATTCGTTCTGGAAAGGAGACATGGATAATTGGAGACGGCGAAAAAAATCAAGTTGGCAACCGTTTGGTTAAGCGGCTGTTCAGGATGTCACATATCATTTCTCGACCAAGATGAACGTCTCATAGAGTTGGCTGCGAAGGTTCAACTGGTTTATGGTCCCCTCGTGGACATTAAAACTTTCCCAGAAGATGTTGACATAACTTTTATCGAAGGCGCCGTAGGAAACGAAGAACAGTTAAATTTACTTAAACAAGTGAGAACGCGCACAAAGGTTCTTGTCTCATTAGGCGACTGCGCTGTAACAGGAAATGTTACCGCCCTAAGAAATGCGCTGAATAACAGTGCTAAATCCGTCCTTCAAAAGGCATATATGGAAACCGCCGATGTGAACCCTCAAATTCCAACGGATGTTCCGAGGCTACTGGAACAAGCGCATCCACTACATGAAATAGTTAAGGTGGATTATTATATTCCGGGATGTCCTCCGTCGGCGGATCTCATAAATTATGTCTTGACAGAATTGTTGTCGGGAAGGACGCCCAGCATGGAGGGCAGATCTAAATATGGTTAAAGGAGGTGTTAGAGGGATGAGCTACGAGATGGTGATAAACCCTATAACGAGAATAGAGGGACATGCCAAAGTGACAATTTATCTAGGGAAGGACGGATCTGTAAAGGAAGCCCGGTTTCAAGTCACCGATTTTAGAGGTTTCGAAAAGTTCTGTGAGGGACGCCCATTTTACGAAATGCCGAGTATAACCTCAAGGTCTTGTGGCATCTGCCCCGTAAGCCACCTGCTAACTTCAGTGAAGGCATGTGATGAAATACTAGCTGTAAGTGTACCTAGGGCAGCCGTCCTGTTACGCCGCCTCATGCATATGGGACAGCTTATCCAGTCGCACGCTCTAAACTTTTTCCATCTCTCTTCGCCCGATCTCCTTCTAGGAATGGATTCAGACCCATCTAAAAGAAACATATTCGGTTTGATAGAAAGCTATCCCGATCTAGCTAGACAAGGCATTAGGCTAAGAAAGTTTGGGCAAGAAATAATAGAATATTTGGCGGGTAAACGGATCCATTCTAGTGAATGGATTGTACCTGGTGGTGTGAAGACCCCCATTTCAAAAGAGAAAGTCAACAAGCTACTCTCTAATCTACCTGAAGCCTTAGAGATCACGCTCAAAACAATTTCAATGTTCAAAGACAGTTTAAAGGGTTTAGAGGAGGAGATAGAAAACTTTGGAAACTTTCCAACATATTATATGGGTTTAGTGACCCCAAGTGGTGGTCTCGAACACTATGATGGTGGAATAAGAGTAGTTGATCCAGATGGCCGAATCGTTGCCGACCAGCTCGATCCCAGAAAGTATTTTGAATACATTGAGGAAGCTGTCGAACCATGGACCTACATGAAGTTCCCGTACTACAAGCCATTAGGATATCCCAATGGAGTCTATAGAGTAGGCCCTCTGGCCAGACTTAACATAGTATCGCACTGTGGCACACCTCTTGCGGATGAAGAACTTGAGGAATTTAAGCAATTTGGTATAAATGGGGTCGTACATAGCACCTTCCTCTACCATTATGCACGCTTAGTGGAAATACTCTTCTGCCTCGAACGTGCCAAAGAGATCCTCGAAGACCAAGAAATTTACTCAGACAATGTCCAGGCTAAGGCATCCGCCAACAGAAGTGAAGGAATAGGAGTGGCAGAAGCTCCAAGAGGGACGCTAATCCATCACTATAAGATTAATAAAGAAGGTATAATAACTTGGGTTAACATGATTATCGCAACAGAGAATAACAACATTGCTTACAACATGGCCATAACTCAGGTTGCTAAGAAGTACATTAATGGGAAACGACTGAGTGAAGGTTTACTCAATAGGGTTGAAGCAGTTATCCGAGCATTTGACCCATGCTTAAGTTGCGCAACACACGCTTGGGGAAGTATGGCTCTGGACATCCAGCTTTTTGATTCTGAAGGTAAGTTGATAGACAGGGTAACCCGCTAACGAGAAACCATAATATCCTACTGTAGATCCCTTTTTTCTTTGGCCTTCCAAATTCCCTTCTTTAACCAGACGCCCCCCAATATAGCAACCACAGAGAACAGGAAGACCCTTCTCGGCGTTAAATATAGGTAACCCTGCAGTAATTGAGATTAGGCACCCACCTATGATAGGAAAAGCCCCTCACAGCTCGGGATGGATTGCAGAGATTGTACCGGTGAAACATGGAGAGGAAGCCAAAGCGCTACTGAAACCGGCACAATACACCAGATACTGCGCGGAATTATGCCTCGCCTGCCCCAAGAAAAACTGCAAATCCCCGCATCGTTAAAAGCGGCGGCAATCGTTAAGGTAGAATTCTCGTCAAAATATCAGTCAGAGTCTTGGCAGTGTTCTTCAACTGTAGGGTTAAGCCTTCCCCGAAGTCAGTTTCCTTTGGTTGTATTGCCAACAAAGCAACCTTTGCGCCAGTTGTTTTAACCAAAAACTCGCTGAATATACGGAGAGGCAAAGCATGAGTTGAAACAGCCTCGCCAGCGATTTTTTGAGGTTCAATCAACCGCACAGAACCGGGCTCTAAGCCCAACATAGCTGCATCGATAATCAAAACGTGGGTGGGCTTAAACTCGCTTATGGGTTCAATGAAACTTTCAGGAACGGTCTCACATTCTATCAAATAGACAGACCGCGAAACCCTTTTTCGTAAATTTCTTATAATTTGGACGCCAACAAAATCGTCTCTTCTAAGTGGGCTACCAACCCCCGCTATAACAACCCTTTTGGCACCAGAAAGCCAAACTCGCAGGCTTTTCTCAATTCCCTTTAGCTTAACATTAACGGTTTTTTTCATTGTCTCCAATCCATTTAAGGAGGAAATCAAGTGTTTAATTGTTTTTCCTTAAAAGTTATCATTAACAGCCTTTCTTTAAGACCCCGAAAAAGCATTTAAGGCTTTACAAAATGCTAAAGATATATATTAAGGTTAATGTTTTTGCATTAGGATATGAGGGAAGAAATTGAGCGAGCCCGACTTGAAATTTATGCATGAGTTGGCAAACACTCCAAGAGGCGGAGGCATTCTTTCATGTATTCAATGTGGCAGATGTTCAAGTAGTTGTCCAATTGCCAGGATAACTAACGAGCACAACCCTAGGCGATTAATGGAAATGGCCATTTTAGGGTTTCGATCAGAAATCTTGCTCCACAAGTTGCCTTGGTACTGTTTGTCGTGTTTTACGTGCTTAGACAGATGCCCACAAGGAGGTGACGTGGGAGAAGTAATGTTTGCAATCAGGAATCTTGCGGCCATGGAGGGCAACGTACCAGAAGGAGTTTTAACTCAAGCAAGAAGCCTTATGGACACAGGATGTGTTGTAAACCCTGTTAGAACCATTGTCATAGAAAGGGAGAAAAGGGGTTTGGCCAGAATCACACCGCCAACAGAGGATGTCCAAAAAATTTTGAGAAAAACGGCGTTTAACAAAAAAACAGGCATTGAATAAGTGGTGTAATAAATGAAGTACGCTTTCTTCTTGGGTTGCCTCATCCCTGCTAGGGAACTCAGCTACGAGATTTCTGTTAGAAAAGTTCTTCCAGCTTTAGGAGTTGAGTTGGTCGACATGAAGGAGGCAAACTGTTGTGCACCGTTTAGTATTCAGTCACTGGACTATGTAAGTTGGTTGGCCTTGGCAGCTAGGAACCTTTGCATTGCGGAAGAGATGGGCCTTGACATCTTAACCTTGTGTAATGACTGCTACGAATCGCTTTTGATGGTAAACACTGTCTTAAAGCAGAATCCAGAGGTTAAGGATCAAGTTAATGAGGTGCTTTCAGAGGTTGGTAAGGAGTTCAAGGGAAAAACAGAGGTAAAACACTTGGTGGACGTTCTCCACGATGACCTGGGTGTGAAGAAGGTTAAAAATGCCGTTAAAGAACCTTTCACAAAACTGAAGGTTGGAACACAGCCTGGATGCCACCTAGCCAAGCCTAAGAGGTTACATTTGGGTGTTGAATGGGGGTTTGGCGCCCTAGACGAGCTCGTGGAGGCCACAGGAGCGGAAACAATCGAGTATGATAAGAAAGAGATGTGCTGCGGAGGACCGTTACGGGGCATAGATGACGAGTTAGCCAGACCTTTAGTTAGGCAAAAGCTAATTGGTTTAAAAAATGCAGGAGTAGAGTGTGTCGTTACCCTTTGCCCGTTTTGTTTTCTGCAGTTTGATTTAGGCCAGTTAGAGGTTAAAAGGCACTTTAAAGAGGAATACAACCTACCCGTTCTGCACTTTGCTGAGCTCCTCAGGATGGCCATGGGCATTAAATTAGAAGATTGGGAAATTAGGTCCCACAGAATTCCGTTAGATTCAATTCTTAAGGGCAGATTGTAAGGTGATGTCCTTGGAGAAACCCGCGGTATTAGTTGT
>Ga0315312_1002192_pt1 | contig 13838 bp, 20 predicted proteins | sample TDP7_MG_FD_203629 | JGI IMG/M metagenome (GOLD analysis project Ga0315312, IMG submission 203629) | Freshwater sediment microbial communities from Lake Towuti, South Sulawesi, Indonesia - TDP7 | ecosystem: Environmental > Aquatic > Freshwater > Lake > Sediment | place: Indonesia: South Sulawesi... | reverse complement strand
ATACATTAAGAGACTCAAGAAGATTCCAGTAAAACCAATAGAAAATCCCTATGATACTTTATCGTCTAAAGATAAACCAAAATTAAAAACAAATACTGTTTTGGATGAACTTTTCGGTGTAGATGGTGGAATTACAAGCGGTAAATTAATTGAACTTTATGGTGGTTATGGTTCTGGTAAATCTCAGACAGTTTATACTTTAATTGCCGAAGCAACACAAGAAGGAACAGTTATTCTCATAGATTCTGAATATACGTGGAGTCCAGAAAGACAAACACAAATCTATGAAACAAGAAAACTGAATGTTGAAAAAAAGAATTTTATTCTAATTCAACCCGCAAATTGGGAACAACAATTAGCAAAAATATTAACACTGCCCAGCAAAATGGATTTAGATAAAGAAGGAAGACCACCATTAAAATTGATAGCCGTTGATTCCTTAGTCAAAATGTTAGATGATGATAGAAGTTTTCGAGGAAGACAAAATTTACCGTTGCGTGCTGGAATAATTCGAGATATGTTAAGAGCTTTACGAGAAGCGTCAAGAGAACATCAATGCGTAGTCGTTTTTACAAATCAGATAAGTGCAGTTCCAGATATTAAACCTTTCACACCATTTTATCTGAAGGAACAAGGAACTGGTGGTAATGTTACAAGACACGCTCCAGACATCGTAATATATTTAAGGCGAGCAAAAGACCCAATTCGAGTAGCTAGATTAATGGATAGTTCAGAACTTCCAGTTGGAGAACGAGTTTTTCAAATCAACGAAAAAGGAATAGACGACGTTGACGAAAAAGTAAAAGATAGATATAAAGGTAAATTCAGTAAAGAAGTAGAGGAAGAAAGTGAATGAGACGATATAATCTAAGTCCGTCATTATATGAAAAATTACTTAATCGTGGCATGTATCTAATTTGTCTTCGATGTAGATTTCCACTTCGTCCCAAAAAAGACCCGATTGGACGTATAGTCAATGTTGAAGTAGTTTCTATACGAAGTTTGTATAGAAGATGGACATGCACGGTTTGCGGTTACAAATATGGAAAAAAGAAACCCGAAAGTATAACTTATTGCATTATATGTAAGAACAAAGGACCATCTCGAACAACTTTTACTGGAAAAAGAAAGATAGAACCAATAATATATGATTTGGGACGAAAATTTTATTGTGGCAATTGTTATAATGGAACATTTCATGAAATAGAAAATGGTGAAGAAAATGACGAAGACTATTGGCGTTTTCGGGGATGAGCCGAATCTTGGCACGGGTTTCGCTACGGTATGTTCCAATCTAGCCTATTACTTGAGTAATTATTCAGATTTAAGAGTAATATATTTTGGAAGATATGGACAAAAAATAGGATTCTCTCCCCAATCATCAACATATGACTTTCCTTTTGAGTATGTTCCATGCGAAGGTGGAACTTGGAATAGAGATTTAATTGCCGCAATAACTTCACATTATAAACTCGATGCGTTATTTAGTGAGGACGATTGGTGGAGCACACAAGGATTTATGGATGTATCTCAATTGATGAAGAAACCGTTTCATTTGTTAGCGGCAATAGATTCTTTACCAATTCATCCATTAGGTTATAAAATGATGTCTCAAGCAAGTAAAGTTTATGTTCCAAACAGAAGTTATAAAATAATGAATGAACACTATAAGTCTAATAAAGTAGAATTTTTGCCTCACGGAGTTAACACAATGATTTTTAGACCATTACCATTAAAGAACGACATATTTACTTTTGTTTGGATTGGACGAGATGAAGACCGAAAAGCGTTGGGAAGAACTATATTGGCGTTTGAACAGATACAAAATAAATACGATACACAATTATTAATAAGAACAAACTGGTCTATGCCCGACGCTATACAAACAGCCCAATATATAGAGAAAAAGAAATTAAAAGTTATTCCGCAAAACATGGAAAGATGCCCTTATAATCAATTAGCCAAAGTTTATAATCAAGGACATGTGTTGGTTTGTTCATCTAAGGCTGGTGCTTTTGAACTACAAGTTCCCGAAGCAATGGCATGTGAACTTCCCGCTTTAGTTACGGATTGGAATTTTATGAATCAACATATAGAACATGGAATAAATGGATTTCTTGTTCCATGTGAAGAGTTCGTAACTGTAAGTTGGAATAGAATATGGGGAAACATTGATATAAATCTACTTGCACAATACATGAAATGGTGTTTAGAACATCAAAAAGAAATTGCTGATATGGGACGTTACGCAAGATTTTTCGTTCAAGAAAAATATTCTTGGAAAGAAATAACAAAAACTTTATATAGTGGAATCTTATCTACTCTTGGTGAGGATAATGTCCAAACAACTTAAATTTGCAGTTCGTTATGAAACGGCAACAGTTTATTTTGACCATCCAGTTAATAGAACTATCTGCGATGTCTGTGGAAAAGATATGGTAAGCGGAGAAATTAAAAGTGTTCAAGGACATCATTGGATTTATAAATATTCTATATCAGAAGTTAAAAAGAATCCAGAATTAGCCTTAGAGAATAGGTCTTATTTATGCTATTTTGACCATAAATTAGCAGATGCCTTACGAACAATTTCAGAATTGAAACCAGACCAATTAAAACGAGTAACTAAAGCGGCTTTACTTATGCCACCAGAAATGCAACGAAAATTCATGGTAATATGTAAACAATTTTTAGCTATGACAGAACGAAGAGCAAAAACTTTAATGGAGTTTGAATAATGATAAAGTGGTATTTGGCTGGACCTATCCAAAGCGTAAACGATTATCATGTATGGCGAACAAAATTAACGAAGTGGTTAGAAAACAAAGGTTATATTGTGTTTAATCCTCTCACAAAATATGAGGGAAAGACAGAATCCTATAAAAACATGGTAGCAAATCTACTAAAAGAAAATAAAATGGAATCTCTACGAGATTTCGTAAGAGGGTTAATAATTAGTCCAGATTTTAAATATGTGGAAGAAGCGGATATAATAATTGCCTATTTACCAAAAGATACTAAACCTTTCGGAACAATTGCCGAAATGAGTTATGGGTATAATCAAGGCAAGATTATTTTGGTTGTTACTGATATAGAACCAGCAGAATATTCAGCATGGATGGTTGGTTTATCAACAAGAATATTTAAAGATTTCGATGAATTACAAAAATATATTGAGGAGACATTCCCGTAATGAGGAAGACAGATAAAGAAATAATTGATATGTTCATAAGATTGATAGATATGATAGTATTATTTGAAAAGAACAACATAAATGCGGATTATGAAAAAGGATATTTAGATGCACTTTTTTGGGCTTTTGAAATAAAACCCGAAGAAGTTCCAGAGGAATTAAGACACTTTTTTAGAAGAATTGTAAAAGTCGAAAAATGCGAGGCGTGTCAAGATTGATAGCAATATTATTGGATATTGGAAACACAATCTTCTTTATCTCATCATTTAAGCAAATGCTTACTGCATATCAGAATAGAACGAAACTTCAAGGTTTATCATCTAAGATGCTTATGGGTTATATTGCTTCCACATTATGTTTTATAAGTGCTGGTTGGTTAGCAACCGCACCTTTAACAGTAATATTTGGAATACTAAATGTTATATTCTTTAGTCTTCAATTATATTGGAAAAGGAAATACAAATGAATGAACTTAAGATAAGAAAAATACAAGGACATTTAGACGATAGAGGCATATTATATCAGCCTTACGCTAGAGAATATGACCTAAAAAGAATATATGTTATTAGAAATTGGAAAGCGAATATAATAAGAGCGTTTCATAAACACAATGAAGAATTTAAAGCATATTTTGTAGTTCAAGGAACTGTTAAATTTATTGTAATAATAAATGATAAGCCACAAATATTTATTCTTTCTGATAAAGAATTAAGCGTTCTCGAAATTCCCCCAAAATATCTACACGGATGGATGTCTTTAACTGATGATGCAATTCTGATAGGAATGTCGAATAAGACTTTACAAGAATCATTAAACGATGATATTAGAGAAGACCCTTTTAAATATGGAAAAGATGTTTGGGAGACAAAGTCCAGATGAATATTTTATGTATTGGTGGAGCGGGATATTTAGGTTCTATGCTAATAAGAAAATTATTAGATTCTAAATATGATATTACAGTATTAGATAATTTTTTATATGGCTATAATTCCTTAGCGGGACTAAGAATAAACATCAATAATAAAGATATTAGAAAAATACAAGAAGAAGACATGGAGGGATTTGATGTTGTAGTCCATTTAGCCTCTATTGTTGGAGATGCCGCTTGTGATTTAGCCCCATCAGAAACTATCAAAATAAATTATAAATCTACTAAAGAAATAGCTAAATTATGTTTTAAAACAAATCAATTCTTAATATATTCTTCTACATGTTCTGTTTATGGGGAAAATCGTGGAATCTGTAAGGAACGTGATTCTCCAACCAGACCGCTTAGTTTATATGGAGAAACTAAATTAAAATCGGAACGAGCCATAATTAAATCTGGATGTCCATATTCTATTTTAAGATTAGGAACTTTATTCGGAATGAGTTACAGAATGAGATTTGACTTAGCGATTAATCTATTTATAGCTCAAGCAATTTGTAGAGAACCAATAACTGTATTTGGGGGCGAACAAATAAGACCTTTTCTACATGTTCAAGATGCCGCTAATGTCATTAGTGAAGTTATAAAAAATAAATGGGAAGGAACTTTTAATGTTTTATGGAAAAATATTAAACTGTTAGATATAGCTAAACAAATATGTTCATTTTATAATATAGATTATTCTGTTTCTTCTGATATAATGGATAAAAGAAGTTATATAGCAGACAACGGCAAAATAAGTAGATTTGGATTTATTCCTAAAAAAACAATAAAATATGCTTGTGGAGAAATAGAAGAAGCTCACACTTTAGGAAATTGGAGTAATTATAGAGAGCCAATTTACAGTAATCATAAATTTCTGTTTCAAAATAAGGAATTAATGAAAAAAGTGCGTATAGGAGAAACAATTTAAATGAAGGTTTTAATAACTGGAGCATCTGGTAAGTTAGGACAAGAATTACTTAAATTATTCTCCAACAAATTAATTCCCACGCATAAAGAGTTCGACATCATTAACAGAATTGAAGTTTTCGGCTATATTAAAAAATATAAGCCTAACGTTATAGTTCATTTAGCCGCTTTAACTGGTATCAATCAATGTGAACAAGATAAAGAATTAGCTTGGAATACAAATGTGGAAGGAACTAGAAATCTAATAGATGCATGCAAGATGTATAATCCCAAAATATATTTTGTCTATATGTCCACACCTTGCGTCTTTTCGGGAATAGAAGGAAATTATAATGAAGATTCTATTCCATATCCTAAACACTTTTATGGATTAACCAAATTATTAGGAGAAGTGATTGTTAGAAACAACATGTTATTTAAATATCTCATTGTAAGAGGAAATTTTGTTCCCAAAAAGAAATGGATGTATCCTAAAGCATTTTCGGATAGATATGGAACATACTTGTTTGCTCACCAATTAGCTAGAGCCATTAAAGATGTTATAGATAAAAAAATGTTAGGTATAGTTCACTTAGTAGGAGAAAGAAAAATAAGTATGTATGAACTAGCCAAAATGTGTCCAGATAGTGATGATGTGTTACCCATGACTTTAAAAGAATATCAAGGTCCACCTTTAACTGTTGATATGTCGTTATCTAGTAAAAGATGGAAAAAATATAAGATAGAGGAGTAGGAAATGACTAGAGCCGCAATTGCTCCTTGTGGAGACCCATTCGTAGCATTACTTTTCCTTCATAACTTCAAAACTGTTTGGTATAATGAAGTGGATAAACTTTACGTTTGTTTCAATTGTTCTCTTCCAAGTAACGTTACAAGATACATTGAAAAACGATTTAGAGACCCAAAAATAGTATGGATACATTATAATTACCAACTTGGACACGCAGATGCACTTAGAGAATGTTTCGATGTGTGCGTAGAAGACACAATAGTTATATTGGAAGACGATGTTTATATTTATAAAAAGGGCATGTTGAATAAACATTTTGCTAAAATAGAAAATGGAGATTGTGATATTGTTGCTTCGCCAAGAGGAAATTGTTCCGTTGAACTTTTTGATTTTTGCATGAAAAAATTTGGCAACCCTAATTTTCCATTAGAAATTAATGGTCCACACTTTTTCCCATCTCTCTTTTTCGTCAAAAGAAAAGATTTATTAAGAACTGATTTAAACTTTGACTGTAAAAAATTTCCAAAAGGCGAATATATAAAAGAGTTAGATTGGACTCCTTTAACTGACCAAGACGGGGATACTTTCATTTGGTTATCTATACAATTAAAATCATTAGGTTTAAAATGTTGTTATGTTCCGCAATGTAGAATGACACTTTATCTTGGACATGAAGAAGATATACCAGATTTCGGTTGGGTTCACGTAGGGGGATTATGTCAAAACGGTCCTCTCCTTAGAGGTAACTTGGCGGGTCTTCCAGATATGCAAGGAGCATCTTTATGGGACTATGAAAATAGAGTGGTTTTTTGGACAATAGCAGTAAATTTGGAAAGTTATGACGAAATAGAAGGTTTCAAAAGAGAATATCTACATGGCATAGAGGCATTTTTTTCACGATATGGTATGGACAAGAATAAAATTGCGGAGAAAGTTGAAAAATATAGAAAGGTTTATATAGAAGGAAAATAAAGAAATTGACAAGGAGGCGAAAGAAACGACAAAGAAATATTGTATAAAAAATTCGTTACATTTTGGTCCCTTCCCATGGGAAATATGACTTGTAATACAAGCATACCCAAACTTAATGGCGGGGCAATAGTTCAATATTATTTGCTTAACAAAATGAGATATTTAATGCCAAAACATGACTTCTATGGTATTCCCAAAACTCCTAGATTGCTTAGGAGCGATGAAATGCCCTATGTGCGATTCTTTATGGATGAGGCAACTCCCGATTATGTAGCGTCTGTAATGTTTGACCATAATATTCCATTAATGGTTGCCTTCCACATTGCAGACCAAATAGAACCATATATAAATCCAGTTCATGCTGTTGGTGGAAGGATATTAATGCATCAAACAGTTCATTTTCCAACAGATAAACTTTTCGATTGTAAACGACTTAATGATGTAGATTGGATTACTAGCCCGACAGAATATGGAAGACAAACGTTATGTAATATTGCTAAAGTGCCACAAAATATAACTAATGTTATTCCACATGGAGTTGACACAGATAAATATTATCGTCATCAAACGGCATTCCGAAAGAACTGGGGTTTAGAAGATAAAATAGTGATTCTGTTTACTGGAAGATTATCAATGTGGAAGGGAGCGCATACGATAGTTCCTCTATTCCGAGATTTTACGAAAGGTTATAATTGCACATTCATAATTAGAGCACAACCAAACCTAGATATTGCCGAATCTAAGAAACTCGATTATATCTATACGACAATAGCTAGTCGAAATAAAGACGTAATTTATATTCCAGATTGGCAATCTCCAGCAGTAATGGAAGAAATATTTGCCTCTTCAGATATACTACTTTCTCCAACTGGAAGCGAAGGATTTAACATGCCATTAATAGAGGCTATGGCTTGTGAAATGCCCGTTATAACAACTTCTCTTCCTAACCATCTTGAAATATTGGGACGGGATACAGCCTTGTTCGTTAAACCAAAAATAATAACTGGATGGGCTGATAAACATACCCAACTTAAAGTTCCCAGTTCAAACGATTTATATGACGCTCTTAAATACTTAGTTGAAAATCCAGAAGAAATGAAAATAATGGGCGAATTGGGACGAGGGCGAGCCGTCGAAAAATATGACTTAACGAAAATAGCGAATAAATGGATTCAACTTATGACTGATTTGATTCCAGAAATTTACTCAATGATTAATGAGATGGGAAGGCGACTAAACGTTTGATAGAAGAATGGTTGCCCGAAAAATATAAGAATCTTCGGGTTTTAAAAACCAGAAAATATATAACTTTTGGAACCGCTTTAGACCTTTTTCTTCAAACAAATGGATTAATAATTGTGGAAACGGGAACAATAAGAGAAGAAGATGACCCTACTGGTTGTAGCACCATATTATTTGGTGCTTTCTGTAAGAAATATAGTAAACGATTATATACAGTTGATAATGATATGCCTCACATAGAATTTTCGTGTAAAGTTACCAAAGAATTTGAAAGCAACATATCATATATATTAATGGATTCCCTAGAATTTCTGAACCAGTTCACTAGACCAATAGACCTTTTATACCTAGATAGTTTCGATTGTCCATTACCACCAGAAGACGCAACACAAGCTCAAGAACATCAATTAAAAGAAATAAAAGCCGCTTATAAGAACTTTCATAAAGGAAGTTTGGTTCTATTAGACGATAATAACTGGGCAAATGGTGGAAAAACCAGATTGGCTAAAAAGTATTTGCTGGAAACTGGAGAATGGCGTTGCATAATAAATGATGAACAAAGTCTATGGGAAAAAACAAAATGAATGTTCTAACCGATTTTCACCATGCAGATTTGTATTTTTCTTTACATTTATTATTTGAGAAGCGTTTAGGTTATGAACTTTTTCGTCCCATCGGATACGATTGGTATCATAAAGGATTCTGGAAAATTGGAGACCCATATCCAGACCCACTTGATACAGCCAAACAATATTTAGAGCTTCCTAAAGACGGCAAATTGCAACATAAAGACGATATTCAGAAATGTGGCGAAACAGAATTAATTGATGGAATCTATGAAATTCCATTTAAAGTATCTGATGAATATTATATTCAAAAAGCCATCACGTTCAATAAATTTTTAGAAATGGATTTCAATATTATACTAGCAACATATTTTATGCATGATAAACCATATTGGTTATTAGTTCACAAATATAAGCCTAACGCCATTTACCTTCGGCAAGTGGGCAATATTCACGATAAACCTCGAATCCCTTGCCACGCAATTGTTGCAACAAATGAACCAATGCCCGACGAAGTTCGTTATATAAGATATTATCCCGAACATCATAGAGATTATTGTTATGCTCCACCTTCCAATCACAATATAATAAGAAGTTTCATTCATTGTCTTCCAGAATATCCAGAAAGTCTATCTTGGTTTACTAAATATGAGGAAAGACTTCCAGAGTTAATTTGGAAGATGCATGGTGGTTCGGGAAGAGATGGAGCTATCACAAATAGTGAAATGCCAAAAGCAATAAAGGATTCTGCGTTGATATGGCACGTTAAACATACTGGATGTGAAGGTTTAACTCCTCGTCAAGCTATGGCGTGTGGAAGACCAGTAATAATAAAGAAAAGTTGGTCAATTATTCGTAACACATTAGAACAGTTCATTTATGAGGACGGAGTTAATTGTATAGACTTAGACCTTTATGATGACGATGATAATGTAAGAAAGATAAAGCATTATTTAGAACCACAAAATCATTTAGAGTTTTGTAAAAGTACGGCTGAAAGTTTTAAAGAAAAAGTCAATTTTGAAAACGAAGCAGAAAGAATCAAAAAGTTTTTAAGGGACATCGAAAATAATATTATATAGAAGGACAAAATATGACGAGGATGACTAGAGCCGCAATTGCTCCATGTGGTGGAGACCCGTTTGTAGCGTTACTTTTCCTTCATAACTTCAAAACTGTTTGGCAAGACGAAGTGGATAAACTTTACGTTCATTATGATGCACAAAGGGATGAACCTACTCGACGGTATATAGAGAAACGCTTTAAAGAACACCCGAAAGTTGCATATCTCGACGATAACTTTATTAATCTTACAACCGCTATGAGAGCATGTTTCGAGGCATGTAAAGAAGATTTAATAATGTTGACGGAAGATGACGGCTATATAACGGAGAAAGGAATACTTGAACCATATTTCAACATGCTTGAAAGAAATGAAACTGATATGGTTGGTTCGCCAAGAGGAAGTGCAAGTTCTGGATTTCTACAAGCATGTAAAAGAAAAGGCTGGGGACCAGAACCATTTTTTGACCCATGTTTCTTCTTTATGAAAAAAGAACATTTAATTAAGACAGACCTTATTTTTGGAGACGTTCATTTTAAGAAAGGGCAATATGTGAAAGAACTTGATTGGACTACGGAAAATGATGATGAATGCGTTGATACTCTCGGCTGGATTAACGTTCAATTAAGAAATATGAATCTTCGTTTCCATTGTCTTCCACTATGCAAAATCTTTCCACAATACGAAAAAATAGAAGATATGCCACCTTTAGGATTCGTTCATGCTGGTTCATTGTCAAGTGGATGGCGAGGTGAATATATTCGTGGACGATTCTTTAGTGTTGGTACTGATTACGGTCTTGGAAGAGACTATGATAAACGAGTAGCATTCTGGTTAATAGCGGCTAACTTAGAAGAATATAATGAAGTAGCGGATTTGAAGAAAAAATACTTAGAGGGAATAGAAAAACTTATTTCAATTTCTGGATTAAACAGAGAAAGAATACAACGATTAATAAACAGTTTCAAGGTGATATTTCAATGAGTCTAGTAGAAAGATGGGATTGTATCTCATTTTATGGCATTCCAATTAAGGCTTTAGTTCGTAGTCCAAGAGGAGCATATACTGATTGGTCAACTTTTCAATCAGTAGCAGTAAATGACGAATATAACATTAAAGATATATCTTTTAAAGATGGAGATGTAATTATAGTTTTAGGAGCGTTTGTGGGAGCAACGACTTTATTACTTGCCACTCTAAATAAAAATCTAAAAATTTATGCCTATGAACCTTTACCACAAAATTTTGAAATGTTGAAAAAGAATATAGAATTAAATGAATGTGATAATGTTTATATATCTCCGCTTGCCGTTAGCGATAAAAAAGAAAAATTAACATTATATTGGAAAGACCCTTGGTTTGGCAATACAAGTGTAGAAAAAGACTTTGTGTTAGAAAAAATTCATTCCGTTGAAGTTGATACAACAACTCTCGAAGAAATCTTTAAAGAACACAATATTCAAAAATGTAGATTAATCAAATCAGATATAGAAGGAAAAGAAAAAGAAATTTTAGAGAATTGTCCACCCCGCATTCTTGAAAAAATAGATTACTTTATTGGTGAACATCACGCAATCCGCAAAAGAGACCTTTATGCTTTTGTGAAGGATATATTTGACGATATACCTTGCTATTGTCCCGCTTGTAAACGGCGTGATGAACACGACAGTCATCTAGGTCATTTCTGGTTCAAGAACAAAAAAGTGAAATAAAATGGAATTTAATAAACAGTTTGGAGCAATATTCAAATGATAAGTTGTATTACCACGACTTATGATGAATTGGAATTAACTAAAAGACATCTCGATTCATTAATTTCTAAAACACCTCTATTATCGGAGTTAATAGTAGTAGATAGTCCTCATGCTTATTGGGATATATTACCAGCCGAAGGAAATATTCAAACAAGAAAATGGTTAGAAAAATTTGTTGAACAAAAATCAATATATAAATTAGTTAAACTTGATAAGCCTTGGTGGCATGGAGTCGTTGCAAATCGTGGAATACGTGCTTGTAATCCGAAAAATAAATACATAATTTATATTAATAACGACGTATTTCTTACTTCAAATTGGCTAGAACCACTTATTGATGCAATGGAGAAAGATGAATCAATAGGATGGATTAGTCCAATGATTTATAATGAGGAAGCTGTATCTTGTATGGGTTGCAATTTTACTGATGAACCTTGGATAATATTTGACCCAAACAAAGTAAACGAACCAATTCCCGTAACTTATACTATGGGATGTTTAATGGTTATGCGTAGAGAAGCGGTTTTTGATGTGGGATTATATGATGAGAAACAAATTGACATTCTTCCCGAAGTGGACTTCGCATTAAGTCTATGGAAGAAAGAATGGAAAGTAATGATTCATCCTAAAAGTAAAGTTTTACATTTAGGAAGATATACAAAGAAACGTCATCGAACATGGGAACCAACTATTAGTTGGAAAGAAATAGTTGAATATCATGGTTTTGAATGGTTAGGCGAAAATTATTTCTGGACTAAACATAGCAAAGAAGAAATAAAAGAACTTACACAAAAACTTATTTCTATTCAATCAAAAATAGGATGTAGATGGGAGAAAAAATAATGGAACTTAAACAAATTTCAGATGATGTTCGTGGCAAAATTTGGGTATTTAATTGGAATGGAAAAGATTACCTTTTAATATTTACTAAAACGGGTTATCTGCGTGGTGGAGAGATTCACGAAGGAAAACAATATAATATTCTATTAGAAGGAGAAATGACATGGTTCACTAAAGGAACATATTCGAGAAAACTTTGTGTAGCTCCCGAATACATAGAGACTCCTAAAGGTTATCCACACATGATGGAAGCATTAACTGATTGTTTAATGCTTGAATGGAGAGAAAAACCAGTAGAACAACCAATGAAATATTATAAACCATTCCGAAAAATTATCGAGGCAAAAATGGATGCAATATAAAAATATTCTTGTTACGGGTGGAACTGGATTCTTAGGCAATAATCTAATTAGATACTTGCTTGAAGTAGATAATCGTGTAGTCAATTATTCTCGACATACTTACGCAACCAACCCATTAAGCCATAATGATTTAGAGAAACTTCCAAATTATCATAGTGTAGTGGGAGATATTAATAATGTTCTATTACTTGCTGATACTTTAAGAAAATATAAAATAGAAATCATTTATCATTTAGCCGCATCAACTCACGTTGACCGTTCATTTATATATCCAGAAGAATTTTTACAATCTAATCTTTATGGAACATTTTGTATTCTTGAAGTTCTACGATTAATGAAAAAGAAACCACTAATGATTTACATGGGAACCGATGAAGTTTTCGGTGATGTGCCAACTGGATTTTGTAGAGAAACAGATATGCTTGCTCCTCGAAATCCTTATTCGGCAAGTAAAGCGTCGGCTGAAATGTATTGTAATGCCTACCATCATAGTTACAAAGTTCCAGTAATAATCGCTAGAAGCATGAATATGTTTGGTCCCTATCAACATCCAGAAAAATTAATTGGAAAAATAATAACCAGATGTCTAACAGATACTCATTTTACATTATATCAAGGTGGTTCTATTCGAGGCTGGATATATGTTAAAGATACTTGTGATGCCTTAATGACTTTAGCCGATAAAGGAAACGTGGGCGAAATCTATCATATTCCACCAGACGTTTATTTAACTGTTCCAGAAGTAGCACAGAAAATTCTTGAATTAACTAATAAACAAGAATTGTTTGATGGATATAAAGGAACACGATTAAAGGATGATGAAAGATATGCTCTTGATACTACAAAGTTCACTTACACCCTTAAATGGAGACCGATATATGGATTTGACGAAGGAATTAGAAAGACACTAGAATGGTTTAAACAAAACGAATGGTTCTGGAAATGTTAGAAGTTGAAGAAACAATAATAGAAACACATCACAAATGTCCTAAGTGTGGTGGAAGAGTTGAAAGAAGAATCCGAAAAGAAAAACAAGAAAAAGAACAAGGACAATGGTATGTGGGAACATGTGAATCTTGCGATTTTTGGGAATGTGGATTTACATGACTAAACAAGAAACAAAACGAAAGAATCATCATAAGGCTCTCTATAAATGGATAAAAGATATTTATGCCCAACTAGATGATATTAAAAGAAGATTAGATATAATTGAAGAAAATAAAAGCATGAAAAAGGTGTTAAAAAAATAAAACTGAAAATCTGTAAGAACTGTGGTGAA
>Ga0315312_1002191_pt1 | contig 13842 bp, 5 predicted proteins | sample TDP7_MG_FD_203629 | JGI IMG/M metagenome (GOLD analysis project Ga0315312, IMG submission 203629) | Freshwater sediment microbial communities from Lake Towuti, South Sulawesi, Indonesia - TDP7 | ecosystem: Environmental > Aquatic > Freshwater > Lake > Sediment | place: Indonesia: South Sulawesi... | reverse complement strand
CTCTAAAGCCCTGCTCAATCAGCCGCACATGAAGCTCGGCTATACGACCAGAATGTCAGACGTGGAACATACCGCTGAGGATTCTGCCGATGCCATAACGCCAATGATGCACCTGGACCCTGACAACGACCTCTGGAACAAACATGCCCTTTGTCTGGCTGAGCTGATGGAAACATTTTGGACCGGTCGCAATGAGCGAGGTTTGCTGCAATTTAAGAGCACATACTTCACTGCAGATAAGGTTGATGCCAGCTCGAATCGCGCTTGTGATACCGTTTTCCACCCGCGAGTGGTTCAACCTGCGCTGCTTTACTGGCAGCGAACGGGTGATGGGAAGCTGACGAAGCTCTTCACGTCCTGGATGGACACCTGGGTTGATGCAGCGGCACGAACAGACCGTGGCAAACCTAAGGGCATTGTGCCTACGGCGATTCACTGGCCTGATGGTGGAGTTGGTGGTTTAGGACCCGACTGGTGGGATCCACGCAATCACAGCGAATACACCCTATATCTATACCCCAGCGCGATGAGCCTGATGACCCACACGCTGTTTCTGACCTATTACATGACCGGTCAGGCCAAATACGCTGAACCAATCCGCTCGTTGGCCAGCATCCGCCTTAAATATCTCGAGGCACCTGGGAAAACACAACTGGCTCCTGGCACAGAAGCCTGGTGCGGGTCGAGGCTTGACCTATCGAGCGTAATCGCTAAGTATAGGTTCCTGACAGGCAACAGTGAGTTTGACAGGCTTATAGCTAAGGAGACGTTACCATATATGCGTTTTCGGTTGCATGGCGACCTTAGCTCGCTGGTCTTAGCGCTTCGCCAAAATGCTGAGGCCTTGCGGATAAACTTCCCAGGTTATACCAGCGAAGTCCGCTACACGGACCGGGTTCTGCGGTTTCCGGCCCTGTTCGGAGATAACGGAATTCTGGCCGGCTCGCTATTTCGCGAACATTCGCTGCGTTGCGTCGCAACAGAAGTTGCGACAGGCTCGACCGAGCTCGCCCCACCCCTCGAAGAGAAGCGAGGGCTTGCCGAAGTCAAGCCCCTAATAACGATTCACACGCCGGACACTACGCTGCTTTACTCAACAGTAACGGGCGACCTCGGCGATGCCGGTTACTTTCCCCTTAACGCTGTCCGCTGGCTGACGCCACCTCGTGACATCGCCGCTATGGTCACTGAGTCGGGGACAGAGAAATTTAGCGCCGAACTGCTCCATTTTGGCAAAAACAAGCGGCAGATGTCGGCAGAGTTCTATCTGCTAAGACCGGGCGACTATGTGCTTACCATCAGGCCCAAGGATGTCCAAGGACCCAGCACTAATTGTACAGACCAAACGATTATGAAATTCGGTACCGAATGTACAATTAGTGCTGGTCCGCCGGAAGAACACTACTTCGTAGGAACCCAAACGCATGAGTTCACGTTCAAGGGCCTCAGGACCCAAGTTTCTTTTCAGTTGCCGCCGCGACAGCTCTGCGTATTAGACATTCACGCCGTTAGAAAATGGTAACTGGTTAAATGGTAATTGGTTAAATGATAAATCCGATAACTAATCACCAATAACCATTTACCAATTACCAATCACCAATAACCAATTACCAATCACCAATTATTAATCCGGGTATCGGCCAAACTGGAACTTCTTGGTTACTGGGCGGTTTCTTGCTTCAAGCATAATCTTTTCGATAGTCGTGACTACCTTCGGGTATTTTTCGGCGACGTTGTTCTTCTCAGAGATGTCGTTTTCCAAGTCGTACAGCTCCAACGGTGCGTCTGGATTCTTCTGCAGCTCGCGTTTGATACCTTTCCACTTAGCCATGCGGACGGCTAATTGTCCGCCATAACCGGCAAAGTCCCAGAACAGATAATCATGTTTTTTCTGCTGTTGCGGCTTCGATAGCAGCGTTGGGACAAAACTTATCCCATCAGTGTCGCTCGGCGACTTTACTCCAGTTATTTCGGACAGAGTTGCTAAAACATCGTAGTGTGCTGAAATGTGATCGCTGACCGAGCCGGCCTTGATTTTTCCTGGCCAGCGAACAATCATCGGCACGCGTATGCCGCCTTCGTAGAGCGAGCCTTTTAATCCATGTAGCGGGCCAACGCTATTGAAGAATTCGTAATCGACCTGGTCTTTCAGATGTGTAGTACCGTTATCAGATGTAAAGAATATAACGGTATTGTCGTCCAGATTCAGCTCTTTGAGAAGTTTCATGATGCGCCCCGCCTGCCGGTCCATAAAGCTTATCATCGCGGCATAGCAGGCCTTGGGAGTAGGATGGGGCAGATAGGATTTACCTTTGTAGGGTGTTTCCGGCCATTTGCCCTTGTACTGGTTGAGGTCTTCTTCTGGAACCTGGAGAGCCAAGTGGGGAAGGACGGTGGCGTAATAAACAAAGAAGGGTCTTTCCTTATTGTCACGTATAAACTTGAGCATCTCGTCAGCAATGACTTGCGGTGCATAATGTTTTCCAGTCAGGCCGTGGGTGTTGCCCTCAAGTGTAACTTTTTCGCGGTCACTGATAAGATATTTTGGATACAAGTTGTGGGCGTGACGCTGACAGTTGTAACCGAAGAAGCGGTCAAATCCCTGGTTAAGCGGGTCGCCGGTGGAGCTGACTCCTCCCAGGCCCCATTTGCCGAATGCTCCAGTGACATAGCCGTGCTGTTTGAGCAAAATAGCAATGGTTACAGTGTCGGCTGGCAGGGGCAGTTGGCCTTGGAAACTGTCCCAACCGCCGATTTCATGATTATCCCGTATGTAAGCATGCCCACCATGTTTGCCGGTCATCAGGTTGCAGCGGGCCGGGGCGCAGACCGCTGAGCCGCTGTAATATTGGGTAAAACGCATTCCCTCGGCGGCCAATTTGTCGATGTTCGGGGTTTCGATTTTTTGTTGGCCATAGCAGCCCAATTCCTGATATCCCAGGTCGTCAGCCATAATGAAAACGATGTTGGGCTTTTTATTTGATGGCTGGCCCGCCTCTATTACAGGCCGTAGAGTCAGTGTCAACGTACTAACACCTAACGCTTTGAGAAAATCTCGCCTGTTCATAACAGCAACCCTTTATTAGCTCTTTGCACTCCAATATTCAGACAAACAACGCAGAAAACAAGGCACTTGCCCTGCACTAATTGTCCTGCACCGAAATATTTAACCTTCGCTCTTGGTTCAAAATAGTTTCATGTTCAATTAGTGCGGGGTTCGCTCTGTGTCAATTTCTATTTATTAGTCAGCATCGGCTCAGCCCGCTTTACGAACTGTATGGCAAGACCCCAGGGGTCGCGCAGTGTGGCTATTTCATCGCCGCTTGACGTTATGGATATGTCTCCGACGGGCGTCGCACCGGCAGCTATTAGCTTATCTCGAATGGTTTTCACATCATTTGCCATAAATGCAATATGGAGTAAAAGCGGATCCATCGAGGCGTAATCGGGTACAGCGTCGGGTGGATTGTGGTATATCTCCAGCATCATGTTTTCTCCAGCGTCGGAAATAAAATGCGCGTTGACCGGAGCAGGTCCCTTCCTGATGACCTTCATTCCCAGGTTCTGGCAATACCATTTTGCCATACTTACAGGGTCCTCAACATTTATTGCAACGTGTTCAAAACGTATTTTGTTCCTGCTTGTAGTCACCTTTAGCTCCTTTGAATTCACACATATCTTGCTGCAGCCGGCTATCAACGATGCAGCCGATATTGCACACGCAGCCGCTAAGATACCCAACCTGAATTTGCAAACCATTTCATTTTCCTTCCATAAGTCAGCGGGCTTGGAAAAGAGACAAACATAATTAACGAACAGCTTTTACACCTCCGCCTCCCAGCGCCCTTTTCACTTCGGCTTCAACCGCTTTTTGGTTAATCATGGTGATGTCACCCGGCGTTTCCTGGACCAAAGCGCCGTGAGCAGCGCCCCAGTTAGTTGCAGTTTCCAGGTCTTTGCCCTTAAGTAAAGCCGCTAAGACTCCTGACGCAAATGAATCTCCTCCTCCCGTCCTATCTCTGATAGGAAAATTCTCTCGCAGAGGTGCTTCATGAAGAGCCTCGTTTCGCGTGTCATACAGCACAGCTCCCCAGCTAATAACATCCGCATTATGCGCACCTCTCCATTGTGTCCCAATCAAGCTCAAATTGGGCAAATCCTTCGCCACCTGAGAAACGGTTTCTTTGTATGCTTTGACCCATTCCTTGTATGGTGCATTTTTTGAAACCTTGGTGTCGTATCCAAGCGCATCGGACAAATCAGAGTCATTTCCGACCAGCATGCCCAGATATGGCGCAAGCTTGCTGTTTATAGCCCTTGCTTTTTTCTTGTCTGGTTCGACCTTTGCTCTGTAATTGAGGTCAGCGGAGACAAAAGTGCCATATTCTGCTGATTTTTGCGCTGCTTCTATGGCAAGGTCCGCCGTTTTAGGCCCTATTAGAGTAAAGATTCCGCCGGTGTTGAACACCCTGACGCCTTCTTTGCCGAATAGCTCATCAAAGTCAAAATCCCCTCGTTCAAGCAGTCTGGCAGCACTGTTTCCGCGGTAGTAGGTCGTGTCGGATGGCAAAACTCCCGCGCCGTTATATGTAAAGTTGATTCCATTACAGACGGTTCCTTTTTTATCTGTGGAATGTTTACCTCCGTCATTGTCCGTGTTCCACCAAATTATCTTGCTTGTATCAACGCCTGCTTCTCTTATTTGGTTTCTTATGTTTTCTCCGATAGGATCGTTAACCAGCGCCGTTAAGACCGCCGTTCGCAGGCCGAATGTATATGCTAAACCGCAGGCGACGTTGGTTTCTCCGCCTCCCTGTGAGACCCTGATATTATCCCTGACCCTTGCGGTGGGAACATCTCTGGGGTCCAATCTCAACATAACTTCTCCCAGAGACATCCCATCATACCTGCACAGGTTAGCTGGTTTTATAGACTGATAATTTACTATTTCTGCCATTTTTTATCTCCCAACAATTTTTCGAGGACCTTAACAATTACAAATTTTACAACACTTCGTTAATAGAATAAAATTAAAATGTATCTTTTCTAACAATATTAGCTGCGAACTGAGGCATGGATGAATTATCCAAGTTTAAATTTAGGAAAGGACTGATGAAGATGATTAACACTGTTCACTTAGGAATTGGTCCTTTAGGACAGAAAATAGTTGAGTATGCAATGCAGCGTGGATGTTTCAACATCGTAGGGGCCGTTGATCCTGACCCTGACAAGGCTGGCAGGGAGCTTGGTGAATTGTGCGGCATAGAGCCGTTGGGAATCACGGTTAGCAGTAATCTTGATGAGGCAATTGCAGGTAAGTCGGCTGAAGTTGCATTAGTTGCCACTGTTAGTAGTATTGTCTCTCTTGAGAGTCAAGTTGTCGAACTTGCAAAAGCTAAACTTCACATTATTTCCACCTGTGAAGAGCTCTTCTTTCCATGGAATACTCAACCTGAAGTTTCGAGAAGAATAGATGAGATATGTCGTGAAAATGGAGTTGTATGTCTTGGTACAGGAGTCAATCCGGGTTATCTGATGGATTTTCTCCCGACGGTTCTGTCCGGCGTATGCCAGAATGTCGAGAGTGTGAAGGTCTGGAGGGTCCAGGATGCTTCGAAACGCCGAATTCCATTCCAGCAAAAAATAGGCGTCGGCCTGACACTGAAAGAATTTGAAGCCCAAAAAAGCAGCGGTACACTACGACATGTAGGTTTGCCTGAGTCTGTGGATTTTATCGCTGATAGAATCGGCTGGAAACTCGACCACAACGTTGAAACGCTTGAACCGGTAATAGCCGATGAAGACGTTGATACGGGGTACAAACCGGTTTCCAGAGGAATGATACGTGGGGTGCATCAGGTCGGCAGGGGCTTTGTAGGTGGTAAGGAGGTTATTACTCTGACTTTTAGGGCTGCGGTCGGTGAAGGCGAATCCTATGACCAGGTGGAGATTGAGGGCGAGCCGGCAATTCGTTCAAAAATTACTGATGGTGTTAATGGTGACATCGCTACATGTGCTGTCACTCTTAACGCGGTGAGGTCTGTTCTTGAGGCGAGAGCTGGTCTTAAAACGATGGGTGATATCCCTCCGATTGCCTTTTTCAGGGAAGGGCAGATTCAAAGTGCCAAAGGTTTGTAGTGCCTTAAGTGACAATTACGTGTCATCGTGTGTCCCTATTCTTGCCCGCCAGACGAACGGCGGGCAAGAAAGCAGGGGGGAGGGAGCTGGTTAACGAAAGAGAGATTCTTCGCTTCGCAATGACAGCTTTGCTGTCACTTTAGCTCACTTTTGGTACTTTAGTTCATCATCGCTGAGTCGCACAGATTATGCGCGTGCGACCACAAATTAGAAACTACCATCTATTTTTATATGAGATAATTTTGTCCTGCTGGGAAATTTTTTAGTTTTGGTTTGTTGCTGAAAAAAGCCAAAAATGTGCTAAAAGACATAAATAGGCGAAAAATAGGCCCAGGAAGATGGGTAATCTCGCTCATATAGGTGATTTAAGTATTGACATTTAGCCCTGAATTATGGTAAAATAACAAATTAAGTAAACATCCTGAAATGGAGGATAAAGTTGAGATAAAATCCACGGAGCGGAATTTCTTTCAGAATTTTTATATTTTTTTAGTAGCTTCTTGAGTTTAAATACTGTAATTAATAATTCTTTTTCGTGCAATATTATTAGGTTACTTATGCGTAAGGATTTTTTTCGGTCAAATCACAAGAGGAGAATTTTAGGAGAATAATTGGTGCATTTTAGGAGAATAATTATGGAAGGTGTGACAAGGACGATTTGCTTTGCTTTTGTTTTTGCTTTTCTTTGCTTGGTGTGTGTGGATTGTGCTGCGATTACTGCTCAGCAAGCTCCCAGCCCAACATCTGCCAAGAGCGCAGCCGAGCTGAAACGCGAAAAGAAAGCCAGGGCTGCCGAGGAAATGAAAGCCCGACGAGAAGCAGCCGCCAAGGCAGAGCGAGAAGCTGCTGCAAAAGCTAAAGCTAAACGCGAGGAGAAAGAAAGACTCGCAAAGTTAAATGCCGAAGCCGCCAAGCAGGCCGAGACCGAAATCGCCCAGGCAAAACGTGAGATGGAAGCTAAACTTTCACAGTTCGATGCCTTGGCCAAAAAACAAGCCAAACAGCAGGCCGGTGAAATTAATGCTGAACGAGCAAGGCTCAAACGCAAACTCGACCAAGACAAGGCTAATGTGGCCGCCGAGCATAAACGGGCTGTAGCCCAAGCGAAGAAGGACAAAGCAAAGCTGGATGCTGAACTCAAAAAGTACAAACAGACAGTTGCTCAGCTTGAATCAGAGTACGAAGTAGCTCTCGCAAAGCTCAAGGAAAAGGCTGATGCTCAGACTAAAGAATCCATCGAGCAGAGGAAGCAGATTGAAGCCGATTACCAGGAAAAGGTGGCAAAAATAAATGTTAGGTTAAGGCTGAAAAAAGAGGAAGCACTGCTCGCAGGACTGAAGTTGCCCGAAGATACAACCCCACGTATGACCGTGAAGGAATTGCAAATCAGCGGCAACAGCTTAATATCAACTGCCGAATTGTTGAAGCATATGCCTATCGTGTATAACGCCTCTGACAAGCCTCTGCAGGAGGCTGACAGCCAAGACCTTTACGACTTCAGGGTCCTCCACGATATAATTCTGCAGCCCGGCGAGCCTCGCCAGGTTTCCGCAAGAACTATTCAAGGTTTTACCCGCTACGTTCTCTCGATATACCAGAGCAAGAATCATGCTGGCGTGTATGTATATGTTCCCGCAGAGGCGGTAGAAACGAAAAGTCCGGCGGAATTCAAGGAGGGTATCTTACCTATAAAGGTTCTTGAGGCCAAGGTCACCGATATCGCGGTAAGAACGTACGACCCCAGCCAGAACCCGACTAAAAAGGGTTACCTGCGTACTTCTGCGGTTAAGGAGTGGTCGCCCGTGAAAGTCGGGCACGTGGTGAACCAGAAAGAGCTGGATGATTTTGTCAACTTGCTTAACCTCAACCCCGATAGATACGTCTCCGCGGTTGCATCAAAGGGCAAGGAACCAAACTCGCTTATAGTTAGCTATGATATTTACGAAGCAAACCCGTGGCATTATTTTATCCAGGCAGATAACTCCGGCACAAGGGAAAGGCAGTGGAATCCAAGAATCGGCCTTATCAATACCAATCTTCTTGGTATAGACGACGTATTTACTGCGACTTATCAGGCTCCATGGGATTCGCATATCGACGACAATTATTCAATCTACGGTAGTTACGATTTCCCGGTACTCGGTCCCAAGCTGCGTTTTGACATTTATGCAGGGCACAGCGAGTTTGATATAAGCCCGGCGACCGGCTTGTTCGGTTTCCTTGGTAGAGGTACGGTCTACGGCGGCACACTGCGTTACAACGTCTTACAGAACGATGGCTGGTTCTTCGATATTAAAGGTACTATGGAAAGCACAAGGAGTAAAGTTACTCCTTCGCTGTTCCCCTCCTTTTTGGGCAGTGACGTTAGATTTTGGTTGTGGGGAGCGGGCGTTGACGTGCATCGTAGAGATGATATGTCAGATACCTCTATTACATTTGATCACTTTAAGAGCCTGGGCGGCGAATCCAGCGGGGCCGCATTTGCAATGGCAAGGACGAATGCTTCATCCATTTTCGGCATCTACACAACTTCTGCTACTCACAGCCGGTATTTGGACCCCAATAAGGTTAATCGATTAAGTGGGAGTTTCCGGTGGATTGGCTCAGATGAAAGATTGGTGCCCGCAAAAATGACCGTCTTCGGAGGAATGTACTCTGTAAGAGGTTATGATGAATATGAATTTGTTGCCGACGGCGGCATACTCGCCAGCGCTCAATATGAGTTTGACCTGGTCAAATATGACCAGTCCAAGAGAACCGGCCAAGCCAAGGGAAATCCAGAGGCGAACAAAAAACCGTTTGTTAGAAAACTCGCACCGCTGGCCTTTCTTGATTACGGTCGAGCCGAGATAAGAAACCATATCGGAACCGAACAGAAGGGAGAAGAACTCTTCTCTATCGGTACAGGAGCGATTGTCGAGCTCGGTGATAATTTTAGCGGAGCGGTATATTACGGCTGTCCGCTGGCAGCAACCGCCGCCACTGGAAAAGGCAATGGCCGGGTAAACGTCGGCTTAATGTTGCGATGGTAAAGAAATTTCACCCGGCTGCGTAGCCGGGTATCAGGATTAATATTGTATTGATGGAACTAAAAACAAGCATGGTTAAATAGTATAAGGGGATGAATTATGGACGGTATGAGAAGAAATTCGAAAAATTCTTATTTCAGGCAAATTGTGGCATCTTTCCTGGTCAGTTGTATGCTCTTCAACAACGTACCAGTTGTGTTTGCCACACCGGGCGGAGCAAATATTGTGGCAGGTTCGGCCGCAGTTGGACAAGGCGGCAATACTACCACAGTAACGATGGGCTCGGCCCAGGCCGTGATTAACTGGGACAGTTTGAACACCTCTTCGAACGAAGTTCTCCAGTTTCTTAAAGCCAGCGGCGGTTTTGCCGTGCTAAATAGGGTTGTCCAGGGAGGTGCTACCCAATTTAACGGCTCGCTTTTTGGCAATCAGGGCCATATTATAATCGTCAATCCTCAAGGAATTGTGTTCGGACCCACGGCCCTTGTACAAGCGTACAAGTTCACCGCTGCCGGTCTGGACATCTCCAACACAGATTTTATGAACGGTCACTATCAGTTTGTCGCTGGCGATGGCGTTGGAACGGTGTCCAACTACGGCAGAATCTCAGCCGAGCAAGTCGCTCTTATCGGCAAACAAATCCTCAACGCCGGTGTCATAAGTAGTCCCGGCGGATATGTTGTGATGGCAGCCGGAGATAAGGTGTTTCTTGGTCAGGAAGGCAGCAACATTCTTGTGGAAGTAGAGGGCGTTACGGTTCCGGCCGGGACGGATGCCGCGGGTATGGGCGACGTCGTCAACGAAGGTACGATTGAGGCGGCGGGCGGAAAAATCGTCCTTGCTGCAGGCGATACCTTCTCGCGGGCTATCGAAGGCCTTGATGGCTTGTCTCTCGCCGTCAGCGGCGGGACAGGCCGGGTAGGCCAGTTCGGCACTATCAATGCCGACGGCATCGAAGGCGACGGCGGCAGCATTACTCTGACTGCTGGTGATGTAGTTGCTCTCAGCAGTGACAGCGTAACCACCGCAAACGCCGGAACCAACGGCGACGGCGGCGAGGTAATCGTTTACTCACCCGATACGGCACTATTCTGGGAAGATGCAAAGATTGAAGCCAAAGGTGGAAGCGAATCGGGCGACGGCGGATTTGTCGAGGTATCCGGTAAAGAAAGCTTTGAAATATGGGGTTCGGTTGATACCACAGCACCGCAGGGTGCTACCGGTACATTCCTGATAGACCCGACAAACATAACTATAACTACCTCCACCAGTTCTGGTATGACCTGGCACGCCGGATCCCAGCAGTTCTATAATGACTTAAGCGGTCTTTCGCATTGGAATAAGAATCTTAATTATACGGAGGTGCAAAATCAACTGGCAAGCACTAACGTTGAAGTGACCACAACCCCAGGCGGAGGGTTTTTAACCCCTGGCTGGATTAAGGTTAAGCACTCAATAGACTGGAGCAGTGATAACTCGCTCACTCTGACAGCAGATGATTACATCCTTATCGACATCGATGACGCGGCCGCATTTGGCATTAGGAACACCGGCAATGGAAATTTGACACTATTTGCCGACACCGATATCGATGTCTATGACCCAATCACGTTGAGTGGCGGACATCTGGAAATGCTCGGCGGCCAGAATACGCCTGGCTGGTTTAGTAGCGGCAATGCCAATATTAATATCTACGCCAATATCACAGCCGGCAGCATGAGGATAAAGAACGGCAATGACAACTCTGGCGAGCAGAGTTATTCCGGTATATACGTTGCCGACGGCAAGAAGCTTTTGGGTACCACCGGGGACGTCGTTATTGAGGCCGTTCATGACATTGTTCTTGGTACGGGCAATTCGGGCGTCGTTGTAGAGGCAGAAGGAGATGTATTCATCAATGCCGATGAGGATGGTTATGGCGACCCCAAAGGCAGTCCCTCTAATTATCATCCATATCCTTATGGCGGTGGCGACCTTCATGCAAAGGGCGAAATCATCGCCGATGGTGATATCGATATTTTAGGTAATGACATCCTGTTCGAAGCTGCTGTAGATGCCGGTGGCGACCTGACGATAACGGGCACTACAAGTAGAGACAGCAGTGACCAAACACTTTTCAATCCTCTTAGTGGTTGGGGCGATGTTCACGCCGAGGATACCCTTACTGCTGGTGGTACTATCGAGATTTCAGCCGATGATGATACGATATACCTCGATGGCGATGTGACCGCAGAGGGGGGAGATTTACTGCTCAACAACGATACGGTCACTGCCGACGGCGTAACGCTCAAGGCCGATGACGATGTAGTGATAGCGCCTTTGAAGAATGTGACGGCACAAGGTGACCTGACTATCGAGGCTGGCAGCCTGGGAGAGGAGCACGGCGGAGAAATAGACGCCGAAGCTTCAGACCTTATTATGGCTGTTGACGATAAAACACTTGATTTGAAGCAGAATGAAACCCTGGATATAGAGGCCACCTTCAGGTCCATCTATAATAGAGATGACACTGACCTTGTGGCGACAAGCACCTTCGGTACTGTTACCTCCGATGAAGCGGCTGAATGGAAGTCCATAACAGCAGAGGCTTATGACAGCATTATTCTCAGCGATACCGGTGGTGACATAACAACCAAGTTGCTCGAAGCTCACCACGGTAACATTAAAATAACTGCGGATAATTTCGGCCAGCTTCTGGCAAAAGGCAATATAATTGCTTATGAAGGTGACGTAGCTCTATACGCAGATTACGGCATCGTAGTAAGTGACGCCAAAATGATTAAAGCTGGTCAGGATGTGATGATAGGCTTTGACGAAGGTACCGGTACGTATAATAGCGATGTGACGCTGACCGGCGAAGGTGACTTGACGGTTGAAGCAGACCAGAATATCACGCTCGGCGGAGATGTTGATGCATCCAGCTCGACCTCTGGTGATTTGGTGCTTTGGGCGGACAAAGATGATGACGATGAAGGCGATATGATTGCCTATGGCACCATCACTAATCCCGGCGGTGATATAGATATTTATTCATCCGACAGTACGACAGAGCTGTGGGATGATGTAATATTAGCCGGCGACCTTACCCTGCATAACAACACTGTGATGAAGGCTGCTGGTAAGATACTCCAGTCGACCGGCGATGACGTCATTTTGGCAGCCGATAAGACGCTGTCCAGCGATTATGACCTGACTATTGATGCAGACGACGACATACTATTAGGTCTCACTGATGTCGTTCATCACTGGACCAACCAGGACGTTGGCTCTGGCGGCGATGTCTCAGCAAACGGTGACCTGACAATGACTGCCGGAGATGATATTCATGCTCATGGCACACTTACAACTACGGCTGTCGGCCCTGATGACGGAGTCGGGAACATAGAACTGACTGCATCGGGCACTACGATACACTTGTACGACGATGTGAGTGCCGATGTTGCTGACGATGGTGATATAATCCTGCACAACAATACTGAGACTGCTGCCGGTGTAACGCTGCAAGCCGGCCAGCATGTAATTCTGGAAGCAGGCAAGACGCTGGACGGTATGGGTGACTTGACCATTATCGCGGGCAACGACATCATGCTCGGTGATGTCCTGTCTAATTCCGATCCTACAGTAGGAACAGCCGGTGATGTAACGGCTGCCGGAGACCTTATAATGAATGCCGGCGACTCGATATATGCCCATGGTACACTTACCACCACGGATGCATCTGTGGGTGAAGGCAATATCGAACTTAGTGCATCAGATACAACGATACACTTGTACGATGATGTGAGTGCCGATGTTACTGATGATGGTGATATTATCCTGCACAACAATACTGAGGTCGCTGCGGACAAGACCCTGGCGGCCGGCGGAGATGTGACACTCGATGACGGCAAAACTCTGGAAGGCAAAGGTAACTTGACCGTTAAGGCTGGCGAGAATATTACTCTTGGCGGTCCCGTAACTGCCGATGGTGACCTGTACCTGTATGCTGATTATGACATAGTAGCTGATGATTTCGTTGAAGATAATACTGGCGATATGTATGCTAAGAGCGATATAACGACCACTTCAAGCGATTTAGAGGTTTATGGCCAGAACATTCAAGTAGATGGAGATGTTGATTCTTCTGGAAACATATCGATGTGGGCAGCAGACAATATCACCTTAGGCAACGATGTTTTGAATGATTCTGTCGAAGCGGACTTTGATATCGAGCTGTATGCCGATTATGATAAGGATGATGAGCAGTTTGTCGAAGATGGTGTTGGCGATGTGCATGCCATGAGCACTATAACGACCGGCTCAAGCGATTTAGAAGTTTACGGCGAAAATATTCACATCGAGGGGTCTGTTGATTCTACCGGAGACGTCAAGATGTGGGCAGCCGACGACATCACGTTGGATGATAGTGTGGAGTCGGAAGGTGATATGTACCTGTATGCTGATTTGGATGTTCCTAATGAGAAGTTTGTTGAAGATAATACTGGCGATATGCACGCCCTGAGCTATCTGAAGACTAACTCAAGCAACATTACCGTCTATGGCCAGAACATTCAAATTGACGGGTACGTTGATTCTTCTGGCGACATCAAGATGGGAGCAGCAGACAATATCACCTTAGGCGATAATGTTTCGGAAGATTCGGTGATTGCTGACGGTGATATCTGGCTTCTTGCTG
>Ga0315312_1002190_pt1 | contig 13847 bp, 7 predicted proteins | sample TDP7_MG_FD_203629 | JGI IMG/M metagenome (GOLD analysis project Ga0315312, IMG submission 203629) | Freshwater sediment microbial communities from Lake Towuti, South Sulawesi, Indonesia - TDP7 | ecosystem: Environmental > Aquatic > Freshwater > Lake > Sediment | place: Indonesia: South Sulawesi... | reverse complement strand
AACAGCGTGCCTCCGTATGCCGAGCAAACCGTCATTCATGGCGGTGGCCAGTCGATGCCGTTAGGTTACGACAACGGCGGAACTGGTGGCAAAGCCCGTTACTCAGAGACGTTCCGAGAGTGGGTTTCGCCACAGGATTGGACCAGATACAACGTTAAGGCCTTAACACTGTACGTGCAGGGCAATCCGCCGGACCTTCTTGAGAGTCCGCCCGGCACATACACGATGAGCGCCGAAGGCACAGATATCTGGGGCGGGACCGACGAGTTCCGCTACATGTACAAGCAGCTCTCCGGCGACGGCGAGATCATTGCCAAGGTTGTCAGCATAGGCGGGCCGGGCAACAACGAATGGCGAAAGGCAGGCGTTATGATTCGTGAGACGCTCGATGGTGCATCCAAGCATGCGTTCATGGCCGTTACACCATTAGCAAGTCACGGTCTGGCTTTCCAGTATCGTGACGGCGTCCAGGCCGGCGATTCCGACAGCGAGCATGGTGTTGACAATCAGACCGCACCCTACTGGGTCAAGCTGGTACGCAAGGGCAACACATTCACGGGCTATCATTCGCCCGATGGCATCAATTGGACGATGAAAGACCCCAGTGGCGCCGAAACTGATGCCAGCAACCCAGTTACAATCACGATGGCTGCGAATGTTTATATCGGCTTAGCTTTGACCAGCCATCAGAATGATGTATTGTGCGTGGCTCAATTCAGCAACGTTTCCGTTAGTGGCTCAGTTACAGGCGCCTGGACGGTCGCCGACATTGCTTCGACTGTCACCGGCACTAACACTGCCGAGCCGTTGTACGTGGCTGTGGAAGATAGCACTGGCAAGGTTAAGGTGGTCAACAATGCTGATCCGCTTGCCGCGACACAGGTAAATTGGCAGGAGTGGAACATTAACTTGACTGAATTCAGCGGTGCAGGCGTGAATTTGAAGGCGGTCAAGAAGATGTATATTGGTCTTGGCAACCGTGCCAGTCCTAAGGCTGGCGGTACGGGCAAGATATACATTGATGACATCAGGGTTTATCCCAGCAGATGTATTCCTTCGCTTGGTAAGCCCGCTGCTGATTTGAGTGGCAACTGTGTCGTTGACTACGCAGACCTGGATATCATGGCCAACGAATGGCTTGACAAAGGTGCTGCTGTTGTAGCTGATTTGGATGGCGATGATGATGTTGATGCCAAGGACTTTGCTGTATTAGCGGATGCCTGGCTTGAGCAGCTCTTGTGGCCGTAATTGCAGTGTGTTGTGAATATTTAGCCCTGCCCACCTGTGGGCAGGGCTAACCCCCGGCACAGGTCCGGGGGCTAAACGCTAACACCGTTTCGGGGCCTATCCCTGTGTTTGGGGATAGGCCCTATTCCATTCACGGTGGTCTAATTTAACTTACATTAGAAGTCTTCATCAGGACCTTCAAAAAGGACGGGGATGCCATAATTCGTTGGGTATTCTGGCTGGCCCCTCCAGGTTCGTTTTGGACAGAAACGAACCTGCTGGGGCTGGCTATGACCCTTTTGCAAAGGGCTTTGAAAGGAAATCCCGAAGATCAAAATGTATTTTAGCTTTTCTATCCTGGCGAAGAGAAAAATAAAGCGATGCTAAATTATGATGAATATAACTATCGAAATGACGGTTACGCTTGTGCGCATAACGCAGTATATTCTCATAAATCCTTATAGCATCCTCAAACCTGCCTTGGTATATGGCCTCTTCAGCCCGACGTATCGCCTTTGTCGGATGTTTTTTCTTTTTTCCATAAGGCCACTGCCCTTTTTGAACAAATAGCTTCGGATCAAAAGTCGTTGTGGCCCCCGCCTGCGCGGGGGCAAGCTTGCCCCTGCGAAAGCAGGGGCTCTGCCATATAGGATTATCGTCTGAAAGGCCAGGCATAAACGGCTGTGCAACATCCTTCCAGTTAATACCTTTGCCGAAGCGTCCTCTGTCGAACACAGCAACGATGAGTTTTCCAACGAGCCTTTCTATTAAATCTGTTTTTTCCTTCGATTCCGTTAGCAACTTTTCCTGAAGATGTTGTAATTTTTCTCTCTCATCCTGGCTAACCTCATTCTGGTGAAAGTAATGCATAAAATAATTTACCGTGCGAAAATCCGGGATTATCATTCCAGATTTCGCTGCAAACCGAGAGAGCCGATTATGATACTGTCGATAAACTGCCTCTTCGCTACAGCAATGTTCGATAAGTCTTACCAGATCGGCTGCAACGCCATCAAAAAATTGGCATCTTGATAGATGACAGCGGTGCGCAGCTTCTTCCCAATCCACAATTGTTAAGGAATTATCAAAGAAGAGGGTGTTATTAAAATGGACTTCATAATGGACTAATCCGGTATCGTGATTTTTGCGCATTTCTGCAATTATTTGAGCGTGATGTCGGTGCATCCACGATAGTGCTTTTTCAAACGCCTTGCACATTTGTTGTTTTGAAGTAGCGACCTCAATTTCATCTAACATCTGATAAAATCTGGTATCTAATTCATCGCCAAATCTTGAATCGTCAGGATGCTCTACGCCCCAGATAGAAAAGGCTATCGGCTCGCCTTTATATAAAAGCTCTTTGTCCTGGTATATTCCCATACCAATGGGTACCATTACTGCTCGGCCCTGTGATAGCGCATATCCCGAAAGGACAACTTCGTTTATTACGCTGCGAAATCTTTTCGCTCTATAAGGCTCACCCACATCATACCTGAAGAATTCGGTTGTCCCATCAGGATTTGTGTTTGGAATCAAATATGGAATGTTACCTGCACCGAGCATACGGATATGGCGGATTTCGCCTTTTTTAATCCTTAAAATCCTATCGGTTACTCCTTTAATCTTAATCGCCCGCACCCAGCGGTTATTCACCTTAAAGTAATCTTTGGGGTCTAATTTAATTATTACACTCGTTAGTTTAGAAATATCACCAAAATCTTTCAGGTAAATAACCCTACGAATCTTTTCAAGATATTTGCGGGGAAGTTTATTTTCCGTCTGAACAAAGAACCCCCAATATGGAGAAACAATTCCTGCATCTCTATTTTGTACTTTAAAGTCCTTTAGGCTTCTGATGCACGATTTGATTTGCCTCAGGGTCATTTCAGAAGAGATATTTCTTAGCACTTTCAGATTGTTGACCGGTGAACTTGCCACTTTGTATGATTCTCTGTCTTTATCCTTTGTTGTGATGGGATTGGCCATTGTCTGGTTATGTTCTTCCTAAAAATGAGCAATCCTCAGCCTCTATCCAATTCGATTATATTGAAAAAAGCGTAGTAGCTCACGATGTTGGTAAAAAATAACAGAAAAATTTGGCCAATTGGGGCCTTTTTGCCTTGGATGAGCTGCACGGCTGGGTATATGCCCAGCCAAAAAGGGGGTGAAAGACTCTGCTGGCACGCGTCGCTCGGCTGGCCCGCCTTACGTCTGGTGGGCTGGTCGGATGTGGATTCATGTCGCTTTGGCTGTGCTCAGTCGCTTTATCCCTGTCCCTTCGACAAGCTCAGGGCAGGCTCTGAGCCAAGTCGCAGGAATAGACCTGCGGGTAGGCTCTCGCACGCTCGATACCGCCAAAGAGCTTATCGCCTCGGTGGCCTTGTTAGGTAGGACCACCAGCACTTCTGATGCTGAGCGTCTCAACGGCACTATTACGACGTACTACCCCTTAATGAGAGGTCAGGGGAATTGCACCGTTTCAATTCATCTATCCCCAGCATGCCACAGCTTTTTTTTATTCTTGGGAAAAAAGTCTGGAAAAAACACTTGACGCTGTACATAGCAGGTCATATGTTATAAATTAAGTATGTCAGCCCTTTTGGTTAGATCATAGTAAGATAAGGCTGTCGAATCAAGATTGGTCTTAGCAAAGGGTTAGACATGGACATTACGGGAAAGGACGCCGGTTTTGTTCGTGGCAGGCATGACGTATTCTTCGGACTGGATGTGGATAAGCATAGTATCGCTGGTTCCACACTATATCACTCAAAAGAGAAAAGGATTTTGAAGACGCCCAACAATGGCAGGATGCCGACTAATTACATCCACAGACACTTCCCAGATAAACCAGTTGCCCCGACTCATAAGTCAGGTTCCACAGGCTACGGTTTTAAGTGTAAAGTGTCTAAAGTGCGGAGTGCCTGAAGTGCCTAAAATTATAACTTTCAACTTTAGCTCACTTTAGACACTTTAGGCACTGCTGGGCCAAAGCCGAGCAGGCCCAAAGGATGACCGATGTCTATTGGCGGAGTAAGAGGAAAGTAAAACAAATACGGCCCTAAAAAAGAGACAGGCAGTTTTTTATAAGACGCGTTGGGTTTGTGGTCAGGGGAATTAAGGGAGCCTAATCGTGCGTATTGCTATATTATCTTGGGAGTCACTTTATTCGGTCGCTGTGGGGGGCGTTGCTGTCCATGTGAGCGAACTGGCTGCTGCGCTGGCGAGAAAAGGTCACCAGGTACACGTTTTCACCCGGCGGACGCCCGCTCAGCGAAGTCACGATTGCATAGGCGGTGTCCACTATCATCGCTGCACGTACCTTTCTCACAATGACTTCGTGGACGATGTCAACAATATGTGCCGGTCTTTTGTAGACCGCGTTTTTGAAGTCGAAGACTTTATTGGCCGTTTTGACTTGGTCCACGCCCATGACTGGCTTTCAGCCAACGCCATGATCTGGATCAAGCAGGGACGCGGACACAATTGTGTTTTGACTGTCCACGCAACCGAGTATGCTCGGTGTGGCAACAGTTTCCCGCCTGGTCGCTCGGTCCGCATCAGGCATCAGGAGCGTGCCGGAACTTACTGGGCCGATCGGGTCATTGCAGTCTCACAGGCAACAAAGAACGAACTAATGTGGATGTACGAGGTGCCCGACTGGAAGGTATCGGTGGTTTACAACGGAGTAAACCCTTCGCGCTTCGAGTTTGCTACCGATACCGGGGAAGACAAAAGACGCTATAATATCGCTCCATTAGATCCCACGGTTTTGTTCTGTGGCCGATTGGCTTGGCAGAAAGGTCCCGACCTTTTAGTGGAGGCTATCCCTTCGATCCTCAGGTTTCACCCTAACGCAAAGTTTATCTTTGTCGGTGATGGAGAGATGCGGCATGGGCTGGAGACACGGGTAGACCGACTTGGGGTCGCCCATGCCACGCGATTTTTAGGTCGTCGTGATGGCGAGGAGCTTATCCGTTTGTTTAAGTTAGCAGATGTGATCTGCGTGCCGAGCCGGAACGAGCCGTTTGGAATTGTTGTACTGGAGGCCTGGAGTGCCTGCAAACCTGTGGTTGTGACTCAGGTTGGGGGCCCGAGCGAGTATGTCTGGCACGATGTGAACGGCCTGAAGACCGAACCGAATCCCACTTCCGTAGCCTGGAGCCTGTGTACGGTTTTTTCTGATTTTGAGCGAGCCCGCTGGATGGGCCGTAATGGCAGAAAGGCTGTGGACGACTGCTTCACCTGGGACATGATCGTGGAGCAGACACTTGCCGCCTATAGACAGGTCTGTCCGAACGGTCAATTGCCACCGGCCGTCCCTGCAGAGGGCATCTGGAGAAATCAGGCCAAACCACTTGAGTTGTTTGCAAACCTAAGATTAGGGATTAACCAGGATGGAGTTGGTGCCGGCCAGACACTTGCCTCCTACAAAGAACGCCTCGTGCAAGTAGGGCTTCACCCGGAACAGGACAACGGCAGTTTAATCCTGAAGGGAGACTTCGAAACCCTGTTAGCTGCCATCGAACGGTGCCATCAACAGATGCACCAAACGGGGCTGACTCACGTAGCGTGCTCACTTGATCTGGAAACATCCGTTTCTTCGGGTGAAAGTTCTGGCGCCAGCCAGGCAAGCACCAGGGTAGAAAACCAACAACAGGCGTAACTGCGATTTATCCGCCAGATTTACCCGCCAGACGGACGGCGGGCGAGCGGCGGATTTACAGTAAGGAGATTCATTGCAAGGATGCAAACGGCCAAAGGCGCAAAAACGACTCGACTGAACTCGCCGAAGTCTCAGAAGGATAAAGCTGTCGGCAGCTTCTGTCTTGTCTTGCATGGGCATATGCCTTACGTGCTACATCACGGACTCTGGCCGCATGGAGAGGACTGGTTATATGAAGCGGCAGCCGAGTGTTATCTGCCGCTGCTTGCTCTGATCGATGAATGCGAGCGTCTTAACTGTAATCCGCAACTGGCGATCAGCCTGACGCCTGTATTGCTTGAACAGCTTGCCCATGAAGACTTCAGGTCTGGATTTGAAAAATACCTTATAGAGCGGGCCAAACAGGCGCGGAGGGATATGGCCGACTTCAATTCCCGATCCAGTCGGGAACCTAGCCAGCCGGACCCCACCCGGTGGGAACCTGCGCACATGGCCTACCTTGCTGACCGGTGGAAACTGTTCTTCAGCGGTCTGGCCGAACAATTCGACCGAATTGAACGTGATATCCCGAAAGCCTTTGCAAAGCAAATGGACCGTGGTCTTATTCAGATCCTCACATCCAGCGCGACACACGCATATTTGCCACTTTTGCTTGAGGACTCCTGCGTGCGGGCACAGATCCGTGCGGGCGTCAGTAGTTCAGAACGTATCCTTGGATTGCGACCCACAGGGGTATGGCTACCTGAAGGGGCGTATCGACCTGCCGGTCCATGGAACCCGCCCATCCCGTGGGGCGCCAAGAACAGTCGCCTCGGAATCGACCAGATCGTCACGGACGAAAACCTTTCACACTTCTTTGTGGAGTACCACTCGGTGGCAAACAGTAACGTACGCGAGCCGGTTTTGGTCAACACCAATGGAAATGGCAGCAGACCGCCTGCTGCCTTCGCCCGTGATCCAGAGATTTGTAAGCAGGTTTGGTGTGGGTTCGTCGGCTATCCTGCCGACGGCGTGTACCTGGAGTTTCATAAGAGGCACGGCCCGCGGCGAGGCCTGCGATATTGGAAGGTTACCAACCGGAGTTTCGGTCTCGATGGCAAGCAGTTGTACCATCAAAACGATGTCGCCGGGAAAATTTATGAACATGCCAGGCATTTCTGTTACCAAGTCAAAAGGCGGTTGACTGAGTATTACCAGCGGACGGGCCGGCGTGGAGTCGTTGTGGCCTGTTTTGATGCTGAACTTTTTGGCCATTGGTGGTTCGAGGGACCTCGCTTTTTGCATGACGTGCTACTGACCCTCAATGCCGACCCAGATGTGGAGCTGTGCACGCCGCAGGCTTACCTGGAAAAGTATCCACCCCAGGCCAGCGTGTCGCTATCGGAAGGCTCTTGGGGCGAGGGCGGCGATCACAGGGTCTGGACTAATCAGAAGGTTGACTGGATGTGGCGCATAGAGTATCACTGCGAGGCCCTTTTTGGCAAGCTGACTTATCATCTGCCTTGGCGAAAGCACCAGGCGCTTCGCGAAATTCTCGAAAGGGCCGGCCGGGAACTGCTGCTGCTGCAAGCCAGCGACTGGCCATTCGTAATCGCACGCGGTCAGGCTGATGATTATGGTATCAAGAGATTTATGGGGCATGTCGCACGATTCGAATGCCTTACTGATATTGCAGAGAACACTGCTAACGATTTGAAGTACCTCGACAACCTCAACAAGGTGCAGATATTCGATTTGCTGGATGCTGAAGTACATGATGTAATTTTCCCCAAGATCGACTTGAACTGGTGGAATATGTGAGGGCTGCTGACGCGTTTTTACCGCAGAGCACGCAGAGAAACCCCGCCATGGTGATGGCGGGGTTAACCGGTTAGCCCCCAAATTTATTTGGGGGTTTTCCTCTGCGGTCTCGGCGTTCTCTGCGGTGGAATATGTGAGGGCTTGACAGATGAGAATTGCGATGTATGCATGGGAAAGTCTGCATTCGATCGCTGTCGGTGGCGTAGCGGTCCATGTGACTGAGTTAGCCGCTGCTCTGCAGCGCCGCGGTCACGAAGTGCACGTGTTTGTTCGCTTAGGCCAGGGACAAACAACGTACGCACTGATTGACGGTGTCCATTACCATCGCTGTCCTATTGATCTGCATCTTGATTTTGTCACAGAGATGAACAATATGTGTAACAGCTTTGTTTATTTTATGGGCCAGACTGAAGCCTATCAGAACGCACGCTTCGACATAGTACATGGGCACGATTGGCTCTGCGCTAAAGGAATCGTTCAGGCTAAGAATGATCGGGGCAGCCGAGTCGTGATGACTTTTCACTCCTCTGAATATGGGCGATGTGGGAACAATCATTATGGTGGGCAGGCGGAACGTATCCGGGTCGTTGAGGCTGAAGGCGCCTACTGCGCCGACCGTGTCATCGCGGTCTCAGGGCCCTTAGCCGAGGAAATCAAGAGGCAATACAATATACCCGATTGGAGACTGCGGGTCGTACACAATGGGATTAACTGCCACCGTTTTGATGGTTATATTGATCCTGGGGTCTGCCGGCGAACCTATGGAATCGGACCGCTGGATCCGATGGTGCTGTTCGTAGGAAGGGTGACGACACAAAAGGGGCCTGACCTGCTGCTGGAGGCGACCCCGGCTATTTTGTGCAATCGCGGCGATGCCAAAATCGTATTTGTAGGTGACGGACACCTCAAGGACAATCTGCAAAGGCGAGCGCAGCAGTTACGCGTTGCTCATGCAGTTCGATTCTTAGGCGCTATGGATCCAAATGGAGACCTTGTCAACCTGTTCAAAAGCACCGATGTTGTCTGCGTGCCAAGTCGAAATGAGCCTTTTGGAATCACGGTTCTTGAGGCCTGGGCAGCCGGAAAACCAGTTATTGCTACACACAATGGGGGACCACGAGAGCTAATATCTCATGGACAAGATGGCTACCTTGTCTACGATAGTCCACAGTCAATCTGCTGGGGGGTCAACGAAATTTTTCACAACTTTGATCATGCCCGGTGGATGGGCCAGAACGGCCGGGTAAAAGCTGCTTACGGTTTTAGCTGGGACACAATCGCCGCCCGTACCGAGAACATTTACCAGGAATTGTTTTAGCGTAGAGCGTTTAGCGTTCAGCGTTCAGGTCTCTACGCTGTACGCTGCACGCTGTCACCAGGTGCCTACCTATGGATGTAACTACGTTAGCTTCGGGACTGAAAGATTTAGCTCGTAACTTTTATTGGGGCTGGCATCCGGAGGTAATCGCGATATTCCGTGACCTTGATCCAGAACTGTGGCGAGCAGTCAACCACAATCCCACCAAGTTTCTTTCTCGGCTGGCAAAGAATGTGCTGGAGGAAAAAGGTACAGAACCGGTTCCAGAGACTCGTTTGACCGGTGCCCTTGAGCAAGTACGCCGCTATCTGGAAACCGAAGATGCGTGGGGACTTTGGCACGCAGGTCCTCTTCGCGTCAGTCCCGTGGCTTATTTCTCGGCTGAATTTGGCCTCCACGAGTCACTGCCGATCTATTCGGGTGGGCTCGGCGTGTTGGCTGGAGACCATCTAAAGGCTGCCTCGGACTTAGCAATTCCAATGGTTGGCGTGGGCCTGTACTATACTAAGGGCTACTTTGACCAGATCGTAGATACAAGCGGATGGCAGCGCGAACGTTATCTCAACTTCGATATCAGTGACCTGCCTCTGGAGCCCGTTGCAGATGAATATGGCCAGCCTGTTCGCGTAACTGTACAGATGGGCTCAGGCGACATCCGCCTCGGAGCCTGGAGTACGGCTGTAGGCCGTAACCGCCTGATTCTGCTGGACACAAATGTAGATGGCAACTCTGATCGAGACAAAGCCGTAAGTTCTGCTCTGTATAGCGGAGACGATGATCTGCGCATTCGACAACAGATCGTTCTGGGAGTGGGGGGCCTACGAATGCTTACTGCGATAGGCATCCGTCCAGGTGTGGTTCATCTAAATGAGGGCCACACGGCCTTTGCAGTCTTAGAGCTGATAAGAAGCCTGATGGAACGTGATGGCCAGACGTTCGAAAACATGCGAGAACTGGCTGCCGCCATGACGGTGTTTACCTTGCATACGCCAGTGGAGGCTGCGGTCGATCGATACAAACCGGAGCTAATAGAACGAGTGCTGGAGCCGCTGCGGCAGCAATTGAGAATATCCAAATATGAGCTGCTTTCCCTGGGGCGGGTCAATCCGAATGATGAACGCGAACCTTTTTGCCCAACGGTTCTGGGACTGAAAATGTCACGGTGGCGAAACGGCGTGTCCGCGTTACATGCCCGCGTCAGTCGAGCTATGTGGCGCAGGATCTGGCCACAACTACCGCAATCCGCAGGATGCCTTACGGCAGAAAAGGTCCCGATAGGTTTTATCACAAACGGCGTGCATGTTGCAACATGGCTGGCCCAGCAGATGGACGAGCTTTATAGCCGATACCTGGGCAAAGATTGGCAGGAAAGATTGGACGATCCCGAAACCTGGAGGAGAATAACAGAGATCAGTGATGCCGAACTCTGGGAAACGGACCAGTTCCTGCGAAACCACTTGATCGAGTATGTCCGGCGCAATGCCTTTGCTCAGGCCAAAGCCAGAGGGGAGTCCGAAGAGATTTGCAAGGCGGCACAAAGCTGTCTTAGACCGTCTATTCTTACCATCGGATTTGCCCGTCGTATGACCGTATACAAGCGTGGCGATTTTCTACTGCGCGATTTGAATTGGCTGGACCATATCGTCAACCACCCCGAGCGGCCAGTCCAGTTCATCATCGCCGGCAAGGCCCATCCGAAGGATGAGCCAGCCAAAAAGATTCTTCAGCAAATTTTCCGGCTTACCCGTGACCGACGGTTTCTTGGCCGAGTCGTCTTTTTGGAAAACTACGATATTAACGTAAGCAGGCATTTGGTGCAGGGAGTCGATTTATGGTTAAGTACGCCTCGCCGGCCTCTGGAAGCGTGCGGCACCAGCGGCCAGAAAGTGGCCATAAATGGAGGTCTGAACCTTTCGGTTCTTGACGGCTGGTGGGCGGAGGCTTATGATGGTACAAATGGTTTTGCCATTGGTTTGCCAAGTGAACATTCCAATTGGGAGCGCCAAGACTATTTGGATACGCGATCTTTTCATGAGGTCTTGGAAAACAAAGTTATTCCGTTATTTTATGACCGTGGCTCAGATGGCATTCCCCACAGGTGGGTAGCGATGCAAAAACGTTCGCTGCAGACACTGGTATGGCGATTTAACGCACGCCGGATGCTGTTGGACTATACGCTGGGCTATTATTTGCCCGCCGTTGGTGGCGTGACTTCATCGTTACCCATCAATTCTAACCCCCAAATACATTTGGGGGCTAACCGTTTAACCCCGCCATCACCATGGCGGGGTTTCACTGCGTCCTGAGCAAAGTCTAAGGATTCTAAATTATCGTATGACGTTGTCGTCAATTCCGGAATATATCGATGGCCTTCCAAATATCTGTGGCTCAGAAAAGCTCGTGGCTGAAGCTCTCGCAGCCCCCGCGTCTTCCTGTCGGAAGACAGGAGCGGGGGCAATCTATCTGCCTGAGAGCGGCATTGATTTTGCTATTATCCGCAGTGCTTTTGCCATAGCCCTTCACATGCATCAACCTCTGATTCCTGCTGGTGGCCCCGCACCAATTGAACTCTGGAACAAAGACCAATCCCCCGCACCAGCCGGACCGCATTGCTCCGGTTCAATTGGTGCGGGGCAGACCGCCAGCATCATCAGCAACCTTAAGTACATGATGGACCACCCTGAAATCGCCGATAGCCACAACGCACCGATTTTTCTTTGGTGCTATAAGCGCATGGGCGAGTTTATCCCGCAGTTAGTCCAGAAAGGTGTGCAACCCAGAGTGATGCTCGATTACTCAGGCTGTCTGCTTCACGGACTCTGTCAGATGGGCGCCAGTGACGTGATAAATAATTTAAGAAAAATTACCTGTGAGCCAGCATACCGCCGATGTGTTGAGTGGCTTGGATCGGCCTGGGGCCATCCGGTAGCACCATCGACACCGGTGCAGGATTACCGCCTGCATGTGCGAGCCTGGCAGCACTTTTTCGCTGCGCTTTTTGGTTTCGAGGCACTGGCCCGCGTCCGGGGTTTTTCTCCAAGTGAAATGGCTCTGCCCAACCATCCTGATGTGTGCTATGAGTTCGTAAAGACCCTCAAGGAGTGTGGCTATCGCTGGGTCCTGGTACAGGAGCATACGGTGGAGAGGGTCAAGGATGGAGGCCCGGTAACTCAGCCTCACGTGCCCCATCGGCTGGTGGCGAAAAATTCGCAAGGCCAAATTCTTACTATCACCGCCATTATTAAAACTGGCGGCAGTGACACAAAATTAGTTGGTCAAATGCAGCCCTACTATGAGGCCAAGGAACTAAACCGTACAGAATTAGCCCCCGCCCCTAGGGCGGGGGGACCTCGGCCACAGGGGCCGAGGCTAAACATTCCTCCGGTAGTAACACAAATCGCTGATGGGGAAAACGGAGGGGTGATGATGAATGAGTTTCCATCCAAATATATGTCGGTTTCCGCCGAATGCTCAGGCACCCAGACGCCTGCCGTGAACATTACAGAGTATCTGGAGTACCTTGAAAGCCTGGGTATTTGTGAGCAGGACTTTCCACCAATCCAGCCAATTATGCAGAAACGGATCTGGGACCGATTCAAAGATGCTGGCGGAGACCAGGCCCTTGCGAAGGTAATTGAGCGGTTAAGAAAGGAAGACCCAAGGTTTCACATGGAAGGTGGTAGCTGGACCAATAACATCTCGTGGGTGCGGGGTTATGAGCACCTGCTCGGGCCTATGGAGTCTGCAAGTGCAATGTTTGCCGAAAAAGTACTGAAAGCGGGGATTTCAACATCGGACCGATGGTATCGTGATGCTCTTTACCATCTGCTGATGACCCAAACGAGCTGTTTTCGTTACTGGGGTCAAGGGATTTGGACGGACTACGGCCGCGAGCTTTGTCGGCGAGCCATGGAGATTTTAAAATGCCACTTTTGACCAGTTGACCACAGATTACACAAACGGCGTTCTGAGCCCTTCGCTTCGCTCAGGGTAAACTCCGCCGAGCCGTCAGCCCTGAGCCTTGCCGAAGGGGAAGAATCTGGCCGCATGTCAGATGTTTCGGCTGCGCCTCAACACTGAAATCTGTGGATCAGAAAATCATAGCTATCTTTCGTAGCTAAGTTTTTTGGGTAGTACATCATAATGTTGGCAAAAGGAACGCAAAATTTAGGCTGACAACGGTTATCTGGCCACGTTCTTATACCCGAAGGCCATCCGCATGACAGAACCTTTCAGAAGTCAGAAGTCGCAAGACAGAGGTCAGAGATCAGAAATCAGAAGTCAGAATTCTGTCTTCTGTCGTCTGCCTTCTGTCCTCTGTCGTCTGTCTTCTGTCGAGAGGCATGTCACTCGGCTCCAACTGGATTTTGCCGTAGCCAAGCAGGGTGCCGGTGGCGCGAGCGAGGTTTATCTGAGCGATTTCGTATTCTACAAGAGCCCATATTTTTCGTAATTGTGCATCGGCCAGGCGTGCTGCGGCGTAAAGCACCTCTGTACTCGTGCGGAACCCAAGTTGAAACTGGGATTGTTCGACCTTGTAATCGCGGTAGGCAGCTTCTACACCCTGAGCCGCAGCCAGAATTCGGCGCCAGTTTTGCCGCAGTTCATTTACCGCCTCCTGCACTTCCTGGCGAATTATCAATCGCAATTGGTCACGTGTCAGGCGATTTCGGAGCTGCTCAAGCCTGGCACGATACAAGCGTGCATAAGCTGCCTCGTTACCTATAGGGATTGCCGCGGACAGGCCTATTGAATGGTCAGCAAACGAATTGTCGGCCAGATCTTCAATGGCACCGCCAATCGTACCCGACTGGCTCCTTGCCACATAGCTGTAGTCGA
>Ga0315312_1002189_pt1 | contig 13852 bp, 11 predicted proteins | sample TDP7_MG_FD_203629 | JGI IMG/M metagenome (GOLD analysis project Ga0315312, IMG submission 203629) | Freshwater sediment microbial communities from Lake Towuti, South Sulawesi, Indonesia - TDP7 | ecosystem: Environmental > Aquatic > Freshwater > Lake > Sediment | place: Indonesia: South Sulawesi... | reverse complement strand
TTTTTCTAATTCTTCTGAAACATACCCTGGATTAACTTTTGGAAAATCAAGTAAGAAAACACTCGGAACGGTTAACTGATGACTGATGACTGATGACTGAAAACTAAGGAATGCTTCTTCAGCAGTAAAAGAAAGTAGAGGAGCGAGCATCGGTAGGAGAACAAGCAAAATTTCGTAAAGCACTGTCTGTGCAGCACAACGTTCTGTAGAATTTTCCCCAAAGGTATAAAGTCTATCTTTCAGCACATCAAGATAAAATGTGCTTAAATCAAGAACAAGAAAATTATGTATCGCCCGCATTGCCCGATGGAACTCGTAGTTCTCGTAAGCATCGGTAACTTCGGCAATCAATTTTTGCAAACGATGTAAAAGGTAGCGGTCAATTTCCCAAAGGGTCTGATATTCAACCTTTTTCTCGGGTGAAAAATCAAACAAATTACCAAGAAGGTAACGAATTGTATTGCGTATTTTACGATAAGTTTCAGCTAATTGCTCAAGTATTTCCGGTGAAATCCTTACATCTTCACGATAGTCAGAAATTGCTACCCAGAGACGGACAATTTCTGCACCGTATTTTTCAATCACTTCTTGTGGTGAGATGACATTGCCAAGAGATTTATGCATCGCCCTCCCTTGACCATCAAGGACAAAACCATGGGTAAGTACAATTTTATACGGCGCAGAATTTTCTAAAGCAACCGCTGGGATTAACGATGTTTGGAACCAACCACGATGCTGGTCAGACCCTTCAAGATACATATCAGCAGGCCAAGATAAATCCGGATTTGTTTTCAAAACTGCCTCGTGGGATACACCTGAATCAAACCAGACATCAAGAATATCGTTTTCTTTACGAAATTTACTTGCCCCGCATTGTAGACATTTTGTCCCCACAGGTAAAAGTTCTTCAGTTGTTTTTGAAAACCAGATATCTGAACCTTCTTTTTCAACAAGTTTTTCTACATTCTCAATTACTTTTACATCAAGTAAAGGTGTATTACATTTCTCACAATAGAAAATGGGCAAGGGAACACCCCAGAAACGTTGCCGGGATAGACACCAATCCGGACGGACTGAAATCATTCCCCGAATTCGTTCAATACCATAATTTGGCACCCATTTAACTTTTTCAATTATTCCCAGCATTCTTCTGCGCAAATCGTTTTGTTCAACATTTAAAAACCATTGTTCAGTAGCACGAAAAATAATTGGATTCTTACAACGCCAGCAGTGTGGATACTGGTGGACGACTTCACTGGAATAAACTAACCGTCCTTTTTGTTCTAATTCTTCAATAATTAAACCGTTTGCTACAAAAACATCAATACCAGAAAGTTTTTCTATCTCTTTGGTAAATTCTCCTTGTTCATTAACCGGCGAGAATATCGGCAAATTATGTAGTGCACCGATTATATAATCTTCTTCACCGTGTCCGGGGGCAATATGCACAATCCCGGTTCCTTCTTCAAGAGAGACAAAATCAGCAAGGATACTTATTGATTCTCTATCTAAGAATGGATGTTCACATTTTATGTTTTCCAATTTTTCACCTAGGAAAGTGGCAATTATCTGGCAATTCTCTAAACCAATTTGCTCCGTTACTCTTGGGAGAAGTTCCTTGGCTAAAATAAGATTTTCTGACTTTTCTCCTCTTACTAAACATTTCACAATAACATAATCGTGTTTCGGATGAAAAGCAAGGGCTAAGTTTGCTGGTAAAGTCCAAGGGGTAGTAGTCCAGATAAGAACTGCAGGGACGAGGGAGGAGGCACGAGGGACGAGGGAGGAGGGAAATTGTGTAACAGGAAATTTAACATAAATTGAAGGGGAAAGATGGCTTGCGTATTCAATTTCTGCCTCAGCTAAGGCTGTTTCGCATGAAATACACCAGTAGACTGGTTTCTTCTGCCGGTAGATATAACCATTCTTTACTAAGTTACTAAAAGTATGAATAATTTTTGCTTCATATTCGGGACTCATCGTCAAATAAGGATTAGACCAATCACCGAAGCAACTGAGACGAATAAATTCTTCACGTTGAATGTTAACATATTTTTTTGCGTATTCAGCAGCATCCTTACGAAATTTGAGACAGTCAACATTTTTTTTCTCTAAATTTTGTTCTTTCAGTAATTGATATTCAATCGGTAAACCATGACAGTCCCATCCGGGAACATAGGGTGTATCATAACCACGGATTAACTTGTATTTAACGATTATATCTTTAAGAATTTTATTTAAGGCATGACCAAGATGTATTGGACCATTAGCATAAGGTGGACCATCGTGAAGCACAAATTTTTCTCTATCCAGATTTTTCTTTCTGAGAAGTTCGTAGACTTTTAGATTCTTCCATTTCTCAAGTATTTGCGGTTCACTTTTTGAAAGATTCGCCTTCATCGGGAAATCAGTTTTTGGTAAGTTGACTTTATATTTCTTTTCCATAATCAAGTGCACGAATTTTAATCACGAATTTACTATTCGCGAATATTTGCGAATTTATTTATTCGTGTTTATTCGTGTGTAATTTTAAGTTCTTCAGGTAAGATGGGCGGATTACACCTTTTTCGGTAACAATTGCAGTAATATATTCCGCTGGCGTAATATCAAATGTAGGATTACAAACTTGTGCATTTTTCAGAGTAACTAATTTACCTTGAATATATTTTACTTCGTTAGGATTACGTTCTTCAATTTTTATCCCCTTTCCGGAAGGAATTGACAGGTCTATACTTGAACTCGGTGCAGCAATATAAAAGGGTAGATTATGTTCTTTGGCTAAAACGGCCAAACTGTAAGTACCAATTTTATTTGCAGTATCGCCATTCCCAGCAATACGGTCAGCACCAACAATTACTGCATTGATTTCACCTTTCCAGATCAGGTAGCCAGCCATGTTGTCACAGATTAGAACTGCAGGTATGTTCTCCTGTTCTAATTCCCACATTGTCAACCTTGCCCCTTGAAGATAAGGACGGGTTTCATCTACATAAACCTTTCCTATTTTCCCCTGACGAAACACTTCACGAATTACACCTAAAGCCGTCCCGTAACCTGCAGTTGCTAAAGCACCAGTATTACAATGGGTAAGGATATTAATTTTCTTCTTAAAAAGTACAGCGCCATTTTCGGCAATTCTTTTATCCATATTTTTATTTTGTTCATAAATCTTTTCTGCTTCTTTGACCAAAATTTTTTTTAATTCTGGAATACTCAAATGGGAATTCCTTTCGGCTACTTTTTTCATTCGTTCCACTGCCCAAGAAATATTTACTGCAGTCGGTCGAGTAGAAGTAAGTGCATCACTAACCTTGTTTAAATATACAAAAAAATTCTTCTTCGAATTTTCAATTTTAAATTTTGTCGTGCCCGAGGCAGATCCGCCGTGGCGGAAATTTTGAATTGCTTGAGCGACAGCGAAAGCAGCCGTTACCCCTAACGCCGGCGCGCCACGAATAACCATCTTTTTTATACATTCAGCAACCTGTAAGTAATTCCGGCAGGTGCGATATATTTTTCTACCTGGCAAATATCGCTGGTCTAAAATATAAATAAGGTAATTATCTCTTCTATCTTTTTTTAAGATTATGGGTTCAGCAGTCACTTTTATCGTTTCTGACGAAAAAATTCATTTTTTATTTTTTCAGTCAACCGTCCTGCATAAATAAGTAAATCTTTTACTTCGTCCGTTGCTCCCACACGTTTTTTAAAAATATTTTCTAAGGCATCTTCACAAAAACGTAATGACCTTAATACAATACGCGCTGAAATAGTTGCTTGCTTTTCCATAAGTTCATCTACTGGAAATTCGTATTTTTCACTTAATGCTCGTGCTACCTTCGCACTTATCAAATTGCTATACCAAAGAAGTTGTTCAATATCTCTTGTAGCTTTTTCTTCATCTCTTATGGATTCACAAAAACGATGACAGGTAATGGTAAACTGATATGCTTCTTTATATAATGGGAATCTATCAAAATCAAACTGTTCATAATCTTTTGTTTCTTCCGTTTCTTTATCTAAATCTATGCCCCATTTTTTTGCTGACATTTTAAGTATTCTCATTGATTCTTCAAGACTATCCCTTAAGTCTTCAATTACTGTTTCCATACTATCCGGGTCTTCACCTTTGACTAAATGTTTAATCCGTTTGGACTCACTCATCTGGTATACCCAACAGTTACCCTGTTCACTACATTTTTCACAACGGTAATCACAACGGTTAAACGGCAGTTCTTGCGGGCTACGATACATTTTTCTTGTCTTGCTCGTAATCGGATAACCTTTTTCCAAAAACCATTGGTCAGTTTTTTCTATATAAGAAATAACCAATTCACTACCGTCTTCTATTTCAATACGGTAAAATTCTTTTACCGGTGTCCTCCACCGCTCTACAATTTCATAAATTTCATATTTTGTACCATCCAAGACGATAGTCTGTGGTCTTTCGGGATACTTATAACCAGCCTTACTTTCAACAACAATTACTTTTTTCATAGGATTTACGAATGCAGTATTTTCTTATTCCACTGTAACCGATTTAGCAAGATTTCTGGGTTGATCCACATCCCAACCGTCGCTCATTCTGTTCGCTCCTCATAGGGGCTACGCCCCTCTGACCTCCGATGTTTCATCGGAGTGTCACCCCTCAAGGGGAAAATACCTTTTCCCCTCTGAACTCCTTTGGGCTGTGATGTCTTTTTCACTCCACAGTAACGGACTTGGCAAGGTTTCTCGGTTGATCGACATCACAACCTCTTTTTACAGCGATATGGTAAGCGAAAAGTTGTAAAGGCACAACATTTAGTAACGGTGTTAAAATCTCCAAATTTACAGGTGTATAAATTACATAGTCAACCTTATCTTTGATTCTTTTATCTCCTTCAGTTGCTAAAGCAATGACAATACCACCTCTTGTTTTTGCTTCTTCAACATTAGAGAGAATTTTTTCGTATACACTTGAACTTGTAGTGATTGCCACTACCGGCATTTCTCTATCAATTAAGGCAATTGGACCGTGTTTCATTTCACCTGCCGGATAACCTTCAGCATGGATATATGATAATTCTTTCAATTTCAATGCCCCTTCCAAAGCAATCGGATAATTAAGATGTCGTCCTAAATAAAGAAAATCTTTCTTTTCAAAAAACCGATTTGCTAAAGAAAGTATTACTGCCTGAGCCATTAGAATTTCATCAATCTGACCTGGAATACGCAAAAGGTTAGACATTATTTCTTTTACTTTTTCTAAAGTAATCCTTTTCCTTTGCAAAGCAAAACTTAAAGTTAAAAGATATAATACAGTCAACTGCCCAACAAAAGCTTTTGTTGAAGCAACACCAATTTCCGGACCGCAACGGGTATAGATTACTCTATCTGCTTCACGTGCACAACTTGAACCAAGCACATTACATATCGCTAAAGTCTTTGCTCCTTTCGTTTTCACAATCCTTAATCCTGCTAAAGTATCCGCAGTTTCACCGGATTGGCTGATTACTAAACCTAAAGTTTTACTGTTAACCAAAGGTTGCCGATAACGAAATTCTGAGGCAATATCCGTCTCACAAGGAATTTGTGCTAAATTTTCAAATAAGAATTTGCCTACTAACCCTGCATGGTATGATGTCCCGCAGGCAATAATGTAGACTTTTTCAATTTCTTTGAACTCATCAATTGTGAAATCTTCAAAAATAATTTCACCGGTATCCGGGAACATTCTACCACGAAATGTATCCCTAACCACTTGTGGTTGCTCATGTATTTCTTTAAGCATAAAATGTTTATAACCACCCTTTTCTGCAGTTACCGGGTCCCAACTTATATGCGAAATATCTCTTTTTACTTCTTTACCTTGCCGATTAAAAATTTGTATTTGCCCAATACTAACTAAAGCAGTCTCGTAATTCTCCAAATAGATAACTTTATTTGTATAGGGTAGAATAGCGGGAACATCAGAAGCAATGAAAACTTCATCTTCACCAATACCTATGATTAAAGGACTATCACAACGTGCAGCAATCAGCGCATTAGCTATTTCAGGCGAAATTACACCTAAAGCATATGAACCTTCAACTTCTTTTAATGCTTTCCCAACGGCGAGCAATAATTCTTTTGCCTGTGGTCTTTTACCTTCCTCATGGAAATATTTCTCAATCAAATGAACTATAACTTCAGTATCGGTTTCAGATTTAAAATTATGTCCTTGTTTTTTTAATTGTTCACGTAAGGTGAGATAATTTTCTATAATCCCATTATGCACGATTACTAAACCCTCACGACAGTCAGTATGTGGGTGAGCATTTTCTTCTGAAGGTTTCCCATGGGTTGCCCAACGGGTATGCCCAAGACCAATCTTGCTGTCTAACACTTCTTTTTCTAAGATTAGTTCTAAATTAGCAATTTTACCTACACTACGCCGTAATTCTAATCTACCATCAATAACTACGGCAATACCGGCAGAATCATAACCACGATATTCTAAACGTTTCAAACCATCTAAGAGAACACTTACTGCTTGCCGATTACCAAGGTAACCAATAATTCCACACATTTACTCGCTCCTCTCGTAAATACACAGATTACCGTAGATACATGACCAAATTACCATAGATTTTTTCACCCTCACCTTCCTCCTCTCCCTTCAAGGGAGAGGTTTTAGGGTGAGGGTATCCGGGGTCATCTGGTTTTTACCTGCCCGCCGTCCCGATTTTATCGGACTTCGACAGGTGGGTCCGCGGCAATCTGCGTCTAATTTTATCTGCGGATATCTGCGATTAACTCCTTCATTTCTTTTACTGCTTGATATACTCCAACAAAGATTGCACGGGCGATAATTGAAAAACCAATATTCAAATCATTCATTCCCGAAATTCTTGCTATAGGAACAACATTACGATAATCAAGTCCATGTCCAGCATTTAAGATTAACCCTTCCTCAAGAACCATTTTTGCTGCCTTTTCTAATTTCTCTAATTCTCTAATTCGCTCACTCTCTATCTTTGCTTCCGCATACTTACCCGTATGTAATTCTACCGCATCTGCACCGACAAGTTTTGCTGCTTCAATTTGTTTTGCTTCAGGGTCAATGAAAAGACTTACCAATATTCCCGTTTCTTTAAATTGCTTAATTACACTTGTTAATTTATTTTTCTGTCCGGCCACATCTAAGCCACCTTCGGTAGTTAGTTCTTTTCTTTTCTCCGGAACGATGCAGACACTATCCGGTTTTATTTTTAAAGCAAAATGGATAATTTCTTCACTCGTTGCCATTTCTAAATTAAGTTTGGTCTCAATCTTTTCCCGCAGAAGATAGACATCCCGTTCCTGAATATGTCTCCGGTCTTCACGCAAATGAACCACGATGCCATCAGCACCAGCACGCTCCGCTTCCAAAGCGGCAAAAACTGGGTCGGGAAACGAGGCAAGTCGTGCTTGTCTAACTGTGGCTACATGGTCAACATTTACCCCTAATTTTGGCATCAGCGTCTATGTTAACTTACTGAACTTTTGCGTTTTTGCTGAAGTGAACCTTAGCAGAGGCAGATTATCCAGTTCTTATGAGTAAGCGAGCGGGTGACCCCGCTCCGATGTAACATCGGAGACGGGGTGGGCTCCCACGAGCGGCGAATTAGAACTGCGTATCTGCCAGAGCGTAGAGAACGAAAGCAAAAATTGCAAAAGTTGATTTATTTTAGTTCTTTTTTGGCCACAAGGACAATATTCTCAACGATTTTCCTTATTTGTTTCTCTTCCTTGCCTTCTACCAGGATTCTTAAGAGCGGTTCGGTACCCGAATAGCGAACAAAAATACGTCCTTTGTGCTTGAGTTCTTTTTCACCTTGTTTAATTACTTCCTTCACTGCAGGTAAAGTATCTAAATCTTTACGTACTTTTACTGGTACATTCAGCAACACCTGCGGATATTTTACCATTTTGAACAATTTTGAGAAAGGTAATCCTTTTTCTTGATAAATTTTTAATATTTGTAAAGCAGTAATTAACCCATCACCAGTAGTAGAAAATTCACTAAAAATAATATGCCCGGATTGTTCCCCACCAAGAGAAGCCTTTTTCTCTTGCATCCCTTCCCAGACATAACGGTCACCAACTGATACGGTATGGATTTTAATTCCTTTTTCCTGCATCAGTTCATAAAGTCCAAAATTAGACATTTGGGTAACGACCATCCCGATGTTACATCGGGACAGTTTGCTTCTATTTTTCCATTCCTCGGCTAAGAGACACATTAACTGGTCACCATCAACTGGATTACCAAATTCATCAGAAAAAAGTACACGGTCACCATCACCATCAAAAGCAAACCCTAAATCTGCATTAGTTTTTTTTACTATTTCACATAATTGGTCTAAATAGAGAGAACCGCAGTTCTTATTGATATTCTTACCGTCAGGTTGAGTATTAAGTAATACTATCTTTTCAGCACCAAAATGAGCAAACAATTCAGGTGCAAATTCATACAAAGCACCGTTTGCACAATCAACCACTAATTTTATACCTGTCAAATTGAAGTCAACGGGAACGGTATTCCGTAGATAACTCAGATATTCATCTTTTGCTTTTTTATCCTTAGCAATACTTCCCTGCTTTTTAACTCGTAACTCGTAACTCGTAACTCGTAACTCGTTTTCAATTTCTTCTTCAATTTCATCAGGAAGTTTTATACCTTGAGATGAAAAAAATTTTATCCCATTAAATTCCCAGGGATTATGTGATGCAGAGATAACTATCCCAGCTAAAACTTTCTTTTGCTTGGTGATATAGGCAACACCGGGTGTAGGGAAAATACCTAAATCAATAACATCGCTCCCGGCATCGGTTATTCCTTCAGCTAAAGCATTAAAAATTTCTTCACCGGAAATACGCGTATCCCGACCAATCAAAACTTGAAGTTCAACGGGAGAGGTAATTCGTTCACGTAAAGTATTCACTGCTGTATAACCAATTTTTTCCACAAATTCTGGCATTAAAGGAAATTGTCCAGCGATACCTCGGATCCCATCAGTTCCAAAGAGTTTATTCATTCTCACTATCCTATCCTATTCACATAATACCAAAGAAGTATAGCCAGAATTAACGCCAAAATTTTTAGAGTTAAATTCTCTTTCCACCTAAACATTTTTTGTAACCTTCTTACCAAACCATCGGCTGAAAGGACTCGTTATTTTTTCTTTACTACGATAAAGTTCAAAAAGTTGTAGTCCTAACTCTTCAGGGTTAATCCCGCGATTTAGTTTACCTTTCCTGGCTAAAGAAATTATCCCAGTTTCTTCTGAAACAACGATTACTAAAGCATCAGATACTTCACTTAACCCTAAAGCAGCACGATGTCTTGTCCCAAAAATATGTGCAATCTCAGGATTGCTAGATAAAGGAAGTAAACAGCCAGCAGATAAAATCTGTCCATCATTTATAATTACTGCCCCGTCATGCAAAACTGAACGAGGATGAAAAATAGAAAGAAGAAGTTCCTTTGTCACTTCACCGTTAATCTTTGTGCCGGTTTCAATAAACTCGCGTAGACCCACCTCTTGCTCCAGAACAATTAATGCACCTATTTTTTGCTCAACACAATCTTTCACTGTGGCAGTAATCTCTTTAACGAAATTTGCTCCACCTGAAAAAGTATGTGTAAAATGTCTGCTTCCTAATTGTGCTAAAGCAGTACGTAATTCTGGTTGGAAAACAACAATCAAGACCACTACTCCTGCCACCCAAAATTTTTCTAAAAGCCAACCCAAGGTATTCAAATGAATAATATTTCGTGCTAATAAAGTAAACAAAAATAAAAGAATAATTCCTAAAGCAACCTGGAAGGCACGTGTTCCTTTAATCAGGAGAATTAAACGATAAAAAATATATGCGACAAGTAAAATATCAACTATATGAACCAGATATATATTCCAAAATTTAATAAAAAGACTCATTTTTCTATTTTATCTCCTATTCACCTTCCGCCAAAGGCGGATCAGCCTCCGGCGGAAACCACCTGATTTACCTATCAACCTATCCACCTACAATCGCTTCCGTTACCTTCACTGCTCTCAATGCTTCTTTGACATCGTGGACACGCAAAATTCTTATCCTATGGATTATTGCCCAGACATAACTTGCGATACTGCCTTCTAATCGCTCTTCTACTGGCAAACCCTGTCCTGAAGAATCAAGTGATTTACCAATAAAGGATTTCCGTGAAGTGCCTAAAACTAAAGGGTAACCTAAGGAATGAAATTCATTTATCCGCCGTAAAATTTGTAAGTTATGTTCAACAGTTTTTCCAAAACCAATACCTGGGTCAAGATAAATATTCTCTTTTTTTATTCCGTTTTCTAAGGCAAAATTTATCCGTTCCTCAAAAAAAGAATATATATCCTTGACAACATCTTCATAATATGGATTTTCCTGCATATTCCTTGGTGTACCCTGCATATGCATAATTATTACCGGCACTCCATACTTAGAAATTACCTCAACCATTTGGGGGTCAAATCTTAAACCACTGATTTCATTGACCAAACTCGCCCCCTTGTCTAATGCCTGTCGGGCAACCTCTGATTTGTAAGTATCAATGGAAATTTTGACTTTAATTTTTTTGGCTAATTCGCTAATCACTGGTATTACTCTCTTCAACTCTTCTTCCAAAGGAACCGGTTCTGCACCCGGACGTGTAGATTCACCACCAATATCAATTATATCCGTACCTTCAGAGACCATTTTCTCAGCACGGGCAGTTGCTTTATCAAAAGTGTAATACTTACCACCGTCAGCAAACGAATCCGGTGTAACATTAAGTATACCCATAATCAAAGTTTTTTGCTCGGAAGAAAAAATCTTTTGTTCATAATTTCTATTTATTTCAGCAATTTTTTTACCAATTTCCGCTAACCCATAAGGTTGAATTTGTAATTTCTCAGTTAACCTTTGATACTGTTGTAAAGTGCCAAAGATTAATACCGCACCTTCACCGGGTTTAAATCTACTCACCTGGTCATTGATTGCTACTTCACCACCTAAACTAAGCATTTCCTGTTTTAGAACATTTGCTGCACGATTGTCCATTCCTTCAATTTTTAGAATACGAAATATTGTTTTCGGTGTCATTATTTCAATACCAACTTTATCCACACCTATTTTTTCCATTTCTTCATAAGCATCTTTAAGATTTTTTATTTCTATTACACGTATTTGATTCATTTTGTCACTTCTTTTTTTAAAGGTAACGAAATACTTATTGTTTCAAATATCCCTGCAGCTAAGGCACCAACATAGTATAACCACCACTGATTAGGAATTTTACCGAATAACCATAAGAAACCAGCACTTAACATTGACAAACTAAAACAAAGAGTACCCAAAGAAGCAAAGGTAAGTTTTTTCGGCATATTATCGTATAGTTCACGCATTTCTTTAGGATAAGTTAATGCACGATGTAATGCAACTACTGCAGCTATAAAAAAGATAATTACCGGGTCAGTAAGTCTTATCGCAAATAATAAACTCATCAATTTTTGTTTTTCAGGTTGAATATTCTTAAACCAAAGACCATCGTACGCTGGGTAGTTACCAATACGAAAAATTATCTCACTGCCGCCAATAGCAAATATGTTTATGATTACAAACATTAAAGCAAGGACTATACCTATTCCAAACATAAGACCTACAAGCCAGGACCTAATCTTTCTTTCTCCACCGTAAGCCAAACCAACCAAAGCAAGGAATATTCCAGGTCCAAAAATGCCAATCATAAAAAATTCGCGTATGTTGTTCACAATTAAGGGTAAAGGGTGTGGACCTAAAAGTATTTGCAAAGGACGTGTTGCTAAATACAGACCAAAAAATATGAATCCCCAAAAGGCAGATTTATAGGTAAGTTCGCCAGTAACCAAGGAACGTAAGGGCGCAACATAACCTACGTACTTTGCTAACGCAAAAAATACTAATCCGGCGAGCAGTGGAACTACAATATTTGCTAAGATAAGGATAAGCTGGCTCATTTTTGTTTAAGTTTTTTTCTATTCAATTTTTTCTTGATAAGCGATAAACAATTGTTTCTCAATCTCGTCTTTAAGATTCTTGTCTAAGATGACTACCTGTTTAACCCAAGGATTCTTTATATCTTTTGTTTTCCGTGCTGGCCAGGCGACCCATAAACCTTTTTTGCCGGACATAATTTTACATTCCACGGTTATCGCATCATTAAAAGTAACCGCAACGAATGCTTTCAATTTACTTTCACGGTTATACGGTGAAATCTCAGTGACTTTATAACTAAGCGGTTTTACATCCTGAGAAACCTTACTCGTTCGTATTGCCTGAAGGATTGCTTCGTTTGCTTGTTTTGTATGAACTACTACTTGTGGATATTCCCGTCCTAAGCGCGAATAATATGTTGGAAATTTCAATTTATTCTCGCCACCTATCTTTAAAACTTTGATTTCCTTAATTTTTAGACAACCATTTACAACTATATCAGCAAATGTCTGAATATTACCGTAAATTTTTACTTCATTAACTACAATTTCTGATGGAACATTCCCAAAATCTTTGGAAATTTCAGAATGAACCGCCGCAAGGAGTAAATTGAAAAAAAATAAACCTACGCATAGAGAAATAATCTTTTTCATCTTTAAAGGTAAACTTATCAAAACACATATTTTTGTAAGAATTGGTTTTCAGTTTTATTTATAGCAAAAGTTTACTCAAAAATCAAGAAGAAAAAAATGGTAACGCAAATATTCCCCGCTCATTAGTTGACAAGAAACGAGAAATATAGTATATTTTTCACTGAAAGGAAGGAAAGACTACTTTACCAGAAAATATTTCGCATAAGAAATGTAGACAACGTAGTTTTTTGGCACAGGCAATAATTCTTTTCATCTTTTGGTTAGCAATAAGTTTCCCGCCAGATTTTTCTACCCGCACCGGCTTTATTAACCTAATCCAGCATATTATCGTCGGTTTAATTTTAGCAGTTTTAGTCAGTTCACTTTTTCCAGAATCAATCATTCCATCAGAAGAACTCTATCTGCTCAAACCGGGTAATCTATTACGCATAATCTGGTATAGTTTCCGTTTAACTTGGGATATTCTTCTCGCTGGGATAGATGTTGCTAACCGCGTTTTAAGAATAAAAATGCTTATTTCACCGGCTATCGTCCAGGTAAAAACACCGCTTCCTGACGCTTTACAAAATACTATAAATGCGAATTCTATAACTTTAACTCCGGGAACGATTACCGTTGATGTAGAGAAAACTGCTGAAGGAAGTATTTTTACTGTGCATTGTATCAGTCAAGAAAATGCACAGAGTATACTCCAAGAAGCGGGTTTTGTAAAAAGAATACAACGGGTCTTCCCTAAGACACAGATGAATACGGATAAAGACGCGGATTCAGACAGATAAGAATTTGTCTAAGACTTTCTCTGCGTAATCCGCGGTAGTTTTTTCCACGAAATCTGCGGTTGAAAAAGATGATATTTTTAATATTTTTGAAAATTTTAATGGTTATTTTGTCAGTAACGATTATCTTATGTCTCTACCGTGCAGTAAGAGGTCCAACTACTGCAGATAGGGTAATTAGTGTCAATATTATTGGAACGAAGATAACCGTGTTGATGGCTTATGTAGGAGCAGTATTTAAAGAACCATTCTTTTTTGATTTAGCAATGGTTTATGTAATTCTGCTTTTCATTTCAACTTTAGCATTTGTTAAATACTTAGAAGTGCGGAGTTTAGATAGATGACCCTTCAACTTTGTTCAGGGTTTACCCTGAAAGTTCACACTGAAGGGGCACGGTGCCCTTCAACAAGTTCCCTGTTCCGAAAACCTGTCAA
>Ga0315312_1002188_pt1 | contig 13859 bp, 13 predicted proteins | sample TDP7_MG_FD_203629 | JGI IMG/M metagenome (GOLD analysis project Ga0315312, IMG submission 203629) | Freshwater sediment microbial communities from Lake Towuti, South Sulawesi, Indonesia - TDP7 | ecosystem: Environmental > Aquatic > Freshwater > Lake > Sediment | place: Indonesia: South Sulawesi... | reverse complement strand
GGGCCCGTGGTCTAGTCAGGATTAGGACATCGGCCTGCGGAGCCGGAGATCCTGGGTTCAAATCCCAGCGGGCCCGTCTCTTTCTCAAGCTCTCCGCAAGCTGTCTCATATTAGGAAAGTCTTGCGCTTCATATCTCAGGTGCCTTTAAGACTATGAACGGCTAGCCTTCGTCCGTGCGTTTCCCATCCCCTAAATCCAACGTGTGTTAATCTCGCCAATTGACGTGAAGTGGGGATCATTCGTTACGCAATCCGTTTTGAGTATTGTGCTTGTTGCCGCTATGGCATGGGCCATGGGCAATCGATATTTGTGCCATATCAAAGATGCTTCTCTGGCTATCCTTGGGTCCACGTCTGCAACTGTTGAGTCTTCTTCAGGGAGATGCTTTCCATTTAGAAGTTTCTGATTGGTGCTATTCAGGTTCCGCGACAACTGCCGTTCCTGTGGCAGAGATGACTATGACGCTCAGCAAGTCCGATGCCTCCATATCCAGACCCACGATGGCGTTAGCCCCGAGCTCCACGGCTCGTTGCCTCAACCGATCGATGGCTTCTGCTCTCGCTTTCTCAATCTCTGTTGTGAAGGCGGATACCTCTCCTCCAATGATGGACTGAATCCCAGCCACGAATTTCCCGCCCACTCCACGGGTCCTAGCAGTAACGCCCGTGACGACGCCTACTATCCTATTCACTCGATAGCCCGGAATCGTTGGCGTTGTCACTATGGGAAACCCTGCCACTGTTGATGGTACGCCAATCGTGGCCCCACAACGGGTGCAGAACTTAACATCTTCTGGCAGTTCGGCTCCACATTTTGTGCAGTAAGGCATATCACTCGCTCCTATAGATAGTTTGGCTTCGGCGTATAAAGGTTTTCAGATGTCAAGTATGAACTTTACCGTTATCCCTTCTGGGCTTTCCTGAATTTCCATGCGGTGGTAGGTGACGGCTTTTATTCCAACCTTCTGCTTGTGTTTCCTAGGCTTGAATGGTTCGCCGTAGACCTTTGCCTTGAGCTTGAAGCCTCCGTTCGTCTCCTTTATCTCTTGAATTCTGAACTTTGAGTAGAGCCGGTTGTTCACTTCGAATCTGATGAGGAGTTCTTCCAGCCAGTTGTAGAAGAGCGCCTGCTTGTCGTATCCTCCTGTTTCAACAGCTTCCTCGGTCTTCGGTTCCACCTTTCTCGTGTCAGTCATGGTCTCAAACATGGCTAGAGCGGCGTTCTCGAAGGCTTCCGCCAAGTCTTTTCCGTAAGCCGCTATGTACACATCGGCCGTATGCTCCAGAAACTCGAAGCTCCTCGCCTTCCCAGCCATCTTCCTGATCGCCGTCCTCTCAGCCTCTCCACAGTACTGTCTAGTGTTGCTTCATAGGCCCAGACAATCAGTAACTAATATATCTTGGGGATATTAGCTTTCACAGATTTCTGCAAAGGGTGGGAGAAGCCGAGAGATGGAACGATGGGAGCTGATCATTATCGGCGCCGGACCCGCAGGGCTGACAGCAGGTATGTACGCGGCCAGAAGCGGCCTCGAAACCCTCATCTTGGAAGAGAAGCTTCCCGGCGGATTAGTTGCGACCGCACCGCTGATAGAGAACTATCCGGGCTTCCCAGAGGGGATCATGGGAACCGATCTGGCCGAGAGAATCCTGAGCCAGTGCAAGAGATTCGGAGCCGAGGTTCGGAGCTCAGAAGGCGTGACAGAACTCAGTCTAGATGGCGGAAAGAAGATTGTGAAGACTGAAAACTCCGAGTATGAAGGCGAGGTATTGATCATCGCTTCAGGCTCCGAACATAGGACGCTGGGAGTTCCAGGCGAAATAGAGTTCCGTGGTTTAGGCGTTAGCTACTGCGCCGTATGCGACGGTTTCTTCTTCAAAGGCAAAAGGGTTCTTGTTGTCGGCGGTGGAAACTGTGCTGCCATGTCCGCCCTGTATCTTGGCAACTTGGCTTCAGAGGTCTACCTAGCCCATCGCAGAGACCGGTTGAGGGCAGAAGAGGCCTATGTGAGAGAGTTGAGGGCGCGAGAGATCAAGTTTCTTTGGAATAGGGAGGTAAAGGAGATTCGCGGCGGAACGACAGTTAAGAGCGTAGTTCTCTTCGACAAAAAGGCTGGCAAAAATGAGGAGATTCCTGTTGACGGCGTCTTTGTCCTTGTGGGGAAGACACCGAACAGCCGGTTCGCCAAAAAGGCCGGGTTGGAAGTGGACAAGGAAGGCTACATCTTAGTAGACGCTCTCCAAAGGACAAACATCCCAGGCATTTACGCTGCTGGGGACGTCACCGCGTGCCCAGTGAAACAGATTGGAACAGCACTCGGTCAAGCGGTCATAGCTGCAACTGAAGCCTTCGGCTACGTGAAACAGCCTTACTATTACAGAAAGCAATGGGCGTAGAGCGCTTAAGCCCTGGACATAATCGCTGGCAAAAGCCTTCGTCCGTTGTCTCTTATGTGCTTCCGAGAAGAGTATTGACTGCGAGCTCTGGGCTAAACGAACTCTCACTGCGCAAGGCTTTTTAGTTGGCTCGCATGATATTAGGAACCCCTGTCGCGAGAAGGGGAAGACAAAGTGATTGAACCTTGGGGAATAGGCGCAACCTTGCACCGATACTGAGCGTTCTTACCCCCGCAGCATTGTTGCTCATGGTTGACTTGGTAATCGGGGACTTCGAGTTCTTCACATTGATAAACCAAGGCCTCGCAAACCCCATTCTGGACATCGCATGCGCATATGCATCGCCGGTCCTCTTCTCGGGCGTCTATATTCCGACGTTGGTGGCTCTTCTTTTCTCTATGAACCGTACATCGAGGGCGACAGCAATACTGTCAATCGCCAATGGCACACTATCGTATGTTGTAGGTTCGCTGATCAAGCCTCTTGTACAGAGACCTAGGCCTGAGATTCTGGCTGCTGCAAGGGTCCTGTCGGAGGCTCGGGTCATCGGTTTCTGGCATACGAGTACCTTTTCTTTCCCTTCGACGACAGTTATGCTTGCTTTCGGCTTGACGCTCCCAATCCTTCTTGAGAAACGTCGGATAGGCTTGGTGCTCGTGTGCCTATCCTATCTCATGGGGTTCGCGGTCATCTACACGGGTTTTCACTTCCCCCTAGACGTTGCGGCTGGAGCCTTCTTCTCTTGGGCACTAACTCTATGCATGGACCGGATGAGAAAGCCCATAGTCTACATGCTCAGCAGAAACAAGTCCAAGGATTCGGAGCAAGCCGTAAGATAGTTCAGTAGATTCATATGCAATATATGATAGAACCGTGCGAAGATGTGATGAAGCCGCTATGGAGAGCGGAAAGCGAGGACGATGATATAGCCATGCCTTCCCTTCTTGTCATCTATGACTCGAGGTCTGGTAACACGGAGAAAGCAGCCGCATTGGTTGCTGAAGGCGCAAGGGAGGTTGCAGGAATAGAATGCATCCTCAAAAGGATTGACGATGTCTTATTGGACGATCTTCTGAGGGCAGACGGGTTAATCATTGGGTCGCCAACCTACTACGGAAGCATGAGCGGAAAGATAAAGGAGCTCCTTGACAAGAGCGTCGACCTTCATGGCAGGCTTGAAGGCAAGGTTGGAGCTGCTTTCACTTCTTCGGGCGGAACAGCCACGGGGGCTGAAACGACCATCCTCTCGATTCTGCAGGCGCTTCTTATCCACGGAATGATCATACAGGGAACCCCTCATGCCCAACACTACGGGCTAGCGGTCGTAGGAGCTCCCGACGGAAAGGAGAAGGATCTCTGCAGGAAGTTTGGAACAAGGATAGCCAAGCTCGTGGTAAGGATCGCTGGAGCAGAATGAAGGAGCAGAACACAGAAAACACTCTGTCGGAGGGAAAGTGAAGATGAAGGCGGTTGTGCTGGCCGCTGGAGAAGGCCAGAGGTTACGTCCACTCACACTTACGCGTCCGAAGCATATGATTCAGATAGGTGGGAAACCGCTTCTTGAGCATGTTCTCGTCGCTCTGAGGGAGGCCGGGGTCAAAGAGGTCTTGATGGTTGTCCACTATAAGGCTGAGAAGATCAAGGAGTATTTCGGAGATGGGTCAAAGATTGGCATGGAGATCGAGTACCTTCACCAGAAGGAGATTAAGGGGACAGCCAATGCCTTCAGTTTGGCGGAGAAGCACGTGGAAGAAGATTTCCTAGCGCTTTATGGAGACCTACTCATAACGGCCAAGACTGTCCAGTCTGCGCTGAACTTGCACAGGAAATCAAAGCCAGCCGCCACGCTCACAACTCTCCACGTTGAACACCCCGAATACTACGGGATCATCAAAGTTGAGGGAGGCAGAGTGGCCGAGATTGTCGAGAAGCCTTCTCCAGATGTCGCTGAGGGCAAACCCATCAACGCGGGGATCTATGTCTTCACCCCTGCGATCTTTGAGGCCATAGGGCGAACCGAAGCCTCGCCCAGAGGAGAACAGGAGATAACTGATTCAATCCGTACACTTATTGAGGACAGGAGAAAGGTGGTAGCCGCAAGCCTCTCCGCTGAAGACTGGCTTGACGTTGGGAAGCCTTGGGACCTCTTGGACGCGAATACCCGTGTGCTCACGAAGATGAAGCCCGAAGTCTTGGGCAGAGTTGAGGAAGATGCCCACTTGCTTGGCTCTGTTTTTGTGGGCGAAGGAGCTAGAATCCGTTCAGGTGCCTACATCGAGGGTCCCGTGTACATAGGCGAAGACAGCGATATAGGACCGAACTGCTACATCCGGCCATGTACAAGCGTGGGCAGAAAGGTCAGGATTGGAAACGGGTGCGAAGTTAAGAACAGCATATTGATGGACGGCGTCCATATCGGCCATCTCTCTTATCTTGGGGATAGCGTTATCGGGGAGGCATGCAACCTCGGAGCGGGAACCATCTCTGCGAACTTCCGGTTTGACAACGGGTCTGTCAAGATGCAGGTGAAGGGAGAGGTTGTTGACAGCGGCAGAGCCAAACTGGGCGTCATCATGGGCGACAATGTTAAGACAGGTGTTGGCGCACTCTTTATGCCCGGAGTGAAGGTTGGATGCAACAGCTGGATCGGGCCAAACCTCGTCGTAAAGAGAGACGTACCATCCGACACGATCATAATCCTAAAGCAACAGTTCGAGCAGCGAAGCCACTGACCAAGATTCTCGACCAGATAGGGAAAGATAATAAGCCCGATTGTCGAAAAATAAACCAGGACTGGAAAGCATGTCAGTGGCTCAAAGGAGATTCAGCACTGAGGTTTCGGGGTTGATGGACAGAACTGTCATGGTCGTAACAGTGGACAACAAGACTTACAATGGAACGTTGATCGGGGTAAACCCGGACAACCTAAGCCTCGTCCTCGCCGACGCCAAGGACGCAGAGGGAAAGACAGTCCCCAGGCTAGTGTTGAGCGGAGGCACAGTCGCCAAGATCATCTCCGTCGAGAAGGCCTTCGACCTGAAGGGTCTGGCTGAAAGGCTTGAAAGAGTATTCCCGAGGATGGTGAAACTGTACGACAAAGAAGGCTTCATCTGGGTTATGGACCGGGTCAAAGTGACGGAGAACGGCGTAGTTGAGGGTTCAGGTCCGGCTGCCGAGAGAGTCGAGAGAGTCTATTCGCAGTTTGTCCGAGAGATGAGAGGCGAATAAACGGCGCAGAAAGCCCGAACAGGAGGGTCCTCCTAGTTCGCATCATCTTCCTGTCCTACACTGACACTGCTTCAGAGAAGCCTTAAGCTTCAAGGTCATGTTCTTTTTCATGTAAGGAGCAAGTATAGGCATATTGCGGCCAGAGCCAGCCCGCTTATAAGCTCGATTATTCCTAGCTTTGAAGTTCTGGCAATCTTGATCTTGCGGGCCATGTTGCGGGACGCTAGGACCACGACTGCGATCAGAGCAAGGGGCGCCACGAATATGATGTTGTACAACGTCAAAAGAAGATGGACTTGGATCGAATCCTTCAGAGAGGACAATAGGCCCAAACCCACGATGTAAGGACCCCCGCTGCATGGAAGGAGGGTGAAAGTCGCGATGAGCCCCAACACGAAGGAAGCACTGAGGCTTGCATAGGACTTCCTTATCCCAGATTCGATCAGTCTACGGAACGAGCTTGGGACGGGAGACTTGAAACTTACCTTGAGCCCTCGAACGATGTTGAAGACGCCTAGAACTAGACCCAAAGTCTCCAAGGCCTTGTCGACGTAGGGAATGGCCGCCAAAACCTGGAACGCCCCTAACCCCAAGACGTAATAGCCAATGAAGACTGCTGAGATGAAGGATATAGCCGTAGCTGCTGCCCTCATTCCGCCAAACGAATGCATGACCATGAATAACAAGGCAGTGAAGAGGGCAAAGGTGCAGGGGTTGACAGAATCCGCCAGTGCCAGCATGGCTATTGGCAGAACCAGGTTTGACATACCCATTCCTGTCTTCCCGTTACGGTCCACTGGGAAGAAACCTTCTAGCTGGGTCCTTACATCGCTCAGAGTGTAGGCATAGTAATCCGAAAGGACCCTGACATCCTCCTCCTCATCCGCCGCTATAGCCTGGTCAAGGGTCTCATGGCTGATGGATCCGATCGTTATCGCTGTAAGCCTATCGTCACGGAAAAACCCAACGAGAGGAGATGCATAGGTCGCATAAATCTCCTCCAATGTTACACGTTTCAGTAGGCAGTCCGTGCATAGGCCTGACGGCAAAACCTCAACGCCCAAAACCGTAAGTGTCTGTGTGAGATTAAGGAACCTGCGCAAAGAAACTGAATCGTTAAGGTCGCACAATGTCACTTTCCAGTCTGAATTGTTGCTGAGATAAGTGAGTAGCATTTGTGATCTGTAAGCTTCGGGGTAGCAGTAAACCATGGCTTCATTGACTCTCTGAGCGCGAGAACTGGCTGGCGGATTGAGGAATATGAACAGGAAGAGAACAAGAACAAGAAATAAGATTCGCCGAGTTTTGAGCCTTTGACCCATATTTGTCTTCCTACTCCATAGCCGGAGCTCCTTGCAGCATAGGATAAGGCGATGCATGGATTTTATGTTTTCGCTTCGCTGCCCTCTCGAAGAGTCTTCCTGCCCCATTCAGTCGCCTATGGACTGTTAGGGACAGCCTCTCAAGAATACGAAGGCGCCACGGCAAAAACGGCGAGTTTGTCGGCTTGGACGCAAAGGCTGCGAGAACACAGTGCAGGGAACAGTCAAGCAAACATCTGTCCAACAGTCGTGCGCTATCTCTCCACACGGTTGAGAAGGTAGGGACTCTCGGCAGGAAGAAGGAGCAGGAGTTCTCAAAGCTCGGGACCGCGAAATGCCCGACCTCTCTACACTGGAACAATCGATGAACATCTAATCAAACACTTTGCCAACATAGCCTACCTAAAAGAGGTTCGGGGTACTCTAGTCCTCGTCCTAGATGAACCAGCCAGGTTTGGTCTCCCTCTGCGGCTTCTGGGCTAAGGCGCCGAAGTCGAAGGGCGACAGAAAATCCGCTAAGTCCTCAGCCTTCAAAAGGCCTTGGAGGTCAAGTTTCAAACCCAGGATTCCAGAGATGGCTCTTAAGACCGCTACTGCGGCCTCCTTGTCTGGGTGTGTTCCAGCCGTCTCAGCCAAGAGGCAGAAGCCTTTCATCCCGCGCAATCCCGCCAATCCTACCAGGAGCCCAGCTATGCCGAATATCTGGCCGCCCAGAGCCTCGGCGCCCAAGCCTGCGACTGTCCTTGCTGTTTCGGCATCCGAAGCCGCAAAGTAAAGGTTTGGTCCAGTGACTTGTCTTCCAGGCCTGTAACCGCCAAGCGTTATGACGTATTGGCAGCCAAAGCTCTGAGCAACATCCAGTATGTATCCGCACAGTTCGTACTGTCCGCGGCGGGTTAGAGCCTGAGTATTGCCGTGGAGAAGTATAAGGTCCCGTTCGTCTCGGCTGTTGCCCCTGTGGTAGTATAGATGGTTGAAGGGAGCCTTGAACGAACCCTTCTGGTCTGTGATCGAAATGTCCGGGAAGGCTGGAGATATGATCTCGCCGAAGAGCTTTCCGTCTAGCTTCCGTATAAGATAGGCCACAGCGATGTTTGCGACCAGCCCTATACCTGGAAGCCCCTCAACCAAGACAGGGTCCTTCAGTTCAGGCTTCGTCAAAAGCCTCACAGCACAAGCCATTACCGTGCGCCCTCGACATTATTTGGTGCGGGACTCCGAAAAACCTTTCGTCTGTAACATGATGAAAAAGAATGGAAGAAAGTTTGGACGCGCTTCCCACTTTCTGAAGGGACTCCTGTGCAATGCAATGTACAGTCGAGCCAGATGGTACCCTTCTATTCTTCGAGTATTTCTATGGCTTTCTTGACTGCGAACTTCACTCTTTCCGTGCACGCATAGTCATGGACGTTTCGCAGATACTCCTTCATGCCCTCAGCAGTCTTGACGTCGAGGCGTGTCAGTTCTCGACATGTAACGGCGCCCCACCTGTCCTTGAATGCCTCTATGAACCTGTCAACCCTTTTCCATGTTGCTTGTGGGTTTTGCACATTTGTGCTCCTGCCATATTTGAGGCCTATGGCTATGGCAGCTCCGGAGATGGAACCACATGTGAACCCGTTCAGGGAATAGCCTGCACCTATACCGGTGGCAATCTTAGGAAACAGGTCAGAATCAACGCCCAGGTATTCGGCAAGGGCCAGCAGAACACTCTCACAACAGTTGTAGGGGCGACCCTCAGGGAAATTGGGCGGGCGCTCCTGAAAGCATCTTCTGGCCTTCTCCTGAAGTTCTTCCACCGCGGGCATGTCTACTTCTTCTCCGCTTGAAGCTTAGCCTTCAGCTCAGGGAGGGTTAGGCGGTCAACCATCCAATTCTCCACAGGAACCTCGTGGATGATCACCCAAGTATAGTGCTGAGGCTGCCTCCTCTCCTTAACAATAAGGTCCGCGACCTTTCTTGAAAGCTCTGCCTTCTGCTCGTGCGTCAAGGCACCTTTCCCGAAGTACATCTCAACGAGGGGCATTCTGTCACCTTCAGCCGCATATTGTGAATGGATCTGGTTAAAGTCTTTACGCTTGGTTAGGAAAACTTGCAGACCGCAAGCTAATCTGAGACCTTCGTTTCTTGGGAAACGGATGGATAGCGGTTGCCCTATCTAATGTGAGTTCGGGTCTTCTAGTGAAGCAGGATCGGGGGGCGGCGATGCGTCATCAGCTAGCCTCGTATCCAGTCCTTGAGGCCGAGCTTCTTTGAATAGAATCTCAGATACGTGTGCGCACTGGCTTCGGTCCCGAGTGCGATCCTATCCCCATGTTTTATCTCTACTCTCTCGTTCTTGAACCATTTGTTGCCGATGGTTGTGCCGTTAGTGCTGTTTAGGTCCTCAAAATAGAACCTGTCCTCAGCATCGTCATAGCAGATTCTGCCGTGGAACCTGGAAACCGTTCTGTCATGCGACAAGGAGATGTCGTTGTCTGTATGCCTCCCAATGGTCACAGGCATCTTTTCTACGGGATACTCCTTTCCTTTGTCCTCCCCGCTTTCCACAACTATCCTCGCGGCAGACTCCCCTAAGATTTGGGTGTCGGACTTGGCTTCCTCGCCGACTTTTCCCCTTTTCATGACGAACTTACCTGAGCTGTTAACTCCTCCAGAAGTTGATATAAAGCTTCTCTCAAGGAATCCTTGACAGCAATGGAAAGGCTAATGAGAAGGTAAAGGCAAACTAGGTTTCGAGAAGGTGAACAAAAGCAGCAAGCAGTGATCAGATTTGGTTGTTTGCGATATTTGCGGCGCACCTGGGACCGGCATGATTGTGAGTTCAGAAGACATGCGGAAAGCCGTGTTCAAGAAAGGTTTCAACCCCTTTGCGCTGGGTTTGACTGGGCAACTTCAAGCTGCCTTTGGCATAAGTGCTCAAGCGTCCTTTGAACACTGGAAGAACACGATCGTCGCGCAGGACACTTCAGACTGGAACATCTGTTCAGGATGCATGTCCAAACTGATCGCCTACCTAGAAGGGCCGCCGAGACCAACCGGCGTCACGAAAGCCACAGTCTCTACAAACCCAGTAGTTGCAGCCATGGCAGGGGCAGAAGCTGAACGAAAGTATTCATCATCCCGCCCAGAGAGCCTCTTGGCGCGCTTGCGGGCCCGCTTCAGGTCACGTAAGCCGTAGTAGAAAGTGGCGCGTATGAAGTTCCGAGTTCTCAAGACTTGGCTACGGGAGAGTGTATGGGGATTATTTCTCGTCTTCTGCGAAACCGGATGACCCAAGACGAATGCAGTGGAAACTCAACGGAATTCATTCAGTGCAGCCTGTACTTCACGGTCATTTGGGTCCAGCTTGAGGGCGGTCTTGAAGTCGGCTAGGGCTAGATTGAACTCGCCTATCTCTCGGTAGACCCATCCGCGATACTTGTATGACACTGCGAAGTCTGGTCTGAGCTCTATTGCCTTAGTAAATTCGTCCACCGACTTGTCAAAATCTCCTCGCTTCATGTAAGCAATGCCCAAGTTGAAATAGGCAAGGAACTCGTTAGGATCTAGCTCCTTCGCTTTCAGGCAATCCAAAATGGCCTCATCATACTGCCCCAAGGACGCATAGGTGCTAGCGCGAAGAGCGTAGGCGCCGCTGTGCGACGGATTTGCTAGTATCGCCTTGCCTAGCGCGTCTAAGGCTTTATTGTATTCCTTTTGGAGGAGATACGAGTGTCCTTGCTCGTAATACTCCGCGCTTCTGTCTTCTCGACCTATTTCCTTCCTTTTCACCCGAAGACATAGATCCCTGCTTCTCCGAGCGTCTTCGTGGTTCGGGTTCATTTCCAAGACCATGTCAAAGAATCTGACAGCCTCATCCAGCCTCTGCAGGCGAGCCAACGCTGCTCCTTTGTTATACAGTACGATTGCTCGGAAATCAGATGTCCTTGACGCGGTTTCCAGTGACCTATCAAAGGCGTCGATAGCTTCCTCAAACCTTGCTAACCCGAAAAGTATCTCCCCCTTAGTGTTCCATGCTTTGTATGTTGCCTCTTCGATTAGGTCTTGGCGGTTGAGACGTTTCTGGAACGGTTCCACTTCTCTGCATGCCTCTCCGCCCAGAAGTGAATCAAGCCCCGCATTGATATTTTCTAAGGCCTTCTCATATTGGCCGACAGCCGAAAGTATTTCCCCTCTCATCACGTTTACGACAAACTTTGGAGCGCCGGATCCCAACGCCATATCGAGGCATTCCAACCCTTCGTCCACTTTTTTCAGAAACTTTCCCACGAGAGTGGCCTTCAAAATCCAAGCCTCAACATACCCTGCGTCTAGCTGCAAAGATTTGCTGTAACAATCGACCGATTCGGCATATCGACACATGCCTGAGAGAATGTCGCCCTTAGTTTTCCACAGGACGGGTTCCCTTGGATTGATCCTTGTTGCCTCGTTGCAGCATTCAAGCGCCCCTTCAGGGTCATTCAACAGAGAGAGGAGCGTAGCTTTGTTGATCCATGCCTTCCAGTATGCGGGGTCCTTCTCTATGGCGACGTCAAAGCACCGAAGGGCCTCTTCGTACATGTTCTTGCGTTCCAGACAAATGCCTTTGTTAGCCCAAGCCTCAGCCCAGTCAGCCTTTGCCTCTATCGACTTGTCGCAGCATTCCAGAGCCTCGTCATATTTCCCGAGAATGATACATGCATACGCCTTGTTAGCCCATGCCTGGGGGTAATGAGGGTTCAACTCCAGTGCCTTTTCGAAGCATTTGACGGCTCCCCCGTAGTCCCCAAGACGGCTCAGGCAGACACCCTTATCATTCCAAGCCTCATAGTTCTCGGGCGCAATCTTCAGCATTTCGTCAAAATATTCCATGGCTTCGCTATACTTGCTCAGGTTCAGGAAAGTGAACCCTTTGCGGAGAAGCTCTAAGTCAGGCGGAAGCTCAAACGGGACATCCGCTACCAGAGGCTTCTTTCCGGGAAGGCTATCATTGATCTTCTCAAGTTCTGTTTTCAACTCTCCGAAGCTTTGGTACCGGTTGCTTGGGTCTTTTTCCAGACATCTCATGACAAGACTATCGAGCTGAGGCAGTATCGAAGGATTTAGCTCTTTGGGGTTAAGCGGCTTCTCATGTTGATGTTTGTATTTTACCTCCTCTGTGGTCGTTCCGTAGAAAGGCTTTCTTCCCGTTAGCATCTCATAGAGCATGACGCCAAAACAGTAGATGTCCGAACGCGTAGTTACATTCTTGGCATCAATCCACTGTTCAGGCGATGTGTAAGGCGGGGTACACCAGCCTTCAGGCCCTACGAGCCTTAGCGCCCTCCTCTCTTCTTCGCTTTTCGTCTCAGAAGGCAACGTTGGCTCATCGAAAATCTTAACCAGACCGAAGTCTGCTATCTTCGCCGCGTTGGTCTTGGTGATGAGGATGTTCTCCGGTTTAATATCGCGGTGGATGATCTTCATCGTGTCATAGGCATAGGCCGTGCCCTCGCAGACTTGGATCGCAAAGTTCAGAGCCTGCGGAATGGTCAGCCTCTTCTTTTCTATCCACTCTCGCAGGCTTGACCCGTCGACATGCTCCATAAAGAGAAAGGGTTTTCCACCTATCTCCTTCGCATATATGGCGAAAACAATGTTTTTGTGTCTCCCAAGTTTCACCCACGTGTCAACTTCTAAGAAAAACCTCTGGACAACCCTCTCGCTCCAGATGAACTTGTCCTTGAAAGTCTTAACGGCTAACGTTACCCTTCGTTTTTGCCTTAATGCTTCCAGATCCTGGACAATGTAGACTATTCCCATGCCGCCCTCTTTGATTTCCTTGATCTGATAGCGCTCTTCTATCGTTTGACCGACTGTCCAAGGGTAGAGGCTTCCTTTCTCTGAGTTCACTCTTTCCAACCCCAACTAAACAAGACCTAAGGCACCACGACCTTCCTATAGCCACAGGATTTCTGTGATGCTCTTCGCAGCAATCTCTGTTATTCTGTGATCGTCGGATCCATCTCTGTCCATGAGGTAGATGTCGGACTTGCCGTTCATAGATTTGATGAAAGCGATCCTTTTTCCATCCGGCGAGAATAGGGGATGCGTATTCTTCACCGAGTAATCCGAGGTCAACTGTTGCAGGTCGCCGCCATCGAGGTTCATGATGTACAGTTGACCGTCGCCATCAAACAGTATTCTTCCGCCGTCAGGCGAGATGCTTAGCCTAGAGATGCGTTCATGGTTTTCCGATATGGTCTGGATGTTGAACGGGTCAGTCTCAGGCTTGCAGGAAACGGAACACACCTGATTGTATTCGTGAAGGCTGTGTCCCCAAACGAAGAATGCCGTTTCAGTTGCGGCTTCAACCGCCAGAGTATCTGGACGCCACCAAACGCAGTCAGCATTGTGCGTCAGCCTACGCGTCTCAAACTTACCCCATAACCTCTCAAGAACATCCCCAGGTTCATCAGGCTTGGAAAGATCAGTCATACAAACCTCGAGAAGATCGTCAGCGGAAAAGTTGGAGAGGTATGCCACTCTATTGTTGTCAGGGAAGAACTTCGGCGAGTAGTTGCCTAACCTCAACGGATTCATGATCGCGGCTTTGCTGGAGACGAAAATATAGTCATCCGTCCTCTCTACGTTCAGAAAGATTATGTCAGGGTTACTCTCTTGGTGCAGGCTATGCTCACATGCAATCATGTTGCCGGAGGGTGAAAAAACCGGGTTCATATAGAAGGGCTCGTATGTCGGGTTCCACTGGGTAAGAGGTATCTCGTTGCCTCCGCTGGTCTTCAGAGCGAAGAGACGGGGGACAAACTGGTGTCTGTCAGCCGTATAGCCAAAGCGAGTGTAGACGATCCATTCTCCGTCTGGTGACACCGTTGGCGAAAAGCGTCGGCTGTCTTCTGTGTTGACGATCTCTCTTGGATCTTTCCCGTC
>Ga0315312_1002187_pt1 | contig 13866 bp, 10 predicted proteins | sample TDP7_MG_FD_203629 | JGI IMG/M metagenome (GOLD analysis project Ga0315312, IMG submission 203629) | Freshwater sediment microbial communities from Lake Towuti, South Sulawesi, Indonesia - TDP7 | ecosystem: Environmental > Aquatic > Freshwater > Lake > Sediment | place: Indonesia: South Sulawesi... | reverse complement strand
GCGTCGAGCGAGAGCCCGCGCCAACGGGGCGAGACCACGGCAACGCGTCCAGCGTCAAAGTAGCCGCGGGAGCCATTGAGCACCCAGCGGATCTCGGCGTAGCGCGGGTCGGGGCGGCGCTCGTTAATAGTGGCGGTGGTTTGCGGGATGCCCTCCACGGGCCGGGCGCGGTTCAGGTACCACATCAGCAGCAGCTTGTGGGAGCGGCTGCCCACGTAGCCCACCTGTAGGTTCCAGCTTGCCCCCAGCGGGGTCTGCCAACTGAGGTTGTACTGGTGCGAGTAAGGCGTGGCCAGCTCGGGGTCGAGCAGGTACAGATTCGGGCGGGCCTCTCTCAGGCCGCCCAGAGGATTGAGCATGTCCGGCGCGGGCACCATCAACTTGTAGTTGCCGGGCGGGCTGAAGCGCACCTGCTGAAAGGTCACCGGAAAAACTTGGCCGTAGTGCAGGCCGTAGGAGGCGCGCAGTACCCCGCCCTGCGGACTCAAGCGCCAAGCCAGACCGAACATGGGCCCCACGTTGTTGAGATCGTGGCCGTAAGGAATGAGGTTCAGGCGGTTGACTTCGCTCGGCCGAGTGGCGGGCTGCCAGCGCACGGCATAGTAGAGGGTGAAGGAAGGCCGCGCGTGCCAAGTATCGCCGGCGTAGTACTGCATGTCCCAGTTGCGAAAGCCGCGGTGCACATCGCCGATGGAGATGAGGTGCTGTGTGGGGGTGCCCAAGCGGAAGTTGGTGATAGAGGTGCGGCCGAAATCGTTGCCGAAGCTGAAGAAGCCACGGTGCACGTCGGTCTCGACACCGTTGAGCTGGCGACGCAGCAGTTCCAGGCCCGCGGTCCAGGAGTGGTTCCGGCGGAGGTGGCGCACCTGCACTCCGTAACGAAAGGAATTCTGCGCGCGGTCAATGGGGATTACCCCGCCTGGTCCCAGAGTTTCCAGGCCGGCGATCATCACCATAGGCCCCACCGCGTTCTCCTCGGGCACGAGCAGAGAGCCCAGGCGGTCGAAGCCGGCGGTGACGTCCAGCAGAGTGGCGGCCGACCACTGCCGGCTCCACCCCAGGCGGGCCTGATGAGAGCGGGTCGAGGTGTCAGGGTTCTGGCCGGACACCAACTGGAAGGCGTCCACGCGCTGCGAGGTGAACCAGTAGCCCAGGCTCAGGCGGTCGCGGGCGGCGAAGCGCCGGTCCAAGCGGGTCGAGAGGTTGTCGGTGTCGATGCGCTGGGGGGCATTGGTATTGAGGGCGCGCGCGTCGATGTCGGTGCGGTTGGGCAACTGCGCGGGATAACCGTTCAGCCAGCGCTGTATCAGCGCGCGCACTGCGGGGTCGGTGGCCAGAGGCGTGCGCTCGTCGGGCTTGGGCACCAGGACGTTGCCGTTGACGCTGCCACGGGCCTTCTGCTGGCTGCCCTCGAAGGAAACCTGCGATAGGCGCCAGGCCGGCGCGGCCAGGCTGACGCCGTAGTCGTTGGTGCGGGCGGGCTGTACGTCACCCACCTGGAAGAACGACCGGGCGCTACTGGCGCTGTTCTGGTGCCACTCATAGAGGCTCCCGTGCAGCGGAGAACGCGGAAGCGGCGCCGGGTGAAGCAGCGGGGCGAGGGGGGCGCCGAATTCGGCGCCGAAGTAACTCTGCTCGGGGCGAAACTCCTCGACGAGCGTGGCGGTAGTGCCCATGCGGACGTTCAGTTCCTTCAGCGCGTTGTTGTCCACCAGGTTGAACTGGATGTTCTCGTTGCGCAGGCTCTCGCCGGCGGCGGTGTCGGTAACTCCGAGCAAGTTCAGTTCGAGGCGCTTGTTTTGCGCCGCGGCGGCGGGCTCGGCTTCCGCGCGGGTCTCTCCGGTCTGGGCGGGCTTGGCGGGTTTCTGCGCGCGCGCCAAGGCCACGCACAGCGCTAGCGCACCAACCAAGCACCGAGGGAGGCGCCGCATAACAGACCCAGGTTGTCCGCCGCCACATCCCCGACCTCGAAGCCGCGCCCGGGGACGAACTGCTGGAGGTAGTCCAAAAGGAGGCCGAGGGCCACCATGATCAGGACCGAGCGCAGGGCCGCGCGCCGCTCATCCGCGCCCGCCACGGCCAGCACAGCCAGCCCGGCGTAAGCCAGGAAGTGGAGCAACTTGTCGTAAATGGCGCCCGCCCAACTAATCGCCGGGGATGAACTTGGCAGCAGCGAGGCCACTACCAGCAGAATCAGGCCCGCGAGCCACCCCAGCCGCAACAATCTGCACGCCTTCTTGGAAGGTCTCAATACTCTAGGGTACAATTCCCGTGTGACAAACGCGAATCTGACGACTGGCTGGCTGGTTCTGGCGGCGGCCCTGGCGGCGGCCGAACCAGCCTCGCACTTCGTGCTCATCAAGGGCGGCGTCCTGCGGCCGGGGGCGCCGCCTGTGCGGGTGGAGGATTTCGAGACGCAGGCCCGGCCGGTGACGAACGCGGAGTACGCGGTGTTCGTTGCGGAGACCAAGCATACTGCGCCGCTGCACTTCGAAAACGGGCGGTCCCCGGCGGGCATGGAGAACTGGCCCGTAATCTTTGTGAACCGTCATGACGTGGCCGCCTATCTTGCCTGGCGCAGCAAGAAGGAGAAGCGAATCTGCCGGCTGCCCACGGCAGCGGAGTTCGAGTACGCAGCGCGCGCCGGCGACCGCGAGGCCACCTACCCCTGGGGGAACGAGCCACCCGACGGCAAGGCCAACCACGACGCCAAGGGCGAGCGCACCTTCGCCGAGTGGCGGCAGCACCTGAAACCGGTGGGCAGCTACGCCCCCAACGCCTGGGGCCTTTATGACATGGCGGGCAATGTCTGGCAGATGATCGACAGTTACCCCGACCCCGCCACGGTGCAATACAAGTACCGCATTGAATCGGACACCGAGCAAGAGACCGGCCTGGCGGGTGGCTCCTGGGCCCGGAGCGGGTACTACTTGCGGTGCGGGGTGCGCGGGGGCGCCTCGGCGGGGATCCGGCATCCGGACATCGGCTTCCGCTTGGTACGTGAGCCTGCCGGCGCGACGCACTTCCGGCGGCAACCCCGGCGGTTGGTCGCCACGCCGGCCGGGGGCGGGACGGTGTACCTGAGCTGGCAATTGCTCCCGGGCGACGCGGCCGGGGTGGGCTTCCACGTCTACCGGAGTGGGCGGCGCGATGCGGCTGGCGAGCGAGTCAGCCGCGAGTCGGTGCGGGACGCCACTGACTATGTTGACCGCGACGCGCCCGCAGTGGCGCGCCTGTACTACCGCGTCCGCGCGGTGAACGCGGCGGGACAGGAAGGCCCGCCCTCGGAATGGGCCGCAGTCGCGCCGGGCGGCGCACGCACTGGCCTGATCGCGGTGTTCGAGCCTACTGCGAAGCAGAGCGGCGCCATCCCCATCTTCGGCGACCTGAACGGCGACGGCGTGCTGGACGTGGTGCTGCGCCTGGACAACGGCATCCGGGAGATGTCGCGCGATCCGGGCGTGCCGGTGGAGCTGGAGGCTTTCACCAGTTACGGCCGCAGCCTGTGGCGGCGGCCGCTGGTGCGTCACGACCAGTGCTTCGGCAGCGCCAACAACGTGCCCGTGGTGGTCTGGGACCTGAACGGGGACGGCAAGGCGGAGGTGCTGGCCCGCCTCAGCGAGCAGGACGTGGTCTACCTGGCCGTGCTGGACGGCATGAGCGGGCGCATTCTGCGCAAGACCCCCTGGACCAGGATGGTCTCCGACTTCTCGAAGTCTTCGACGCGCATCCACATGTCGGTCGCTTACCTGGACGGCAAGACGCCAGCCATCATCACCCAGACCGGACTCTACGAGAACGAAATCTTCGACGCTTACGACCCGCAGTTGAAGAAGCTTTGGACTTACAGGAGCTTCGGGGAGACCAACGGCAGCGGCTCGCATCACATCGACATCGCCGACGTGGACGGGGACGGCCGCGACGAGGTGTTCGACGGCACCACGGTGCTGAACCCGGACGGGACCGTGCGCTGGTCGATCTACCGCGAGCACCCGGACATCGTGGCCGTCAAGCACATCCTGCCGGGAACCAAGGACCGCCAGGTGTACTACGCGGTCGAAAGCGGGGTGCATGCCGGCGCTTACCTGGTGGAGGCCAGCACCGGCAAAATCATCTGGAAGCTCAATCGCGAGGACGACCCGCGCTGGGTTCACGCCCACGTGGGCTGGGCTTCAGACATCTGGGAAGGCTCGCCGGGCATGGAGATGCTCACCAACCGCGATGGGCACGAGGCCAAGGACCAGGTCCTGTTCTCGGCCACGGGCAAGATCCTCATGAACCCGTTCCCGCCGGGCTGGCGGCCGGTGAACTGGACCGGGGGAGCGGTGCGGGAACTGATGTCGAGCAGCGGGCGGCAGCTTGCGCGGTTCACCGGCAGCGTGGTGGAGCCGCTGCCGGGCGCGGGTCCCAACGAGCTGGGCGCCGGCGCATGCAGCATGGTGGCCGACCTGGCGGGCGACTACCGCGACGAGGTGGTCTGTTCCGGGAGGACGAAAGAAGGCGGGCCGGCCATCTACGTTTTCACTAACATCGAGCCGATCAATAAGCGGGAGGTTACGCGCACCGCCAGCCGGGAGTACCGCTTATGGATGGCGCGGAACATGGGCGGCGGCTACGCGTCTTACTTCGAATGGGAACCATGACTGATCAGCAGCTAATGGCGCATGCCATCGAGCTGGCCGTCAAGAACGTGCGGGCGGGACGGGGCGGACCCTTCGCCGCCCTGGTGGTCTACGACGGGCGGATCCTGGCCCAGGGCACCAACGTTGTGACCTCGACCAACGACCCGACGGCGCATGCGGAGATGGTGGCCATCCGCAAGGCCTGCCAGAAGTTGAACAGCTTTCAGCTCACCGGCTGCGAGATCTTCGCCACCTGCGAGCCGTGCCCGATGTGCATGGGCGCGATCTACTGGGCGCGTCCCGCACGCGTGGTCTTTGCCGCCACCCGCGCCGACGCCGCCCGCGTCGGCTTCGATGACGCCCACATCTACCGCCAGCTCCGCCTGCCGCACGCGCGCCGGAGCATCCCGGTTCACCGGCTGATGCGCCCCGAGGCACAGGCACCCTTCCGCGAGTGGCAGCGCAAGGCGGATCGGGTCCACTACTAAGCATGACAGTCCGTGGAAACTAGAGTCGCCATGACCCTCAACCTTGATCTCGGGCACATGCCGCCCCCGCCTTCCCGCAAGGACTACCCCATCGGGGTCATCGGGGCCGGCTTCATCGTCCGTGATGTGCATTTGGTGGCCTACCAGCGCGCCGGGTACAACGTCGCAGCCATCACCGCGCAGGCCCCCGAGATGGCCCGCGAGGTGGCCGCAGCGCGCGGCATCCCGAAGGTGTACGACACCAACGAGGCGCTGCTGGCGGACCGCTCCATCGAAGTGATCGACATCGCCGTGCCGCCCGCCGAACAGCTCGGCGTGATCCGCCAGGTGGTTCGGCACACCGATCACATCCGGGGCGTGCTGGCGCAGAAGCCCCTAGGGTGCAATCTCCGCGAGGCTCGCGAGGCGGTGCGCCTGTGCCGCGAGGCCAGCATCGCGCTGGCCGTCAATCAGAACATGCGTTACGACCAGTCCATCCGCGCGCTCAAGACCATCCTCAACCGGGGCTACCTGGGCGAGCCTGTACTCGCCACCATCGAGATGCGCGCCACGCCGCACTGGAAACCCTGGGCGGCGCATCTCGGCCGCCTCACTCTGCTCATTATGAGCATCCATCATCTGGACACCTTCCGTTACCTCTTCGGCGACCCCGAATACGTGTATTGCTCCGCCCGCACCGACCCCCGCAGCAGGTTTGCCCACCGGGACGGCATCGTCCTGTACACGCTCGAGTACGCCAGCGGCCTCCGCGCCGCGGCCTGGGATGACGTCTGGGCCGGCCCCTCCCGCGAGGGCGCCGCCGGCGACATCTACATCAAGTGGCGGGTCGAGGGCACCGACGGCACCGCACAAGGCTCGATCGGCTGGCCCGCCTACCCCAGCGCCACGCCCTCCACGCTCGACTTCACCACCAAGCTCGTTCCCAACACCTGGTTTCAACCCCGCTGGAAAGAGGTGTGGTTCCCCGACGCCTTCCAGGGCACGATGGGCCAGTTGCTGGAAGCCCTGGCCACCGGCGCAGAGCCGGCCATCAGCGGCCGGGACAATCTCCACACCATCGCTCTGGTGGACGCCTGCTACCGATCCATCGAAGAGCACCGCCCGGTGTCACTTCACGAAATCCTCGCCGAGGACGACCGCTAACCCAGCCAGCCCCGCGCCGGGTCGGAGGTTTCCTTCATCCGCTCCGCCAGAAGCTGCCGCATCCGCGCGAGGACTTCCGTCTGGCGCGCGTCCTCGGCCAAGCTGTTCTCCTCGCCGGGGTCCGTGCGCAGCTCGAACAGGGCTTGCTTCTTCGATTCCCACAGGATGTACTTGTGCGTCCGCGTGCGCGCCACCCGGTACGGCTCGACCGCCCGCCGGACCACCAGCGCCTCGGGCCGGCCGTCGTTCCACGCGGCGAAGGCTGCCTCGCGTTTTGAGCGTCCTTGCTCGAGCTCCGGCCGCAGGCTACGCCCCGCCAGCGCATAGGCGGGCCGCACGCCGGCGTAATCCAGGAAAGTCGCCGGCAGGTCGATGGAAGCCACCGGCGCATCCAGCCTTCCCCGTGCCCGCACCGCGCCGCCACTCGCAAAGTACGGCACACGGATCGACTCCTCCCAGGCGTACACCTTACCCTGGAGGCCCTTCGTGCCGCACAGATACCCGTTGTCCCCCAGGAACACGATCAACGTGTTCTCCCACAAGCCCGCCTTCTCCACCGCCCCGAGCAGCCGCCCGATGGCCTCATCCAGGTGGGTGATGACCGCGTAATAGGTTTCCCAGTCAAATTCCCCTCCGCCCTTGGGATGCGCCGGCGGGGCAAGCTGCGCACCGCGTCCCTGGTACGGCTGCCTGTACTTCGCGTCGGCGTACCAAGGCGTGTGCGGCGCGTTGTAGGCCAGCCACAGCAGGAAGGGCTGCCTGGCGCTGCGCACGCAGTCGATGGCGGCGTCGGTGAACAGGTCGGTAATGTGACCAGGTGTCTTCTGCCCCTGCCCTTCGAAGCCGCGCCGAAGCACAGGATCGCGGTACGGGCTGGACGCGGGGGGCAACCACAGAGGGGCCTTGCTGAACCTGCAAGCGTCCGGCTGCGGCGCAATGTGCCACTTGCCTACCAGCGTACTTTCGTAACCCGCGCGTCGCAATTGCTCGATCACCGTGGGCCCCGTTCCCTCGCGGAAGGCCGTACGCCCGTTGCTCTCCAGACCCGTCTGATACGATTCCAGCCCGCTCAGCAACACCCCGCGGCTGGGCGCGCACTGCGGCGTCGAGATGATGCCGTTGCTGAACAGTACCCCGCGCGAGGCCAGCCGGTCCAGGTTCGGCGTCTGGATATTCGGATTACCCGCCGCCCCGAAGCCCTGGAAATGGTGGTCGTCGGAAACGATGAACACGATGTTCGACCTGCGCGGGGAAGCCGCCAGCGCTGGCGCGGCCGCCGCCAACACCTGTCGTCGCGTGAGTTCTCTCATAAGTACGCTCCAATCTCCTCCAGAATGCGCTCCACCTCCCCGCGCGGGTCTTCCGCGCGCGTAACCTGCCGCCCGATCACCAGGTAATTCGCCCCCGCACGCAGCGCTTCCGCGGGTGTGGCTACGCGCTTCTGATCGCCCTTCCCCGCTCCGGCCGACCGCACGCCCGGCGTGACCAGGATCGCCTCCGGCCCGGCCAGGGCGCGCACCGTGGCGGCTTCGAGCGGAGAGCAGACGAGCCCGTCGATACCCGCCTCCATGGCCTTACGCACCCGCAGTGCCACCAGGTCGGCCACCGCACAGGGATAGCCCAGATCGGCCAGATCGGCCTGGTCGAAACTGGTCAGCACGGTCACCGCCAGCAGCTTCAGCGGCGCGCTGCCGCGGCCCTCGACTGCGGCTCGCATCACTGCGCGGCTGCCGTGCACCGTGGTGAGGCTCACCCCGCTGGAGGCTACTTGCGCCACCGCACGCTTCACCGTCTCCCCGATGTCGTAGAACTTCAGATCCAGGAACACCTGCTTACCCTGCCTCACCAGTTCACGCACAAAGGGCATGCCAGCGGCGGCGTACAGTTCCAGGCCGACCTTGTAAAGCGACACCGAGTCTCCCAAACGGCTCACCAGTTCCCGGGCTTTCTCGGCCGACTCGAAATCCAAAGCGATGATGAGAGGATTCATACGATACGAATGGGTTTCTCCCCGCGCGGCAGCACGCGCCCGATGCGCCGGGCCCCGGCGAGCCGCGCGGCTTTTTCCTCAGGCAGAGAGATGAGCAGCCCGCCCGAGGTCTGCGGGTCATAGAGCAGGTTCTCGACCTCCGGGGCCAGCCCGCCGGTCAGCTCGACGGCCGAGGAGGCAAACTCCCGGTTGTTCTTTAGCCCGCCGGGCAGGGCGCCTTGCCGCGCGTAGTCCAGCGCGCCCGGCAGGAACTCAATCTGGGCGGCCTCGATTTCGAGCGTTACCCCGCTGGCCATCGCCATCTCCCGGGCGTGCCCGATCAGCCCGAAGCCCGTAACGTCGGTGCAGGCGTGGGCGCCCAGCGCCAGCATGGCTTCGCAGGCACGGCAGTTCAACTCCAGCATCGAGGCGACCGAGGCTTCCACATGGGCTGCCTCGGCGATCCCGCGCTTGAGCGCCGTGGCGATGACCCCCGTCCCGATGCGTTTGGTCAGCACCAGGGCGTCGCCGGGCTGCGCCCCCGCGTTGGTCAGGATCCGCTCCGGGTGCGCCACGCCCGTTACCGCGTAGCCGAACTTGATCTCCGCATCCCCCACACTGTGGCCGCCCAGCACCACGCAGCCCGCCTCGCGCATCTTCTCGCCGCCGCCCTGAAGGATCTCTTCGAGCACACTCAGGTCCCCCTCGGCCGGGTAAGCCACGATGGAGAGCGCCGTCAAGGGCCGCCCGCCCATGGCATAGACGTCGCTGAGCGCATTGGCCGCGGCGATGGCCCCGAACTGCCGCGGCTCGTCCACGATGGGCGTGAAGAAATCCACCGTCGCGATCAGGGCGCACTCCGGCGTCAGCTTGTACACGCCAGCGTCGTCAGCCGTGTCATAGCCCACCAGCACGTTCTCGTCCGTGATCGCAGGCAGCCGCGCCAGGATGCGGTCCAAAACCTTTGGACCCAGCTTCGAGGCTCAACCCGCCGCCTTCACGTGCGCGGTCAGCTTCTTGGCGTCCACGCTGGTAGTTTACCGCGACCTGTTACAGCACGTCGGCAAAGCCGCGCTTGAGGTGACGGAAGAACAGACCCCCCAACACGAAGGCCGTGACCCCGAAAGCCGCGATGATCGCCAATTCGCGCAGGTTGGGCAGCCACGTCGAAAGCAGCCGCTCGCGATACCCATGGACCAGGTAGGCCAGGGGGTTCAACCTCGGAATCCAGCGGAGCTGCTCGGGGATCTGTTCCTCGATGATGAAGATGGGTGTCAGCCAGAACCAGAAGGTCAGCACCACGGTGAGCACCTGGGCGGTGTCGCGGATGTAGACGTGGAGGCTCGCCGCGATCCAGCCCACTCCCACCGCGAACAGGCCCAACAGCAGCATGTACACCGGCAGAAACAGCACCATCAGGCTGAAGTGCCCCAGCCAGATCGCCACGGCCGCCAGCACCAGGCACAGCGCGATCAGGTGATTCACCAGCGAGGACAGGAAAATCGACACCGGGACCACTTCTGCCGGAAAGACGGTCTTGGTGATCAGATTGGCGTGGTCCAGCAGGCAGGTCGCCGAGCGCAACACCGTGTCCTGGAACAACAGCCAGGGGAGGAACCCGGCGAAGAGGAACAGAGTGTAGTTCCCGGTGATTTCGCCGGCGGGCAGGCGGACGCGCAGACACCATTGAAAGACGAAGGTCCAGCTCACCAGCAGGACCAGCGGGTGGATCACGCCCCACAGCCAGCCGGCCGCCGAGCCTACATAGCGCTGCTGGAAGTCGCGCCGCACGAGCTGGAACAGCAGGCTGCGGTGCCCCACCAGATTCCACAGAAAGCGGCTCCCCGGAAAGCGCACCATCAAGAGGTATTGTAGCCACCGCGGGCGTGGCGCGGCACGCCGGAGAGAGTATAATACCTTCCCAGCGACGGGCGCACGAGGGAACTTGGGCACTCCGCAACGTCTCACACACCAGCGCTGCCAGGCCGTCTTCGACGCCTTGGGGTACGGAGTTCTGCTGCTCACCCCGGACGGCCGCATCGAGCAAGTCAACCGCGCCATGGCCGCCATGCTGGGACAGCGGCGCGAGAACCTCACCGGCCACCTCCCGCAGCAGGTCGTGCCGGGATTGCCGCCTCCCTCGGAGGCTTGCCCGTTCCACAGGCTGCGGAAGACGCTGCGCCGGGAGCTGGCCGAGTGGCAGTGGGGCGAGCGCTGGTTCCAGGTGACCGCCGACCCAATCCTCGACCGCAAGGGTAAGCTCACGGGAGCGGTCGTCACCATGGCAGAGACGACCCAGCAGAAGCTGCTGGAAGAGCAACTGCGGCGGTCACAGAAGCTGGAAGCCATCGGCCGGCTGGCGGGGGCCCTGGCCCACGACTTTAACAACCTGCTCACCATGATTGGCGGTTACGGTCAGATGCTGCTGGAGGGAATGCCCGCCCGCGACTCACGCCGCAAGGACCTCGAAGCGATTCTCGAGGCGACGGGCCGCGCCACGGCCCTGACCCGGCAACTGCTGACCATCGGCCGGCGCCAGCCGGCTCGCTTGCGCCGCCTGGATCTGAATCGGCTTCTCGCCCGCCTTGAGAGGGTCCTGCGCCGCGTGCTGGGCCGGCGCATCCACTTCAGCGTGCGGCCGGCGCGACCGCTGGGACGTATCCGGTCCGATCCGGCACAACTCGAACAGATCCTCATGAATCTGGTGGTAAACGCCCGCGAGGCCATGCCTAAGGGCGGACACTTGACCATCTCCACTTCCCAGACGCGCATTCCGAACAGAGATGGGACCAGGCCGGACCTAAGGCCCGGACGGTATGTGGTCTTGACCGTACAAGACACCGGCACCGGCATGGACGCCAGGACCAAGAGCCACCTCTTCGAGCCCTTCTTCAGCACCAAGGGCCGGGGCAAGGGCATCGGCTTGGGCCTCTCCATCGTTTATGGCCTCGTGCGGCAAAGCCACGGGGAGATCGAGGTGGACTCCGAACCGGGTCAGGGAACCACCTTCCGCATCTATTACCCGGTCGCTCCCTCCCGGCACACGTCCTGACAGAGATCAACATGGCCTCCGCCTCCCAGTCTGATCCGCTTGGGTCGGCCGCCTCAGAACCCGCCAGGTCTGCGGCCGAGCGTTACCAGCGCCTGTTCGAGCGCAACCTGGCGGGCGTCTACCGCGCTACCCTGGACGGGCGCTTGCTGGAATGCAACGAGTCCTGCGCCCGCATCTTCGGGTTTGGTTCGCCGGCCGAGGCGGCCGGCTTCCCCATCGCCCAAGCCTACTTCGATCCGGCCGAGCGCGCCTCGGTACTGGAGCAGCTCCAGCGGGAAGGGAGCCTCAGCAATCTGGAGCTGCGTTTGCGGCGGCGGGACGGCACCCCGGTTTGGGTACTCGCCAACGTGACGCTGGTCAGAAGCGGCTGCGAGCAACCGGCGGTGATCGAAGGCACGCTCGTGGACGTGACCGACCGCCGGCGCGCGGAGGAGCGGGTGCTGCGGCTGAACCGGCTGTACTCGGTCTCGAGCAGCCTTCGCCGGGCGATCCTGCACATTACCGACCGCCGCCGTCTTTTCGACGAGGCCTGCCGGCTAGCCGTCGAGAAGGGGCAGTTCCGCATGGCCTGGCTAGGGTTGCTGGACCGCGCCACTCAGCGGGTGATCCCGGCGGCTCACGCGGGCTTTGAGCAGGGCTACTTGAAGAATATCCGGGTCAGCGTGGCGGACGAGCCGGAAGGGCGCGGGCCTACGGGCACCGCGTTGCGCGAGGGCCGGCATTTCATCTGCAACGACATCGCCGGGGAGCCCCGTATGCTGCCCTGGCGCGAGGAGGCCCTCAGCCGAGGCTATCGCTCCTCGGCCGCCTTCCCTGTCGCCGTCCACGGCCAACTGATGGGCTCGCTCAACATCTACGCGGGCGAGCCCGGGTTCTTCGATCAGGAGAACATTGCACTTCTGGAGGAGATGGCGGCCGACATTGGCTTCGCCTTGGAGAGCGTCGAGCGGGAAGAACAAAGGCAGCAGGCCGAGTTTGAACGCGCCCAGGCCCTGGCCCGCGAGGAGGCTGCGCGCACCCAAGCGCGGGCTGAGGCGCGCTTCCGGGAGTTGCTGGAAGCTGCGCCCGACGCCATCCTCGAGATGGATTCCGAAGGCGTCATCGTGCTGTCTAACGCGGCCACCGAGCGGCTGTTCGGTTACAGCCGGCAGGAGCTGCGGGGCCTGCCGATGGAACGGCTGCTCCTGGAACGCTCCCTGCCGGCTTACCGGCGCCTGCGAGCGGCTTGCCTGACGCGTTCCGAGCGCAGCGAAACCAAGCCCGAGGAGTTGAGCGCGCGCCGCAAAGACGGCCGCGAGCTCCACACGGAGATGAACCTCAGCCCGGTCGAGACGGACCAGGGCGGGCGCATCACCTGCATCATCCGCGACATCACCGAGCGCAAGCACCTGGAGGAACAGCTCCGCCAGTCCCAGAAAATGGAAGCGCTGGGCCGTCTGGCCGGAGGTGTGGCTCACGACTTCAACAACCTGCTCACCATCATCGGCGGCTACGCCCAGATGCTGCTCGGCAGCTTCAAGGCCAGGCACCCGGCGCGGCGGGATCTGGAATCCATCATGGAAGCCGCCAACCGCGCCTCCGCGCTCACCCGGCAGCTCCTCGCCTTCAGCCGGCGGCAAGTGGTCCAGCCCAAGGTGCTAGACCTCAACCGTCTTATCCTGCGCATGCACCGGATGCTGCACCCGATCATTGGAGAGGACATCGCGCTGGAACTGGAGCTCCAGAAGAACCTGGGAAAGGTGAAAGCCGATCCGGGGCAAATCGAGCAGGTGGTCATGAATCTGGTGGTAAACGCCCGCGACGCCATGCCCAACGGGGGCCGCATCACCATCCAAACCTGCCTCAGCCGCTGGGAGGAGGGCGAGGCGCCGCCGGTGCCCTTGCCCCCCGGCTGTTACGTGACCTTGGCGGTCAGTGATACCGGTCAGGGGATGGACGAGGAGACCCTCAGCCACATTTTCGAGCCGTTCTTTACTACGAAGACCCGGAGCAAGGGCACGGGCCTGGGATTACCGATGGTCTATGGCATCGTCAAGCAAAGCGGCGGCGAGGTTGAAGTCTCCAGCCGCCTCGGCCAGGGCTCCGTGTTCCGCATCTTCCTGCCGGTGTTCGCATCCGTCTCTCGGGAGAGTGAGGGGGCCCGCTTGCCCAGAAAAGCCGCCAGGGGAGCGGAAACGATCTTGTTGGTGGAAGACGAGGCCGGCGTGCGCCAACTGGCCCGGCAGATGTTGTTGCAGCAAGGTTACTCGGTGCTGGAGGCCCAGGGCAGCTCGGAGGCCCTGCAACTGTTCGAGCAGCACGGGCCCTCCGTCCACCTGCTGCTAACCGACGTCGTCATGCCCCACATGAGCGGGCGCGAACTGGCCGAACGCCTCACAGCGATGCGCCCAGATCTGAAGGTGCTCTACATGTCGGGCTACACCGACGACGTGATCGCCCGCCACGGCCTGCTGGAGGCGGACACCGTGCTGCTGCAAAAACCCTTCACCTCCGACAGCCTGGGGCGCAAAGTGCGGGCCGTGCTGGACCGGGGGCGGTAGAATAGGCCTCCAGGCCTGTTTCTTCCGGCCGGGCGGACAGGAAAGAATGCCT
>Ga0315312_1002186_pt1 | contig 13871 bp, 9 predicted proteins | sample TDP7_MG_FD_203629 | JGI IMG/M metagenome (GOLD analysis project Ga0315312, IMG submission 203629) | Freshwater sediment microbial communities from Lake Towuti, South Sulawesi, Indonesia - TDP7 | ecosystem: Environmental > Aquatic > Freshwater > Lake > Sediment | place: Indonesia: South Sulawesi... | reverse complement strand
TACCAGTTTCGTAGATTGCGAGTTCGTTATGAGCGGCGGGATGAAATTCATGAGGCTTTCCTTTCTATAGGCTGTATAATGATATGTTGGAATCGTCTGTCAAATTCATTTTGTTAGAGGCTCTTAGAAAAATATTTGGCACAAATATCCGTGCAATTATACCTCAATTGGCATTATCTGCAGGTACAATGATAGCCTGTGCTTGTGAATCTATCATTATGGGAAAACAGTCAAGCTTAGGCCCAATAGATCCATTACTGGATGGTAAGCCCGCTCATGGGATTATTGAAGAATTTCAGAAAGCTTATGAAGAAATTAAAGACGACCCAAATAAAATTCCTTTATGGCAACCTATTATTGCCAATTATGACCCCACTTTGATTGGGGAGTGTTTGAAAGCGGTTAAATGGGCGAATGATATGGTCGCTGAATGGCTTTCAAGTGGAATGTTTAAAAACTATAGGGACAAGAATCAAAGAATCGGCAGAATTATAATGGAGTTGGCTGATCATTCTTTAACATTGTCTCATGCACGTCATATTTCGGCTGAACAATGCAGGTCTATTGGGCTGAGAGTTGAAAAATTGGAAGAAAACAAAGATTTGCAGGATGCTGTTCTCAGCTTGCATCATACTTGTCTTCATACCTTAAGTGCAACAAATGCATACAAAATAATCGAGAACCATTTAGGTACAGCTTATATTAAACAGGCACAGATTGTTCCAATAAGAGGCTAAATTCGGTGAGAGAAGCTGGGCCTTCGGCTTCGGCGTAGAAAGGCTCGCTATGCGAAAATATGGCATCACCAACATCCGCCTCTTTTTCGAAAACGACCTGCGCTTCCTTGACCAATTCTGATTTTTCTGAACAAGCTTCATTTTCATTGGTATCAAATCCGGTTATAAACTGGATGCAGCTAAGATGGAGGGAAATTCAGTGTTTTTCATAAATTTCTTTGACAAAAATCTCTAAAAGCTGATAATTATAGGACATTATCGTCTTACGGATGTTTTTGTTTGATTACGGAGCCTATCAAAGTAATTCAGATAAATTTTTAGAGGAATAACTGTGCTTACGTTATGCATGAAAAATATTAACAATTTTTGAAAGGGTAGGAAGATGAAAAAGATAGTCTTAATCTCAATATTGGTTTTCGGGTTAGCCACAGCCATAAGCCAAGCTGCTACGGACGTGTCGGTGCCAATAGGTACGGCATTTAGTTATCAAGGCCGGCTGGTGGAAGCCAACGGCCTATATGATTTTCAGTTTAAACTCTTCGACGATCCAAACGTGACCTTTGGCAATCAACTGGGAAGCGAGATTATCGTAAATGAGCTGGATGTCAATGACGGCTATTTTACTGTTGAGCTTAATTTTGGCGACAACGTATTTAATGGTAGTGAGCTTTGGCTCGAAATTAGTGTCAGGCGGTCAATTAGCGGCGGAAGCTTTACTACCCTTAGCCCCAGACAGCAGATCACACCGGCGCCCTATGCTATATATGCAGCGTCCCTATCCTCTGATGATTTCAGCGATAATGACTGGCAGGTCATTGGCAACGATATGTATGCGATCCCGTCTGGCAACGTTGGAATTGGAACAACAACGCCGATTGTCCCTCTGGACGTTCGCAGATCAAACCCAGGAAAAAATCAGATGGTTGCTGCTTTTGTGAATCCTGATAATAGTCCGGGAACGGCGGCCACGATCGCCCTAATAGTCGGTTCAGGTATGTGGCCGGGCGGTTGGACTTTAAAATCAGATTATGCTTCTCTGGATATTGACCCAATCAGTGATATGGTTTTTCCATCGCCAGTATTGACCATAAAAAGTAATAGGAGAGTAGGAATCTGTACAAAAGAGCCAATTACAACCCTTGATATTACAGGAACATTAAGGGTAGCCTCAGCAAATCCCGGCACAAACGCAGTCACCGCTTTCTTTACCAATCCCAGCGATGCAGTAGATTCAGCGGTCTCATTAGACCTGGGTATCGGAACCGCCGCTCCATCAGAGTGGAGATTAATGGCTGCACATGACTCCTTAAATATTGGCAATGCCGTTCTCGTACCACCAGCAATCACTATAGGCAGTACCCACCATGTCGGCATTAGCAATGGACTGAGCGTTGGCGGTGGCCAAAATGTTGCTATTCGCGCTGCATCGGGAATGATTCCGATGATTTTAATCACTGGTAAGCATGGTGTGGTTACTTTTGGTCAAGACTATGGTATCTATGCGTGGGGAGGTCAGAAAGCAGGCTACTTCAGTGGCGACGTGTCCGTCAGCGGAAAGGTCGGAATTGGGACGATAACGCCATGGGCAAAATTACATGTGAAAGGTTCGGGATTCCCTAATTCCTTCCTATACCTTGACACCGATGCTGATAATCAGGATTCTGGAATAAGATTCTATGAAAATGGTAACGTTAAAGGCCATCTATATCTTAAAGGCTCCGACGATACGATAAGGTTATTTGGAAGTAGTTTTAGTGGGATAACAGTAAATTCCATCGGCAATGTCGGCATTGGAACGGAGAATCCTGGAAGTTATAAGTTGGCTGTAAATGGCTCGGCTGCTAAACCTGGCGGGGGTAGCTGGTCTAACTTCTCAGACGTCCGGCTCAAGGAAGTTCACGGCCAATTCGAGTGTGGATTATCCGAGGTAACAAAACTTAATCCCGTTCGCTGCAGTTACAGAGAAGATAATGAGTTGAAACTACCTACAGGAAATCAATTCATCGGACTTGTTGCTCAAGAAGTCCAGAGGGTTATTCCTGAAGCTGTGTCGGAAAATGAAAAAGGGTACTTGATGGTGGACAACGATCCCATCATCTGGTCGATGGTCAACGCAATTAAGGAGTTGAAAGCTCAGAATCAAGAATTAAGGCAAGAGCTTGAAACATTAAAGCGAGGAATACAGCAGAATCGTCAAGTTTACATTGCGAAGGAATGACAACGATGAAATAAATGAGTGTTTCCATGTTGATTTGAATTTGGAAAGTTTGTAGATTTCAGTATGATTTAATTGGAATATGTAATATATTTGATGCTATACTGGTGGCAGGTTAAGTTATTTATTGCGGTATTTCACAAATAAGGAGCAAATAGGGAAATGGGCGTGTTATGAGCATTACATTTTTGAAGGTAAGGGTAATAAATCCCGAACAGCCCAAGAAATCCCAAGAATGTGAGCTTCTTGTGGATTCCGGGGCAGTGTATTCCGTGGTACCTTCGAGTATCTTAAAAAAGTTGGGTATCAAGCCAGTTTCTTCCGAAGAGTTTATTTTAGCCAATGGCGAGGTTATCAAGAAATCCATTGGAAACGCATTTTTTGAATATAAAGATAAAATCAGAGCAGCGCCGGTTGTTTTTGGAGATAAAGGAGTATTTTTGTTAGGTGCTACAACAATAGAGGCTTTGGGTATGATTCTTGACCCTATTAGAAGGCAGCTTAAGCCGCTTCCTATGGTCCTTATGTAAATTTACCCGTACCGTTGGCCAGTCAAGCGCGGAGCAGCTAGGGACTATTTTACTGAATCGTCAGGTGGCAGGCCGAGCTTTTCATATAATTTTCGCCGGCCAGCTTTATCGCCATCGAGCGTTGCTCTGGCGTATTCGGCTACTTCCTTTGCGCGGACTTTGGATTTGACAGATTAGCAACGTAGAACTTAGAATATTTTTATGAGCGAATATGGCCGGATGTTAACCTGGCTCAGTTGTTTATATGAAGTTGTTTTGACTAATTGTGTCTGAAAATGATTTCTCGATATGAAAATTAAAAGTGCCCATCTAACTAAGGACCCGCCTTAATAGCCAACCTTTCAGCTCCGCTGACACCAGAGATTTGTTGCTTATCCGATGCGGCGATTTAATCTAGTAAATCCGACTTTTCCACTTTTCGACTTGTAGGATTACGCAAATTCAAAGCGTTGCTTGGATGAGAATAAGGAGATGTATATGCGCACAATTGTTACTACTGCGATTCTTTTATGTTTCAGTAACATATTTATGACATTTGCGTGGTATGGCCATTTGAAAAATCTCGCGCATCGTCCGTAGATTGTGGCGGCTTTGGTAAGCTGGGGGATAGCGCTTTTTGAGTATCTTATTCAGGTGCCGGCCAACAGGATCGGCCATCAGATAATGAACGTCGGTCAGCTCAAGATTCTTCAGGAGATAGTGACATTGTCTGTTTTTATTCCTTTTTCGATTTTGTATATGAAGGAGCAGGTTCGCTGGGATTACCTTTGGGCTGGCTTGTGCATTCTGGGTGCTGTATTTTTCGTATTCCGCCAAAAGCTCTTCGGAGCATGATATTATGTATTCAAAGATGCAATTAGCCCTGCGACCACGTCGCAGGGTCTGACCCCCGCACGTGGTGCGGGGGTTAAACTGTGTTTTGATTTGACACCCGCAAATTCGAAATTCAAATCCTCTAATGTTCTTGAGATTGCTTCGGCCTGCAAGACAGGCCTCGCAATGACGATGAGTGAATTCCTGCCGGAGTTTATCCCGTACTCAGATACGGGGCAGGAATAACCACAGGGATTTAATCAGTATTAAGTGCGATTTTGAGTGCTTCGTTGGTATTTTTTACGAACTTGAAATTCAGGCCTTTTTTGGCTTCTTTTAAGACGTCTGAAGGAATTGCTCAATTCTCTGGATGAATTTTTCTGCGTCAGCAACTCTTTTCTCGGCTGTATCCTGCTCAATCTCGATGTGAATGTCATAATCACCGATTTCTCTATCTTCTTTTTCTTTTGTAAGAATTCTTGCAAAGTCTTTTTCTATCTTGCCGGTTTTGACAAGGTTTAGTCCAAACATCCGCCGAACAGCAAGGTGCGATTGCGGCTCAATGCCTTCGATTGCCAATGCAGCTTTTGCAGCATGTAAGACTGCATAATAGGCTCTGGAAACACAATCCTCGTATAATTGATATTCTAAAAGTGCCTTTGCCGCCGAAAGAGCTTTTTTAGCCCGGGTGAGTTCTTTTTGTGACAAATCATTCATATTGTAATTGCATCCTTGCTGACATTGTGTATAAAAGAAGTGCCTTCTTTGCGTAGTTGGTCAAACTTATTCTTACTTATAACTTTCGGTGATATACAAACGTCCAATTGCAGCAACATATCTGTCGCAACGTCGTAGACTTTATCACGAATATGCCAATCATCAGTTGCTACGATAACCAGCACGTCTATATCAGAATTCGGCTGATCATCACCGCGAGCTTTCGAGCCGAACAGCTTCATCTCGATTAACTGGCTACCCAGAACTTGTTCGAGGCTGATTTTGAACTGCTTTAAGGCCGACCTTTCCTTCTTGCTAAGAGCCATTCTGTAATCCTTAACGCAATACCCAGAAATTATAGGTTCTCAGCATACAATAATACCATATGGCAGGTGAAAACACAAAACAAAGGCGAGCATAATTGAGCCGGACTTACTGTCAGCCATATTTAATCGGTATCCAGAGCGATTTTGAGGGCTTCGCTGGTATTTTTGACAAACTTGAATTTCAGGCCTTTTTTGGCTTCTTTGGGGACTTCAGGGAGGTCTTTTTTGTTTCTTTGTGGCAGGATGACGGTTTTTATGCCGGCCTGCTTCGCAGCTAAGATTTTTTCCTTCAGGCCGCCAATAGGCAAAACCAGGCCGCGTAAGGTTATCTCGCCGGTCATAGCGACATCCGGCCGGGTCGGCTTACCCAATAACAAGCTGACCAGCGATGTGAACATCGCTACTCCAGCGCTTGGGCCATCTTTGGGAATTGCTCCTGCGGGGACATGAATATGATAGTCGAATTTGCTGAATTTTGCAGGTTCGATTCCGAGCTTTTTAGCGTTTGCCTTAACGATGGAAAAGGCAGCCTGGGCGCTTTCCTTCATAACATCGCCGATTTGGCCCGTTAGCAGCAATTGGCCTTTGCCAGGCATAGATGCTGATTCGATAAAAAGAAGCTCTCCTCCAACCGGCGTAAAGGCTAATGCAGTAGCCACGCCGGGTATCCCGCTTCGCAAGGCCAGTTCCGACTCGAACTGCGTCGGCCCAAGGATTTTAGCAAGGTATTTTTTGTCAATAGTCGCTCTGCTTTTTTTGTCCTTTGCTATGTCGGTGGCAACAGCTCTGCAAATAGCGGCTATATTTCTTTCCAGATTTCGCAAGCCCGCTTCGCGGGTGTAACTTCGAATTATCGTTAGTATCGCTTCGTCTTTTATGGTTAGGCGGTCTTTTCTTAGGCCGTGCTCTTTAAGCTGGCGAGGGATAAGATATTTTTTTGTTATGTTAAGTTTCTCGGTCTCTGTGTAGCCGGGCAGTTCAATGACCTCCATTCGGTCGTGTAAGGCCGGCGGAATCGGCTCGGTATAATTTGCGGTGCCGATGAACATGACGCTGGATAAATCGAAGGGCTGATCGAGATAATGGTCGGTGAAGCTGAAGTTCTGCTCGGGGTCGAGCACCTCCAGCAGGGCGGCGGCAGGGTCGCCTCTAAAATCTACACCGATTTTGTCTAACTCATCGAGCATAAAGACAGGGTTTCTGCTTCTACACTTTCTCAGCTCCTGCAGTATTCTTCCCGGTAAGGCTCCGATGTAAGTTCTTCGATGTCCCCTGATATCGGCTTCGTCTCTCATTCCGCCGAGCGATATCCGTATGAATTTTCTTCCCATAGCGCGGGCGATAGATTTGCCCAGCGACGTTTTGCCTACGCCGGGCGGGCCTACAAAACAAAGTATGGGGCTTTTGCCGGTCGGGTTTAGCTTACGAACGGCGAGAAATTCAAGGATGCGTTTTTTTACCTTGGTTAGGTCGTAATGATCGCGGTGCAGGATTCGTTCGGCTTGATTGATGTCGAGCCGATCTTCAGTCTGAATAGACCACGGCAGCTCGCAGACCCAGTCCAAATACGTGCGGATGACAGTATATTCCGGCGAAGCAGGGGGAATCTTACTTAGCCTGTCCAATTCGCGTAGCGCTTCTTGCTCTACGCTTTGGGGCATTTTCGCTTTAGCTACATTTTCCCTCAGTTGCTTTAGCTCTTCGGTTCGCAGGTCTTGCTGGCCAAGTTCGGACTGAATAGCTTTTAGCTGTTCCTGCAGGAAGTATTCCCTTTGGCTTTTTTCTATCGATTCTCTAACCCGGCCTTGGATTTTGTGACTTAGCTCGAGGACCTCCAACTGATTTGCCAGGATCAAGGATATTTTAACAAGACGTTTAGCTGGGTCCAATTCTTCAAGCAGCTCCTGTTTTTTGGCCGTCTCTATGCTCAAATTGGCAGCCAAAAAATCAGCCAACGCGGACGGGTCTTCAATATTCTCCAGCAGAACAGACGCTTCTTCAGGCACATTAGGACTTAACGCGATGACGCGGTTGGCTGTCTGACGGACACTAACGATAAGGGCCGCAAGCTTTTTTGTCATACTTGCTTTGACCTCCAGCGTTTGGACCTTGGCCATAAGAAATGGTTCAGTAGCTATGCGTTCTATTAGTTTGAAGCGGGCTATTCCGTGGACCACAATGTTAATTGAGCCCTGCGGCATTTTAATGAGTTTCAAGACCGAAGCGGTGGTTCCAACCGAGTAGAGGTCGTCGAAATTCGGCCTTTCGATTTCTGGATTGCGCTGCGTGACAAGCCCTATGACGGATTCGTTAGGCTTAGTCTCGGCAAGTAAAGCTCTGCTTCTTTCCCGGCCGATTGCCAGCGGCGTTACAGTGCCTGGGTAGGCAACGGTATTTCGGATTGGCAGGATTCCAATCACATCCGGCATTTTTAATTCGTGATTGTTAGGCCGCGGTTCTGCCTTGTTGCCGGGCAAATATTGCTCCATATTTGTTGGCTCTTCTATCATTTCGACAAAACAATACTCTTGGCAAATATAAGATAGTTATGATTATTCGCCATCGTATTTATTCGACTATTTCTTTTTTAAGCTTAAATGATAAAGGATTAAAGCTGTAAATTGAAGGGAAAAAACAGGCTGTCGAGGCGTAAAAATCAGAGGATTATTTCGGAGTAGGATGAAGGATTATACTTTAACACTCGTGCGGAGTCAAAACCTGCAGGGATTTTGATATTGGCTGATCGGTCAAAATGGAGGTTAGCGTTGCCTTTTAAGACCATAGGAGTATCAGCGTAATTTATTACGGTCCCCTTGATGGTTCCATTCGCATTGCCTGAAAACTCGATACCACTGGCCGCAATTATACCGTCCAGCGTAGAAAAGTTGCCCAGAAAAAATGCGCTAAAACCTGGGGCAAGAATCAACGAACCGGTTTCCTGCCGAAGTCCATCAAACTGTGATTCCTCAGGCAGCTGGCTGACAGGGTACGTGTGAACATTGCCGGCGAATGTCAATTCATTGTCCGGGGAGGGGGACTCTACATCGCCGTTAGCAACTATAAGGCCAGTAATAGTGAGATTGCCCGCAAATTTTACTTTGTTAGGTGATTCGATAAACATAATCCCATTTATTTCTACATTGCCGGAGAAGACTGGATCGGTTCCGGCCAGGACTATGGCGTTTGTAATGGTCATGTTACCGTGGGTGTCAGTCGATGAATCGATAATGTCTCCTGTTGCATACTGCCGGAAGTGTTCTGGGTCGGGTGTAGGAAACTCGGTGCTATCTGCACCTATAAAGATATGGTTGTCTATTGCGGCCTGGCCTGTTTCGCCCCCAATTGAGACATTACCATGGATATTAACATTAGCATTTGGATTGGCGATGCTTATGTCGCCGCTTATGTCTGAGTTACCTTTGATAATCAGTGCAAGGTTGTCATTCTGGCTTTCAATATAAATATCGGCTTCGCAAGGGTCGTTAATGCCCGTAAGTTTCGGATTACCGTTAATATGTAAAGGGCCTTTTGTGGCTATGCCGTAATCAAAAATGGGATGCTTTCGGGGTTCAATATTGTAACTGACTCTTATGGTTCGCCTTATCTGCCTATTTGCACCGGTGACATCCAACTGCATGGTATCATCATCGAGTTGACGAAGTGTTGCGCCGAAACTTGTGTTGTCGGCTGAAACCAACGTAACAGAAGGAATAGTTATTGTCGAGCCATCATAATTAGCTGTTATGTTCGAAATACCGTTCGTGGTCAGGTCATTTTGCAAAGAAGCGGCTATAGTGCTGAATATAGCGTTCGGCGCTATCGAATTAGGGATGTACACCCGATTTAACCAGTATCTCATTATTTCTAAGCCGGATTCGGCACTTCCAAATGCGCTATTGACCTTGTGCTGGTTATCGGCAATTTGTACGTTCGTGCCAGACATGGTTGCCAAACTAATAGCCAGCGCGGAAAATACCAGTACAAATATCATGGATATGATAAGTGCAGCTCCGCGGTTGTTAGCAGGACGAAGCCTATTGTACGGTTGTGTAGGACGAAGGAACATAATCCAGTTCTCTATGGGTATCGAAGCCGGCTGGGATTTTGGTCGTGTGCAATCGGTCAAAAACCAGCGTGGCGTTCCCTTCCACTACGGCTGGAGTATCAGAGTAATTAAGGATTGTGCCCTTAACGACTGCATTTGAATTGCCGGCAAAGTGAACCCCGCTTACCGCCATAACTCCGTCCAAGGCTGAGAAGTTGCCGCCAAAAAAAGCTCCAAATCCTGGCGCAATTATGGAAGCCCCAGTTTCTTGTCGCATTACATCAAATTGAGGGTCTGGCGGAAATGGGTCGGTGTCAAAATTGCCCATAAAATTAAGGGAGTTGGTCCCTGGATTGTTCACGTCGCCGTCCGCTATGATAATCCCTTTCAAATTAACGTTGCGCCCAAAGGTAACCAGATTGGGCTGCTCAATAAATAGAATCCCTTGTATAGTGACGCTGCCTTCAAAACAAGGATTAGTTCCGGCCTGTATTACTCCGTTAGTTATTGTCATGCCTTTGCTCAAGTCGGTCGATGAATCGATAATATCTCCGTTTACATACTGCCTGAAATAGTCTGCATCTGGAACAGGAAAATCTGTCGGAGCCACGCCTATATGGACGTGATTGTCGATGGCTGTTTGGCCATGATCGCCGGCTATTAGCACATCTCCGTTAAAGTCAGCCGATCCAGCAGGATTGCCTATATTGACCTCGCCGTCAAAGTTTGTGTTGCCCCCAACGCTCAGAGCGAGAGGATTGTTTGTACTTTCAACGTAGATGTCCGCTTCCCAATTTGCATTCACGGAGTCAATGGTGGGATTGCCAGGGAAGCCCAGAGGTCCTTTGGTTGCCAGGCCGAAATTGAAGATTGGATGCTCGTAAGGCTTAATATTGTAATTAACTCTTATCGTGCGTGTAATCTCACCACAAGTACCCGTCACGAAAGCCTGTAAGATATGCGGGTTGCTGGGTGAGATTTGTATTCGCCCCTCGAAGGTCTGGCCTGTTGTTGAGTCCAGCATTACAGATGGAATTGAACCATAGTTACCATCGTTGTTTATTACAAAGTTTGCTATGTTGTTGGCTGATAAGTCGCTCTGTACGGTGCTGATTATTGTACTGAGATATTGGGAAGTTGGTGTCGAAGCTGCTATTAAGACTCGACTTAGCCAGTATCGCATCACCTGCATTCCAGACTCAGCGTTGGCCAGCGCACGGTTGATTTTGTGCTGATTGCTGGCAATTTGCACATTCGTGCCAGACATGGTTGCCACGCCAACGGCTATGGCGGAAAATATCAGTACAAATATCATGGATATGATAAGGGCAGCCCCACGGCGCTTTTGGCAGACTATTTTGATGGTGGGCTTCATTTTACCCCCCGGAAAAGCCACCTAAGATGCAGTTTATACAACTTCTATGTGCCGACTAAAGTATAAGAAATGTTTGCCAGAAATGCAAAGCAGTTTAGCGAATTACCCCCGATTAAGTCGGGGGCAACTCTATTAAAGTGAAGTTTCTGAATAAGAGGATGGCTTGTATTGTAATACTATCTCCGGGACAAAGCCGGCAGGGACTGGGATTAAGCCGGAACGATTGAAGTAAAGGTCGTTATTACCCGTGATTTCCGCCTCAATATCGGAGTAATTTATAATTGAACCATAGATTATCCCGCCTGCGTTGCCATAAAATCGGATTCCATTGGCAGCTATGGTGCCATTTGTAATATTGCAGTTTCCGCCAAAAGATGCACTAAAGCCAGGTGCAATTAGGAAAGTGCCGATTTCATTGCGGAGCTGGGCGAATTGCTCTTCGCTGGGAAGTTCAGTAACAGAGAAGCTTGTGACGTTGCCGGAAAAGTTAATCTGATTTGTTCCGGAGTTATCGTTTAAGTCGCCGTTGCCGACAACGATGCCTGTTATTGTTGTGCTTCCAGAAAATGTTACTACGTTAGGTGCCTCGATAAAGACGATGCCCTTTAATATAGCATTACCTGTAAAGTTGGGATTTGTTCCGGCTACGATTCTTACGTTTTCAAAAGTTGCGTCAGCGCTGGTATCAGTATTAGCATCTACAACGTTCACAACATACGGTTCAAAATAGCTTGGGTTGGGCTCAGGAAATTCGCTTGGGGCGGCCCCGAATAAAACATGGTTATCAATCGCAGCCTGGCCTGTCTCACCGCCGATGCCGGCTTTTGCACCTTGTATATAAACATTGGCAATTGGATTGACAATGCTCACATTGCCCGCTACTTGTGAATTGCCTGTTATTGAAAGAGCTAAATTTGAATTCTCACTTTCGATATAGACATTTGATACGACAGATAAATTAACGTCTTCGAGTTCGACATTACCTGATAATGATAGAGGTCCTTTGCTTGCTACGGCGAAGTCAAAAACTGTATTTCCTCTTTCGGCAAATTCATAATCTGCGCTTATAGTTTTGCTGAGCTGACCATGTGCACCAGTGACATCTACTTGTAGCTTGTTAGTGTCCGCCTGTGTAATCACAGCGGAAAAACTTTCTCCCTGCGTCGAATCAAGTGTAATGCTCGGAATAGTTATGGCTGAGCTATTACAGCTCAGGTTGATATTAGAGACCTGGTAAGCTGACGAATGAAGAGAATTTGCAATCTCACCAAACCTGAGGCCTTGTGCTGTGGTGCCAGGTATCGAGACGTTATTTAGCCACAGGCGAATAATCTGATGTCCCGATTCGGCACAGGCCCTTGCGCAATTGGCTTTGTGCTGATTTGTGGCTATCTGGACATTCGCGCTGGACATCGCCTCCAAGCTGATAACCAGAGCAGAGAAAATAACCACAAATATCATGGATATGATAAGTACACTGCCTTGATGCTTTGCGCAGGCTAATCTGCTTGCGATTTTCACGTTCCTCCCCTCAAAACCCCCCACCTGAATGCACTTTTCTAATTAAATTATAACCCCATTTTAGCCAAAGGCAAATTATTGAGCTAAGCCCAGGTTAGGATGCTGCTGGCTTAGACCTTATGTAAGAACAGTCGGACGCTGACCAAACTTCGTTATAGGACGTGTTCTTGTTCGGCAAAATATGAACTGCGGGAAAATGGGAAAGAGCAAACCCAGGAAAATCTTAACTCGATTGCTTTTTTTCTCCAGAAATCGAATTTTGAAGGATTTACGTATTCGACTACTTCCAGCGAATCTTTTGATGGTTTTAGATATTGGCCGATGGTAATTCTATCGCAGCCCACATTACGCAAATCCTTTAATACTTGTTCAACCTCAGCATCGGTTTCGCCCAGGCCGAGCATAATAGAGGACTTAGTCTGGATGCCGTCATAGCTTTCTTTGGCCATTTTAAGCAGGTTCAAAGACCGTTGATAGTTTCCGCCAGCTCTGGCAAGGCGGTATAGAGAAGGAACCGTTTCAATGTTGTGAGCGAATAAAAAAGGTAGTGCTTCGCGCAGGATTTCTAATGCCTGGGCCTGGCAGTTACGAAAGTCAGGAGTTAGTATCTCAAATTTCATATCGGGACATCGCTTTCTTACGTTGTTGATACAATCACGGAAATGGCTGGCGCCGCCGTCCGGCAGATCATCACGGTCGACGCTGGTAATTATCAGATATTTTAATTGCAATTGCCTTGCCATCTCGGCTAAGCGCGATGGTTCGGATGTATCCGGCGGGGCAGGTTTGCCGGTTGCAACCGAGCAAAACTTGCAATTTCGTGTGCAGACATTTCCTAAGATTAGAACCGTTGCTGTTCCTCTTGACCAACATTCTCCCCGATTGGGACAATTAGCATTATTACAGATTGTCTCAAGACCCAGCGAACTTAATATATGCTCAACCTTCCTGTAAGTCCCACCAGCAGGTAAAGGCCTGTGTAACCAGGCGGGCAATTTTCGTCGCTCGTCGCTCGTCGCTCGTGGCTCGTTCTGAGATGAAAAATGCTTGACAAGCAGTTGGGGTAATTTTTTCTTTAGCTCGCTCATTGAATGGTATTTTCCTGTCTCTTTCAGTACCGATGTCATCTCTACGTCATCTAAGCCGCAGGGTACGAGTAAATCGAAAATACTCAGGTCATTTTGGATGTTTATTGCCATGCCGTGGTAGGTTACAGATTTTGATACACGCACGCCGATAGAAGCAATCTTTCTCGTCGCTCGTCGCTCGTCGCTCGTCGCTCGTTGTTCATCGCTCGATTCACGAGTCACGAAAGACGAGTCACTGAAAACCCACAGGCCCGGCAATCCCTCCCGTCTATCGGCGCGTACTCCTAATTGCTGCAGGAGTTCTATCCCAATTGCTTCTAATTTTCTGATGTATTCGGTAATTCCCAGGCCGAGCTGCTGCAAATGCAAGATCGGGTAAAAAACCAACTGGCCTGGATTATGTGCGGTTGCTCCGCCGCCTCTGCGAGTTTCTACTACGTCGATGTGCTGTTTCGCTAAATCTTCCTGGCTGGCCAGCAGTTTGTTGGCACTTTGCCGGGCACC
>Ga0315312_1002185_pt1 | contig 13877 bp, 14 predicted proteins | sample TDP7_MG_FD_203629 | JGI IMG/M metagenome (GOLD analysis project Ga0315312, IMG submission 203629) | Freshwater sediment microbial communities from Lake Towuti, South Sulawesi, Indonesia - TDP7 | ecosystem: Environmental > Aquatic > Freshwater > Lake > Sediment | place: Indonesia: South Sulawesi... | reverse complement strand
TCAGTACGAGTGCGGAGACTGTGGAGACTACTGCTAGCGCGATCACCAACCCGATCCCCTGGGGGGTAGTTGAGATCTCACTAGGCAGCGTAGCGCTCGTCGCGGTTGTTGCCGTTGATGCGTTCCATGGAGGCGGACTATTGGGATTCAGAATGAGCGGTTGTCTTGGAGGTTGGCTGAAGTCGAATTCTCCATAGAAACTGTTAGCCATGGTATCTCGGTTCGTCAGGGGTTTTAGTCCGAACTGGTTCTCGATGAAGGCCAGGTACGAGCTGTGTTCGTACAGCGTGTGACTGACGTAGCCTTGTCTCGCATACGGTGAGATCAGCAGAACCGGCACCCTGAATCCCAGGCCATACTGGTCTACCTGTGGCGGTGGGACGTGGTCGTAGAAGCCTCCCCAATCGTCCCAAGCGATGAATATCGCAGTATCTTTCCAGTATTGACTCTGCATGATGGTGTTCACGAGGGTCACCACGTACTTCTGTCCCACTTCAGGGCTGGCGGTCGGATGTTCACTCACTGCTTCTGCTGGCACAATCCACGAGACCTGTGGCAGAGTGCCTGACTGTACGTCGGTGTAGAACTCGGATCCTTTGACATTGTGAGACAGCAACCCAGAGTCCACGATACCTTTCATGCGCGGTAGCGGATCTACGTAGTCGTCGAAGGTGGATTCGGGGGGATCGTGAGCCATCAACTCAGATTCATCCGTTATGCCTGCGCCTGGGAGGTTCGTGTCAAAATAGTACTTCCAACTTACCCCGGACGGCGTCAATTCCTCCATTATCGTCACGAATTCGAAGAACTCAGGAACCGTACCGCTCACATAACCGCCGGACTGAGCGGCGATGATGTATAGGTGGTTGGGGAGACTGTAGCTTAGAATGGAGTGGAAGAAGTTGTCGAATAGGACGTAGTTTGACGCGTACGTCCAATAGTACGGGAGCATGTTATGGTCATAGTAGCCCATGACGTTGGACGGATTGGAAATACCGCTCGCCGCCCAAACAAAACCATCCATCTTCCCATTATCCCAACACGTGTGCGCGGCCGCCCAGCTATGGGATGCGCCTTCGACATTCGGATTGGTCTCTAGGTAAGGCTTGACGCATTGAGTGGTTGACGCATTGATTGTGAGGCACACGTTGGGCGGAATACCGTTCGCACCCGGATATGTCCCGAAGTAATGGTCGAAAGAACGATTCTCCTGCATTATGATGACTATGTGCTGTATCGGCAACGGAGTGCCAGCTACAGGGCTGACAGCCGTAATGACAAGTAATAGCATCAAAGCAAGACTCAATGCTATAGGATGCAACTTCTCGACAGGCATAGCGTCGTCGCGGAAGAACTACGAACTCGTTATCGTATTTAGCGTTATCACACTAGGGGTCGTGGATCACTCATCTGCAGTCTGTCGAAGCTTGCATTGCCTGTTTCTGAATCCTGATGGGATGATCGTGAGTAATACAACCTTGTGACGAGCCTTCAGGTCCTGAAGTTTCTGAAGAGCATATTCACCCATCTTCCTTGCGTTCTCCACGAGCCCGTCTCGAATGAGTACCTCTACAGCCTTGAGGGCAGCCCCGCAGGCGATAGGGTTACCACCGTAGGTAGAACATGCCAGATCGAACCTATCACTTGCCCCGAAGGCTTTCTCCCAAATCTTCTCACTTGTTGCCGAGGCGCTCATCGGCGCCACACCTGCAGAGAAAGCAGCGAGCTCGAAACAGGCAGTCAGTGAATCTCAGTAAGCCACTAGATCACGGAGGTCGTTCACCATTTGAGACGTACGGTGCCAACGGGGGTGCCGAGGCCGAGAGATATAGACAAAAATGTCCATGTCTCCCCCGTGCTACTAACAGCAAGGAAGATCACTCAGCGAAGCTTGCGATGGACCGACCGCTATCTGAATCTGTTAAATCAAGGTCAAGGTATTGACGGGCGGGAACTAGGGACTCGGATAATGTTTGTGGCGGGCCCGCGGGGATTTGAACCCCGGACTTTCGCGTGCGTTTTTGGCGCACTCTACAGCTTATTCCGCGGTTCGCTTAGGAGGCTCGGCTAGTCTCCGGCGCCTATCTGCCGCGCTGTCCATACTTCGCCCCGTAGGCGTCAGCCTACGGGACTGCGCCACGGGCCCAGCCGAGAACAGTAGCCCGCCCTGTCAGCATATAGTTTGCTCGGAAGAGGCGGTCGACAGGCAATTTTGTGGGGCCAACAGAATAGCCGGCCAATCGAGATGCGCTCGTATGGGAACCTTTTAGCTGGACTCGCGTTCTAGGGCACATTCGAGCGGGGGTTCCCGAGACCCAAGCCCACACCGCAAGGGCGGGATTCAGGTCAAAGGGGCAGGGCGACCGACTCAAGTCGTGCCACACTTAAGATCCGCCCCGGGACAAGAGATCCTGTGGCGTAGGCCTTCGTGGGTTCGAATCCCACCCCCCGCACCATTTCAACGTGGACATAGGCAAGGAGCCCATCTCGGTTGGGACGTACAAGTCAGGTGTGCGCACCAAGCGACCCAGACGCAGAACGAATGCTCTTGCGAGAGCAAGGATTTTAGCGCACAAGGCAGGGAACGACCTGACTCATTTTCTGGGGGAAGGCATGGCCGTGAAGAAAGAGATCGTCGTCCTTTCCCCTCATCTAGACGACGCAGTCTTCGATTGCTCTGACCACATCCTCGCGTGGAAAAGAGACGCCCTCCCGGTAAGGGTTGTCACCGCGTTCACCGTCTTTTCGAGCCGAATGCTTTCATCGTATGCTCGATCGTACATCAGACTCTCGCATTGTGAGTCACTAGCCGAGTTTGAACGTGTGAGGGTCTGCGAGGACATGAGGGCGATGAACGCTCTCCGTGTGTCCTGGAATCACCTTGGTTTCACCGATGCTGCGTTCCGCTGCAACGAAGGAAAACCGATCTATCCGGATAGCCAGAGGATGTTCTCAGGAGCAGTCTCGCTACACGATTTCACACTCTTGGCCGAGCTGAAACAAGCTATCGAACCATTCAAGAACCAGAGTCGGTTCGTTGTGCCTCTCGGGGTGGGGAAAAATGTTGACCACATCCTCGTTCGGAAGGCCGCTGAAGAGCTGATTGTGCCTGCGGAGACCTACTACTACCTTGAGTACCCCTACGCTCTCTTCGGTCCGAACTGGACTAGGAATCATGTAGTGAAAGTCGTAGCTGCCAAGAAATCAATAAAATGGACGTCCCAAGCAAAGAGACGATTGCTCCAACTATATTCGTCCCAGTATCCCGGGGTCTTTTCTCGTCCGGTGCTTCCTTTAATTTCGAGCGCTCTCACTCGCTACTATCCAGAGATCATTCTCTGTCCTGAAGAGCGTGCTGACCTAATCATTCCGTGATCTCAACATGAGGATACTCCAAGTTGTACATGGGTTTCCCCCAAGACAGAGGGCAGGTACAGAAACATACGCATACCAGCTATCCCGCGAACTGGCGCGCAGACACGACGTTCACGTTCTCTATCCAGCACATGAAGGTCCAAGACTCTCTCTCAGACGATTCACGTGGAATACCCTGAGACTTCACGAGCTGACTGTTCCTTCTTCTCTGCTGGACAGAGTTCGACGCGGTTTCCGTTTTGAGTCCTCCTACCGAAATGAGCAAGTAGACAAAATCTTCGCTGCAGTCTTGAGTGAAATTGAACCGGACATAGTTCACTTCCAGCACTTAGTTCACCTCTCAGCGTCCCTCGTGTCGGTTGCTGAGAGCAGAGGTGTTCCCACGGTTCTGACTGCACATGATTGCTGGCTTGTGTGCCCGAGGGCAAACTTGATGGCGTATGATTACACCGTCTGCCAAGGACCTGATGAGGATGGCACGAAATGCTGTTACTGCTGGAGCAAACAGCGGGCTGAGGCGATATCGGATCTCCTATTGAACCATCACATCCCAACGAGACTGACAAGCAAACTCCTCGAACATGCCCTGAGAAGAATCAATCAGCCAAGACAATTCAAGATGCGAAATGAGTACATTAGGAAGATTTTGCCCGAGGTCAACTTGGTCATATTACCTTCAAAGTCTCTTGCGAGGCTTCTTTCCGAACACGGGCTGTCTCCGAAACGATGGATCTACTCTGAACATGGCTATGACCTTACTAGATTCACGGCTTTCCGGAAGACGAACAGAGGAACCAAGTTCGTGTTCACTTATCTGGGAGGCATGGCCAAACACAAAGGGATCGACCTTCTGATCGAGGCGTTCACTATTCTGCATGATAACAGGGCGGAACTAATGATCTATGGAGGTTGCGACTCGGACGATAGGCGCCTCAGCGAGTTACAGGCCAAGATTGGGACAAAGAACGTAAAGATCAAGGGAGTGGCAACAGATATAGCAAGGGTGTATTCGGCTGCCGACGTTGTCGTCGTTCCGTCGGTGTGCTACGAAGCTGCTTCGCTAGTAGTGCGCGAGGCTGTTATCACGAGGACTCCTGTGATCGCGTCTAGTATTGGCGGTCTGGCCGAATTTGTTTGGCAAGAACGATCTGGGTTGCTGTTTGAGGTTGGAAATTCGAACGATCTGAGCAAGAAAATGCGATTGATCATGAACAACCCGGAGACACTTCACAAACTCAGGAGTGGATTGAGGGGACGTGTCAAATCCATAGAGGAACAGGCGGAAGAGCTTGAAGAGATCTATAGGGAAGTCATACGAGGAAAGTGGTCAAGAAAATAAGAACAGATGGCTACACCGTTCGTGGCCTTTCGAATTGCGATTCTGTGACTATGAATATTGGTGGGGAGGATCGAGCGCCTTCTGCTACTTTATTCCTCTTTTCTCTAGTTCCTCTTCTCTGAGCACTCTGTGTAGTACCTTTCCCACTTGACTAAGTGGCAGTGAGTCTCTGAACTCTACTTCTCTTGGTCTCTTGTAACCTGCCATCTTTTTCCGTGCCCACTGGATGAACTCCTCCGGCGTTGCCTTCACTCCATCTTTCGGAACGATGAATGCTTTGACGAACTCATTGCCTGGTTCATCTTGTCGTGGGATACCAATCGCGGCGACCATTTTCACCTTTGGATGCTCGTAGAACATGTCCTCGATTTCGCGAGGATACGCTTTCAGGCCGCCCACGTTTATCATCTGTTTCTTGCGGTCTGAGATGACGAAGTAGCCCTCCTCGTCCATGTGTCCAATGTCTCCCGTCAGGAAGAAACGCTTACCATCAATCTCTCTCATCACGTTCTCTGTTTCGTCTGGCTTGTTCCAGTAGCCCGTCATAACTTGTGGTCCATGTACTGCAAGCTCGCCAGCTTCCCCAACAGGCATCTCCTTAGTCCCTGTTTCAACGTCAAGGATCTTCGCGATGGTGTCCGAGACTGGTAGCCCGATTGAGCCGAACTTGCGGTCCCTCCTGTCCGTGGGGTTGATGTGAGTCACGGGCGATGTTTCGCTTGAGGAGCAGCGTCTGAGAGAGGTAGTAGCGAACTCAACCGAAGCGGTTCGTCTCTGGACGAAGTCACTTGAGGCATGCAAGAGCAAGCCTAGTCCTCTCAACTGTGCGGATAGGTTCACGACCATGGCTCCTATAGTATCGATGAGAGGGGCAGAGCATGTCATCGAGTTCTATCGGGCGCTGTATGACGAAGTACGGGAACGTGTCTCCCAAGGCATCGGCGCCATAAGGGATGAGAGGGTGAGACTCCTCTGGGACGACATACCTCCGTGGTTCAGCATTTTCAAGTTCTTAACGGCCTCGCAAGACGAGGTGTCGTATTCCCTGCGGACACGTATACTCATGCGTGGTTCGGAACCATCGAGGGCGAGGACCTCATCGACAGTGCCGCGACCATATACAGCAATGTATACCTCAACAGGGGTCTCCAAGCAAAGGTCGACAAGATGATCGAGCTCATCAAGGACTACGATCTTGACGGGTTCATCATGTTCTCAGTCAGATCCTGCAAGAGGTACTCATTGGGACAGCTGGTCTCCAAGGAACTTGTGACGGAGGCAACTGGTGTGCGAGGCGTGGTAATTGAGGGCGACATGGTGGACAGTCGTCTCTTCAATGAACCTCAGATACAGACACGTATCGATGCGCTACTGGAGATGTTGGAGTAGCAGGAGAGCAACTTGTCAGAACCGAGACTTGGAATCGGACTTGATCTCGGGTCGACCACCACAAAGGCTGTAGTGGTTGATTCTCAGGGGAACATTCTGGGCTCTCACCTCGTACCTACTGGAGCATCTGGAACTGGCTCGGCTCTGAAATGTCTTGAAGAACTCGGCAAGTCTGGCGCAGATATCAGAACCGCCCGCACAATCAGCACGGGCTACGGTCGATCTCTGATCGACTTCGCAGACAAATCCGTGACTGAAATAACATGTCACAGCATTGGCGTTCACCATCTGAATCCTGACATCCGCCTTTTGATTGATGTTGGTGGCCAAGACTCAAAAGCAATCCGCATAGGTGAGGATGAGCGGCCTACAGACTTCGAGCTCAACGACAAATGCAGCGCAGGCACCGGCAGGTTCCTTGAGGTCATGGCAAGGGTTCTCGAGGTTTCCATTGACGGGCTAGGGCCACTTGCTCTGCAGTCCAGCTCACCTTGCGCCATCAGTAGTACCTGTACGGTCTTTGCCGAGAGCGAGGTTGTTGGACGAATTGGGGCCGGAGAGAGCCCGAAAGACGTTGCGGCAGGAGTCCACGCAGCAATGGCGTCGAAAATCGGTACGCTATCGAAACGCGTCGGTGTTGTGACTCCCATCTGTGTCACTGGGGGTGTGGCTCTGAATCCAGCTTTCCGATACTACTTGTCGAAACAGCTTGGCGCGGAGCTCTGGATGCCTGAGAATCCGCAACTCACAGGCGCTCTTGATGCCGCATTGCTGTCTCTAGAGCCCTGAACTACGTCTGTAAAAGCTGGCCAGATTCTTTCGTCGAGCCCAATCGTTGGTAGCTTGCTCTATCCCAAGCCCCAGCCCTCGAGCAGCTGGTTTATGACCGGCCATCCGTAGTAGCCCGCGTACGCGTACAGGAGGCTGAGTATGGTCTTCCCGGTAATTCCAGCAAGGAGCGCCTTCAACCTTGGGTAACGCATCAGCCCCAACGGTATCCAGACAATGTCGTCAGGCGTCAGCGGGGTCGCTGCCAAGGCCATGATCAGCCAGACGCCGTACTTTCCGTACCTGACACGCCACCGCTCGAACCGAGCGCGAGTCTCAGGAGAGAACAGGTATCTTCCGCCAAGACCGACGTAGTAGTGCAGGTACTGACCAACTCCTGCACCGACTCCCGAAACAACGCCGACAATGAACGGATTCAACTGGATACCCATGAGAGGAATCAAGATGTAGGATGGAAAGAACGGAATGCTCGCACCTAAGAAACCCGCTAGAAAGGCGCCTACGTACCCCATTCGGCCAAGCGCGTCTATTGCTGAATCCAACGATGACAAGTGCCATTTAGCTCCATCACAGCCGGCGCCGCGCCCGACATATCGACTTGCAAGTGGCGCGCCTGCGGGTGACTTCCCATACTTGAATGCTTCGACAGTAACAACTGGCACCGCGAATGCGCCGAATATGTGCGACTACCGGGGCGAATCCTGAGGCAGAACACGTACGAGATTCCCAAAGGCGTCTCATTCGAAGAGGCCGCATTTCTGGAACCCTTGGCATGCGTGGTTCATGGAGGCGAGTTGGCAGACATCAAAGCTAAGGATTTGGTTTTCGTCATCGGTGCCGGGCCCATCGGCTTACTCCATGTCCTCGTTGCGAAGGCACACGGTGCCAAGACCGTTGTCGTTGCCGACACAAGCCCTAGAGGGCGCGAGCGCAACCGAATCAATCGAGCTTCGTCGGATCTTCAAGTAGTTCCTTGACCCGTTGCAAGAACTGCGCTGCAGGGACGCCATCAACTATCCTGTGATCGAATACCAGCGAGAGGGTCGTCATCGGCGCTACGCGTACCTCCTTTCCGACAACCACGGGCTTCTCCGAAGTCCGACCGTAACCTAGGATTGCGCACTGGGGCGGGTTAATAACCGGCGCAAAAAGATCGACACCGTATCCGCCCAGGTTGGTCACCGTGAAAGTTCCGCCCGTGAGATCTGAAACCGATAGACTGTTCTGCATGGCACGCTCCGTGAGATCTCGAATCTCACGGGAGATGTCAAGCACTGATTTCTTGCTGGTCTTCGGTATGATGGGAGCGACAAGTCCATCGGGCGTATTGATCGCCACCGCCACGTTGATGTCACCATACACGCGGAGTTCCTCCCCCTCAAGGGATGAGTTGAGCAGCGGATGTTCTTCCAACGCTTTCGCAGCGGCCTTAACAACATAGGCTGTAACTGAGATCTCCTCGCCCGTCTTGCGGTGAAGCTCCTCTCTGCAATCGAGAACCGCTCCAGTCTGTGTTTCCATTGTGATGGTGACAGGGACGGTGGTGTGAAAGCCGTATGAGAGACGCTCAGCGATTGCCTTCCGCTTGCCTGAAAGTTTCATCGCCATAGCAACTGGAACAGCCCTGACTTGCGCGGGCACCGCAACTGGTTCAAGTCGGCCCTTCGCTTGCTCTATCGCTTTCTGCACGTCTTCGCGAACTATTCTTCCTCCGGGCCCGGAGCCGATGATCTTTGATAGGTCTATGCCCGCTTCTCTAGCCATCTTCCTGGCTACCGGAGATGCTGGCGGTTCATGGACTCGCGTAACTCGGGTAACTGCCGGGACTTCTGGGGCGACCGGGAGCTTTGGAGTCTTCAGCTCTGCAGCCTCAGGTGACAACGGCTCGTTCGGCGCGCCTACCAAGGCCATCGCTTGCCCGACTTGGACATCTGAGCCCTGTTCGAAGAGAAGTTTGCGGATCACCCCTGCTCCTGGCGAGTTCACTTCGAAGGTCGTCTTCTCCCCTTCGATCCTTACAACTGGCGCGTCCTTTTCGACGCGGTCGCCCTCTCGCTTCAGCCACTCGATGATCTTGCCCGACTGCATAGCGGGATCGAGGCGAGGCATTACCACCCTCAGCATCCGGCGTCTCACCCGATCAGTTTCCTTGCTGCTTCCACGATCTTTTCCGCGTTTGGCATGTAAGCCTGTTCCAATGTCGGCGAGAACGGGATTGGCATGTTCGGCGATGCCACACGCACGATCGGCGCGTCCAGAGAGTCAAAGCCTTCCTCAACCACCGCGGCCGCTATCTCCGACCCGATTCCGCCGGACTTCACGTCGTCCGATGCCACTATCAACCTGCCTGTCCTCTTCACAGACTCCAAGATGGTTGCTAGGTCGAGCGGCTGGATCGTTCTCGGATCTATGACCTCAACGAGTAGGCCTTGTTCCTCCAGCTTGGTAGCCGCGGCGAGAGCTTCATTGACAAGCCTCGACACCGCAACTATTGTGAGGTCGTTGCCTTTTCTCTTCACGTCGCATTGACCGAGAGGTATGACGTAGTCCCCCTCGGGAACTGGGCCCTTCGTTCGATACAGCATACCACTTTCAATGAAGACGACTGGGTTGCCGTCTCGAATCGCGGCCTTGAGAAGGCCCTTGGCATCGTGCGGCGTCGAAGGCAAGACAACCTTCAGGCCTGGCACCTGGAAGAACCACGACGGGAAGAACTGAGAATGCTGCGAGCCGTGCGCGCGGCCTAGGCTGTACTGTGTTCTGAGAACCATCGGGACGTTCAGTTTCCCGCCGCTCATGAAGTGCATCTTTGCAGCCTGCGTTGCGATCTGATCCAAGCAAATGGGTACGAAGTCCATGTACATGATCTCGGCCACTGGCTTGAGGCCTGCCAATGCGGCGCCTATCGCGGCGCCTGCTATCGCCGCTTCGGAGATCGGTGTATCTCTAACCCTTTCGGGCCCGAACTCCTTCAGCAGACCCCGCGTGACCTTGTAGACCCCTTCGAAGACTCCGATCTCCTCACCCATCAAAAGTACCCGCGGGTCCCTGAGCATCTCCTCGCGCAGGGCCTCACGCAGAGCGTCGGCGTAGGTCAACTCCCGCATATGCTGCTACCTCGCATACACGTACTTCACGAGATCCTCAAACGGCAAGACGGGGCTTGCCTTTGCAAAAGCGACCGACTCCTCAACCTGGGCCGCGACTTGCTCCTCAATCTGATCGATTTCCGCTTGCGTTGTCAGGTTTGCTTTGAGAAGCTTGGCCTCAAGACTGTTGATCGGGTCCCGTTTGAGCCAATCCTCGACCTCCTCCTTGGGTCTGTACTCAGCCTTGTCGTACACACCATGGCCCTTCAGCTTGTAGGTCATGCATTCGAGGAGAGTTGGGCCTTGCCCGTTCCTCGCGTTCTCGACTGCTTCTTTGGCAGCTAGGAACACGGCGACTGCATCATTTCCATCCGTGAGTGCGCTTCGCATCCGGTAGGCTTCGGCTCGACTCGCAATGCTTTCGGCTGCGACCACCTGGTCTGCCCGGGTGGACATCGCATAGAGGTTGTTTTCACAGACGAAAATCACGGGAAGCTTCCAGACCGAAGCGAGGTTCATGCCCTCATGGAAAGATCCAGTGTTCGAGGCGCCGTCCCCGAAGAACGTCATCACAACTTGGCGCTTCCCGGCCTGCTGTAGCCCGAGCGCTATTCCGGTTGCGATCGGTATTCCACTACCCACGATCGCCGTAGCATATACTGAGCCCTTTTCGGGATAGATAGCAACGTGCATCGAGCCGCCGAGCCCTTTGCAAGTGCCTGTAGCTTTTCCGAAGAGCTCAGCCATCAACAGCTTGAGCGCAACGCCCTTTGCGATAGCGTGCCCGTGACCCCGGTAGGTGGTCGTGATCAAGTCGTCATCGTTCAGCGCGCCTATGGCACCGGCCGCAACGGCTTCCTGTCCCAAATACAGGTGCGATGGTCCGATCAGAACTCCTTCTTGGAGGAACAGATGCTCGACTCTTTCCTCAAACCTCCGGATCTCGATCATCCTTCGGAGCATCTGTGGCAATCTCTCTCGCGGCAGACCATGCTTCGCGTAGTCCCCTGCCTCAAGTGACTTGAAAGTACTCGTGGGTTCCATCTCCGAGACTTCGCTCAGATATCAGGCAGAGGGCTTAAGGTCTTTCTAAGGCCGAAATGCTAGGCTCGCGCGCAATGTGCTCTTGGAGGATTGGTGCCGGCGTGCATTTCGGATGTCGCCACTGAAATTGGAATTGTTATCTGGCTGTTGGCGCTTGGCCCAGTCGCAATCTGGTATGTCTGGACCAGAAGAGACTCCCTGCTCTAGGAATCCACGCACAACGGGGGATTCCGTGCTGAATTCGGCAGCGCTTACGCTAGGGGGTTGGGGCCAGGCCTGAGCCGCTAGGCGAACTATCTGAGCGTTGCGTGTCTACCAGTATCCGAAGGCCGGCGCTGGATACCACTGCATTCCGTAGTATGGGTAGAACCGTGGGAACATTGGTGCATAGTACGGCTGGTAGTAGTAGGGGTGATAGTACGGGGACCAGTGCGGGTAATAGTACCATGGCATCTCAAAAGCAGCGCCTGTAAGACCTCCCGCTGCGGCCCCAGCGATACCCCCGATCGCAGCCCCGGTAACAGCGGTGAGCCCAATAGCCGGGCCGATCCCCCACCCACCAAGTGCACCTAACGCAGCTCCTCCAAGTGCTCCCAAAGCTATGAGGGCCATCCGAATCACGTTCCTAGACTGACGCGATTGGATATTCTAAACCATTCGGTTTACGCACCTAGATATGATGCAATCTCCTGATTCGAAACACGCAGGATTAGACATTGGCAGAACAATTATCAGGGTACGAGAAGACGTTCAGAAAGAACACCCGCCAACGGACCATGGTCCGCATTCGTGATGGCCTTTGAAGCTGAAAGAGTTCGTCGCGGCCTACGGGCAACCTTACTCAAGCATGTTAGGCATCAATCTGAAGTCCAAGAGGAATGAGGGTATTGTCAAGTGGTTCCTCGCCGCGATCCTGTACAGCAAGCCGATCAGAGAGAGCTCCGCAACTCGGACCTACAAATGCTTCGAAAAACAAGCAATCACGACGGCTAGGCGTATTGTAGCCGCAGGATGGGACAGGCTCGTCAGCATCCTCGATGAAGGGGGATACACCCGTTATGACTTTAGCACGGCCGACAAGCTCTTGGAGGTCTTTGGCAATCTCGAGAAGCTGTACGGCGGCGATCTAAACAGACTCTACGAAGCTTCGGGGGACGCAGCCGAGCTTGAGGCGAACTTGAGGAGGCTCGGAAAAGGGATCGGCGACACCACTGTCTCTATATTCCTCAGGGATATGAAACACATCTGGCCGAAGGCAGAGCCAAGACCTACTCCGCTCGTGGCAATAGCACTCAAAAGGCTAGGTATCACAGATCTCAAGCAACATGCGAAAAAACATCGAATAGACCCTGTTCGATTAGAGACGGCGCTCGTCAGGTATTCTAAACTCTTCCTCAAAAAAGGGAAAAGGATAAGAATAGTAGCCTAGGACGAAACGGCGTTCCCAAGCTTCCTAGGCTTCATGTCTTTCCAAGAGAACCTCATGGTTGTCACGAACTCTCTTGAAAACAGTCGGATCGCCGACAACTCTCGCGAAGACATTGACAGGGCTGTACGCTCGTGGCTCCTCGTGCTTGCTGACGGGAGTTGCCCCGAAAAAGATATACAAAGCCTTCCCAGGCGGCCAATACGCGATACTGCCGACTTCTACCTCGGCCCTTGATTTCTCCTCCTTGAGACCCACAGGAATTGAGAAGTAGATCTCGTCGCCCCACTTGTTCGCATTTCCTTTCATGGGCAGACCCGCCCAGATAGCCTCCGCAGTCTTTGGGTTTTCTCCCGTGACGAGCGCCTCGATCGCGCCGATGGCCTTGGTTCGTATTCTCATCCGTCGCTCCATCTGGATCACCGGTCGGAACTTTGACTAGTCGTAGTATTCGAGGCCCAAGTGTGTGATCAGTTCTTCTCCACGGAGATACCGCAGGGTATTCTTGAGTTTCATCAGTTGGATGAAGAGGTCATGTTCAGGGTAGAGGCCTGGCGCGGTCATCGGACTCTTGAAGTAGAAGCTCAACCATTCTTGGATTGCCTTCATGCCACTTCGCTGCGCTAGATCCATGAAGAGCGCCAAGTCCAGCACGACCGGCGCAGCGAGTATGGAATCACGGCAGAGGAAGTTGATCTTGATCTGCATCGGGTAGCCGAGCCACCCGAAGATGTCGATGTTGTCCCAGCCCTCCTTGTTGTCGCCTCGCGGCGGATAGTAGTCGATTCTGACTTGGTGCCTGATGTCTCCGTACAACTCCGGGTACAAATCGGGCTGAAGTATGTACTGCAAGACTCCTAGCTTGGACTCTTCCTTGCTCTTGAAACTTTCAGGGTCGTCCAGTACCTCCCCGTCCCGGTTGCCTAGAATATTCGTCGAATACCAGCCCCGGACGCCAAGCATTCGCGCCTTGAATCCCGGCGCAATAATCGTCTTCATCAGCGTCTGGCCAGTTTTCAGGTCCTTGCCGGCTATGGGTACCTTGTTGCGTTTTGCCATCTCTACTAGAGCGGGTGTGTCGACGCACAGGTTCGGGGCTGCGTTCGCGAAGGGAACCCCAGCTGCAAGAGACGCGTAGGCGTATATCATTGACGGCGAGATCTGGGGCGAATCGTCGTCCAGCGCTTTTTCGAAGGCCGTGATGTTCTCGTGTTCGGGCTTGACAACGGTATGTGCTTCAGTGGAACCGCACCAGATCATCACCAGCCTGGTCGCGCCCGTGCTTGTCTTGAACTCACCTATGTCTGCCACTATCTGATCTGCAAGGTCTTTCTTGTTACGGCCAGCTTTCACGTGTGTTCCGGTGAGACGCTTGACCCATCTCTGGTCAAAAGCGGCCTTCATCGGCTTAACCGCCCGAAGCGGC
>Ga0315312_1002184_pt1 | contig 13879 bp, 9 predicted proteins | sample TDP7_MG_FD_203629 | JGI IMG/M metagenome (GOLD analysis project Ga0315312, IMG submission 203629) | Freshwater sediment microbial communities from Lake Towuti, South Sulawesi, Indonesia - TDP7 | ecosystem: Environmental > Aquatic > Freshwater > Lake > Sediment | place: Indonesia: South Sulawesi... | reverse complement strand
CGCCAGCCGATATGCCATCCAAGACGTCGCCCTGGAGAGTGCTGACGTTGCCTACGTCGCCACTACGGGCACCACCGTCAGCAAGAGCACCAACAAGGGCTTCACCTGGGGCGATGAGAAGAGCGCCTCCCTTGGTGGCGGCAGCTGCTACTCCATCACGGTCATCGGCAAGGACAAATTGCTCGTCGGCAGTACCGGCGGCTACGTGTCCTACTCCACCGATGGCAATGCTAACTGGACCAAGATTGACAAGCTGCTCGCGGTCGCCAGCAAAACCGTCGTTACCGCCAGCAGTCTGGACACGGGCGGTTACATCTATGCCGCCACTCTGGACCCCGGTGCTATTCCGTCAACTACTAATCAGGCAGCGAAAGTCCAGCGGTGGCAGATTGGTACCAGCACTTCCTGGAAGGACCTTGGCGCTCCAGTCTTTGTCTCCGGTGACGATGCTTCCGAGGTTGAGTTCAGTGGCATCACCCTGGCTGAGGGCGTGCTCTATGCCCTTGGCTTCGATATCGATGACGATGGTGCAATAGCCCCGGACGATGTCATTGAGAGCGCTGTCATGCGCACCCTCAATCCGACCGACGATGCGCCGACCTGGAGCACTTCCAGCCTAGGCACCGGCGTTGTGACCAACCTAGCGCCATCGGCATTGAGAACATACCTGGGCACCACGACGCTGATGACAGTTGACGTGCCTGGTGATAAGGTCTACACTTTCCAGGATACTCTAACCACCGCCAAACCGGGCCTAGTTGGTCCGGCGGATGCGGCCAAGGTGAGCGTGAACCTCATCAGTGGCAACGTCTATAGTCTCTCACTCTCCTGGAGCCGCCCGTCCAAGGCAACTGGCTACGACGTGCAGGTAGCCCTGGACAGTGCCTTCAACGAGAAGGTCGTGGATACGGCCTGGCCGCTAACGGCGGCTGGGGCGTTGAGTAGTACCACCGCTTCTACCATTGCGGCAAATGTGCTTGGTATTAACTTCAATCCGGACACCAAGTACTACTGGAGAGTCAGGGTCAACGTGGCTGGTCCGATTCGAAGCAACTGGTCTGACACGCGGACCTTCACCATTGCCGCGGCAACGCCGCCTCCGGTGGTAACCGTTACCCCGGCGCCGCCGGCTCCGGTAATCACGCTGCCGGCTCCGGTAGTCAACCTACCGCCGCCGACAACGATAACGATACCGCCGGCGCCAACGATCACCATCCCGCCACCACCAGCGGCACCAGCGCCAATTGCGCCAGCTTACATCTGGGCAGTGGTCATCATCGGTGCGATACTGGTGATTGCGGTCATCGTCCTGATTGTCAGAACCAGACGGCCAGTCTAGTCCTGACCTGAAGGGAATTCCGAGAGCCTCCCGAAAGGGGGGCTCTCTTTTTTGGGGGATAGAAGAACCTATCCCCCTGACCCCCTTCCCAGAGATTTATTGAGATTGCCACGTCGTCCTTCTGCCGAAGGACTCCTCGCAATGACAGGGGTTACCATTGCTCAGGGGCACAATGTGGTTTATTGTGCTAAAATGTCTCTGGCATTTTCAACAGGGAGTTTTTGATTGGGTAAAATTCTGTCCATCATCATACCTACCTACAATGAGCGGGACAATATTGCGCCTCTGGTAAAGAGAATACACAGCGTCCTCTCTGGTCATAACTACGAGGTTATCTTCATTGATGATGACAGTAGCGACGGAACTGCTGGAGCCGTCCGGGAGCTGGCGAAAGGCTTCCCGGTGCGGGTTATCGTCCGTAAGGATAAGAAGGGGCTGGCTTCAGCAGTCGTTGACGGCATCAGCTATGCCGATGGCGGTATCGTGGGGGTAATGGATGCCGACTTACAGCATCCTCCTGAGGTAATCCCGGCTTTGCTCCGCACCCTGGAGAACGGAGCCGAAGTGGCGGTAGCCAGCAGGTACGTTAGGGGCGGGGGGTGCGAGGGGTGGTCGTTTACCAGGAGGTTATTTTCCCGAGGGGCAGTGCTCATTGCCCACCTGTTCCTGCCGGAAACCAGGGCAGTGCATGACCCCATGTCTGGCTTCTTCCTGTTTCAGAAACAGGTGGTGGCGGGCGTTGAGCTTAAGCCCACCGGCTACAAGATACTCCTGGAAATACTGGTGAGAGGAAAATATCGGAAACTGGCAGAGGTCCCCTTCCGGTTCGGCTTGCGGGAGAAGGGAGAAAGTAAGCTTACCCTAAAGCAGCAGATAGACTACTTAAGGCACGTCTATAGCCTGATGCGGCGCCGGCGAGAGCTAATCAGGTTTGTTAAGTTCTGCTTGGTGGGGGGGAGCGGGGTAATTGTCAACATGGGACTGTTATGGCTACTGACTGAATTTGGCGGTCTTTATTACCTGCTTTCCTCTGCCGTAAGTATAGAGACCTCCATCATTTCCAACTTCACTCTGAACGACTTCTTCACCTTCTCTGACCGGCGTCCCGCGGGGTTGAAGAGCTTTCTCAAAAGACTGCTCAAGTTCAATCTGGTGAGCCTGGCTGGGCTGGGCATAAATATGGCAGTGCTCTGGTTTCTCACCAGCGCGGTTGGACTGTATTATCTTATTTCCAACTTATTCGGTATAGCCGCGGCCACTCTCTGGAATTACCTGGTCAACATGTTATGGACCTGGCGATGATAAACAGAGTAGTCAGGCTGAGCAAAAAAGAGCATTTCTGGATTATCGTCCTGACTTTGCTGGTCCTGGTCATGCACTTCTCCATCATCTTCTCCCCGAACAAGATAATCCTTGACGAAGAGTTTTACGTCAATGATGCCCGGCGTATCATCAGTGGCGATGCCCAGCTCCGCGCCGAGCATCCTCCGCTGGGCGAATTATTAGTCGCCGCCGGAATCCTCATTTTCGGGGACAATTCTCTGGGATGGCGATTTATTGCTGTCCTGATGGGCAGTGCCAATATCTTCCTTCTTTACCTTATCTGCCGGCAGTTAGCCCTGTCCCGTCGGGCTTCCTTCGTGGCTAGCTTCCTGTTGGCGCTGGAGAACCTAACCTTCGTACAATCCAGCGTCGCCATGCTGGACGTCTTCAGTGTCGGTTTCATGTTGCTCGCTTTCTGGCTGTATCTGAAAGGAAAATACCCGCTGGCTTCGGTTGCGGGCTGTTTCAGCGTCCTCGCCAAGCTCTCTGGCGCTTCTGTCTTCCTGGTCATGTTCCTTCATTGGCTTATTGCCAGACGGGACCGTCAGCGCCTTTTTGTGCTATCCGCGTTGCTGGCACCGCTACTTTTCGTTGAATTACTGCCGCTTTTTGACTTCGCCATCACCGGGGAGCTAGTAAATCCCTTCAAGCGAATTTACGACATGATTGCGCTGAGCGGAAGCATTACTTTCAAGACTGCCGCCTACCACCCCTTTGTCAGCCGCCCCTGGGAATGGCTCATCTTTCTCAAGACCATGCCCTATAACTATGACCCGGATTATCTAGCGGTTATCAGCCCCACCTTGTGGGCATTGATTATACCCACCGTGGTCTACACATGTTACCGCATTAAAAAAGGTAGCGACGCTGCCCTGTTCAGCCTTCTGTGGTTTAGCAGCACCTATTTACTGTGGATACCGCTGGACCTGATTACTGACCGGCTCACCTATCCCTTCTACTTTTTCCCCACGGTAGGCGCTGTCTGTATTGGTCTGGGGATGGGTCTTTCTGAGCTACTTGAGCTCGGGCAAAACAAGGAGAGACGTAAGCTCAGGCTGACGGGAGTATCCCTATTCTTCCTGTACCTTTTACTACATACGGCTGTTTTCGTATTACTCTCACCAGTCTTCGCCCGATGGCTACCCGCAATACGGCGCATACTGCTATAGTTGACGAAAGGGGGATAGAAGAACCTATCCCCCTAACCCCCTTCCCTTGGGAAGGGAAGGGGGAGGAAGATTTAAGAGGGGACTTACGCCCTTCAGGGTGAACTCCTTCAGGGCGAACCCCTCTTCAACGCCCCGTTTAGAGTTTTCCGAGGAAGATGGGGTGTCCGAGAGGGGTGAGGTGCCCTCCCCTTGAGATTGCCACGCTTCACTCTGTGAAGGACTACGCTCCTCGCAATGACAGCGGTTTTAGGGTTTAGAGTTTAGAATTTCGCCTTTTTCACCTATTGACTTTCTCCTTGGCGCCAGAGTAAAATTCGCCACGTGGCTCCAATGAAATCCCACGCTCTTTTCAAGCTGGCTGGGCTTATCCTAGTTACCCTGCTCCTAATTCCCACCCCTCTCCTTGCCTCTGAAGAGGTAAAGTGGACTGAAGTCTCCATTCCCACCCAGGGTAAGCCGGGCAACTGGTTGCTCGCTTCAGGCTCAGATGTCCAGCACCTGACGATGGCGATTAACGGCACACTTTATGCCTACGGCAAGGGTCTCACCTACACTCTTTACAAGTCCACTAATGACGGCTATACCTGGTCTTATATCGGCGACGTCAGGGACGCCATAGTTGACATCGCCACCGCGCCAGATAATCCGAATATTATTTATTACGCCACCACTGCCACTGTCTATCGTTCCACCGATGGTGGGAAAACCTTCTCCTCACTCCCACCGAATCCGGGTGGGGCAGGTAGTAACAACATTGAAATCACTGCCATCGCAATCACGCGACTGAACAACTACATCATTGACGTCGCCACCAGGGATAAGGACAATGCCCAGTTTGGTGGGGTCTACACGCTTGACGAAACGCCAGTTATCCCCAGCTGGGTAAACACCGGGCTGGCCGGTTACGATGTCTATGCCCTGGCTTTCTCGCCAAACTACCTTGCCGACCGCCAGCTCGTTGCCGCGGTTACCGATGAGGCAGACACCTTTGTTATGAGTAAGGTGGGAGGGGCAGGATGGGGCGCCACTATCGGCAGTGCCCGGCTGGACAGGGATAACTCCGGAACGCCAACTCCGGTCATCGTGGCTAACTCGGCGGCGATTGCCTTCCCCGGGGACTATGATGCCACTGCTGCCGACTCGCTCCTGTTCATCGCAATTGACACCGGCACGGGGAATGGCGACGTATACCAAATTGAAGTCGTCGCGGCACCAACGAGCTCGGTTGCCACCGACCTGAATATTGGGGCGGGCTACGGTCTGAGCAATGTTGATGTTACCGGGCTGGCAGTCTCCGGCGATTCGGCAGCAGCTAAACTGATGGCTGGTGCCGCCTCGTCTGCCCAGGTCTACTTCAGCGACGATAGTGGTGAAACGTGGACGAAAAGCCGTAAAGAACCCACCGGCGGTGGAAAGACCTGCCTAGTTCTGGCAGCGGACTTTGCTACCAGCGGCAGAGCTTTTGCCGCCACCAGCGGTAGTGATAGCGCCTTTTCGGTGACTCTTAATAGTGGCACAATCTGGAATCAGGTTGGTTTGATTGATACCAGCATCAGCAACATTATTGACCTTGCCCCCTCCCCGGATTTTGCCCGGGACAACACCTTATTTCTGCTGACCTTCGGGAGCGAGCACAGCCTTTGGCGAGGTTCACGCGGTGCCTGGGAAAGGATTTTTTCTGGTTCTTTGCCCAACGTGGACAGCTTGGACCTAGTCAGACTACCACCCCAGTATGACAGAAGTCGCCCGGTAATTTTTCTGGCGGGGAGTGCCAGCGGTAGCCCAGCGATTTGGAAGTCAACCGACAACGGGCAGAGCTTTACTCGCCGACCCACAGCTGACCCCGACAGCGGTGCCTCTTTCGCCATCAATGCCTGGGCGATAGTTGATGATAACACCTTGTTCATCGGCAGTTTTGACGGCACCAATGGGCGGGTCTACCAGACGACCAATAGCGGCTTCTTCTATGCCAAAGGGACTATTGTTGGCAGCCAATCGCTGAATTCAATAGTCCTCTCGCCCGACTATGGGCAAGACAAGACCGTTCTCGTCGGCAATACTGGCGGCTGGGTCTATATATCAAGAGACAACGGCGCCTCCTTTGAACCTTTGCCGCCCAACGCCACATCGCCACCGCTCACCGACTCAATCAGCGTTGCTTTCGACCCCCGTTTCAGCAGTAACCATACGGTTTACGCCGCCAGCAATACTGCCAACAAAGGCATCTATCGCTTTATCGTTGGCAGGAGCACGGAATGGGAAAGGATTGACAGTGCCCTGCCCACCGGTGCGACCATAAACCAGCTTATCCTGTCGCCCGAAGGGGCGCTATATGCCACGAACTCGCAGGCAAACGGCGGGATGGAACGCTGTCTTGACCCCACCTATTCGCTGGGTCCGACCTTTGAGACGGTAACTAGGGGGCTCAGTCCCAGTGCGACTCTATTCGGGCTTTGGGGAAATGACCACCAGCTCTGGGCGAGTGATAATGCCAGCGCCAAATTGATGACTTTCCCTGATAGTCTAACTTCGCCAGTGCCCCTGGTGGCGCCGATAGACAAGGCTACTATTACCAGTACGCTGGTTAACAATGTCATCACCAACGTGAGCCTTGACTGGGAATCTTTGCCTGGCGCCACCACCTACAAGTGGCAACTGGATTATGATACTGATTTCTCTACTGTGCCCGGCGGATTTGAGGGCACGACAAAAGCCACTTCGGTGCGATTGCCCGGTCTGGACCCGGCGACCACCTACTATTGGCGAGTCAGGGTAACTGAGCCAGCCTTAAGTCCCTGGTCGGAAAAGTGGTCGTTCGCTACCAGCCTGACCACAGATGCCGTCTCTCTCAAGCTGGAAAGCCCAGAACCGGGAGCGAAAGGCGTAGCAATCAAACCGGTCTTTCAGTGGAGTTCCATCGCTGGCGCTCAGGCTTACGAGTTACTGGTCGCCAGCGACAACCAATTTGCTAATCCCTCAATTGCCAAGGTCGGCAATTTCGCCCTGCCCAGTACCGCCTGGCAATGTAATGTCAACCTGAACTATAATACCACCTACTACTGGAAAGTGAGAGCCATCGGTGCCGGTACCACCAGCGACTGGAGTGCCGCCAGTGCTTTCACCACAGAATCACAGCCGCCACCACCGCCGCCCTCCTCAGCACCATCGGTAATTGCGCCGGTGCCATCACCACAAACATTGCTAGTAATGCCGCCGGCGACCGCTCCCCTGCCCCCACCACCCCCAGCACCATCAGCCTCAGCGCCGGAGACACCTGAGTGGGTCGTCTATCTCATCGCTGCTTTGCTCCTGACTAATCTGCTTCTGGTCATTACCATCCTGGTACTGGTTATCACTATAAGAAGACTGTAGCTTTTCATTTGAATACGTGATTATAATATATTAACTAAAAACTAGAGGTACCCAATGCCGACGTGTCCTAATTGTGGACAAAAAACAAGGGGTGAATACTGCGAGTATTGCAACTACCCGATACTCCGGAGAACTCGCGCCGTCCGCCACGCCCAGATATTGGCTAAGAAGGAAGCGGAGCGACTCGCCAGAGAAAGCGCCAAGCAGGAAGCTGAGACAGCCCGAAAAGCCTCCCAAGAGGCGCAGAAGCTCACCCAGAAGCAGGCGAAAGAAGCCCGCAAGATACTTCAGAAGCAGTTGGCATTTGAGGCTAAAGAAAGAGCCAGAAAACAAGCCGAGGAAGAACTAAAAGCCAAAGAGGCGTGGGCGTTGGCTAAGAAGCAGGAAGCGGAGAGGAAGAAACAGGAAGAATTTGAAGCCGAGGAAAGAGCCAGAAGAGAAGCCGAAGAAGCTAGAAAAGCCTCCCAAGAGGCGCAAAGACTCGCCAGACAGCCAGCGGAAGAGGTAAGAAGGAAGGCTGAAGCTGAAGTCAGGGAAAGGGCAAAAAAGGAAGCTGAGGAGAAAAGAAAAGCCGAGGAGGCTGAAACACTCGCCTGGAAACAGGCGAAATTAGAAGCTCAGGCAAGAGCAAGACAAGAAGCTGAGGAGGCGAGAAAAGCTCAGGAAGCCGAAAGACAAGCCAGGAAAGAAACGGAGAGACTGGCTCGACTTGAAGCTGAGGAAAGGGCAAAAAGAGAGGCGGAAGAAGCCCGCCAAGCCGAAGAAGTGAGAAAACAAGCCGAAAAGCAGGCGCAATTGGAAGCTAAGGAGAGGACAAAGCAAGAAGCGGAAGAGGCACGCAAAGCCCGTGAAGCGGAAAAGTTAGCCCGTAAGCTTGCCGAAGAAGCCCGGAAGAGAGCCGAGCGGGAAGCCAGAGAAAAGGCAAGGCGGGAGGCGGAAGAAGTCAAGAAAGTTCAAGAGGCAGAGCGGCTGGCTAAAAAACAGGTTGAAGAAGCGGCAAAGCTTGCCAGAAAACAAGAAGAGGAAGCGCGGAGGCAAGCCAAAGAGGCGGAAAGACAGGCTCGGCTTGAAGCTGAGGAGAGGGCAAAAAGAGAAGCCGAAGAATCAGCCAAGAAACAGAAAGAGGAAGCCAAGAGGAAGGCTGAGCTTGAAGCCAGAGAAAGAGCCAGGCAAGAAGCTGATGTCGCCAAGAAGGCTCGGGAGGCGAAAAAGTTAGCCGAAAAACAAGCCGAAGAAGCGCACAAGCGTGCCGAATTGGAGGCTAAGGAGAAAGCAAAAAGACTGGCTGAGGAAGCTAAAAAAGCGCATGAAGCGGGGAAGAAGATAGCCCAGAAGCTCGTTGAGGAAGAGGCAAAAAAGCAGGCAGAGTTAGCGGCAGAGGAAAAAGCTAAGAAAGAAATTGAAGAAGATAGGCTCGCCAGACAAGCCGAGGAGCTTGCCAGGCAGAAGGCTGAGGAAGCGAGGAAACTGGCGGAAGAAGCCAAACGAGAAACCGAGGAACTGAGGAAACTGGCGGAAGAAGCCAAACGAGAAACCGAGGAACTGAGGAAACTGGCGGAAGAAGCCAAACGAGAAACCGAGGAACCAAAAAAAACCCCGGGAGTTCGGGTAGAAGTGAAACGGCCTGCCGAGGAAGCCAAAGAGGCAAAAGCTAGACGAGAAGCTGAGGAAGCCGAGAGAGCTCAGAGAATAGACAGCGAAATCGGAGTAAGACTGAAACAGATAGAAAATATCTGCGAAGAGCTAAAAGCCGGTAAAGTAGATACTAAGGAAGCGCTGAAAAAGCTCACCGAGATAGTGGACGAGATTAAAGGCTAAATTACTCTTTGCGGGTTTGAGCTGATGTCTCCCGGTAGTCCAGTAAAACCACCTGCGTCACCGGAGGCAGGCTATTAGCGCTCACCGCTATTTTGGGTTGGGACTTGGCTTGGACGGCGCCCATCTCCTTAAGGAACTTCTCTACCGGGTCCAGTTCCCGTTTTATCGCCGGGGTCTTGTAGTGCATGGGAATGACCAGCTTTACTTCAAGCTGACGCACCACATCCGCCGCCATCGTGGCGTTTATCGTGGATACCCCACCTATCGGAATCAGCAAAACGTCTACCTTATCCATCTGCGCCACTTTATCGGCACTCAGGACATGCCCCAGGTCACCGAGATGACAGATGTTTACCCCATCCACCTCCATCACGTAAGCGGTGTTCTTACCTCTTTTTTTTCCGTCGTCATTATCGTGAAAGGTAGCTACTCCGATAATAAAGACCCCACCAATCTCGTATTCGCCAGCGCCAGCCACAATTTTGGGGTCGCCACCAACGCCCTGAGTGTAGGAATGGGATGGGTGGGCGTGACTGACCGTGACAATACGAGCCGTCGGCTTGCCTAATGAGTAACCTAAATCGGGGGGATAGGGGTCAGTTAGGATAATACCCTGGCTTCCTCTAATCCGGAAGCAGGAGTGACCCAGCCAGCTAATATCCATTCAATCCAAATATAACACAGCTTCAACTTGAGGGTCAAGGAAAGCACGGTTACATACTCTTGACAACAACTGCGAAAGGTGTTAAAGTAAGTTTTAGCAGTCGGCGCCGCCGACTGCTAACCGAGGTAGGAATGCTATCAGAAAGAACGGGACAGATACTTAATTCTATCGTGAAACAGTATATTGTCAGGGCAGTGCCAGTGCCGTCCCAGACTATTGCCCGTGTGTCCAGCATCAGGGTAAGTTCGGCGACTGTCCGCAATGAGATGGCACACCTGGAGCAGGAAGAGTACATCATCCGACCCCACACCTCAGCGGGGAGTATCCCTTCAGACAAGGGCTACCGCTACTATGTGGAATCGCTGGAAGATTTATACCTCCCCCCTGCTGAACAGCGTATGATAAGTCACCTCTTCCACCAGGTAGAGAGCGAGGTGGCGGAGTGGCTCAGTCTGGCGGCGACACTTTTGGCGCAGATGGTACAGAATGTGGCGATTGTCACCGTCCCCAAGCCATCCGCCAGCAAATTCAAGCATCTGGAATTGGTCGCCTTACAGGACTCTGTTGCTTTGATTGTCCTTGTCCTGCACGGCGCCAAGCTGAAGCAGAGGCTGATTAACTTTGACCGCGTCGTTCCTCAGAATGAGCTGACCAGAATCGCTAACCGACTAAATGATGAGTATGCCGATTTGACCAGTCAGCAGATTACTGCCAGAGAGCTTGTCCTGACTCCGGCAGAACAGGAGGTTACGCACTACCTGCGAGAAATGATGCAATCAGAAGATGAGGAGGAGTACGAGGAGCCCTACCTTGATGGCTGGCACTTTATGCTGAGTCAGCCAGAATTTGTTCAGGGGCGCCACATTCTCAGCCTGATGGAGCTCGCCGAGCAGAGAAGCCTGTTAAAGAATATAGTTCCAGAAAGGCTGGAGGGCAAGAGAGTTCAGGTCATCATCGGTAAAGAGAATAAAGACAAGGCTTTCCATAATTACAGCATTGTCATCAGCCGCTACGGCATTCCGGAAGAAGCAGTGGGCACAGTGGGGGTAGTTGGTCCGACTCGTATGCCTTATGCTCACACCATTTCCACGGTGGGCTACCTGTCGCTGGTGCTGAGCCAATTGATGGCAGGACTGTACGGAAGAGATTTCACTAGCGAACTGGCGCCCAATTCCAATTGATAACACCTTCTCCCGAGACTGAAAGCGGGCTTAGCGTGGCAAATAAGAAATAAGGGGGTAGTTAGCTTAACTAATGACGGAAAAGGACTCTCAAGAACGACAACCTGTCCCGGCTGAGCTTGAAACACCCAAGCCGGAAGAAATTGAAAGCCTGAAGCAGACATTAGCTGAGGAAAAGGCAAAAGCAGAACGCTACCTGGCAAACTGGCAGAGGGCGCAAGCTGATTACATCAACTTCAAGCGATACTGTCAGCAGGAAAAGGAGGAAAACCAGAGACTGGCTAATGCTTCTCTCATTCTCAGTATCTTAACTACCCTGGATGATGCTGAAAGAGCCTTCGCTATGATTCCGCCTGAACTGGAGGCGGCGCCGTGGGTAAAGGGCATCAAAATGGTATTTGATAAACTACAGTCCGCCCTAGAGGCACAGGGGCTGACCCGTATTAAAGCTGAAGGCGAGCCTTTTGACCCCCACTTTCACGAAGGTATCGCCCGGATGGCAGGAAAAGAGGGTATAATTATTAAGGAGATAGAAAAAGGTTACCAGTTGAACGACCGGGTGATTCGCCCGGCTAAAGTAATAGTTGGTTCTGGTGAGGAAGAAAAGGAGGATTAACTATGGCACGAGCCGTTGGTATTGATTTAGGCACGACAAAAAGCGTTATCGCCGTTCTGGAGGGAGGTGAACCAAAAGTCATCCCCAGTTCGGAAGGTGGTCCCTCCACTCCGTCTTATACTGCCGTAACTAAAACCGGTGAGCGAGTGGTGGGTCTTTTAGCCAAACGCCAGGCAATCGTCAACCCCGAGAACACCATCTACAGCATCAAGCGCTTTATGGGCCGCAAGTGGGGGGAGCCGGCGGGTCGTGAGCTGCCCGTAGAGGAAGATGCCCGCCGCAAGACCTACAAGGTAACTCGCGGGCCGAATAATGAGGTGCGGGTGTTGATGGGAGGTAAGGAATACAGCCCGCCCGAAATTTCAGCGATGATTCTACAGAAGATGAAGACAGATGCCGAAGCTTACCTCGGGGAGAAGATTACTGATGCCGTAATCACGGTGCCGGCTTACTTTAATGACGCCCAGCGGCAGGCAACCAAGGATGCCGGTACGATTGCCGGGCTGAATGTAATCCGAATAATCAATGAACCCACTTCCTCCTCACTGGCTTACGGACTAGAAAAAAAGAAGGAGCAGACAGTTGCCGTTTATGACCTCGGCGGTGGCACCTTTGATATTTCAATACTGGAACTGGGCGAAGGCACTTTCCAGGTGAAGTCCACCGCCGGCGATACCCATCTTGGCGGCGACGACTTTGACCAGAGAATTATAGATTGGCTCTGTGGTGAGTTCAAGAGAGACCAAGGCATTGACCTGAAACAGGACAAGATGGCACTGCAACGCCTGAAGGAAGCTTCTGAGAAGGCTAAGATTGAGCTATCCACGGTTCAGGAAACGGAAATCAACCTGCCCTTCGTCACCGCCGATGCCAGTGGTCCCAAGCACCTGAATGTCAAGCTCACCCGAGCCAAGCTGGAACAGCTCATCATGGACCTGGTGGAGAAAACACTGGAGCCCTGTCGGCAGGCTCTCTCTGATGCCGGTTTAACACCCGCCCAGGTAAACGAGATAATCCTAGTCGGTTCGCAGACACGCATGCCGCTGGTAATTGACAAGGTCAGGAAGTTCTGGGGCAAGGAGCCCAACCGCAGCGTCAACCCGGAGGAAGTGGTCGCCATGGGCGCAGCAATTCAAGCTGGCGTCCTCAAGGGCGAGGTGAAAGATGTTCTCCTGCTGGACGTTACTCCGCTGACCCTGGGTATTGAGACGCTGGGCGGAGTGGCAACACCATTAATCGCCCGCAACACCACCATCCCCACCTCAAAGAGCCAGATTTTCAGCACGGCGGCAGATAACCAGCCGAGCGTGGAAATCCACGTCCTCCAGGGGGAAAGACCGATGGCAGCCGATAACCGCACTCTCGGCAGGTTCATTCTTGATGGTATCCTGCCGGCGCCAAGAGGCATCCCGCAGATTGAGGTCACCTTTGACATTGATGCCAACGGTATCCTGAGTGTCAAGGCACACGATAAGGGGACAGGTCGGGAGCAGAAGATAACCATCACCGTTTCCAGCGGGTTATCAAAGGAAGAGGTCGCCAAGATGCAGAGAGAAGCAGAAATGCACGCCGCGGAAGATGCTCAGCGCCGAGAGGAGGCGGAAGCGCGCAACCAGGCGGACACCCTCGCCTATAATGCCGAGAGGACTCTGCGCGAGCACAAGGACAAGATACCGGCCGACCTGAACAAAGAGGTGGAGAGCAAGGTTGCGGCGGTGCGTTCGGCACTGCAGGGCAAAGACGTAAATGCCCTGAAACGGGCGACTCAGGAGCTGAACGAGACCTTGCAGAAGGTCGGGGCAGCCATCTATCGCCAGCAACCGCCTCCAGGCGGTCAGCCACCGCCCGGCGGTGGGAAAGAGGGCGGCGAAGGCACTGTGGAGGGTGAGTTCCGAGAGGTGTAAAGAGAGGGGAGTAAGGCTGATGCAGAAACCGCGGGAGGGCAGTGGGCATGAATAAATCGTTGTGGGAAAAGAATTACGCAGAAGTCAGGCAAGCATTACAGGAGATGGAAAAAGAATATCAAAATTGGCAAAAAGTTTTCAGAAAATATTTTTATATTGGGCCTTTTGTGGAAGGCAAGCCAATACCAGGTCCTGAGCGGCTTATCGATGAAGCTGGCATGCGAGAGATGGAAGGAGCTTACCAAAAATACGAAAAAGCTCGCGACAATTTTAATAAGGCTTGGCTAAAACTACGTGAGGCTCAGCGTAGGTAGTGCTGACATAGAACGACACAAATCAATAACCTCAAAAAGGCGCGAAAGTAGTTTGACCCATCTTGATAATATTTTACACCAAGTCGCCAAACCGGCCCGCTATACCGGCGGCGAGTGGAATACCATCGCCAAGGATTGGGAGGCTACGCCCATCCGTATTGCCCTCAGCTACCCGGATA
>Ga0315312_1002182_pt1 | contig 13882 bp, 15 predicted proteins | sample TDP7_MG_FD_203629 | JGI IMG/M metagenome (GOLD analysis project Ga0315312, IMG submission 203629) | Freshwater sediment microbial communities from Lake Towuti, South Sulawesi, Indonesia - TDP7 | ecosystem: Environmental > Aquatic > Freshwater > Lake > Sediment | place: Indonesia: South Sulawesi... | reverse complement strand
TCACTGATTCAAAAGAAAGAACAAATAACGGCAAATCTCCACTGCAACTAGCAGGCGTAGATACATCAAATATTGATTGGTTAGTATTCTCAAAAAAGCGCAGTTAACGCAACGCTACCGAAATTTGTAATTGGCAAATTTGAAATTGAGTATTACGGGAGTAAAACATGAGCGGACTGTTTGGAGTAGTTTCTAAAGAAGACTGCGCCGAGATTCTCTTCTATGGCACCGATTACCATTCGCATCTGGGAACAGAATACGGAGGGATGGCAGTTTTGGGAGAAGAGTTCAGCCGTCGTATCCATAGCATAAGCCAGGACCAGTTCAAGTCAAAATTCTATCAGGACTACAAGCATATGAAGGGCAACAAGGGCATCGGCGTAATTAGCGCTTTTGATGAACAACCGATCTATTTGAACTCCAAGTTCGGTCCTTTCTGCATAGTGAGTAATGGCTTCTTAGAGAATAGTGAAGAATTAGCCAAAGGCCTTATGGAGAAAGGAATATCTTTCAGCGAGGTGAGCAAGGACGCAGTTAATGTAACTGAGCTCGTCGCCAAGCTCATTACTCAGGGCGAGAGCTTGATAGATGGCATAGAGAGGATGTTCGATGTAATAGATGGCTCCTGTTCAGTTCTGTTACTGAATAGAGATGGAGTCTACGCTGCCAGAGATAGGTATGGCTATACGCCTCTGGTAATCGGGAAGCGAGAAGATGCCTGGGCGGTTACCTCCGAGACCAGTGCTTTTCCCAATATTGGCTTCCAAACTGTGAAATACCTCGCACCGGGGGAGATAATTCTGATAAATGAGCAGGGTATGGGCGAGAGGAGGCCAGGTGGGAATACGAATCAAATCTGCGCATTTCTCTGGATATATGCTGGCTTTCCCGCTTCAAGCTATGAAGGGATAAATGTGGAAATAGTGAGAGAAAGATGTGGTCGCCTTCTGGCAAAAAGGGACCAAGATATGGAAGTAGATGTGGTCTCCGGAGTTCCCGATTCGGGAACTACACATGCTCTGGGATACGCGATGGAGTCCGGGAAGCCTTACAGGCGACCGCTAGTGAAGTATACTCTCGGATATGGAAGGAGCTATACTCCGCCTTCGCAGGAGACCAGAGATTTGATAGCCAAGATGAAGTTGATTCCGATCAAAGAGATAATTGACGGCAACAGGATTGTAGTATGTGAAGATTCAATAGTTAGAGGTACTCAGCTTAAGAACTTCACCGTAAAAAAGTTGTGGGATAGCAATGCCAGGGAAGTTCACATACGGCCTGCCTGCCCACCATTGATGTTCCCCTGCAGGTTTAATCTCTCCACGCGATCTATCCATGAGCTGGCTGCCCGCAGAGCCATTCGCAGTTTGGAGGGTAAAGACTTGGAGAATGTCACGGAATATATTAACAATAAATCTGAGAAATACAGAAAAATGGTGGAATGGATCGCTAAAGAGTTGGGTGTAACCACACTTAGATACCAGACCGTGGATGATATGGTGGAGGCTATTGATCTGCCCAGGGAGAAGCTCTGTCTCTATTGCTGGACTGGTCAGTATCCAAAGCCAGAGGGAGGAAAAAGAAGAGCCCGGCCATTAGGGAAAATATAAAGGAAAGACTTCAGAACCAGCGGGGTATAAAGATTGAGGGTTAATATGGCTCAAGACCCAATCTGCAAAATGGAAGTGGATGAGAAGCAAGCAATTAAAATAGAGAAAGACGGGAAAGAATATTTCTTCTGCAGCCCGATTTGTCGGGATAAATTTTTGGGTTTGGGGGAAGGGGAAGTAGTTTCCGAATTCAAGATGGAAACTCCTTCCGAGAAGAAGGGAAAGGCGATAATACCCATTACCGGCATGCATTGTTCGTCTTGTGTGCTTACCATAGAAAATTCTCTGAAGAAAGTGGAAGGCGTTTACGATGCCAAAGTAAATTTTGCCTCGGAGAAGGCGCATATTGAGTATGACCCGAACAGGGTCACAAGAAATGAACTGGAGCAAGCGATCTCCCGAGCCGGGTATAAAGCAATAATTGAGGAAGAAAAGGTCACAGTGGATGTAGAAAAACAAGCGCGCGAGAGGGAAATAAGAAGCCTGAAGATTAAGTTCTTGATTTCCCTGGGGCTTAGCGTTCCCCTTTTATATCTTGCTATGGGACACCACCTTGGTTTGCCAGTTTCCGATTTCATCCTAAAAAACATGGCTCTCATCCAGCTCCTTCTTACCACTCCTATTATAATAGCTGGGTACGAGTTTTATACCAAAGGTTTCAGTTCAGTCATTAAGACCAGAACTGCAAATATGGACACCCTGGTGGCTTTGGGAACGGGCGCAGCTTATGCTTATAGTCTGTTTGTCTCCATAGGAATATGGACAGGTAATCCCGAGTACGGAGTGGAAAATCTATATTACGAAGTGGCTGGAGTTCTTATCGCCTTTATTCTCCTCGGTAAATGGCTGGAAGCAATTGCCAAAGGAAAAACTTCGGAGGCGATTAAAAAGCTTCTGGGATTGCAGCCAAAGACGGCTATTGTAATCAGAAATGGACAGGAGAAAGAGATTCCAGTAGATGAAGTTGTGGTCGGTGATGTTCTTCTGGTGAAGCCGGGGCAGAAAATTCCTGTGGATGGGAAGGTTATCTCTGGCCATTCCAGTGTGGATGAATCAATGATTACTGGTGAAAGTATTCCGGTAGAGAAGATGCCAGGCGATGAAGTTATTGGCGCCACAGTTAACAAGACGGGCTCTTTTAGATTTGAAGCCACAAAAGTAGGCAAGGATATGGCCTTAGCCCAGATAATAAGACTCGTTGAGGAAGCGCAGGGTTCAAAAGCCCCGGTTCAGGAATTGGCAGATAAGATTTCCGCCTACTTTGTCCCTGCAGTTGTCTTAATCGGAATGATTGCCTTTGCAATTTGGCTTTCTGTTGGTCAGGGATTTGTCTTTGCTTTGACCGCCAGTATCTCTGTTCTGATTATCGCTTGTCCTTGTGCTTTAGGTTTAGCCACGCCTACAGCAGTAATGGTAGGAACAGGAATTGGCGCGCAGAATGGAGTATTGATTAAAAGCGCCCAGTCGCTTCAATTGGCGCGGGCGATAAATGCAATAGTTTTTGACAAAACAGGCACCTTAACTAAGGGTAAACCAGAATTAACCGATGTCGTCGGCGCGGATATGATGGCTGAAGATGAGATACTGAAACTTGCAGCAATAGCAGAAAAGAATTCCGAGCACCCTCTGGCGGAGGCAGTTATCGTGGGAGCAAAAGCAAGAGGAATAGGTATCCCTGAACCAGAATCTTTTGAATCCATAACTGGAAAGGGAGTCAGCGCAAGATACCAGAATCGAACGATTCTTCTCGGCAACAGGAAGTTGATGCAGGAAAGAAATATAGATTTGTCAAAACTGGAACGAAACCTCGCGGATTTGGAAGCACAAGGTAAGACGGTAATGATTGTTGCCTCTGACAGTTCGGCCCTCGGGATAGTGGCTGTTGCCGACACTCTAAAGGAAAACGCAGAAGAGACAATCAAAGCAATTAAGAGAATGGGCAAAGAAGTTATTATGATAACAGGAGATAACAGGAGAACCGGAGAAGCTATAGCCAGGCAACTGGGAATGGATAAAGTCCTGGCAGAAGTTCTGCCACAGGATAAGGCTAATGAGATAAAAAGCCTTCAACAGCAAGGTTTAAAGGTGGCTATGGTGGGAGATGGAATAAATGATGCCCCTGCACTTACTCAAGCAGATATCGGTATCGCTCTCGGTACAGGCACCGATGTGGCCATTGAATCTGGAGATATAGTGCTGGTCAAAGACGATCTCCGGGATGTAGTTATGGCTATGGACCTATCCAGATACACAATGAAGAAGATAAAACAGAATCTATTCTGGGCCTTCTTTTACAATAGTGTGGGTATTCCTGTGGCCGCGGGTTTGCTTTATCCATTTACTGGGTTTCTTCTGAATCCCATTCTTGCCGGTGCAGCCATGTCCTTCAGTTCTGTTTCTGTAGTCAGTAATTCGCTATTAATGAAGAGGTATAAAAGGAAGATTTAGAGAGGCAATTAAGAGAGTAGGTAGCGTTCATTACATTAGTTTCTGCGTCGGCATTCCGTATGAGTAGGGACATAAGATGTCTAATTTGATTTCACTGGCGTTATGGAGGTAGTGCGAATGATAATCGCCACGGCTATTATGGGACTTCTGGCGGTTCTTCTCGTCTCTATCGGCTATTATAGAGGAGAAGGACAGCACATTTTGGGATTAAAATCAGCAATGGAAATGACAATCCAGATTCTGCCTATAGTAATTCTTGCGTTCATAGTGGCCGGAATGGTTCAGATACTTATTCCTCAGGAACTTCTATCAAAGTGGATAGGTAAAGAATCTGGCATGCGAGGTATTCTTATCGGCACATTAGCGGGTGCATTGGCACCCGGTAATCCTTATGTCAATTTACCAATTGCCGCAGGGCTTTTGCGTTCCGGTGCCAGCGTGGGAGCTATGGTAGCATTCCTGACAGGATGGTCATTATGGTCATTTGCTCGCTTGCCGTTAGAAGTCGGCATAATGGGCTGGAAATTTACACTCGTTCGTCTTGCCAGCACATTTTTCTTCCCTCCTATAGCCGGACTAATAGCAAATTATTTTAAATATAAATAGGGACAGCGACCATTTTTGTACATCTTAACCGGTAGAGTAGTAAGCGGGATAAAAGCCTTTCAGATTTTGAGAGAAGTTTTGAAAATTTGGGCTTCTCCTCGAGTCGTGCATATATGAAGCACTTTACAAAATATACCAACTTGGGAACATAAACAAAGTATTTCGTTTATTTTAAGTTATACGTCATTGGGCTTAATAAGGAGTGAATGCAAACATGAAGATAAATTTGAAGAGTGATTTGGAGCAGTTGTTTTCTGACTTTAGGTGGAAGATAAAAGGCATGGTTGATGAAGATGGTAATATATATCCTATCCCTCCGATACCGCAAGTTATAACCGGAATCTTTCAGGAGATAACCAAACATAAGGTTAAGAAGTTCATGAGAGAAAAATACAAATGCGAAATAGTTCAAGGAGGACCGAGAGAATATCCAGAAATTACCCTTATACGAGGTGAGTTCGGTAATAGGAAAATCGCTATTGACTTAAAAACTACCAGAAGGATAAGCGAAAATAGAATAAGCGGATTTACTGTTGGTAGTTTTGCAGGATATTTTTTGCACCCAGAAAAGAAGATGCCCGGTTGCAAATTTCCATATGGAGAATTTGACGAACACTGGATTATAGGTTTTATTTATACTTGGAACCCTGAAGCAAATAGCCTGCGTATGGTTTCTGATGTCGAAGTCATTGTCCAACCTAAGTGGAAAATTGCCTCAAAATCCACCGGCACAGGAACAACCTTTGCTATCGGTTCGATTAAAAACATAGATAAGTTGAGAAATGGTGAAGGTAAATTTAGGAACGAAGAGGAGTTTGAGAAATATTGGAGAAAGCAAGGAAGAAGGAGAAAAAGGTGATAAATGGCACGAAAATATGACATGACAAAACAAGTTGTGTTACCTTTCTTGGAACAATATGAAGAGGTGAGAACTCCTACAACTCGTTATCAGGGCAGTAAAGGGAAACTTGTAGATTGGATTTGGAAAAATATAAAGGATTTGGATTTTTCAAAAGTTCTTGACGCTTTCGGCGGCACGGGAGTGGTAGGTTATTATTTGAAGCAGAAGGGGAAACGAGTTTTCTACAACGATTATCTCAAATCAAACTATTGGATAGGCTTAGCTTTAATTGAAAATAACACTATCAGATTAAGTGAACATGATATTGAAAAACTCCTCACAAAAGACTCAAAATATAACTACCGTTCGTTCATAGCTGACACTTTCAAAGATATTTACTACACAGATGAAGAAAACCAATGGCTGGATACAGCGGTTCAGAATATCGAAAGGATGGAGGGTATTTATAGGAAAGCTTTAGCCTATTACGCTCTTTTTCAAGCTTGTTTGGTAAAGAGACCTTTCAATCTCTTTCACCGTAAAAATCTTTACATTCGTTTTGCCGAAGTAGAAAGAACTTTCGGGAATAAAGCAACATGGGACAGGCCGTTTGATGAGCATTTTATTGATTTCATCCGTGAAATTAATTACCTCGTCTATGATAATGGCAAGGAAAACAGGGCTTATAATTTGGATGTGTTTGAAATAAAAGGCGACTTTGATTTAGTATATATCGATCCTCCCTATACATCATCAAAAGGTGTAAGCGTTGATTATAAGAATTTCTATCATTTCCTTGAAGGATTAGTAAATTATGATGGGTGGGGAAGTATGATAGACCGTAGGACTATAAATAAACGTTTTTATGGAGATAATAATCCTTGGAATAACAAGAGGACGATTAGAAAGAAGTTCAAAGACCTCTTTGAGAAATTTCGCAATAGCATTCTTGTAATATCTTATAGGTTTGATGGGATACCTACAATCGAACAAATTCAATCTGACCTTAAACTTTTCAAAAAGCACATTTCTGTTCATAAATTTGATAATTATAAATATGTTCTCAGCAATAGCACAACCTCTGAGGTTTTAATAATTGGACAATAGAACGGTAGCGAAACGGCGTATAACACAGCATAAAAGGTTCGTCCGCCATAGGCGGACTTACCCAAATTTCAGCTTCGCAAAAACTTCTTTTATGCTGACGCCGTTATCTGCTCAGTGGGGGTGGGGAACTGGATTTTTTCTCTAATAATTTCTGGTTGTTCAATGCCCGAAATTGAGAAGAATCGAGTTGAGATATCGGAAACTTGCAAGGTAGGGGTTCACATGAGGAGGAAGAGATGCCAATAGTCAATGTTGATTTATGGGAAGGGCGAGGAGTGGAGGAAAAGAAAAGATTGGTGGCAGGAATTACCGATCTACTTGTAGAAGTTACTGGATGTCCCAAGGAAGCAGTGACAGTGATAATCAGGGATGTCCCTAAGGAGAATTGGGGAATAGGAGGTGTACTGAGTTCGGAAAAATTTAAAGAAAAGAGATAGAGAAAGGAGGTAAGAGAGATGAGGAAATTTTCGCATGTATTGGGAATTGTCTTTCTAACTATTTTTCTGGTAGTAGCGGTAGCGCCCGTTATTGCTCAAGAAACGGAGAAAGAAAGGGCCCGTGAAGAAGAACAGCTTCGTGAGCAGGAGAGACTGCGTGAAGAGGAGCGACTTCGTGATCGGGAGAGAATTCTCGAGAACGAAGACAAGATTCTGGGAAAGTATGCCGAGCGATTCGGAGTAGATAAAGAGGCTCTGGCAGACTTGAGGGCAAGACGCTTCGGTTATGGAGAGATTAGCCATGCACTCGTACTCTCCAAAATGGTAGAAAAGCCACTCGACGAAATTGTGGCCATGCGGGATGCAGGCAAGGGTTGGGGGCAGATAGCCGATGAGCTTGGAGTAAAATTAGGAAAAGCAAAAAGGGAAGCGAAAAGAGAAACTCGGCGTATTAGAAGAGAACTTACACGCGAGGAGCGGCGTACTCTCCGCCGGTCCTGGAAGGAGAGGGTACGGCCAGGCGAGGAAGTTAGTCCACCACGACCCAAATATAGAGAGGAAAAGCCAGGCAGAGAGTATGTACCACCAGAGAGAGGTCGTGGAAGAGGAGGAGGTGGTAAAGGGCGGTGAAGATGAAAAAAATATTCCCAGTGTTGTTATTGATGCTAATTCTGTTTAGCCATTACGGCAACGGGCTGGCATACGAGAAGAACGATTTTGGGCTGGGGATTATTCTCGGTTCTCCCACGGGTCTGAGTGCAAAACTCTGGCTGAGCAAGAGCAATGCTTTCGCCGCTGCAGCTGCCTGGTCTTTCAGCCATAAGGGGAGATTTCAGATTCATGGAGACTATCTCTGGCACAATTTTGCTCTCATTAAGGTCGAGGAAGGGAGTTTTCCCTTCTATTATGGTTTAGGGTTTCGGGTTAATTTTGGAGACGAAACCGAAGCAGGAGTGAGGTTTCCGATTGGGCTGGAATATCTTTTCCCCCGGGCTCCCTTCGATATTTTCATAGAAGTCGTTCCTGTCCTCCAGGTGGTTGAGAAGACCGATTTTGAAATTGATGGCGCTATTGGAGCGCGTTTCTTTTTCAAATAAATCTTTGGTTAGGAAATATTGTGGAGATAGATAGAAGATGAGAAACACGATAGAGCTGGGGAAAATTTTTGGTATTCGTATAAGGATAGATTACAGCTGGTTTATTATCTTCCTATTGATTACCTGGTCATTGGCAAGTCACTACTTTCCCCATTACTATCCGGGTTGGCGACCTCTTACTTACTGGATTGTTGGCTTGATGACCTGCCTGGTATTTTTTGCCTCGGTACTGGCCCATGAACTATCGCATAGCTTGGTTTCCCGGGCTCATGGAATTACTGTACGAGACATTACGCTATTTATCTTTGGCGGAGCCGCCCAAATCATAAGCGAGCCGGAAAGGCCGGGGAAAGAATTTCTTATGGCTTTTGCGGGACCCCTGGTAAGTATTGTAATTGCTCTCCTGTTCAGATTCGTTGTTCTCCTGATGGCCTCCCCTTCTCATCCTGTTTCCGCTTTGGCATATTGGCTGAGCAGGATAAATCTCATACTGGCTATGTTTAATTTGGTTCCCGGTTTTCCCCTTGATGGTGGCCGTCTTCTGAGAGCAGTTGTCTGGAAAATCAGCGGTAACTTTAAAAAAGCGACCCGAATCGCTTCAGTGGCGGGCCAATTTGTAGCTTTCCTGTTGATTTTCTTTGGAATGTTTATGTTCTTTACCGCTAGATTTCTTAATGGAATATGGTTTGTATTTATTGGGTGGTTCCTCAATAATGCCGCTGAGAGGAGTTATCGATTGGTTGCCTTGAAGGATACAATGCGTGGGGTAACGGTCGAAGAAGCGATGGTCAAGGAGTGTTATGGAGTGTCAGGGGATATCACGCTGGAACAGCTTATTTACGAACATATCATTCGTGGGGCCTACCGCTGTCTTCCGGTGATTGAAGAAGGTCGGGTAGTAGGGCTGGTAACAATGCATCAGGTGAAAGAGGTTCCCCGGCCTGCCTGGAATACTACTACTGTTAGAGAAGTGATGATTCCTCTGGATAAGACAAAGGCGGTTAAGCCCAGTGACCCTCTTTTTTCTGTATTTGAGACAATGACTCGAGAAGATATCAGCCAACTTCCTGTTGTCCGGGACGGCGAGTTGGTAGGTATAATAGGCAGGGATAATATTCTCAGCTTTATTCGGACCCTATCTGAACTGGGAATAGAGTAGAATTCGGTTTGATTTCGAGGAGAAGAGATGATAAAAGTTGCTCCTTTTGAAAAATTACTCAAGATGAAGGTTCTGGAAGCAAAGGATGGCTTTGGGAAAATAGTGATGCCTTATGCAGAGGAATTCACTAACCCTCACGCCATTCTTCATGGGGGAGCAATATGTTCCCTGGCAGATACTGCTGCAGCAGTCTCGTTGTCCACGAAATATGGCGGTAGAGTCTATTTTACAGTTAAGCTGGATATGGAGTTTAAATCCGCGATACAACAGGGCGAAATCTTTGCTGAAGCAAGGATTATAAAGAGAAAAGGAAAATTCTTCTTCAGCAAAATTGATGTTAAGGATGGTAGCGACAGGTTAGTAGCCACAGGTTCTGCCGTGTACTACGTACCTCCCCCGAAGTCAACCTAAATAGATTCCTATCCATAGAGGAAAATGTCAAAGCTCTAAAGGTGCCATTCCAGACACTCTTCGGAAAAACTGGAGCTTAACCGGAAGGAAATTATCTTCAGCGGAGGTAGATTTTGGCGGGAAAAAGAACAGATAAGTGCGAATATTTTCTATTGAAGAAAATGGGTAAGACAATCTCAGATTACGAGTTGATAGAGAATAATGACAGGATTGTGGTTGGCGTATCTGGCGGTAAAGATAGCTTATCTCTCCTGCGTCTTTTAAGAGTCAGGCTAAACTGCATACCCATCAATTATGAACTATTGGCTGTCCATATTGACCTTGGATATGGCGTAAATCAGATGGAAAAACTTAGCAAATATTTGCAGCAGGAAAATTATCAGTACCATATTGAACGGATAAGGTTTGAAGTGAAGCCTGGTGAAAAGATTAGTTGTTTCTGGTGTTCGTGGAACAGACGAAAAGCTCTTTTCAAAGTGGCAGACAGATTCGGGTTTAATAAGGTGGCCCTGGCTCACAACAAAGACGATTTGATAGAGACTGCACTCCTCAACCTCTTCTACCATGGCGAAATTAGTACAATGCTTCCCAGCTTAGAATTTTTTCAGGGAAGGATTCTGGTAATTCGACCTCTGGTGAACATAGAAGCTTGTGAACTCAAAAGATACGCAGACATTATGAGACTGCCTTACCTCGAGCATAGTTGCCCATTTCAGGCAGATGTAACGAAGAGGATGGAGATGAGAAACCTGATTTCGTCCTTATCGAGAAAGAATCCACATATAAAAGGAAATATACTAAAGAGTATTGAGAGAAAAGAGGTACTATACAAACCGCGAAGAATGTTAGGTTTAGAATAGATTGAGGAAGAACAGAATGGATTATAGAAGAATAGAGGAGAAAACTATACATAAGCTTAAAGATATCGTTGGCGAAGAGAACCTGATTTATGAGCAGGAGAAAATGGTGGACTACAGCCACGACGAGTTCGCACTAGAGGCGATAAGGAAGATTCCCGAGCTGGTGGCAAAGCCGAAAAACAAGGAACAGATTTCCGAAATTCTCAAGATTGCCAATAAGGAGAAGTTTCCCGTCACCCCCCGGGGAGGTGCGACCGGGCTTGTGGGTAGCTGCGTTCCTCTCTATGGTGGTCTGGTTCTCTCTCTGGAGAATATGAAGGAGATTCTGGAAATAGATACGGAAAATCTTATGGCGGTGGTAGAAGCAGGAGTCCCCCTTATGGATTTCTATAAAAAGGTGGAAGAGGTGGGACTATTTTTTCCTCCCCATCCCGGGGAGGAAAGCGCCCACATTGGAGGAGTAATTGCCACTAATGCCGGTGGCTCAAGAGCAGTCAAGTATGGAGTGATAAGAAATTTTGTTAAGGGGTTGGAAGTTGTTCTTCCTACAGGAGAGATAATAGACATCGGTGGAAAGATTATGAAAGATAGCACTGGCTATAGTCTGCTCAATTTGATTATAGGGTCTGAAGGTACTCTGGGAATTATCACTAAAGCGATAATTTCTCTTCTTCCACCACCAAAAGCTATGTTTACGCTGGTTGTGCCTTTCCATAGCGTCCGCGATGCCATAAAGACAGTTCCCCTGATAATAAGGAGTAAGACCGTGCCAATGGCGATAGAATTTGTGGAGAAAGAGCCCATCCTGGTTGCGGAAGAGTATCTTCAGAAGAGATGGCCGACGCACCAGGGATCGGCATATCTTATGGTAATAATAGATGGCTCCAGCGAAGATGAAGTAATGGACCTATCAGAATCTGTGGGAGAGTTATGCTCTGCCAATAACGCGCTGGAGGTCTTCGTGGCTGATAGTAGGGAGAAGCAGGATAACATATTGAATATGAGGAGCCAGCTTTATGAAGCTCTCAAGCCTTACACAATTGAGATACTGGATATCACTGTTCCCCGGGCTGAGATTGCTGCTCACGTGGAAAAAGTGCAGGAGATCGCCAGAAAATACGATGTCTGGTTGCCCACATATGGCCACGCGGGAGACGGAAACGTGCACACCCATCTTATGAAGGCTAAATTCAAGGAAGGGAAAGTAGAGGAACTGAAAGAAGGATGGGAAGACAGGTATCGCCAGGTGAGAAAAGAACTTCACATAGATGGTATAAACAGGGGAGGGACTGTCTCCGGAGAGCACGGGATAGGGATAGTAAAGAAGGAGTATCTATCTCTAGCTCTGAGCAAAACTCATATTGATATTTTGAAGGCAATAAAGAAAATATTCGATCCAGAAAATATCTTGAACCCAGGAAAGATATTCGACCTTCCTTAAACGCTCTTCTATTTCCTCAATATTAATCTCTTCGTAACTCTCTTTGCGTCAAAGAACTTTTTGGTAAAATTTGCGACTTTCTCTGTGTTGAATTGTTTGCAGGAAAAGATGTTTATATAGGCAGAATTCCAGAGTTCGGAAAAATGGCCGGTAATGGAACTTGTCTCGATGAATTGGATGAGAGAGTAGCCCGCAGTATGTGGATTATTCAAACCGAAATGGTGTATGGACGGCTTGCCATATTTTCTCATCTTCACTAAAGCACACACATCATTGACAAACTCGTTCAATTTTCTACGCGAGCGAATCGTTTTCGCGTCACAATCGTATAGGTCAAGTATGAGTTCCAGGCCGTAGGTTCTTCTTTTCTTCATTTTATTTCGTCTCCACTGCTTCACTTATGAATGTAGGCAAAGCAAATGAAGCATGGTGAATTCCAGGATTATAATATTTAGTTTTTAATTTGAAGGCTCTATATTTCTTTTCCAGTTCTGGCAGATGCGCCTTTAGTGGGTCGATTCCCTTAGAGGCGAAAACGAAACTGAAAAATCCTCCGATATAAGTAGGAACAGCTGCCAGAAAAGTAGCCACATAAGGAAATATCTTCTTTAGCCTTTCATATACAGAAGGGAATTCTTCTTTCTGCAGAAAAGATGAACCTGTCTGCTGGGCGAATATTCCATTAGCGTCAGAAAGTGCATTATATGTATCCCGGTAAAATTCTGAAGAGAAAAGCACTTTCGCTGGACCAGCAGGGTCGGAAGAGTCGACTATTATGACATCGAATTTTTCTTTGCATTTCTTAATGAAGGTTGCTCCATCGTCAATTACTACTCTTGTCCGTTTATCAGCAAAAGAATTCTTGCAAATTGCTGAAAGGTACTGTTTAGAGAACTCAATTACCTTTTCATCTATCTCTACTAAAAATACCTCTTTGACCGGATGCTTCAGAATTTCTCTCAATATACCTCCGTCCCCGCCTCCGATAATAAGTACCTTTTCTGGCTGGGGATGGGAGAGCAAGGGCAAGTGAGACAATATTTCATGGTAGATAAATTCATCTGCTTCCGTCGTCTGCACTACTCCGTCCAAAACTAACACCTTCCCAAACCGATAAGTATTCAAAATCTTGATTTTCTGATAAGGACTCCTCTTAGAAATAACAGTTTCCTTAACTTTTAATCCCAACCTCACTGTAGGAAAAAGTGACTCATAAAACCACATTTCCCTCATTCCAGAATTCCCCTCTTAAGTTCAATTAGTTGCATCTTCTTCGGTTTGAATGCTTTTTTCAGTATCGGAATAGCCTTATATGGATTTACTTTCCCGCAGACAAAAATATCGATTGCCACATAGCGAAACTCAGGCCAGGTGTGAATAGATAGGTGGGATTCTTTAATTATTGCTATTCCCGATATTCCATGGTTGGGAGAAAAGTGGTGCAGTTTTATCTCTATTAGAGAAGCTCCGCAGGCGTTAGTTGAATCAATCAAAGCCTTCCTGACTTTCTCCAGAGAAGTGATGTTCGTAGCACCCCACAGTTCTAAGAGTAAGTGGGTTCCTGCGTAGTCAAACTCTTTGCAACTACTATAATATCTCCTCGCTTTCTTCTTCATCCTCTCCCATTAAGCTCGTGGTAACTTATCAAGGAGTTCTTCTTCGTTATTAGTTTCCCGGAACTTAATTTTTGCTTATTCTAACATCTTGGAAAAAATTTGTCAACAGAATAGTTGAATTTTCTTGGAAATGGGAAGGGAGATCGTGACCCCCTAATTCCAAGCTATAGATTAATTAGATTAATCTGTTTTAGTGAAAATAAATGGAAAGCATTAGTTAAATCCACTGAAATTAAACCACCAGGAAAA
>Ga0315312_1002181_pt1 | contig 13888 bp, 10 predicted proteins | sample TDP7_MG_FD_203629 | JGI IMG/M metagenome (GOLD analysis project Ga0315312, IMG submission 203629) | Freshwater sediment microbial communities from Lake Towuti, South Sulawesi, Indonesia - TDP7 | ecosystem: Environmental > Aquatic > Freshwater > Lake > Sediment | place: Indonesia: South Sulawesi... | reverse complement strand
CGCAGATGGAGAAGAAGCACTGAAGTGCATCCAGAACCAAGATATTGACGTTGTCACCCTCGATTTGAAAATGCCCGGAATTTCCGGGTTTGATGTTCTGCGAGGAATCAAGAAAATTAAATCTGATGTCGAGGTGATCGTCATAACCGGTTATGGAACACTTAAAAACGCTCAGGAAGCAATCCGCAATGGCGCAGGGGACTTTATCTCTAAACCATTTAATATCCCAGATATCATTGCCGTCGTCAGTAAATCCTTTGAACGGCGGAGCTACAACCAGAAGATTAGCAATCTTGTAAAACAAATTAAGGGGCTTCGAGCCTTGGAAGGGCAAGAAGGTTTACCATCCATGTTAGAAAAAGGTGTTCCAAACTCCCGCAGACCCTCTGAGCATTAATTTAGCAGAAACTTTACAGACAACGTTACAAGATTGAACATTTAAGCGATTTGACCTGTACAAAATTGGCCAGATATCCCAAATTTTTCACCCTCCAAGCAAAAAAAAACGAAAAAATCATATACTTAGAATATTTGCCTGATGGAAATCCGCCAGGGCATAAAATTTGCTGATCACTTAACTTAATCGTTTCCTGAATGGATAGCAAAAGTTAGAAATTTGCTTAAGGGAGCAAAAGATGGGGCAGCGCGGATCTATACTGATTGTGGATGATGAAATTGGTCCCAGGGAATCATTGCGCATGATTCTCAAACCCATTTACGATGTCCATACAGCTGCAAATGGATATGAAGCACTGCAACTTATCAAAAGGGAACAAGTCGATCTAGTGACTCTCGATTTGAAAATGCCCGGGATTTCAGGGATTGATGTCCTGCGAGAGATTAAAAAGCTTAGGGCTGACGTCGAGGTCATCATCATCACCGGGTATGGAACTCTAACAAATGCCGTAGAAGCCATCCGTTACGGAGCCGTGGATTTCATCTCCAAACCTTTTAACGTGGCCGAAATTATTTCTATTGTCAGCAAATCCGTGGAGCGGCGGAATTTTAACCTAAAGATCAAGAATCTTATCCAGAAAATAAAAGACCTTCACCCTTTGGGCAATTTGGGCAATGATGAACAGGGAGAAGCCTTGTCCAACTTAGAAGCAAGCATGGACTTGGCCCCGCAAGAAAAGGAGTTCCGCAGAGAGTTAAGAGAGTCCATTCAGCATTTTGAAAACTTCCACATGCAAAAGGTTTCGGTGAATTACCTGGATTTTCTCAAGGTTCTCATTTACATCCTGGAAAGCAAGGAACCTTACACCCATGGGCATTCTGAGCGTGTGTCTTATTATTCAGGAATCATCGCTCAAGATCTGGTGCTATCTGCGGAACAAAAACAGGACCTGCAAATTGCCACCCTCCTGCATGACATCGGCAAAATCGGCTTGAGCAATCGCCTTCTAAAAAAGAACTGTCTTAGCCAAAATGAATACCTGGATATACGGCAACACCCAGTCAAAGCCGTTCATCTCATTGAGCCCCTGGCCTTTTCCCACGCTGTTACCTCGGCCATCCGCCACCATCATGAACGTTGGGACGGAAAGGGCTACCCGGATGGTCTTTCCGGTGACGAGATTCCTTTGCTGGCCCGCATCATTGCCCTGGCTGATTCGTATGATGCCATGACCTCCGACCGGCCCTACCGACAAGGCCTCTCCAGCAAGATGGTGCAGGAAGAAATCGATAGGAATGCTGGGGTGCAATTTGACCCTTGTATGGTTCCTTTGTTCTTAAAACATTTCATAGATGGCGGCCTTATCCCCCCGATTCACCAGGCCACCAGCCTCCATTGAAAGAAGCAGGTAGACTCTGGAATAGAAAGATGATCAAAAGGCTAATCCGCTGTTCGCAGTGCAATCAAGTAATCCCCCTTTTCGGAAACTTTGGAGATTTAGGCGAGTCTTCGTTGCTTCCGGGAGTGGAATGGTCTTCTGAGGATCTCGCAATTCAAAGAAAGTTCTTCCGCTGCCTCCGGGAACATCCTACCGAAGAGTTGATCGTTGATTATGATACCTACGTAAGCGAGAGACCTTGCTACGAATCGACGAAAGTCAGCTACTTCGAGGCCAGCAATGGAAAGCAGAGTTTTCTGATTAGGCGCACGAAGGGAGGCTTGGCCCAGTCAGCTGTCTATGAGCTTATTCCCGGCCGACTGCACATTTCCAACGTCTCTTTAAAAATTCAGGAGGATGACCTGCGCAAACAAATCTATTCCTGGACCACCTTCCCCCCTTTCACAGAAGACCAGATACAAAAGTTTATCCGAGCCTTCCAGGAAGAAGTAGAGATTATCCCTCCAGAAAAGTTCGAAGAAGAGGTGGAGATCGCCCTGGAAGGAGAAACTTCCCTCTTGGCCTATGCGAGCCTCAAAGAGGCGCGTTGGGAAAATGTTCTCCGCCGATGCCGGAAGGACTTCCAAGAAGCTGAGATAACCAAGATCGAGCAATTTATCCGGGAAAACAAGCAGCCCAACGATGTCCTTGCGCTGATGATCAAACGGGAGGTTTCCATCCTCGATGCCAAAACGGAGCAGGTCGAAAGCTCTCCTTGAATTACCCTCTCTCCTTTTTATAAATTTCCCCATTCAGCCAAAACTGAAAAAGACCGGCACTGCCTTACCATCCGCAGACCGCTGAAAGATCCCTTTTTGCCGTTGCGGTCGCCTCCTGCGAGGAGAAGCCATTCCCTCTGTACGGTGCTTCTACCACGGCAATATCAGGATGGCTCGATGGATTATTCTGGAAAGATCTAATCGGACAATCTTGACATTCCCCCCAAATTTTCCTTATGATATTATTAAAGAAAAATAATAATTTTCAAACCTTAAATGCCTGGAATGTAGGCGTGCGACTTTCTGATCCCAAACTTCGAAGAAAAACCCGCCAGATCTTCATCGGGCGTGTCCCCGTGGGAGGGGGAGCGCCGATAGCTGTACAATCGATGACCAAGACTGATACGCGAGATGTTTCCTCCACTGTCCATCAAATTCTTCTGTTGCAGAAAGCAGGGTGTGAGATCGTCCGGGTGGCTGTACCAGATCGAAAGGCCGCAGAAAAGTTGGGAGAAATTAAAAAAAGGATCGGCATCCCCCTGGTAGCAGACATCCATTTTGACTACCGCTTGGCCCTGGAAGCCATCGAACAAGGTGTGGATGGCCTGCGCCTAAACCCGGGGAACATCAGCAATAAGGACTACATCGCCCGGGTTGCTAAGGCTGCCCAAGAAAGAAGAATACCCATCCGCATAGGGGTTAATGCTGGTTCCCTGGAAAAAACAATCCTCAGAAAATATGGGCATCCCACTGCCGATGCCTTAGTGGAGAGCGCCCTAAGTCACGTGCGCCTGTTAGAGGATCAGGGTTTCCACCTCATCAAAATTTCCCTGAAAGCTTCGGACCCTTTATCCACGATTTCCGCCTACCAGAAGATCTCGCGGCTCACCGATTACCCCCTCCATATTGGGATCACTGAGGCTGGCCCTCCATTTTCTGGAGGGATCAAATCGGCTGTTGGTCTGGGGATTCTTCTCTACCAGGGAATTGGAGATACCATCCGCGTATCCCTCACTGGCGAGCCAACCATGGAAGTGAAAGCGGCTTATCATATCTTAGGAGCATTGGGCCTGCGACACCGGGGGGCGGAGATTATCTCTTGCCCCCTTTGTGGGCGGAGTGAGATCAACCTGGAGCCTGTCGTCCACGGAGTGGAAAAACGCCTGGCCGACTGGACGGTACCCATTCAGGTGGCCATCATGGGTTGCTGCGTGAATGGACCTGGCGAAGCCCGGGAAGCGGACGTGGGTATCGCTGCTGGAAAAGGGGTGGCCCTGCTTTTCCGCAAAGGGCAAATCATCCGCAAAGTCAAAGAGAGTGAAATGATCCCGGCGCTGATCGAAGAAGCGGAAGCGATAAGAAAAATCAGGGAAAAGGAAATTTCATGCGCTATTCCAAAACGCTGCTCCAAACCTATAAAGAGGACCCAGCAGACGCTGAAGCCATTAGCCATAAACTGATGATGCGGGCCGGGATGGTCCGGCAATTGGCTGCCGGAATTTATGTCTACCTCCCCCTCGCCCTGCGGGTCCTGGAAAAGGTGAATGCCATCATCCGGGAAGAGATGAACGCCATCGGGGGGCAGGAAATAAGTATGCCCGTGCTCCAGCCCGCGGACATCTGGCAACAGTCGGGGCGGTGGTTTGACGTCGGGGATGAGATGTTTCGCCTCAAAGATCGGACGAAGAGGGATATGGTCCTGGGGATGACTCATGAGGAAGTCATTGCCTGGCTGGCCGCCCGGGAAATTCGCTCTTACCGTGACCTTCCCCAGATCTGGTATCAAATCCAAACCAAGCTGCGCGATGAGGCCCGGCCCAAAGGGGGCGTACTGCGCACTCGCGAATTTTTAATGAAAGACTCCTACAGCCTGGATTTAGACGCGGAAGGCTTGGACCACAGCTATCAGCTCCATCACCAGGCCTACTGCAAGATCTTCCAGAGATGCGGGCTGAAGTATTATGCTGTCGAAAGCGATCCGGGAATGATGGGCGGAGCAGGGGCCCACGAGTTTATGGCCCCCAGTCAGGCAGGGGAGGATGAGGTAGCCTTGTGCCCAAATTGCGGTTATGCTGCCAATGTCGAATTAGCCAACTCTAACCCTGCGATTCCAGCTTTTCTCCCCTGGAAGCTGGAAGAGGTGGCTACGCCAGAATCGCGGACCATCGAGCAGGTTTGCAACTTTCTGGGCATCGAGCCGCGCCTGACCATCAAATCTCTGCTTCTGATGGGCACGGATGGACCTGTTCTGGCCTTAGTCCGGGGCGACCAGAAATTGCACGAGAAAAAGTTCAGACAGCTGGTGGGGGAATTTCGCCCAGCCCATCGAGAGGAAGTGCAAGAGCACGCTGGGGTGGAAGCCGGGTTTCTTGGACCTGTTGGGCTGCCGCCCGACCGCAAACTTCCCGTGATTGCGGATATCTCGCTCCGTCACGGAGTCTATGTCGCCGGAGCTAACCGGGAGGGCTATCATTTGCGTGGCGTCATTCCGGGGGAGCACTTCTCGGCCAATTTTGCCGACATCCATGTAGCCATGCCGGGTGATTTTTGTCCCGCGTGCAATCATCCCCTGAGGGTGGAGAAAGCTATCGAGATCGGGAATATCTTCAAGTTAGGAACGAAATACTCCCTTCCCCTGAAATCGTTCTACCTTGACCGCCAGGGGCAAGAGAAACCCATCATCATGGGAAGCTATGGGATCGGGCCTGCCCGCATCATCGCTGCCGCCATCGAGCAGAGCTATGACCAGGATGGAATTATTTTCCCTCTTCCCCTGACACCCTTTTATGTCCATCTCTTGCCAGTGAACCTCAAACAGGAGACTGTTCAGAAGGCGTCTGAAAAGTTATACCAATGCTTATCCGAGGCGAATATTGAGGCGCTTTTTGACGACCGGGAGGAAGCTCCGGGAGTAAAGTTTAAAGATGCCGACCTTATCGGGATTCCCCTGCGATTGACGATCAGCAGCAGGACCATACAGGAAAGCGCCGTGGAGGTTAAAGTCCGCAAGACTGCCGAAGTCCAAATGGTAAAGCTGGAACAAGCCATTCCCTGGGTGAAAAACTGGATAGCTTCTCAAAAGAAAAATAACCCGTGAGGCGTTAGGCGCGAGGCGTAAGGGGCATGATTCGCCTCAACGATATTCTGGAAAAAATCAATCGTTACCTTCCGGGGGTTGACTTCAGCCTCGTCGAGAAGGCCTATGTTTTTTCGGCCAAAGTCCACCAGGGGCAGGTTAGACTCTCGGGCGAGCCTTATCTCACCCATCCCCTGGAAGTGGCGGCCATTCTGGCAGACATGAAAATGGACGTCTACACCGTGGCCACAGGTCTGCTCCATGATACAGTGGAAGACACTTATACTAACCTGGATGAGATCAAGCAGACTTTTGGCCCGGAAATCTCCGCGCTGGTGGATGGTCTGACGAAAATAAGCAAGATAACCCTGACCAGCCATGAAGAACAGCAAGCTGAGAATTTCCGCAAAATGCTTCTGGCCATGGCCAGGGACATCCGCATCGTTCTCATTAAGCTGGCCGACCGCCTGCATAACATGCGTACTCTGGGTTTCCTTTCCCCGGAAAATCAGGTCAAAATCGCCCAGGAAACACTGGATATCTATGCTCCTTTAGCCAACCGCCTGGGCATCGATCGAATCAAGACGGAACTGGAAGACCTTTCCTTTCGTTACCTTCATCCGGAAGAGTTCAACAGACTGGTACGAGAGGTAGCCTGGAAGAAAGAAGAAAGAGAAAAATACATTAAAGAGGTCAGCTCGATCATCTCCGAGAAGCTGTCTTCCTACGGTTTAGTGGGAAAGGTCAGCGGCCGGCCCAAACATTTTTACAGTATCTTTAAGAAGATGAAAGCCCAGAACGTGGAATTTGAGCAAGTCTTCGACGTGATCGCCTTTCGGATTATCCTCAACACAGTCAAAGACTGCTACGAAGCTCTGGGGATTCTCCACTCCCTGTGGAAACCCGTGCCCGGTCGCTTCAAGGACTATATCGCCATGCCCAAGGCCAACGGCTACCAATCTCTGCATACGACGGTCATCGGCCCGTATGGAGAACGGGTGGAGATCCAGATTCGCACCGAAGAGATGAACCGCACGGCCGAAGAGGGCATCGCCGCCCATTGGCAATATAAAGAAGGAAAGGTAATTGCTCCCAAGGACAGCAGACAGTTTGCCTGGGTCCGTCAGCTCTTAGAATGGCAGCAGGATTTACACGACCCGAGAGAGTTCTTGGAAACAGTAAAGATCGACCTCTTTCCCGACGAAGTCTATGTCTTTACACCCAAGGGAGATGTAAAGCAACTCCCCCTTGGCTCCACCGCCGTGGACTTTGCTTACAGCATCCACACCCAAATCGGCCACCAGTGCGTAGGGGCGAAGGTCAATGGGAAGATCGTTCCCCTCCGTTACCAGCTCAAGAACGGCGACATCGTGGAAATCATCACTGCCCCAGCCCATCAGCCGAGCAAAGATTGGTTGAAGTTTGTCAAGACCTCCCGTGCCCGCACAAAAATTCGCCAGTGGATCAAGGCGGAGGCGCGGGAACGTTCGGTAGACTTGGGCAAAGAGATCTGCGAGCGGGAGTTCAAAAAATACCATCTCGACTTTGGCAAACTCATCAAGTCCGAAGAGATGAGTAAGATCATCAGCGACCTCTCCCTGCAATCCGCCGATGACCTGATGGCGGAAGTGGGCTATGGGAACGTCTCTTTCAAGCAGATTATCAGTAAACTCGTCCCCCCCGAAAAACTCGAAAGGGAAAGGAAGGAAGAATCCCGCCTAAAACGTCTGGCGCAAAAGATCCGCCGAGAACCCAGCGGCATTCAGATCCGCGGAATCCAGGATATGATGGTCCGCTTTGGCAAGTGCTGTAATCCCCTGCCCGGAGATCCCATCTCTGGCTACATTACCCGGGGGCGAGGGGTCACCGTCCATACTGCCGACTGTCCGAATATCCTGGGGGGCGACCCAGAGCGAATCATCCAGGTTTCCTGGAATCTGCAAGAGAAGGCTGTCCACGCGGTCCGCGTCCGCTTGATTTGCATCGACAAAAAGGGGCTGCTCGCCGAGGTCAGTTCCTCTTTGGCCTCTTCGGAGGTCAACATCCTCCGGGCTCATGTGACCACTACGGAGGACAAGAAGGCCATCTGCGACTTCGAATTAGAGGTCAACGACCTTAAGCACTTGCAGAGTGCCTTTCGGTCGCTGACCAAGCTTAAAAATGTGCTAAGAGTTGAACGTCTACGGGGATTACCAACGATGGAGAAGGAAGAAAGAGGAGCAGAGGCTTGAGAAGCAAAGGTTGCGGCTTAAGAGTTTCGAGTTTTAGGTTGCAAGTTTCGGGTTGGGAGTTTTGGAGGTTTAAACTTTAAACTTTTTTAAACGGCTTTGACCACCAATCCCGAACGAAGGCAGCGCGTACATACTCGCAGGCGGCGCGTTGTGCCATTCTGGATGGCATGAACCCGCTGCAGATTCGGGTACCAGCGGCGTTTGGTACGATTGTTGGCGTGGCTCACGTTATGTCCCGCCTGAGGTACCTTTCCACATATTTCACAAGACCGAGCCATTGAACCTCTCCGACAAAGAAAAATAAAGAGCAGGGACTTCTTACCTGCTTTATTTTTATATACCACAAAAAAAAGAACCGCACAAGCAATTTATTTATCTTCTTTCATCCCTCAGGCAAACCACTGGCTCACCCTCTTCAGACGTCACTTCCAACCCATTTTCTACCAATAGCGCCGCTGTAACTCCCAGCCCTTTGACCAAGCCTCGCTCTCGGTAAATGGCCTGACATCCGCAGGATGGGCTGTGGTCTTTGAGAATGGCTTTCCTGGCCTTTACCAGTTGAGCGATACGCAGCGTTTCCTGAGCCCCTTTCAAAAAAGATGCGGTGATGTCTTCCCCCTCTTTGTTCAACACCTTGGCCCTGCCCCCGAGCACGTCCCACCCATCACCTCCTTCTATGTTCGCAGGGGACCTGGGCGTCGGAAGGCCTCCGAGTTGTTCCGGGCAAACGGGAATGAAATGGCTGCGCCAGAGCTCATCAAAAACTTCCGGGCAATAGGCGTGCCCTCCATCGTGACGGCAGCCCACTCCCAGCAGGCAGGCGCTAACGAGAATGGTTTCGTACTTCATCGATCGAAGATCGTGGCTGGTGGGTTGATCATAAAGGAATCCGGGGTTCTGAGAATTCCCTCGGCTAGAACACGACGACCTTGAATCTTCAGACGCCCTTCCGCATAAAGCTGGATAGCCTGCGAAAAAATCTTATGCTCCTGTTTCAGGATCCGGGCATTTAAGGTATCTGCGGTGTCGTCATCGTAGACTGGCACCACTGCCTGGATGATGATCGGGCCAGTGTCCGCGCCTTCATTTACGAAGTGCACAGTGCAGCCAGCAAATTTCACCCCATAATCCACCTCGGTCTGCCAGACGTGGGTCCCTGGAAAGGAAGGGAGCAGGGCGGGGTGGATGTTCATCACCCGCATGGGATAAGCTCTAAGAAGCACAGGAGTGACGATGCGCATGAACCCGGCCAGGATCACCAGCTCAACTTCATGGGCCTTTAAAAGTTCCACTACCTTTTGGTCAAAATCCTCCCGTTTCTTATATTCCTTATGACTGATCACCATCGCAGGAATCCCATGCTTTCTCGCCCGCTCCAGGGCGTAAACTCCCGGAACATTGCTGATGACGATTTTGATTTGGGCATCCAGCCGACCGGCTTCGATGTTATCGATGATCGCTTGGAGGTTTGAACCGCTTCCCGAGACCAAGACTCCGAGATTGACCATGTTCTCTCCTTACTGGATCTGCACCGGGCCCTCTTTTCCCTGGGCTCTGGCAATTTCCCCGATCCAATAGGCTTTTTCATTCATGCTCAGCAGGCGGGCCAGAATATTTTCCACCTTTTGGTGCGGCACCACCAGAACCATGCCAATGCCATTGTTAAAGGTCCGGAACATCTCCTTCTCTTCGATTTTGCCTGCTTCCTGGAGGATGCGAAAGACGGGAGGAATGGGCCAAGTCCCTTTCTGAATGATGGCCTTGCATCCGCGGGGGAATACCCTGGGCAAATTATCCACAAATCCTCCCCCAGTAATGTGGGCAATCCCGTGAATGGGGAAATCTGCCACCAGATTCAGGATGGTCTTGACGTAGATGCGGGTGGGGACCAGAAGTTCTTCTCCCACCGTCCTTTTGAGCCCGGGGATTCGGCTGCTGGGTTTCAACTTCATTCGCTCAAATAAAACCTTGCGTGCCAGGGAGTACCCGTTGCTGTGCAAGCCGCTCGAGGGAAGGCCAATCAGCTGGTCTCCCACACTGGCCGAAGAACCGTCAATTACCCTGCTCCTTTCCACCACGCCCACGGCAAACCCGGCCAAATCGTATTCCCCTTCCTTGTAAAAACCGGGCAGTTCCGCCGTCTCTCCCCCAATTAAGGCGCATCCAGCCAGCCGGCATCCTTTGGCAATCCCCTCCAGGACATTTGTGGAAACTCTCAAAGACAGCTTGCCCGTGGCGAAATAATCGAGAAAGAAGAGCGGTTCGGCCCCCTGGACGACGATATCGTTTACGCACATGGCGACCAGGTCTATGCCCACAGTATCATGCTTCCCGGTCATGAAGGCGACCTTGAGCTTTGTTCCCACCCCATCGGTGGAGGAGACCAGGACTGGATTCTTATACTTCCTGGGATTGAAGGAAAAGAGCCCTCCGAATCCCCCAATGTCTGTAATTACTTCTGGCCGAAAGGTTTTTCTGACCAACGGCCGGATCAAATCTACAAACCTGTTGCCCGCATCAATATCTACCCCGGCGCTCTTATAAGTTATCCGTCTTTTCAAACTATTTCCTCCCTGCTGAAGGAATTCTAAAATAGGTCCAAGAATTGGATATTTATTTTTCAGCCAGGCCTCTGAGAGGTCGCTCTTATGTTAGAGGCCACGGATTTCCACACGGAGCTAAGAATGCTCATTTCGTGACCGATCTCTATAAAGCGGCAGCCCATATGGATGTATTTTTTCGCCTCCTCTTCCCATGGTTCTCCGATTCCCATCCCTACCGGCTTGTTATGTTTGGTCGCCGCCTCAATGGTTCTCTTAATGGCCTCCTGCACCCTGGGGTGGTTCTTTTTCGTCGATCGGAAACCCAGGGACATACTATAATCAGATGGACCGAATAGGCAATAGTCCAGCCCCTCGATGGCAAGAATCTTTTCGATCTCGGCCATGATATGCTCACTTTCCACCATGATTCCCACCAATAATTCCTTATCGCTCCAATTTACCCAATCCTCGCCCCCTCGGGTCCCCCAACCACCGGAAAAGGAAAAACTACTAAACCCCCTGATCCCCTGGGGGGCGAATTTAGCCGCTTTCACTACCTCCACCGCTTCCTGGTAATTGGCGATATCGGATACTAAAATGGCCCCGGCCCCGATTTGCAAGGCCTTCGAAATTAAGTAGGGGTTGCCCTTCTCCACCCGGACCATGGGCGTGATCCCGGCGAGAGCGGCCGCCCGCATCATATGCTCTAACGATTCATCCCGCCGCCAGGAATATTCCGTATCGATGCGGCAGAAGTCTAAGCCACTATACCCAGCGATCTCCACCACCGCCGGGCTGTAGGAGTCAATGCACGTTCCCACCGCGACTTTTCCTTCTTCCAGGACTTTTCTGAGCTTATTCACTCTTTGCACTTTTCATCCTCCCCGTTTTTAACAGAATAAAAACTCATCGGTAGTAATTACTTCGTCCTCCTGCTCTGCGGGACTCCTTGCAATGACGACTTCATTCCTCCGTTTCGTGTAAATCACCCAAATTCAAGAATTTCCGGGTTCGCCAGGCAGCTTCGTTCAGGCTTTCTCCCTTCCAGAATCGTCAGAACATTTTGGGCCGCCTCCACCCCCATTCGGGTGAAGGCTTCTTCCGTGGCGGCGGCCACGTGGGGCGTCATCACAATTTTCCCTGCCTGGCAGAGGGATTGGAGATCTTCTGGAGGCTCTTTTTGAAAGGTATCGATTCCGGCAGCAGCAATCCAGCACCCTTTTAGGGCCTCGATGAGGGCCTTTTCCTCGACCACTTCTCCTCTTGCGGTGTTAATCAGCCAGGCCCTCTTTTTCATCATCCGCAGTTCCTTCTTCCCGATCAGATGCCTGGTCTGCTCCGTGAGAGGGCAGTGTAGGCTTACGATATCAGCAGATTTCAGCAACTCCTCCAAGTGCTGGGCGCGGGTTATCCCTGGAGGAAGGTTCTCCTCGCTCAGGAAGGGATCGAAGACCAGAACCCTCATCTTAAGCGGCATGACTAATTCATATACCCGCCGGCCGATTCGGCCAAACCCGATCAGACCCAAACTCTTTCCATAGAGCTCCACCCCTCGGTATTGGGTTTTATCCCAAGAACCTTGGCGAATCCGGCTATCGAGCCAGGGGATGTCTTTGGCGAGAGATAACATTAACCCCAGAGTATGCTCCGCCACAGACTGGTAATTAGCTGAAGCTGTGACCAAAACAGGAATTTTTAAGGCTGTAGCGGTCAGGACATCAATGTTATCAACCCCAATCCCATGTTTGGCGATGACCTTCAGATTTGGGGAGGCTTCTATTACCTCTGCCGGCGCTTTTCCCGTTCGCAGAATCAGGGCGTGGGCCTTTTGCTCCTTTAGCTTTTGGGCCAGAATGGAGGGTTGGGGATAGGCGCCCGCAAATTCAACCTGGCATTTGGGGGAGAGAATTTCCATGGCTTCCTGGGCGAGTGAGTCGCCAGTAACCACCACTCGGAAAAGGGAGTCTTTCATTTATAACCTCGGGATCTCGTAATCATGATTGCCCTAAAATAGACCTTTCAGGGTTTCAAATATTTTGTCCGGGTTCTGGTTCCGGGTCGGACCAAAAGGCCAAAATTGACCCCTGTTATTTCAAATAACCTCAATAAATCCAAAAGTTGCCCTGCTCCTACCCCAAAATCAGAATAGAATAAATTCCCTCCCGAGATATGAAGTTGATGCCTATTTCTAATGAAGAATACTAAAAATGTCAACCTGGAAGATGGGCCGATATTACTGTGCGGGTTACGAATGATGAAGCCAAAAGGGATAATTCAAATCCTGAAACGCCGATGATTTTCCCTTGCCACCTCGCAGTTTTTGGTTTTCACCTTAAATCGTGGCCTTGGGGGGAGGACGGCGATTCCCATCCTTAGCAGGAAAGTACCGGCGAGTCAATTTCTGATTTCGAAATTCGGAATGCGGAATTTGAATTCCCAAATCCGCAATTCGCAATTTATAAGTCCTGCCCCATCCATGTAACCCCCCGCCCTGAACACGAGGACGAAGGGCTGCAGGCTCAAGCATTTTTGCGATACGCCGCCATCAATGGAGCAGTCTTAGGTCCACCCACGAGCCAAAGAACGCCTCATCGCACTGCCTCTGCAAGCACTCGGTACGACCGACGCAATAGGCGTTCAACCTCGGCCCAATTACAGTTAACTCCAGTGCGGTCTCTGAGCTGCGCCGCTTGCGCACGAAGAATACCCGCCTCCAAAAATTCGGGTCGATCGCCCCCATAAATGATAGAATAAAGCCCGGCTATCCGCTTGCCTACCTGGTACGTATTGTCTCGGCCCGGAGTCCTTCGCGCGATCCACCACGCCAGCTCAGCTCGGGCCGCCTCTCGAGGGTCAAATGAGCGCTTCAGCAATACTCTTAGTTGGAGGTAAGCCACCTCAAGATCAGGTAAGACGACCTGCTCGTAGTTTGCTCCGCTGCTCGCGAACTTCATCGCCGCAAAAGCCAAGCTCTTGGCGATCCTCTCAGCCTCCGCTGAGGAGAGTCTGAACTGACCGGCAAGAAGAGCAGCCATTTCGCTGTGGAGTTTCGACAAATCACGGGCGTAATACGCCTGCCACATACGCGTCTCCGCAGCGGCAATCTTATCCGGGTCGAAAACGGAGTGTCCTGAGAAAGCCCAATTTCCGGCAGGGCACAGAAATGCGATTAGGACAACGACGACCAATGATTTAAGAATGGCACTTGCAGACTGCCTTGTTGATGTGGTCATCTTTTGCGTTCCCTTGGCCCAGGCATTCCGCTGATTCAGCGAGGTGTCTAACAACAGGGCCAACCCGACGGTGACCCGTCGCGCGGGGCGTCGGTACGATTCAACCCTTGGTTCGACGGAATCTCTTCTCCATTTCGTTTGCGCTGCACCCCTCGCACCAGTACTCGTGTCCACTCTGGGTGAAACCGTCTGTTCCGAGCTTGATGACCACCCCACACTTGGAACACTTGGTTGGCTCGTAGGAGGGGGAA
>Ga0315312_1002180_pt1 | contig 13890 bp, 14 predicted proteins | sample TDP7_MG_FD_203629 | JGI IMG/M metagenome (GOLD analysis project Ga0315312, IMG submission 203629) | Freshwater sediment microbial communities from Lake Towuti, South Sulawesi, Indonesia - TDP7 | ecosystem: Environmental > Aquatic > Freshwater > Lake > Sediment | place: Indonesia: South Sulawesi... | reverse complement strand
TTTTTAACCCCATAAAGCCTTAGTAGGGCCTCCTCGAAGGATTGGACACCCTTAGCTATAAGCCTCAAATTTTCCAAGGAAAGCTCCTCTTCCCCTTTCCTTTCAAGGCCCAATTTATTTTCGAGGACTTCGCGCCAGGAAGGATAGCTTCCAGTAACAAGGGTCCCGTTCAAATCGAAAATGACGTACTTGATTCCCCTAAGCATAAAATGAAATCTCCTCATCCCAGATTTCTATTTTTCCTTTAGAATTGAAAATTTTCAATTATTGGGCTAATTGCCTTAATTAGGTCCTTCGCCTTCATTTGAATAGAAACAGTATGCAACCCAGCATTAAAGTTTACCATGTCGTTTTCCAATATAGAGCTGTCCAAGTAGGTGGGAAGCCCATGCAAGTTTCCGAAAGGATGCACGGAGCCTACTTCGCACCCAGTTATCCTCAGTACCTCTTGCGGCGAAGCTAAGCGCAATTTTTTGGTTCCCACAATCTTTGCCAATTTTTTGAGATCTATTTTCTTGTCGGCAGCAATCAGCCCCATAACAAAATTTCCTTCCTCCGTTTTAAGCACGAGAGCTTTTACACCAGTTTTCAATTCTACTCCCCTAACCTTTGCCGCTTGCTCCGAGGTGTAAACCGGCTCATGCTCTGAAACTTCATAAGGTATCCTATAGCGATCTAATAATTCCTTGATCGATTTCAGCTGAAGAATCCCCATTTCGCACACAATCCCATATTTTATGGCGTGAAATGTGAATTTCAAAGTATCGGAAAGCGAATGGAATACGTGGAAACGGAAGCAAAAAAGAACAAGAAAAATACTTGAGGAGTATGGTATAGACACCCCTAAATTTGGATTGAAATCTGGTGCGGCCGCCGGGATTTGGACCCGGGTTAACGGCTCCCTCCACTGGAAGGTATGGAAGGCCGATGTCCTAGACCAGACTAGACCACAGCCGCACCCTCTCATAATCTGGCTTATGAACATAAATATTTGTTGCGGCTTCCATCTTTAACTTTTCCTTTTTAACACAGATGGAAAAGAGAGGTACATGCTTCAACAATTACTGTTATATTATCTCTATTGTAGGTGGGAACCTTTTAAAAGAAACTTTGCCTTCCTTAGCGTCCACTAATATTTCATAGGGCTCCATCACGTCCATTCCTATTATTGTGTCGTGGTTGAGCGCTTCTATGACCCCAAACACGTGGCTAAGGGGGAGCTCATATCCGAGTATCGTGACCCTTGCTATCAGCTCGCCGGCCATTAACGCCTTTTTATCCTTGGTTGCCAGTAAGACTTCCCTAGGTCTATCGTACCTTGCGTATCCCAACTTCTCAGCAAGCCGAAGGCTCACAAAGCTCCTAGTGGCACCTGTATCAAAAAGGGCTTCAACATCAATTCCCTTGCCCTGAACAGTTAAGCCTACTTTACTTAACACCCTTCTAGCCATGGTTAGCCCTGTAATACCGTCATCTCCCCTCTTAAAAAGAGTTGCTGGTTTTAACAATGCTTTTCGAATTTCTTAGGGATTCTAGGAAGCCTTAAAATACATAAACGGTTTCTTAGATAGAAGTGGATAACTAATTTGACATCGTCTTCATTACCTGAATAATTGTGTGTGTGATCACTGTTTTGCAGCATGGTAGAAGTTGAACCATTTCCTGATGAATGGCCAAGCGCCTGCCTTGTAATAGCGATGACCACCCTCGCCAACGTATAGCTCACATCGATCCGGGACGCCTGCAACATCATATATCCCTTTGAGCCTATTAAAAGCCTCGTGGACATGTTCAATGGGAAAAATCTTGTCCTCCTTCCCAGCGATGGCGCAGAAGGGCCGTGACGCTATTAGACCCGCGACATCGTACATTTCACCGAGCCGTAGAATGCCGGGGACATAGTTGCAATCGCAATGGTGAATGGTTCCGATGCTTCCCTCGAATGTGCAGAAGTAGCAGCTGGGGACGGCAACTGTGATTCGTTCATCGCAGGCTGGAGCGAATACGGAGATCGTTCCGCCTCCGGAATTTCCAGTAATGGCGATCCGTTTAGGGTCTATGTCAGAGCGTTTCAAGGCCCAATCGATCAGCCGCGAGATGTCCCAGACACGTTCGCCGATAGGTGTCCGACCGACTAGCAGGCTATGTTTGAGTTCAGAACGGCAAGAACAGACTGCATCTTTTTCGCGTTCTGCTCCGTCCACGGTTTCGCCGAATCCTCGGGCGGTCGGCGCGATTACGATGTAGCCTTCATGAACGGCTTGCACAGCGATGTCTCGTTCGCCTTCTCTGATAGCCTTCTCCTCTTCTTCATTACGCGCAATCCCCACGTAGATATCAGGATGATTATGACCATGAGGGGTGAGCACCAACGGCAGGGCTCCAGCCGTTGCTTTCGGTTTTAGGAGCCAGAACGGTAATGGAACAGTTGGTTCTACCCAAAGATACCATTTCTCGCGGACAGAATCTCCTAGATCAACTGAATCGACGCGCTTAGCCTCTGGACGGTGACCCTGGAGATCGGCTTCCATATTGATCAGCCCCAATGCTTCTCGTAATCGAGGCCGAAAAGCTGATTGCCACGCCTCGAATTCGTTTCTTAATTTTGCACGAAACTCAAATTGACGTGGCATTGATCTGTATACTTCTTTAATGTGTTTCCCATAATCGAATTTAGGAACCGTTTCAGCCAACCATAAACCTCCTTAGTTCCCTAACTCCATCTTTCCTTTAACTATTCATCTTAATTAATCCGTTTTACCCATATAAAATATAGAGAGAGGCGTTCATGTAAAAGATGGAGGCCGATTTGAATTGATCATTACGTCTGAACATGACGTTTTGATCGTTGGTGGAGGTACCGCTGGAGTGGCAGCGGCAGTCGCCGCGGGGCGTAACGGCGCCGACACCCTCTTAATCGAAAGGTACGGGTTTTTAGGAGGAACCATGACGGCCGGTCTCATCAACCCCTTTATGACCTTCCATGCAGGTAAGGAACAGATCATCCAAGGCATATTCCAAGAGATAGTCGACCGTTTAAAGGGCATGACTGGTTATGACGAAGGGACCAGGGCTTTTGACGTTGAGGTCATGAAAATCGTGGCTGACCAGATGGTGAAGGAGGCGGGGGTCAAACTAATGTTGCATACGTGTGTTATCGATGCCATGGTGCAGGGAAACACCATTCGGGGCGTCGAGGTGCACAACAAGTCTGGCAGACAGGCCATCTTAGGTAAGGTTATTGTGGACGCCACTGGAGACGGCGACATGGCTGTCATGGCCGGGGCGCCCTATGAGAAGGGCAGAAAAGAGGACGGCCTGACACAGCCCATGACCCTAAACTTTAGGATGGGGGGAGTTAACGTTGAGAAAATGCCACCTAGACAGGAAATTAATCGACTTTTCGAAGAGGCAAAGGATAAAGGGGAGGTTACCATTCCCAGGGAAAACGTGCTCTGGTTCCCCACAACCAGGAAAGGGGAGATCCATTTCAACACAACACGAGTTATCAAAGTTGATGGGACCAAAGCTGAGGACCTGACCTACGCGGAGGTTGAGGCCAGAAGGCAGATGATTGAACTGGTAAACTTCCTTAAGAGAAAGGTTTCCGGTTTTGAAAACGCCCATCTTTTAATGTCAGGGTCCCAGATCGGAGTTCGCGAAACAAGGAGGATAATCGGGGAATACATGATGACAGGAGAAGACATTGTGGAAGCCAGAAAGTTTACGGATGTCATTGCGAGGGGCTCCTACCCAATAGATATCCATAGCCCAACGGGCGAAGGAACTGTTATTAAGAGCCCGCCCTCTGGCGCGTCATATGACATCCCTTACAGATGCTTAGTACCAAAGACCATTGATAACCTTCTGATCGCTGGAAGATGCGTTTCAAGCACCCACGAAGCCCAAGCTGCCATAAGGGTAATACCCATAGTTGTAGCCATTGGCCAAGCGGCTGGCACAGCAGCCGCCTTGGCGGCAAGGCTTAGTGTGCCTCCTCGAAGACTGGATGTTTCGCTGCTTCAGAAAACTCTAAGGGAGCAGGGAGCCAACCTAGGCTAACCCAAGCACATACATGGGACAAAACCGAAAAAATTATTTAGTGCTAGTATACAGTGGTTATGATGATGGAGTGAATGAAATATGGTATATTTCCAAGTTCCTGGCAGGGAGAATATCGAGAAAACCTTAGAGCTTGTGAAAAATAAGGCGGAAAAACTTAGGATTAAGAATGTGGTTGTGGCTTCCACAAGAGGCTTTACTGCAGAAAAGGCTTTTGAGGCCTTCAAGGAGACTGACGTTAAGTTGACCATCGTAGGCATAGGGAGGGAGTCCTTCCCAAGTGACCTCCGAGGAAAATTGGAGGAGGAAGGCCATAACGTATGCTTCAGTAAAGAGACTTCCTACGAGTACCCGGACCTAGTTAAGTCGGCGTATCGTAGGTTCTGTGAGGGGGTGAAGGTGGCTGTTGAGATAGCAATGATAGCTGCACAGAAAGGTTTCGTGTCCACGGAAGAGGATGTCATCTCGATGGGCAAATGGGATACAGCCCTAATCATTAAGCCATCAACAAGCGATAATTTCTCCGAATTAAGGATCAGAGAATTAATATGTAAACCAAGATAAGCCGTGGGATTTGTATAATCGTATGGTTTAGACTGGAAACGTAAACGCTACGGTGCTCCTCAGAAAAGGTATGCCGGCTATTGAAAGTGGGCCTTTGAATATATCACCGACATGGAGGGTCCAAAATCTTCCGCAGACGGAAATAATTTAACCTTTCATGAAAAACATAAATTTTTCTTTATAAAGCGTATCTTAGGTTTAAGGGTGATGGCATGGAACTGCTATCCACAAATGTGAAGTCTAAAGTTTTGAGGGAAGGAACTTTGCTCCTCTATGGAACCTGTGTTGAGGCGGAAGCCTCTGAGGTCTTCAGAGAGTTCTCCAAGGGTCGGATACCCCTCAGCGTGTGCCTGGAAAAGGAGCACATGGATAAGGTTGGCTTTAAAATAGCCACAATAATCATGACCTCAGACCCTAAGGAGATAACAGTTCTCACGATGGACGGCTCACCCCACTGCCTGCAGCTTCACCTTGCCGCGGAGCAGGCTAAACGCATAGCCAAATCAGAGGTGAATGTTAGACACTTTGTAATCGAAGAGGGCAAATTGGTGGAGATTTCCCAGGATGCGGTGGAAACGGCTAGACACCTATCGCAGATTCAAAAATTACTAGAGAAGGGAAAAAGTGCATCCTTTTAATGGAGTCGTGGAAGTTGGGTTTGCAATCAGAGAAGTGGAATAAACTGGCATATATTCATGATAGGGATAGGGAGGTAGCGTGTCGGGCGTATTTAAATTTGATAGCTGGCCGAAGGACCCAGAATGTTGAGTTGGCTTTGAAGTTGAATCTTGGTTCTGCCATGTTAATTGAAGTGCCCTACATCCTAGAATTAATAGGTGATGTGCGAGGAAAAAGGGTCTTGGATGCAGGTTGTGGAGGGGGCTTCTATTCTCTCTTGCTTAGCGAAAAGGGGGCGAAGGTGTTGGGCATTGATGGCAGCGAGGAGATGATAAAGATTGCGAAGGAAAAGGCTTCTAGAAAGATGCTTGACGCCAAATTTATGGTTGGGGATGTTTCTGATCTGAAAATTGAGGATGGCGCGTTCGATCTGGTTCTTTCAACACTTGTTTTGATGGATGTGAAGGAACTTGATAAGGCCATCAGTGAACTAGTTAGGGTTACCAGAAATGAAGGTGAAATCCTTATTTCCGTGCAACATCCCATACTTACCGCGGGGGATTGGGAGAGGGAATCTGGGCAAAAACTCTTCCGGAAACTGGACAATTACTTCATGGAAAGAGAATTGGAGGCCGTATGGGAGAACGAGAAGAAAGAACGAGTCTCTTTCAAGTATTATCACAGGTCTTTACAAGCCTATACTCAACCCTTTTTGGAAAGGGGATGCGTCTTAACCCACCTAATCGAGCCTCACCCTCACGAAGTGTATAAGATATTAAATCCAAGAGAATATGAAGACACAAGAAGGATTCCCCACTTCGTTCTTTTCAAATTCCGAAAAATGAAGTTCTCAAAATAACTTCTCTTGGCGGTGAGGAAATATAGGATGCCTATATAGTAAAAACCTTAATCAGGAATGAGCTTGAATACATCGTATGGTGTGCGAAAGGTTTAAGATTGCCTCTAACCCATTGTGCAGAGGAGGGGCTATGAAGCCTGAGCAATCAGTTGCGGATGTTGAGCTTAAATATGGGGAGAAGCTTGTTAGGCTCAAGGTTCTTGTAGATACTGGCGCGGGCAGGAGTGTGATTTCTAAGGAGTTATCAGAGAAGCTCGGAGGGTTTATTCCTTTAAAAAGGCCATATGAGCTTAGGACGGCAAATGAGGAGGGGAGGCTAAAGATCATAGGGAGATGTATGGTCGATGTAACGTTTCAAGGGGTTGAGGTGCCGGGCGGAGCTGTATTCGAGGTTGCGGAAAACCTCAGGAAGGATGTGGAGCTAATCATAGGGAGACCGGAAATAGAAGCATGGGACATCGTATTTACGCCTAAGGGTCCCCAGCCGCGAAAAACACCCATAGAGTTTGAAATACTGTGAATGAGACCTCTCTCCACTTCATCTTCTGACGGTATAAAGAAACCTGTACTTCTATAAGGATTGACCTCTCTCATGAATGTATGTAGCCATGTGCATAGGGGCTTCCTCATAGAAATTGAGTTTACCAAAGTTTCCGGACTTCAGGGATAGGATCATCCCTGAATATTGGGGGTCCTCGCTTATGGCGAAGCACATGGGGACACCCGGGTGAATCTGTTTGCCGACATACAAGCCAATCAACTTCAGTTTTCTACACACAACCCCTGAGGTTTCCCCACCTGCCATAATGAGCTTATTCAAGGCTACATCGTCTACCACAGCCTTAGCTATCTCGGCGTTGGCGTTTGCTATAATTTCCCCTATCTGAACGTCAGTAAAGCCGTGCTTACGGCCAAGGGTTTTGGTCTCCGCCACTTCTTCTTTATGGATAGCAGTGTATACAAGAACGTTTTTCCCCCGCTTTAGTTGTTTGGCGGCATCCTTTATTATCCTCTCTACCTCGTTATGGTAACCCGCGCTTCCCTCTCCCTCAACTATTTTCGTAGTATCCAGCTTTAAGTCATGGAAACCCCTTTCTAAGGCATATTTATTCTGTCTCATCGTAGCCTCAGAACAGCTCCCAGCGATGACTAGGATGGCATCACTTCCCTTCCTCAGTTCTATGTGGCTGAAATCCTGCTTCTCCCTTGAAAACAGTTCCTCTTTTTTCCAGATGGGCGGGAACTCCATGGCTAAAGCCGATGAACCAGTAACTAATTCATAGTCCCACACGGCCCTCGCAATTGTCCTAATGTCCCTCTGACTGATTGCGTCCATTATGGTGATCTCTACGCCAGTCTTCCCAAGCCTCTTAAGCGCCCTACCTACAGCCCTTGCACCCCTTTTGACAACATTGTAGTCACATAAGCCGATTCGCCTTTTGGTCTGGTACCCTAACCATATCTTGAGGTCGGCTTCCGTCATTGGATTCAAGGGGTGATCCCTCATGGGGGAACGGTCCAAGCGGACACCGTTAACATAGTGGTTGCCCATGTAAGTTGTTCTTCCGTTGACTGGGAGCGCGGGAAGGGCGATGGTATAGCCCCCGAGTAGGTCGAGACCCGCGTCGATCATCTGCCCTATATTGCCCTGGGGTGTCGAATCGAAGGTTGAGCAGTATTTCAGGTAATACATGGAAGGATTAAGGTTCTTCAGCGCCTCTAAGGCTTCTTTCGTCTTTCGATAGGCCTCCCTCGGCTCGATGGATCTACCCCTCGTGCCGATGGCCACCACCTCGACTCCCTTGGAGTACCTCGCCAAGACCTCATGGGGTTGCGTCTCGAAAAACATTACCGTGTTTACGCCATGCTCAGCAAACATACCTAGAAGATCCGTCATCCCACTATCGTCGTCAGCCACGGCCCCTACAAACACTATCCTTACCCCGCACCTCATTAGCAAATACTACTTTTTCTAATAAGCGTTACCTTAAGTGACTAAATCCTGAATTAGCGCTCTTCACCCACGGCAGTAGATGGGATGTTAGTGGCTAGAACAGTTTACTTTATTAGGATTCTTACAGGTTTGTCTATATAGCACCTGGCCGGGTTCCCGTGTATGTAAATTTGTTGCGCTCTATGTCGAGCTGTCGCAGGTATGATTATCGGTTTAGATATTTTTCTCCCTATTGCAACAAGCTTTTCGCCCTCGACGGCGTCGCCTACGCCCTTAAGAATCATTCTCCGATAACCCCCTCCTTCTCAAGCTCCTGCACAGCCTTAAAAGCTAACTCGATATCAATGCCCAAACTTTCAGCCATTTCACTCACGTAGGCGGAGCCGTGATGCTTCAGGTAATCGACCATCTCCCTCTTAGCTTGTTCAAGCGTTACATCTCTCACATAAATGGCCTTCGACTCCTCCATCTTCTCGATAAACCGCTTAATGGCTTCCCTAATCACATCGTTTCTAGACCTATATCCAAGCCTAGCCCTTAATTCCTCAATCTTCTTTACAACGCTTATTGGAAGGGAAACGGGAATCGTAGCCCTCTTAACAACCTCAGCTTCAGTTACCATACAAGCACCAAATGTACGCATATGCATACAATCATATAAATCTTATGCAGTTTACAAAATAAGCCATTAGGGAAGCAGGTGAGCGCCCCACCTTAACGGCCTACCGCACCATAAAGCGTTGTTTCAAGATGAAGCCCTCAAAAGACCATCTGGAACCCTGGGGCAATACGAAAGACGCCATACTATCCTACTGGAGCAACGCCCACACAGTCATGGGACTCTAAAATCGCTTTAATCCGATTAAATTGAACCACTCATAATTCAAGTTTTGCTATTGAAATAATAATACTTTAAAAACTGGCGGAGTCAGTGTACGTATCCGTTTACTACCTCGTCGATTAGGATTAGGCTCAGCCCATTTCCGAGCAGGTTTTAAATCTCTTCTGCGGAGGAGGGGAAGATATTAAAGTGGTTAACGTTGTTAGAGGCTCCATCAAATCTTGGAATTTTTATGGCTATGTTTTTAGGACGACGTATAGGTGTTGGGCGTGCGCTTCGCTTTAAATCACCTTATGTAAAAAGGGCTAGAGTAGGCCACAGCACCATCTATTTGGGTGACCTTAAAATAGTAGGCTCCCCCTTCTAGAGGCGGTTGATCATCAACCCATGAGAAGCTTACCTCCCAAGGGGAGGTGGCATCCGGCAGGCGTTTTACAAAGACCTTCTGTCCGATTCCCCCCGCCTCAAAAACTGTGGGTCCCGTTCCTGTCTCGCCCCAGGTTATCTCAAAGCTGCAGGGTTGCGTTTTAATCTGTAAACGGGCTTCAGGCGGGGCGTCGATGGCTAAAACGATCCCGTCTTCATCTCCCACTGTTTGGCTTCGCCAAGTAACCTGCCTTTCCGTCCATTCAATGATGCCCTCTAATGGCGTGTCAACTGCGTAACCTTTTGCCTCTAAAATTCGTCCATCACTCAAAGTGAGACTGCCATCCCACACAGTTTGGAAGTAGCGGTATCTCTGCCGTAACCCACTCCAAACAATTTTGACCCTATTGGAGGGGGGGACGTCGGCATTTATTGGGTGGCTATAAACCATCTTCGCCTCCTCACAGCCTGGCCTAAATCGGAAAATTTCTACGGATTCGATGCCCTCCGTGCCCATTACGTTGCATTGGAAAGTGGGCTTCCCTTCTATATCGAATTCCTCTCCCATTTGATGCCCGTTACAGGTTACCTCCAGTAGGATGCGTTGCCCAGAGGTAGCATAGCAGCGACGAGCCTTCAATGCCTTAAAAATTTCTTCCCGTGTCAATTCCTTTGCTAATATGCAGGTTAACCCGCCGTAAACACCGAAGGTATGGACGCCGGGTGGGGCTGCGCCCGGGCGTCCTTTATGATCATCACTTCCGGCAACAAAGCCTACTTTCATTCCTCGCCGTAATGCTTCGTTGAGGAACCATTCAAAGAGACCCCAGCCGGAGTAGATTTCAATAACTGGTTCCAAGGAAGGTTCATGAAAGCTCAGATTGGCATACCGTCCACCCACATGGGGAATTAAAAGAATATCTCCCCGCCCAGCAAAAGCCTTAAACAGCTTCGTTAGGGGATAACAGTCGGTGGACAGATCAGAAAGGTCTTCCAAGTTGGCGTGGCTAGAACGGTGAATAACCTCATTATCCTCGAGGAAAATCACATTGCGATCACCACCCCCAGAAGTGTTACCTGACCACTCATAACCCAGAAAGGCAACGAAGTGTGGGGGCTCATTAAACGACTGGGTAGCCCGTTGAATCTGCTCCCAACCCTCCTTGGTGACATCAAAGTCGTTCCCCTGGTTGCTTGCAAAATCCAATGCCGCCACATCTCTAGCAAATCGGAAATAATCGAAGGCTGAACCTAATCCTAATGCCTCTCCCGATTGACCATGTAGATCCCCCCAAAAGTGCCGATAATTAACTAGCTCAGCATGACATTGACAAGGATTAGAAAAGGCTTCCCATCCCCTCGCTTCGTCCACCACCCGGAGGCGGTAAACACCCGATGTTTTGGGAACTAACCCGTCAAACCGCTTTACACCTCGGTCAAATTCTGTAAAAGCATAATGGGATGGCAGTCCCCTCCAGTTCTTTCCCTTTTTCTCCCAAAGGAAATGGATCGTTCCCCGATAGTCGGTAGCGGGGTTGCCCCAAGCGTCTTCCACCCGAACTATTAACCAGCTTGCCTGTCCCTTAGCCGCGTCAGAGGGAAGTATGGTCACCAGTCGCCTCGCCTCCGCGCTCACCACCTCTAGGGCAGAGTAAACATCTAAGGGCACGAAACGGCGTGTCTGAAAGCAATCCACAAAAACTCGCCACTCACATCGCCCTACAGCCGTAGGAGCTCGCTGCCCGGGTGAGCCGTGTGAGGTATCACCAAAAATTAGTTCTATATGTTCCCCAGGACGTACTTCTCCGTTAACAACCTCCACCTGCACGGCGTGGTACCAGGGGCGTACATAGCCCTTAAATGTGTAAGTGACGCGGAGATCAGCTCCACTGTCCGTGCGGGCTGTTAGAAAATTCTCGCCTGAAGGATTTGTTGTCTGTGGAGGCCCCCAATCCCAAGCGAACCGCCAGCAGACCAAGAGCATGCCAGTATTGTCTAATCCGTATTGTCCTGCCGTGTAGATTAGTCGCCAAGTGCCATGGCTTCCGGCGATTATTGGCCTCGTCGGTTCTACTTTGGCCCAACCATACCATTCTTTCCCTTGTACGTCCCATCTGTTCATCTGTCTTCCTCTTTGTTTAACGTGCATCCATGGGAACTATCATGGTTTTCTCCACACCCACCAATGCCTCCAACACTCAATTTTCAAGGTCCAGCATATTTTCTTGCAACTTCTTTGAGCTTTTCTTCGTCCAGTTCTAGGCCTAAGCCCGGCTTGTCGGGGACCATTAGGCATCCCCTCTCTATTTTGGGGGTTTCCTTGACGATGTCAAGGGAGTAGAACAGGTGGCAGACCAGCTCGCACTCGTAGCTCACGTTTCTTGTGGATAGGGCTATGTGGGCTCCCGCCATGGTTCCGATGCTTAGTTCCAGCATGCTCCCCACCATGCAGAGGATTCCTGCAGCTTCGGCCACCGCCGCCACTTTTTTGGCCATGAGGAGACCCCCTACCTTTCCAACCTTTAGGTTTAGGATGTCGGCGGCCCCGGTTGAGATGACGGCGTAGGCGTCGTGGAGGGAGAACACGGACTCGTCGGCCATGATGGGCGTGGCTACGGCTTCCCTCACTCTAGCCATGCCTGGGAGGTCCCATCTGGGAACGGGCTGCTCCACATACTGCAAATCGTATTTCTCCATTTGTCTAATGGTCCTTACGGCCACATCTGGGCTATAGGCTTGGTTGGCGTCCACCCTTAAGGCGATCCGGTCCCCAATGGCTTCCCTAACTGCCCTGACAAGGTCAACATCCTCCCGCGGGTCTGGACCCCCTATCTTCAGCTTGATGGCTCCGTACCCCTCCTTGACCTTGGTCACTGCCTCTTGGACCATCTCCTTCTTGCTCCTTTGGCCTATGGGCCAGGCCAGGGGAACCTTATCCCTGTAACGGCCGCCTAGGAGCCTGTAGGCTGGAACCCCCAGGGCCTTCCCAAGAAGGTCGAAGAGGGCGAAGTCTATGGCGGACTTGGCCAAATGGAAGCCCACAATGGCCCTGTCCATCCTGGACAGGATGGTCTCCAAATTAAAGGGGTCTTCACCAAGCATGACGGGGGCAAGTTGACCCTTAATAACGGAGGCCTCCGCATCGCCGGTTTCTCCAGAAAAGGCAGGACCCGGCGATATTTCGCCCACGCCCACAAGCCCATCGTTTGTGGTTACCTTAACAACCAAATGATCCTTACTTTTCACCTCCCCCAGGTGCGTTTTCCAGGGCCCAAGGAGCGGCGCTTCAAAAACAAAAGGCTCCACACATTCTATTTTCACGCTGATCTCCTTCTTATGCAGTCAAACCTTCCAATCATATCCACAATGTTGCACAACCAATTGCGCAGGTGGGGTGGGCTTCCATCCCTTTACTTTACTGATGGCGTCTTTGCAGCCGTGGATGAAGAGTTCCGTGTCTGAGGCGAGGGATATGAAACGAAATCCCTGCGCAATGTATTTGTCCACATCTTCTATGCCGCTGAATATGCCTGGTGAAACGCCTGTCTTCTTTGCCGTTTCTAGGACCGCGTTGAGGGCGCCGACAAGCTTAGGATGGTTGAACTTTCTGAAGACACCCAGGGACATGGAGAGGTCCCAGGGCCCTATAAAGGCGACATCGATGCCTTCCACGGAGAAGATTTCTTCAAGGTTCCTTATGGCTTCCTCCGTTTCCACCTGCGCCGCGATTAGGATTTCTCTATCGGCCACATCATAGTATGCTTCGTCAAAGCCGTAATTGGAAGCGCGTCTCGGTCCTACGCCCCTAATTCCGCCGCTTTGGGGATACATACAGGCGCGGACGGCCCTGACCGCCTCCTCGCGGTTGTTAACCCAGGGGACCATTATGCCGTAGGCCCCGATATCCAAGGCCTGCTTAATCAGGACGGGATCGTTCCAGGCAACCCGGATCAGGGGCAGGGTCGGCGATGCGCCCATGGCCTGCATTAACGCCTGAACGGTCTCAATGCTGCAGGGCGCGTGTTCCATGTCGAAGACTACCCAGTCGAATCCGAAGTTTCCCATTATCTCGGAAATTTCTGGGTGGCCCATCTCCATCCACGTGCCCACGGACGGCTTTCCAGCCCTCAACTTTTCCTTAACAAAATTTCTTCTCATGAGGATTCCAACTCCATTAACTCAAGCCTCTCTTGTGTTAAACAATTCTCTGCTTATATGATTAACTTTCGCTGAAACTTCGTTAAGCGTGGCTGGGGTTGTTGCATTCTTGTGTGGTTTTCACCGGTTGGTGTAAAGGATGGTAGCCTCTAACCCACAGTTTGGAGAAGATGGCCCTCCTCGCCTTCATGGTTCACCTGGACTACCCGCCGCGGGCCATGGAATCCCTTTAGAGTTAGCATAGATTTACCCGAGTTTGTCTAAGAGAAACAGAAACCTCGCATAGACCTCGGTGGAGAGGTAAAAGCCTCTTCTCACCATGTTGTTCACCATGTCCGTTACCTCTGTCTTCGACTTGAAAATGTTGCGCTTATATGCTTCTAGCACTATGTACAAGGTCCCGTGGGCTTTCAGTTTAAAGTATTCGGCAGCGATTCTTGCTTCAGCGTCGTCAATTATGATGTTTTC
>Ga0315312_1002179_pt1 | contig 13894 bp, 8 predicted proteins | sample TDP7_MG_FD_203629 | JGI IMG/M metagenome (GOLD analysis project Ga0315312, IMG submission 203629) | Freshwater sediment microbial communities from Lake Towuti, South Sulawesi, Indonesia - TDP7 | ecosystem: Environmental > Aquatic > Freshwater > Lake > Sediment | place: Indonesia: South Sulawesi... | reverse complement strand
CAGAATTATCCCAGACAACACGGCTAGGAGCTTCTGTTTCACGCCGAATGGTTTTTGCGCTCTCAGAACGAGGTATACGCCGGCTATTGTCGCAAACTCCGCGAGGAACTTCATGAAGCCGCTGAAAGGGTCGCGAAATGATATGCTCAGAAACGCGATCAGACTTGTGACAGCGCCGGATAAGAAGCCGAATAAGAAGTAAGCTAAAAACATAGGTATTCCCATGAGGTCAAACTTCAGAAACGTGAGAAGTGGGAAGGGTATTTTCAAACCTGCAATCTTGAAAGTCCAGTCTAGAACAGCCACAATTGCCCCTAAGAGTGCCGTTCCCGCGATGAACACGCTTTTTCTTTTGATGTACAAGGTTCTCATGGAAAAACCTCATAGATGATTTTGACAAATTATTTTTATGTTTTTTGTAATCTTTTATGTGCAAAATTTCATAATAATGTTGCGAAAACTAAGGTTTAATGTGCTCAGCCGATTCCAAAAGTTTTCCCACCTCTTCAACATGGAGTGGAGACAAAACCCTTGAGCGTCCCACCTCGTATATTTGGAGCAGCCCAGCCTCCTTCAAAACCTCAACGTGCCGATACACAGCTGCGTAGTCCATCTTCAAGATTCTGGCAACAGCCTTTATGTGCAGAGGTCTCTTAGTCTCGCTTACTATTGACAGAATTCTGAGTCGAGTGGGATTGCTCAAGGCGCTGAAAACCCTGGAGATGCGGTCAGTCTCCTCTTCTTCTACGGACACGGTTTCACCGTGTTTATTGTTTCTGCACTTAATTTATGACTTTTTGCCTAAATTTTTGCCAAAGCTTTCAGACAGCCACCACTGAGAATCAGACCTACATGACCTCGTAAAGGTTGAGCCAATGTTAGTGGTTTAGGTGTTGTCTTTAGAAGATTTCTTTCTCGCCGACCTTTCGAAGGGCTTTCCCTCGAAGCTTCACTGAGGGCAGGACCGCCTTTTCAGGCTCCACCTCGGTGGTTTTTCGTTTGACGGTTTCTCCACATATTCCCTTAGGGAGCAGTCGCCTTTTAATGCACGTTGCGTAGCTACAGTTGGCTACTTCACACGCTTCTTCGGTCCATCTGCACCAGACGGTGTCTTCATGATACATTAGAGCGTTTTTGCCGCATCGAAACAATTTACAAGTTGGGGAACAATGCCCTATTCCAGCCAAAATCTGCACAACCTTCTGAAAACGCGTTCTTCACAAATTGTGGTTTCTTCTCGTCAGATAACGTTAGAATCTAACGTTTCGTATAAACTTTTCTTGCGATTCACGGCGTCTTCTTTCTCCTGCCAAAAAACCGCAGCGCGCTCTTATACTTCAGAATTATGAGGAAAAGGGCGATTACTACGAGTACGACGGCTAAGGTGAAGAACTGACTGGCTTCCAGAAGGAATACTCCGACAACCACGTAACCGTCAATTCTGAAATCCGCTCTTTCTCTGGAACTGTCTAAGTAGAGATACCCAGTTTGGCTGAGTTTTCCAGCAACGTACACAGAAATTCGCGCGTTTCCCCCGATGATTCCATTGAAGATTGCTGAGCCGCCTGCGCCGGTTGCGACGGAGTACGCTTCAACGTAATCGCCATCAGCTTTTCGCTCAAACTTCACAACAGCGTTTGGAATTGGTTGCCCGAAATAGTCGGTGACAAAAACGGAGAGGTCCACGTTGTAGATGCCGCAGTTGACTGTAGTGAGGGTGTTGTTTGTAAGGTCTATGGTTGTTTCGTTTAGAAGCACACTATCCTTGTATGCTCTGAGGCGGTATCTGCCAAACGTGAGAGGAAGTGTGGCGTTTCCTTCGGCGTCGGTTACATCAGAGTGCGCGGGCTGGGTTACTCCGCTTGTCCATTCGTAGGCTGATACCGTTACACCTTCGGATGGGTTGTTTTTCGAATCGAGCACGTGAACAAACAGATTGTAGGTTGGGCAGACTATTGTTATGTTTGGTTGAAGGGTTGAAGGGACATCGACAAAAGTGGTGTTGAAAAGAAGGTTATAGACCAGACTCTTGACCGTGTAGTTTCCCACATCCAAGGAAAAGTTAACCCGTCCATCCAAGCTGGTTGTTCTGCTTCCAACCCGAGTCACGTTATACACTTCAACAGTGACCCCGACTATTGGTTGACGGTTGGCGTTTTCCACCTTAACTCCAAGAGACGAAAGGGCTCTGATTACCTCGAATGTTTGGACATCTGGCACCGACTTTATGGTGCCCAAAGTTGTTGAGTTGGACACTGTGACCGTGTACGTTCCTATCATGGCGTTGCCTGGAATCCACCAAGAGGACTCCACAACCCCACCAACAGCCGAAACATTCTCTGAAAAAACAACACTGCCACCAATTTTCACGTCGACCAACACAAGCTCTTGAGGTTGAGCGGTGTAGTTCATTGCTCGAATGTTTACTACATCAAACCTCTTGTACTCCGTGGCGTCTGTCAACCCAACAAAAAAAGTCGCATTAGCAAGAGTCTCGTTAAATGCAACGCGATATGTTCCAGTGTAGTTCGTGTGCGCTCCACCAAAATCCGCAGGGTATTGGCGGCTCCCTTCACCATATCCAGTTTGCGTGGTGTTTGTTAAGGAAACTAGAGACCAGCTTGTCAGATTGGCGGGGTCTTTCACCGTGACATTTGCGACGTATACTGTGTTTGCCACCCCGCCTGTAACGTTTACCAAGATGCTAGTTGTTGCGCCTTCTTGCAGTTGATTTGGCGGTGTAGGTATGAGCGTCTTTATGTAATACGCTGTGTGGAGCGTGAACGTAGCCACCGCAATATTGCCCGTCGCATTGTCAATTAATTCTACGGAGACACTGCGCCCTGTTGAGTTGCCAACAGTTTGGGGAACGATAAAAGACGCGTTCACGTTGTATGCCACGGCGAAGCCGCTCGTCACGTTTAGGGTTTGATTCCAACGAATCACGTATGCGCCATCGGGCGTGTCGATTGTGCCGTTAACAGACACTCTCGTGCCTACAGTTCCCGTGCTTGGGTTAATCGTGACCGCCGTTGTCGCCGTCGCTTCGGGTGAAAACCACGTGAAAGTGACTGTTGCCAGCAGCATAATAACGAGAACAACTCTGGCTATCCTACTTCTACAAGCGTTTTTAGGCAACGGTTTCCCTCGCTAGGTTTGCAGGTTTTTGAAGGGTTGAATGCTACTGAAAGATATGAACATTTTGACTCGAGGCATTTTAAACTTTGCCATCTGAGGTAGCGTATCGCCCTTTCAAATTGCTTGTCTATGACTAGTCTCTTCAAAAACAATTATAGAGAACAAGTTCACTCTTGTAATGTAGGGTTGGCTTGCTCAGATGCAGGTCCAGTGGATCGGTAAGAACGTAGACTTGGGTGCGCTCGGCAAGCAGGTGGAACTGTTCTTTATTGAAAAGGAGTTCAAGACTAGGCTTGAAGAGAAGTCTGAAGGGTATGAGATTGAGGCGGTTAGTCAAAAGATCTCGAATGTGCAGCTAAAGATCAGTGTAGAAATTTTGGGTCAGCCAAACGACTTTATAATAGAGTACACAGCTGACAAGAGTAAAGAGGGTTTTCTTTCATCATCTCTGATTGGGAAATACATCGCCTGGGCTCTCGGAGGAGGCATTATTGTTTTGAAGGAGGACAAAGTGAGAGAAGCCCTGGAGAAGTTTGAGAGAACATTTTGGAGTTACATGGACGAAAAGATCGCCCAGCTGGCTCAACGGTAATCCAGCAACATGGTTGTCGCCGGGACACGTTTTCTTCTCTTTAGGTAGAACAGTAATGGTGCCACAGCAACAATCGCTATGGCAGCAAAGACGTAGAGAAAGATGCTTGTTTTTGGTGCGTCTTTAATCAGAACGGTTTTTGCTAGGGTGCTGGTTAGTCCATCACTGTCTACAACGGTCAGAGTCACTGTACGGTTTTCGGGCGTCGCATACGTGTGAGTTACAGTGGGGTCAGGGGTGTTGGTGATGTTGCCGTCGCCGAAGTCCCAAGAGAAACCAGCAATGGAGCCGTCTGGGTCGCTGCTTGCTGAGGCGTTGAAGAGGACTTGTTCATTCACAAGTGGAGATGTGGGTGAGTAGGTGAAGTCGGCAACGGGTTTGGCGAAAACTTTCACTAGTTGCCACGTGGCGTTGCTGAGTTGGTCGCTATCGAACACTGTTAGGCTTACATTAAATGTTCCGTGACTTCCATAAACATGAACTACGATGGGATCAGAAACCTCTGAGACGTTGTCGTCACCGAAATCCCACAGATAACCTGTGACTTCGCCGTCTGCGTCAAAACTCTGTGTGGCGTTGAAGACAAGTGTTTCGCCAACTTTTGGTGCACTCGGACTATACGAAAACCAAGCGGCTGGCGGGTACAAGAATGCGGTCACTTCGAATGAATAGAGTTTGAAGTTGTTTGATGTGTCGGTTTCGTTTTGAACAGTGTCAGCCTCAGCTTTGATTACGTGCATGCCAGAGGAAAAGCCTGTGGTGTTCACAACAAACCAAAGTGTTCTCTCTTCGAAGCCGGCGAGTCCTGTGACTTTTTGGGTTTGAATTGCTTCCCATTGAGTATTTGTTATGTTGTCGTAGTCTGTCTCAGTGACGTTTCGGTAGACTGTGACGTTAAAGCTTTCAATCTGGTTTCCCATGTTGGTTACGGTGACATTGACGCTTTCGCTTTGACCACTCATCACGCTGCTGGGGAACGCTCTCAAGTATGTAGCAGCAATGTCGTGTTTTGCCACTCCAAAGACTATTACACTCACGTTGACGCTGCTTGTAATATTCTCGTTGTCAACAACGATCAGCCTGACCGTGGCGTTTTCTTCTTTTGGGGGACTTGTTTCGGGGTATTTGTGCCAGATTATTGGGTCCGACGCGAGGGGGCTTTCTCTTATAGAATCGTACTGATTTCCGCCCCAAAACCACTTGTACTTCTGGACTGTGCCGTCTGGGTCATAGCTGAGAGAGGCGTTGAACGTGACGTTGTACGCCTGCGCAAAATAGGTAAACTTGGCTACAGGTATGCGTGTTGGATCCACGTTCCTGAAATATCCGTCTTGAACGTCGTGGGGAATTAGATTAAGGTCGAGGTCCAATAGCTTAGTGTAGTAGAGGTCTAAAACAGATTCCCCGAAGGTTTGGATGCGGAAAGTTATGGTCGCTAAGGTCCCGTTGCCATCCACCCAGCTGGGACTTGTTAGCAAAGCGCCGAGCTCCACGTAGTCCTCACTTATATCAACAACAAAATAAGTTGAACCTCCTCTCTTCAAGAATGATCCCTGTGTGACCATGGTACTGTTGGTGTACAAAAGGACGGGATTATATCGTAGGATCACTCTCCATGCGTTGAGCCCTTCAACGTTGGTGATGTTTATTGCTACTGTGACGTTTTCGCCGGGTGTCTTGGCTAAATCAATGATGTTCGGCGGATCGATGTAAACATCTGTGCTGGATTGAAAATCTTGGGTCTTCCCCACATACACTCTGCTGAAAGTGCTTAGGATCAGCATTAATATCAGAAAACGAAGCAGTGCGCTCTGTGTTTTCACTTTCTGAGCCTTCTCATCCAGCCAATATTATGAACACTCCGACTCATGAAGGTTATTCCTATCTCTTTCCGACAGTTGATAGATTATTTTAGGAGTTTTCAGCGATTACCTGCGAAAGAAGAAAACCGAAAATACATATAGGGAGTGTTCTAACTCTCCTAAACGCAATTGAGCCAGTCAGGAACCGATATGCCCCCTTTGAACATGGACCCCTAAAGCAAACGCTCAAAAGCATTTCGATAATTATGGCGTTTTTCTTCGTTTTAGGAAAAACACTATCGAGGCGATTGCGATAACTGCCAGTGCTCCGCCCGCAACATAGAGGATTATGTCCAGTTTGGGAGGCTCTTCAACAGTGATCGTTTTCACTTCACTTTCGTCGGCGTTGTATTTTTCGTCGCCATACCACAAGGCTTTGATGTCGTAAGTGCCAGCAGCCGTTGGATTCCAAGAGTATGTGTATCGACCGTTTTCGTCTGCGGTCACGTTTTGGAAGCTCCACGAACCCTCGCCCAGCTTATACGTGACTGTGACAACCACGCTTTGTTGTTCGGGTGCGGGAGAGATCGTTCCGTTTATGGTTAGTGTTTCGCCGAGGATGATTTTTGTTGGCGGATTGAGGTACACCGAAATGGTGCTGTTCAGCTTGGTTACAAACACGTATCTCGTGAGAGAGGCTGTCAGTTCTTCACTGTCGACGATGGTTAAATTGACCGTGAAGTTTCCGCCTCTGGTATAGCTATGGACTATAATTGGGTCGGGCACGGTTGTGACGTTGGCGTCGCCAAAGTTCCAAACATAATTTATGATTGACCCGCTGTTTGGGGAGGATTGCGACGCATCAAACGTTATTGGCTCATCTGCATGTGGAGAAGTCGGTGAATAAGAAAACTTAGCCTTGGGAAGTATGCCAACGTGCACGAGTTGGAAGGTTGTGCTCTTTAGTCCGTGGCTGTCCGTGACCGTTAGGGTTACGTTGTATGTTGCGGACGTTTGCGTAGCCCACTGTGTTATAGGTGCGGTTTTCGGGGCTTGCGGTCTGTCGAAGGTCCACTCGTAGCTTACTACAGACCATCCGTGGGCATGGCTGGCTGAAGCGTTGAAGGTGATGACTTGACCCACGAGAGGCTTGGAGGGGCTATATGTGAATGAGGCTACCGGAGGCAAAGTGACAGCTACTCTTAGTGTGACATTGTTATCGTCTGTTCGGGCTTCGACTGGTGTTGCTCCTCCCACTTCGGCTCTAATGGTGTAGTTGCCAATTGGGAGAGAGGCAGTACCCCACAAGTACTGCTTGGTAATCGTTGCCTTGGCTGCCAGAGATATATCCGTCCAATTTTGGAGTAACGTGTTGCCTTGATAAAGGGTTAGATAGAAACCTTCTTCTTCGAAGTCACCTACGTTACGAACCGTGACGTTAACCGAAACTTGACTTGTGCCATATCGTATTATTGCGGGAGCCTTCAATGTCGGAGTGAGGACAATGTCTCCTTCTTTTACGGCGAGGTTAGGGAGCTCCTTCATGGTTACGGCGTTCTCCTCAACTAGTCTGTTGTTGGTGAAGTTGTAGTCCAGTTCCATTGGCCATGCTACATTCAGTCTTTTCATGAGGCTTATGTTTGCCCAAATCGTGTATGTCCCTGGGTTAACGCCTATTGTGGACCATGTGTAGTTTATGATTATGCCTTTTCCTGGAAGAAACAACAGCGAAGGTAAAAACGACCTTTCAAGTATCGTTGAGAAGGCTGAGGCCTTATAGAAGGGGCGGGTCTTGTTATACCATATTAGTGTGTCTGTTGAGTCGTAGCGATAGTAGGTTGTGACATTAACCTCTTCGGTGACTGACCCAAGATTAGTAATGTTTACCTTTATGAAGACGTCTTCGCCCTGACTAATGAGCGTTGGAGAGACTTTTATGTCTACGATGGCCACGTCACGTTTTTCCACGTAGACGTCGGCCCTAGTTTCTTCGTCTGTTTTTGTGTCGTTGTCGGTCACGGTGAGCACCACAACATACTTTTTGTTCTCAGCATAACTGTGATAGACAATCTGCCCCGTTTTGGTTGAACCGTCGCCAAGATTCCACAGATAATTCGTAATGTATCCGTCGGGATCATAGCTCAAGGATGCGTTGAATGTAATTGTCTCTCCTACAACTGGGTCGCGTTCATGCGTTTCGCGCGAAGGCGAGTACTTGAAAATTGCTTTTGGGTAGGATGTGTAGAAGACGCCGCCCACTGTTGTGTGAGGGATGTCCACGTTGTAGGGTTCTTTTAGACTTGTGGCGGTGAGGGTTAGGTTGGTTTTTCCCGTGTCCTTGACCACGAAGGTTATGTTGGCCAGAGTCCCGCTTCCACCAACCTTGGCGTCACTAACGATAAGCAAACAGCCTAATTGCACGTAGCCCGCACCAAAGAAGGGGGGTGGAAAGAAGGTTGTTCCACCACCTTTGAGGAAAGGTCCTTCTTTGATAAGGGTCTCATTGGTGTACAAAAGGCCGTCATCATACTTTAACGTAACATCCCATTGGTGAAGGTGATAAAGCCAGTCCTCAAGAACCTCATCCCAGACGTTGGTGAAGGTTATGTTTATGGTGAAGATTTGCCCCTTTTCATACTTGTTTGAAGGTGGACTAACCGATATCGTCGCCGGGTTTTGGCCACTCGCTTTCGGGATAATCTTGGAAGTGGAAAGAGTTGAGCAAAACGCGAGTAGAGTGAGAAGGACAGCTCCCCACAAATGTTTTGTCCTCATCGCTTCTTCCACCTGGGAGATTTTGATAGTGATATGTTGGTATTTGAACCTTTCTTTGTTAAGTGCGCGAGCAACGTTTGAAGCTGAGGCTTGAAGGGCCTTTTCATGCGCTCAGTGAGTTTAGCTATCAGTTTTGGACCGTAGACGATTGTTGGAAGATAGATTAGCACCCAAGTCATAAAAAACAGCTCTCCATAATAACTGTGGAAATGCTCTGCTGCCTGGTTTCCGATTCCCAACCCGATCGTGCAGATTGTCACTATTCTGAGAACATTAGCCAGAAATGTGCCTATTGCGCCAATTACAATGTATAGGACTTTCCTCGGTAGAGAGACCGCGAATTCTTTCACGAAAAGAAGAATCACGAAAGCGTAAATCACGAAGCTATGTATCCCTGCACAAGGCCAGAAGATGGTGACTGAAAACAAGGATTTCCCTTGAATCACGGCGAGGATAGAGCCTAGACCGTAAGAAGGATCCATGAACCCCATTTCCACTGCCTTGTAACCCATCAAGCGTAAAATGCTGGCAGCCGAAGAAGCCGTAAAGGGGACAAAAATCTGGAGCGCGCCAAAAAATCCCAAGGGGTAGAAAGTGTCAATTGTGTAGAAGACCCCCGCCGCCCAAAGGAAGAACAAAGCCACGAGGAATTTTTTCAGGCCATCAATGTTGTAAATAAGCAGAAGCGCCGTGGTGTAAAAAGCGGCGAGAATCAAGTATTCCAGTGATAGGGGCCAAGAGTATTGAAGAAGCCATTCTCCAAACCTTCCGGGCAATCCGAATAACTTACCCAATTCAACGAGGGCGCTTTTTAATCCTAAGGCGATTACGGCTATCACGTATATTGTTGGGGCTGCCATGATTGCTGCTGTAATGAGGGTTTTCACTTGTTTGAGAGGGTTGAGGATGTTTATGTGGAGTTTTTTCCAAGCCATGGCGAGTTCTAGAACGAAAAGCCACAGAAAGAAGAGGTACAGAGCCCGCCCTTTCCACGTGAGTTGAAAAGACGCTGGATCGTGCAGATATAAGATGAAAAGAGGAAGAACAAAAGAAAAGAGGACTGCGAGGTTCACCCCAAGCGTCCTGACGTCTATGTGGGCTGGGAGGAGTCCCCTCAGCCTAGTTAGCAACGGGGTGGCCTCGACGATTTTTTGACCAAGCTCTTCTTCCAAGGATGACTGCCACTGACGTTACGAGCAAGATTATCGGCAGAAGAGTCGATGCTGGAAACTCGGGCACTATCCAAACGGCTTTAATCCTGATTAGGCGGGTGCTAAGGCTGTAGGTCAGACTGATTAGAGTGTGTGTTGTGTTTGTCGACGGTTGGTCGGTCACGAATTCGTCATCGATAGTGATCGTCCATGGGCCCTGCATGAAATCTAATGGTATGGTGACGTTGCAGAACCCAGTTGTGCCGCTTGGACCAGTGACGTTGAAGCTTACCATCAATTCGGTCTCGTTGAGGGCGAAGTCTGAGACAGAGGAATTCGTTTCTACGCCGATGATGGCTGTGGTTCCCCCAGCGCTGACCTCGTAATTCAACTGTACACTGTCTATGTTCATGAAGAAGCCGTCATCGGTTTCGTGGTCTATGGGTACTGGTGGATAGTCTGGTGGAAGACCAGGCGTGCGAAGTTTGGTTGCATAGAGGTCTAGGGGTGTGTTGCCTGTGCCCTCTACGTAGAAGGTGACCGTGGCCAAGGTTCCACTTCCGTTAACCGGGTCGACGTCTATGTATGGGGTGCCTGTGAGTGTGTTGGCGATGTAAACGTAGCCTTGTTCAAAGTATTTGGCGACGAAGTACGTTGTTTGGGTCCCTCCCTTGCTAAGGAACGAACCTTCAGCCACGCTAATAGGGGCTAAGCTCAGGCCAACATCGTCCCAGTTGACCTGAACATAGTTCGAAGCCCCAACTGCGTTGGTTTTCAGAACCGTTCTGAGCTGAAACTCATAGGTTCCTGTGAGTCCGAAGCTCGCTACACTGGTTTCAGTCACATTGTACGACCAAGAGGAGATTCCTGTGTTCAGAGCGGTGAAGTACTTACTCGGTATCAAGGTCGAAGTGCCGCCTACGGGATCCTTAACTCTTATACTCATGAGGCTGCCCGCCATGTCTATGGCGTTGCCCGAGATTCTGTAGGCGAAGGAAAGGCTGGCGGCCATAGGCATACCAAAATCCCAGTCGAAGCTTTGCTTGACAATGAACACTATATTTGCCGTAGCCGAGTCCGTGGATGTAGCTCTTACGAAGTAGCTGGGCGCACCCGAGCCTAGGGACGGGTTGCCGTCGCCCGTGTCGTAGCCGTCTGACGCTGTCCCAGAAGTAACCGTTTTTGTCACCGCCCAAGTTGATACATCGGTGAAGTTCGGGTTAACAAGCGGCTCAACAGGATAGCTAAGCAGTGTACTGGGGTTCCAGCCTAAATAGAACTCGTAAGCGAATAACTCCGCCGTCTCTGGTACGTCGTCAACATTTATGTCAACAGAAAACTTTGAGCCCGAAACCAAGCCCGTGTCTACTACGCTCGGCGGATTCACGTGAAGTCTCACGTCTGCAGGGGGGGCCGATACCTTGCCGATGTTGAAAATAGCAACCAAGCTGAGAACAAACAACATCACGAACGAAATCAACTCAACGTTTTTTCTCTTCATCTTTTTCACTCCCAATCACTATTGTAGATTATGTACCTCTCTCATGTAAATCTTTTATTCTTAATAAACTTGCGGAACGTAAACGATACGAAGAAAAAATGGGAATTGGGCGGTTTTTTTCGCAGGTTTCTCATGCCCTATATCCCCTGGAACCAGTGTGTTGCCAGGACAGCGAAGTCGGACACATCAACGAAACCACTACCGTTAAAGTCTGCTCGCACATCATAGTCAGGATCAGGATAACCCTTGAACCACGAAGCTGCCAGGATAGCGAAGTCGGACACATCAACGAAACCACTACCATCAGCGTCTCCAGGAAACTTGACTTTCACCACGCCATCTATCATCGTGTTGTCGGCGGGTTCAGCGTCCTCAGGCAAGACAGCCACAGCCTTAATCGTGTAGTTCCCGTGAACGACTCCAGTGGTGTCCCAAGGATACAGCAGAGTTGTGTTAGCGCCTGGAGCCAGATCGGCGACAGACTGGGTGCCTATGATTCCCGTGCCGTTGTAGGCGGTGACGCTGAAACTCTCGGTGTAGTCACCCTCGTTTTTGACAGTCACAGTTACGTTAAGCTTCCAACCAGCGTATACGCCAGTGGTTTCGTTTGCACCTAAAGGATAAGCTACGCCCACTCCGACCACGGCTACATCGTGCCTTAGCACCAAAGGTGAGATTTCAACGTATCCGTCGCTCACCGTGACCGGAATGGCGTTCTGGGGTGTTTGGGAATCCAGCAGAATAACGTCGGTTAAGTGCAGCGTCGAAGACCCGTAGTCCTTCACTCGGAACGTTACGGTAGCTAATGCGCCACTTCCGTTCACTCCTGGAACTGGACCAGTCAGACTCACACCGTGTTTTGTAATGTTGCCTGCGAGGTTGTCGATTGTGCCGTTGACCATGATTGTGGTTCCGCCCTGCTTTAGGAACGGCCCCTCATCGAAACTCAAGGCTTCCAACATCGACGCATTGAAGGTCATGCCCACTTGCCAAGAGTAGAGGTCGACAACGCTAGATACGGTAATGTTGACACTGAAGGTTTCGTCTATTGAGGGTGGTGGACCAACGATGCTGGGCGGGGTCACTGCGACGTTGGCGGTGGCGAATGAGGGGGGCGAAACAGCGCTCAGCAGGGCTACGAAGATTAGTAGCGCCAGTAGTGCTGTTGTCAGGGATGTTTTTCCCCTCATTCGTGTCATCTCCATTTTTAGGGCCAGTTGGCCTGCAGTATCGCTAGGTCTAGATCGTCGATAACCCCGTCCCCGTTGAAGTCTGCTCTAGGATCGTATGTGCCGCCTGAGGCTGTCCAAGCTTGACCCACTATGCCCAAGTCGTACACGTTGATCACTCCGTCTCCGTTGGCGTCGCCTGGCTGTTTGATGCGCACCGTTCCGTCTGTTAGGGTGTTGTCACCTGTCTCTGTCTCGCCCGTAACAACGTCTGCCTCAGCCCTTATCGTGTACGTGCCCACGGACACGCCCGATAGGTTCCAGCTGAACACCAGTGTTGTGTTAGCGCCCGATGCTAAAGTTACCTCTATAGTTCCGATGACCGTGCTGTTAGCGTAGGCTGTCACGTTGAAGGTTTCGCTTGTGTCGCCTTGGTTCTCAACAACCACCGTTACGTTGAGCGGTTTTGTCCATGTCGGATAAGCTTCGGTGGCTGAGGGCGCAACGCTCAGCACAGCCACGTCGTGAACCTCGAGCACTTCGTTGACTGTCACCCAAATGTCTTCGTAGTCTGTGAGGGTGCCATCGGAGACAATTATCCTAATCTCATAGACGCCTGGACCCTGAGCCTCGGTGGGAGTCCATGCGAACACGCCGGATGTGCTGTTTATCGATGCTCCTTCTGGAGCGCCCGCGCCAAGCGAGAACGTCAAAGCCTGAGCAGGTATGTCTGGATCTGAGGCAGTGGCGGTGAAAGTCAACAGTGTGAGTTCGTCAATGGTTTTGTTGCCGATGAAGTCGAGCACTGGGGCCAGATTCACCTCGCTGACAGACACAGTGATATCCTCGTAATCTTCCAGCGTGCCGTCTGAGACAATGATCCTTATGGTGTAGTCGCCAGGACCTTGGGCTTCTGTGGGAGTCCAAGTGAAGACGCCAGTTGTTGGGTTGATGGAAGCGCCCGCTGGAGCACCGCCGCCAAGCGAGAAGGTTAGGGTCTGAGCTGGAAGGTCTGAGTCTGAAGCTGTTGCGGTGAACGTGAGCAGTTCCAGTTCATTTACTGACTTCGAGCCGATTGGGTCCAACACGGGGGCCACGTTTACTTCGTACACGGTCACGCCGATGTCTTCGTAGTCCGTGAGGGTGCCGTCTGACACAATGATTCTGATTGTGTAGACTCCTGGTCCCTGAGCTTCTGTTGGAGTCCAGGTGAAGACTCCAGAGGTAGCGTTGATAGAAGCGCCCGCGGGGGCACCACCACCCAACGAGAACGTCAAAGTCTGAGCAGGAATGTCTGGATCAGATGCTGTTGCTGTGAAGGTTAATAACTGCAGTTCATCGACTGTTTTCGGACCGATGGGATCAAGCACTGGTGGATTGTTTACGTCGTTGACTGTCACCCAGATGTCCTCGTAGTCTTGGAGCGTGCCGTCGGATACAATTATCCTGATTGGATAGACGCCTGGACCCTGAGCCTCGGTTGGAGTCCAAGTGAATACTCCGCTCGTGCTGTTTATGGAGGCGCCAGCAGGAGCACCGCCGCCAAGAGAGAACGTCAAGGCTTGCGCAGGTATGTCTGGATCTGAAGCCGTGGCAGTGAACGTCAGCAGATTCAGTTCATCGATGGTTTTGTTTCCGATGGGATCGAGCACAGGGGCTAGATTCACTTCGCTGACTGTGACACTGATGTCCTCGTAGTCTTGAAGCGAGCCGTCTGACACAATCACTCTAATGGTGTAGACCCCTGGACCCTGAGCTTCAGTCGG